>Ga0079224_100017910_pt1 | contig 10000 bp, 10 predicted proteins | sample Stecom2015_FD_80414 | JGI IMG/M metagenome (GOLD analysis project Ga0079224, IMG submission 80414) | Agricultural soil microbial communities from Utah to study Nitrogen management - Steer compost 2015 | ecosystem: Environmental > Terrestrial > Soil > Agricultural land | place: USA: Utah... | reverse complement strand
AGTCCGGTCAAAAGCGTAAGTGTTAGTAATACGATAGCAGATAATGATGCGATTGTTCCTTTTATAATTGCTCCTCTTTTCTTAATAAATTTACTCGGAATGCGAAAGGAGAACGGTTGATCTCCTTCTTCTCCCACAAAAAGTACTGTAGTGTATTTTTTCTCCATAGATTTGGGTAAATTTAATAGAACACTAAAAATAGGAAAAATGGTTCCTATCTACAATCTAAAAGGGGATGTAACGGGTAATACAGAATTTACGGGAAAACGCCCTAAGTGTGTTAAATATAAGTAAATTGATTGTAGTCAGTTAAATAAGTATTTTATGCAAATGTACAATAAAATCGACGCAAATATACTTAATGAGCTCCGGAAAATCGTTGGTGAAGAGTATGTAATCACGGATGATTATAACCTGGATGTATATTCCAGGGATTATACCGAAGACTTTTCTTTTAAACCTGAAGTCGTCCTAAAGCCTTCAACAGTCGAAGAAATTTCTGCCATAATGAAGCTGGCAAACAAGGAAAAGATCCCCGTATATCCAAGAGGCGGAGGTACAGGTCTATCCGGTGGAGCCCTGGCTCTATTAGGTGGGATGTGTGTGTCTATGGAAAGGTTTAAACAAATCATAAAGATGGATGAGGATAACTTCCAGGCGGTGGTGGAGCCGGGTGTGATAACGCAGAACTTTCATGATGAGTGCGAGAAACTGGGGCTTTTTTATCCTCCCGATCCGGCATCGCGAGGGAGCTGTACGCTTGGTGGGAACCTTGCAGAGTGCGCAGGAGGACCCAGGGCTGTAAAATATGGTGTAACTAAGGATTATGTGCTCGGGATTGAATTTGTGAGCCCTGAGGGAGAGATAATCAATACAGGCGGAGGTGTGCTGAAAAATGTGTCAGGATATAACCTTACACAGCTTGTCGTGGGAAGTGAGGGTACTCTGGGGATAATCACAAAGATAATTTTTAAGTTGATACCGCTGCCGAAGCATAAAAAGGTAATGCTGGCGGCGTATGACAGCCTTGAGAACTGTACGAAGTCGGTGGCGGAGATATTTAAGGCGGGAGTGACCCCATCAGCGTTGGAATGCATGGAGCGGTGTGCAATTAAGGCGGCGGAGAATATGCTGGGAAAGAAATTCCCGAACAGCGACGCGGAGGCTCAGCTACTGATAGAATGTGACGGGAATATGGAATCCCAGGTGGACGCAGATATTGAGACTATTGCTGAGGTAGTTGAAAAGATGGGAGCGGTGGATATGATACTGGCGGAGGATTCGAATAAGATGGCAGAGCTGTGGGCATTGAGAAGGTGTATAGGGGAGGCAGTAAAGTCGATATCTCCTTATAAGGAAGAGGATACGGTGGTACCCAGAGCAAATATACCGCAATTAGTGAAGGGTGTTAGGGAGATAACTAAGAAGTATGGAATAACAGCGATAAGCTACGGGCATGCAGGCGACGGGAATGTTCACGTGAACATACTGAAGGGCACTGAGGATAACCCGGCGTGGGATGAAAACCTGGATAAGGCTATCAGGGAGATTTTTGCTCTTACGGTGAGCCTGGGAGGTATGATCTCGGGAGAGCACGGGATTGGGTATTCGCAGAAGGAATACTTAGGGATCTGTATAGGTGAGGCGGAGATGGAGATGATGAAGAGGATAAAGAGGACAATGGATCCAAATGGAGTGCTTAATCCGGGGAAGATATTCCCGGGTAGTTGAAAGTTTAAAGTTAAAGGCATGATAACAACGGAAATAGATATAAGGGTTTTGTATGCCCATACGGATAAGATGGGCGTGGTGTATTATGGACGCTATTATGAATATTTTGAAGCAGGGCGAAATGATATGCTGCACAAGCTGGGATATCCATATGTGGAGATGGAAAAGGCTAACATAATGCTCCCGGTGATAGAGTCGTACTGTAAGTACTCATCCGGAGCTAAGTATGATGATATTATTAAGGTGAGAAGTATGCTGAAGGAAGTTACTACGGTGAGAATAAGAATAGACTATGAGATAGTAAAGGGAGAGGAACTGATCGTGACGGGACATACTGTCCATTCATTTGTAAATGCGGGGAGAATGAAGCCCACCAGACCTCCGGAGAGGCTGATAGAGATTATTAAGGAGATGATATAATGAGCAGAAAGGATCCATATAAGAACTTTAATTTTAAGCAGGCGGAGAAATTAATCCGGCAGGCATTGAAGGAGGACATAGGTAAGGATGATGTAACATCGAGGTATTTTATACCCAAAGACTCAGTGAGTAAGGCTGAAATTTTAGTGAAAGAAGATGGTATCATTGCGGGTCTGAAGATATTCAGTAAAGTATTTGAGATAGTAGATCCCGGAGTAAAGGTGAAATTCAATTTGAAAGATGGTTCGCGTGTAAAAAGGGGTCAGGTGATAGGGGAAGTTTTAGGTAGCAGCAGAAGTATTCTAAAAGGGGAACGGGTAAGCCTGAATTTACTGCAAAGAATGAGCGGAGTAGCAACGCAGACCTTCCAGGCAGTAAAAGCACTGGGCGATGATAATATTAAGGTGATAGATACACGTAAGACTACTCCAAATCTGAGAATTTTTGAAAAACTTGCAGTGAGGCTTGGTGGAGGGGAAAACCACAGAATTGGTCTCTATGATATGATATTGATAAAGGATAATCATATTGAGGCAAATGGGGGACTGGAAAACACGTTACAAAAGCTAAAAAAAATCCGAGCCCGAACGGAACTCAAAATAGAGGTTGAAGTTAAAAATCTGAGAGAATTTGAGCTTTTATCCCAAATTGGTGAAGGATATGTGGACAGGGTGATGCTGGATAATTTTAGCATAGCCAATGTAAAAAGGGCTTCCGCTCAAAATACAGCCGGTTTTGAGATAGAGATTTCCGGCGGGGTAAATCTAAAAAATATTTCGAAATACAGCAGAATTAAGGGAATAGATTATATATCAATGGGTTCACTGACACATTCGGTAGATTCTATAGATATTTCGCTTAACTTTTTGTAAAATTTTTCCTAAATACAAGAATATTTGTAACTTGAATAAAAAATTGTATTAAGTTAATTTTCTTCACTTTTAAAACCTAAATCACCGGGAGATATGCAAAAATTTAAAAACCAATTTGGCTTTTTGCTGGCAATTTTTGTCTGCGTGGCAGTTGTATTCGCTTGTAATAAACTAAAAGAAGAATCAAGCGATGAAAATACTAAAGAAGAAACGAAGAAAGAAACTACGACAACAAGTGATGATAAGAAAAGCGATGATACCGGAAATGACAGAAAATCATCAGGGGATTCCTACAGAGGCGCAAAACTTTATTTTTGTGAAGAATACACCTCAAATGGGGAAGTAGGTGTCTCGGAAGTATTTAATATTTCCAGAAAAGGGGGTTATCTAACAGTAATGATAGATCTGAGACCTGCAGACGCTACTATTGGAACAGGCAAAGTAGATCTAAGAATAACTAGATATGAAGGTGACAAAGAAAAAATAGTTGAAACTCTTCCTTTTGATGTTCAGCCGGATTGGGATTACATTCACTTTGATAAAGTCACATTCTATAAGTCAGGCGATTATAAAGTAACTTTATTAAAAACTGACGGAACACCTGTCGTAAGCGGGGAAGTGACCATAAATTACAGGTAAAAACCATTTTTATAGGGAACATTCATAATGGTAAACGGGTATATGTATGACATCCGGTTTACCGGTAGGGTTTTATTAATAATTTTTTAAAAACATTTAGGAGAGTGAAATGAAAAAACTTTTCATCGTATTTTCTTTTTTAATGCTTGTTTCGATGTTTGGCATAAGCCAGAACAGCTATGCCCAAAGTAGTCCTGTATTATATTTCTGTGAGAGATATGACTCAGACCTCGGCGAAATCGGCATCAGTGACAGATTTACCACCGGTTATCTGACTGTGATGGTAAAAAGCAACTATGCAATGGGCTTAAATGATGTTCAAATCCAATTTGACAAATGGAATCCTTCTGAAAAGAAGTTCGAATATTACAAAGCATTTAATTACACTGTACAGCCGGACATGAAGTATATTTATTTCGCAAAAAATAGCGAAAGCGATATGCAATTTGATACCCCGGGAATCTACAGAGTATTCCTGCTTGATGGAAGCAGAAGCACAGTAGCGAGCGCTCTTATAGAAATTATTCCTTAAGAGATAATTCGAGCTGAGTAATTTTAACCAATGAGAAAGTGAGTATTATGAAATATGTTAGGATAGCACTATATCTGGCAATGTTATTTATAATTAGTGAGACAGGTTATTCTCAAAGTTTAAAGTTCTGTGAAAAGGTAGACGGTAACGGTAATGCGGTAAACGCAAAGACCTTATTTACCATTGACAAGAATAAAGGCGGCACGGTAAAATTTTTAGTAAAGCTGCCGTACAGCGTAGGAACTACTAAAGTAACCTATGAAATATATTCAGTCAGTCAATCCGGCGCAGAGACATTCAAGAAAAGTATTACCCAGGATGTCAGCGCGGATAAAATGTGGTTTTATACCGATGCTAAGTTTACACAGGACGGGTCATATAACGTAAAAATATATGACGGCTCGGGAAATCATCTTGTGACAGGACATTTAACAATTCAATACGGTTAATTTTATTTACATATGAATTTCAAAAGGTTATCACGATATTACGTGGTGACCTTTTTTATTTTACGGTAATATGCTGGATAAATTAAAAAGTCTTTCAAAGGATACACTTACCTACGGTGTAAGCACCATGGTAAGCCGTTTCCTTAACTTTATCCTTGTACCTTTCTACACAAACTACCTGCCACCCTCAGAGTACGGTATTGTAGCCAATGTATTCGCATACATTGCAATCCTGAACGTACTTTTTTCAATTGGAATGGAATCGGGTTATTTCAAATTTGCTTCAACGATGGAGACCGGCAACCGTAAGCAGAATTTTTCCCATCCCTTTTTGGCGGTATTCTTTAATGCATTAGTTTTGTCTTCGGTAGTTTTCTTTTTCCCCGGGGTATTTGAGCCAATATTCCAGACTGGGGAGACTCACCTTGTATTGATAAAGTATGTAGCATTGATTTTATTCTTTGATGCCATAGTTCTGGTGCCATTTGCATATTTAAGGCTGAATAATAAGGCGAAAGTGTTTGCAACATACAAGATAATTAATGTCGTGATAAATGTAGTAATGAACCTGATATTAATCATTGGTTTCGATCTGGGGATAGAAGCAATCTTAATCAGCAACGTGATTGCATCATTTGTTACATTCTTGCTATTGTTTCAATTAATTTTAAAGAATCTGGAACTTTCATTTAACAGGGAATTGTTTTCAGAATTAATAAGGTTTTCTCTTCCGTATATTCCTGCCGGCATAAGCGCAAATATTATCCAGGTAATTAACAGACCAATGCTGTTATACCTGACCAATGATAGAATCACCGGGATATTTACGGCAAACTATAAGCTCGGTATCATAATGATGCTTTTTGTGACGGTATTTGATTTTGCCTGGAGACCGTTCTTTCTGAATAATGCAAAAGATCCCGAAGCAAAAAAGATATTTTCGAAGGTAATGACACTATTTATTGCGGTAGGAGGATTGATATGCATAGTGACTTCATCCTTTTTGCCTGAGATAGTGAGGATATTCGGAGAGGAATACAGGGAGGGTTATTATATAGTGCCATTGATACTACTGGCTTATTTATTTAACGGGATATACGTAAACCTGATGCCCGGGATATATTTTGAAAAAAAGACGAAGTACCTTCCACTTATAACAGGAATATCAGCCGTCGTTAATATCGCGGCAAATTTTATTCTCATACCCCCAATGGGAATGATGGGAGCGGCAATCGCAACATTATTGAGTTATATTACGATGGCAGCGGGAATCTACATAACCGCACAAAAATTTTATCCGATAAGGTACGAGTACGGCAAGATCTTTTTCATTTTTATTGCTTTATTCTCAAGCTTTGGTTTCTTTCTTTTCTTACAGGAAGTAGCAGGCATTCACTGGTTTGTAGGCATTGCCGGTGTTTTAACATATGTGGTCCTGGTGTTTGCTTTAAGAGTATTTGATGTGAGGATATTCAGGAAGCTTTTATCCGGTAAAGCATAATAAAAACCGGGTACAAGCTAATAAAAAAGAATGTACCCGGTGATGAATTGTACTTGTTTTAACGTATTTATAGGGTTATACCTGCATATAATCCAAAATACGATGTAGGTATCGAGAATAACCTGTGATATTTGATTTTTGTAATTATAGTCCGTGCGCCGGTGAATTGAGCTCCAACACCCACATTTATACCGCCTCTGAATGCATCCGAGAGGCTTTCAATGCCTGAGAAATTTTCACTATCATCAAATATGTATTGGGTGCCAACAGGAATATAAAAACCAATTCCTGCTTCTCCAAACATCTTTACGGGAGACCCTTTTGCCACTTCAAAAGTAAATCTCGGACCTATTGTAGTTTCAAACAATAAAGCAATATCCACGAATTTTTCCACAGTGCTGGCACTGTCTGATTTTTTGGTTGTAAAGAGATTCCCGGTCAGATTGAGATAAAAGTCCACTCCGGGGGTAAAATTAAATACGTAATTATACCCAACGGAGAAACCGGGAGTAAGCTGTGTAGAGAGTCTGCCAGCCGGAATAGACAACCCTACAAAAAGTTCGTTTGAATTCAATGGTGTCTGAGACAATTGAACCGGCTTTTGAAGCTTATTGCTCTGAGTTTCGAGATTTTTAATTCTGTACTCATCAATATTCAAGCTTTGTGAGTTTACAGAGCCTGCAAAAGTGAAAATAAGGACTGCTATGATTATTGCTTGTTTCATATTACTTCAATTTATTTACGTTTACCTTTTGAATTATTTCCATTATACCGTTTAGAATTATTCTTTGAATTATTCTTACCTGCGTCATTTTTCTTTTCCCTATTTCCCATAACTTTATTTTTTCCGGATTTATTCTTATCCTGCTTTATTTTTGATTCATTCTTTTTCTTGTTTTTACCTCGATCATTGATTTTGACATCCCGATTATTCTGTTTCCTGTCCTTATTCACTTTATCATTACTTTTATTTCGTTTATCATTTCCTTTAAAATTCTTATCTGAGCCTTTATTCCTTTTATTAATATTAACCTTCTCATCATTTTTTCTATTCCTGTTAATCTTCTGCTTATCCTTACCTTGATTTCGGTTATTATCATTATATATCACGTTTTCTTGGGAATTGTTGTCGATTTTCCAGGGATCCTGTCCGATTTTTTTTACATTCTCATTTCCGGTATTTTTATTCCCTGCCGTCCAATTGTCAATGGAAGTATAATTCTTTGGCTTTCTCACCGGTTTAAAAATGTCCTTTCCCGGTTTGTATTTTTTGAATTTAGGAGCAAAGGTATAAATGACATTGTCCGAATGCCTGATCTTATCAATAGTTCTGACTTTCTCTATCTTAACTTTAGGAATTACGTTTGGATAGTAATTTTGAATAACATATACGTCAGGACCTCTATTGATAATATTGTGCTCCACAACGGTGATCCCGGGAACAGGGGTAAGTTGTGAAACAATTAAACGGCTTTTCTTATGCCTATGTTTATAAACGTGAGGATGCATAAAATATTTCTTTTCGACAACTATATATCTATCCTCATAATATCGTGGATGCATATCTCTGTCATCGGCAAGATATATACCGGGAGGGAGTGGAGTCCACGCGACATAATCCTCGTCAGCTCTCCATTCTACCCAGGCAGGAGCCCAAACTCTACCGGGAACCCAAACCCAACCTAATGCAGGGGAGTGAGCCCATCTACCGTGGTGATGCACAATTTCTTCGTGAGGTGTAGGAGCCTGGAAGTACCATCCGGCATCCGTATAGTTCCACTGACCATTCGTGTATGGAACATATGAGACAGCCGGAGCCGTATTTCCCGTAGAAACTCCTACTGCAAGCTCTGGTGACGGTTTCCATACAAAAAAAGCGCCAAAAGAAGCATCATCGGCGTAAGCATTATTTACTCCAAATAGTTGGGAAAGCGACATTTTTCTATGAACGCGATTTCCTGATGCAGTTTCTTTTTTCAGATCAACATCAATATCTTCTTCAGTGATCTCAATCCATTCTCCGTGAGGAGCCAGTGCATCATAGAATTCTTTATAATCCACTTTTAGCAGATCTTCGTCCGCTTCAGTAAGATCTTCATCCTTAATAGCCTCAGTATCTACCTTTTCCGGGTCCTGTTCTGACAGCTCATCACTATTTTTTGAACAGGACATAAAAGTCGATAGAAAAAATAACCCTACAAGCACTACTACGATTTTAAAAGCTTTGAAATCCATTTTGTTTTTCCTTCTTTTTATTAGCAGTGTTTGTTTAAAAAAAAAGCTTTACACGCGCCCGTTGCGTGTAAAGCCCCTAAATGTACTAATAAAGTACATTTTACATCTTTATAAACATACTCAAACATTATATGTTTGGCAATCATATTTAGTTCCCCTTAAAATTAAAAAAATAACCTTGACAATCTTATATAATTATGCCATATTTATGTATGGATAAACTAACCGATAAACAGCAAAAGATACTGGATTTTATAGCGGAATACACTTCCGATAATCCATATCCGCCTACATTCCAGGAAATAGCCGCAAGATTTAAAATAACTATTGGTACAGTACAGGATCACATTGCCGCACTGCAAAGAAAGGGTTACCTGGAGCGTATACCTGACGTGGCACGAGGGTTTAAGATCGTGAACCAGGAAGCGGAATCCATGGGAGCTTATGATGATGGTATGATACCCATTTATGGCAATGTAGCCGCAGGTGAGCCCATATTCGCTGACGATAATATCCAGGGCTACATAGCTCTTGAAAAGAACCTCAGAGGACATCATTTGCACTTTGCATTAAAGGTAAAAGGAGACAGTATGATTGATTCAGGGATTTATGACGGGGACATTGTAATAGTAAAGAAACAGGATGCTGCAGATGACGGTGACATAGTGATAGCCTTACTCGATGATGAAGCGACGGTGAAAACCCTGCGTAACAGTAAAATCAGCGCTTACTTGGAAGCTTCCAATGCCAGGTACAAAGCAATAATCAATAAGCCATTCCAGATAATCGGAAAGGTGATTGAGCTGAGAAGACAGCTTGCCTCGGCTTAGAGCCCGACCCTTTTAAATATAAAGTCCACATTCTTTTTGGACTTAGAAAAGTCAAATATCTCTTTGAAATCATTTTCATCGAGATATTTTTTTATCTCTTTGTCTTCTCTCAGAAGCTTTTCGAAGCTTTTTTTTTCTCTCCAGCATTTCATAGCCACATCCTGGACAATTTTATAAGCCTGCTCACGTTTCATTCTTTTATCAATGAGACGTAGAAGGACTGTCTGGGAGAAAATCAAACCGTGGGTTAGGTTAAGATTTTTATTTATATTGTCCTCATTTACCACCAGGTCTTTCATAATCTCATTAAACTTATAGATAATATAATCCATAAGAACCGTAGAGTCAGGGAATATTATCCTTTCTACGGAAGAATGTGAGATATCTCTCTCGTGCCATAGAGGGATGTTCTCTAAAGCGGCAAGAGCATTACCTCTGAATATACGCGCCATACCGGACAGTCTTTCCGCGGTAATAGGGTTTTTCTTATGGGGCATTGCAGATGAGCCCTTTTGTCCTTTGCTGAAAGGCTCCTCCAGTTCGAGAGCTTCGGTTTTCTGAAGGTGACGAATTTCAGTAGAATATTTTTCAATGCAGGAAGCTATTATCGCAAGTGTAGTCATATATTCCGCGTGCCTGTCACGCTGGAGTATCTGTGTCGCGATCTTTGTTGTCTTTAAGCCCAGCTTTTTGCATACGTAAGCTTCAACTTTTGGAGAAAGATGCTCGTATGTGCCTACAGCACCGGAAATCTGTCCTACCGAAATAACATCTATCGCGCGTTTCATTCT
>Ga0079224_100017909_pt1 | contig 10000 bp, 9 predicted proteins | sample Stecom2015_FD_80414 | JGI IMG/M metagenome (GOLD analysis project Ga0079224, IMG submission 80414) | Agricultural soil microbial communities from Utah to study Nitrogen management - Steer compost 2015 | ecosystem: Environmental > Terrestrial > Soil > Agricultural land | place: USA: Utah... | reverse complement strand
GCTGGCTGATGGCGATGGCCCAGGCGGTGAAGATGCCCAGCAGCAGGGCACCGTACACGAGGATGCGCGGCCGCAGGACACGGGTCGGCTGGCCATCCAGGGCGTTCTGCGTGGTGTGGCGGATGAGCCCGCGCCGGAAGCCCATCTTGTCCATCACCTCGTTGCAGGCGTCGATGCAGGCGGCGCAGGCGATGCACTCGTACTGCAGGCCGTTGCGGATGTCGATGCCGGTGGGGCAGACCTGCACGCAGATGGTGCAGTCGATGCAGTCACCCAGCTGTTCCGGTGCCACGGCGGTGTTTTCCGCCTCGCGGGCGGCGGCGGCCAGCTCCGGGATGTCCTCGAGCGCGCGCTCGAAGAAATCGCTGGTCAGGCGCACACCCTCGCGGCCGTAGCGGCCGCGGTTCTTCTCGTAGGCGGCCACCACCCAGGCCATGGCCTTGTCCAGCGGCAGCAGGACGCGGCCGCGCCTGAACACGTCGCCCAGGCCACGCTTGCGGGGGCCGCGCGGCTCGCCGCGCATCGGGTCGTAGGCGATGATGAGCGTGTTGCGGTCGAACATGGCGCTCTGGAAGCGCGCATAGGGGCACATGTACTTGCACACCTGCTCACGCAGGAGGCCCGCGTTGCCCCAGGTTGCGAAGCTGTAGAACAGCACCCAGAAGGTTTCCCAGCCGCCCCAGGCAAAGGGCCACGCACGCGCGGCGAGGTCGCGGATGGGGGTGAAGAAGCCGACGAAGGTGAAGCCGGTCCACAGGGCGAACACCAGCCACAGGCTGTGCTTGGCCATCTTGCGCAGGATCTTCTCGCGCGTCCACGGGCCCGCGTCCAGCTTCATGCGCTCGCGCCGGTCGCCCTCGGTCCAGCGTTCCATCCAGAGGAACACCTCCGTCCACACCGTCTGCGGGCACGCGTAGCCACACCACAGTCGGCCCGCCAGGGCGGTGAAGAAGAACAGCGACAGGCCCGCCATCACCAGCAGCAGGGCCAGGAAGATGAAGTCCTGCGGCCAGAAGACCAGGCCGAAGACGTAGAACTTGCGCGCCGGCAGGTCGAACAGCACCGCCTGGCGGCCGTCCCAGCTCAGCCAGGGAAAGACGTAGAACATGCCCAGCAGCCAGAACACCGCCGCCATGCGCAGGCGCTGGTAGCGGCCGCTGACGTCGCGCGGATAGATCTTGCCTTCCGCGACGTAGGGGTGGTCGTCCTTTTCCAGGACGACATCGATCGCCTTGGTCATTTTTTCACCGGATCAGGACGCCCGGTCGCGGTCGCGTCCGGGCATCCGGTTGAAGCGGCTGCGGGGCCGCAGCAGCAGCCAGGTGAACAGGCTGGAGCCGGCGGTCGCCAGCCAGAACATGAAGAAGCCGATGGTGTAACCGGCCTCGCGGCTGATGTCCCAGTCCACGAAGCTGATGTCACGCAGCTCCAGCGGGTCGATGAAGGCGAAGAACACCATCGTCGCCACGCCGGCCGCGAAGAAGCTGGGCCACAGGATCGCACCCAGACGCTGCACCAGCGGGCGCGGCGGATGGTCGATGTCGGGTGCGATCCTGCGCTCGGTCATGGCGTGCTCGCGCTCCGCTCCGGATTCGATTGCGCCCAGACCCAGGCGGCAACGAGTCGGGCGCGGACGGGACCTATGATATCCCTGTGCGCCGGCATTTGCCCGTGCCGGCCCTCGATGATGCCGGTGCGGATGGTCTCCAGGCTGCTGCCGTAGAGCCAAACGTCATCGGTCAGGTTGGGTGCGCCCAGCGCCTGGTTGCCGGTGCCGTCGGGACCGTGGCAGGCGATGCACAGCATGTCGTAGCGGCGCTTGCCGGCGGCGGCCATGGCCGGATCGACCTTGTGCCCCGACAGGCTCTGCACGTACACGGCCACCTCCGACACCGCCAGGTCGGAGCCCAGGGCTGCGGCCAGTGGCGGCATGATGCCTTCGCGGCCGTCCAGGATGGTGGCCAGGATGATTTCCGGCTCACCGCCCCAGATCCAGTCATGGTCGGTCAGGTTGGGGAAGCCGATGGCGCCGCGGGCGTCGGAGCCGTGGCATTGCGCGCAGTAGTTGCCGAAGATCGAACGGCCCAGGCGCAGGCCGTCCGGATCGCGGGCGATGTCCTCGACCGGCATGTTCTCGAAACGGGCGAACAGCGGCGCCAGCTTCGCCTCCGCCTCGGCCCGGGCGGCGTCGTGCTCCTTGGCCGAGGTCCAGCCGCCGATGCCCTCGAAGCCGCCCAGGCCCGGATACCAGACCAGGTAGCCGATGGTGAACAGGATGGTGGCGTAGAACAGTACCAGCCACCAGCGCGGCAGGGGCTTGTTGTACTCGCGCAGGTCGTCATCCCAGACGTGACCCGTCGTCTCGCCCTCGCCGCGTGCCGGCCGCGAAGTGACCCAGAGCAACCACGTGCATCCGACGATCATCACCACCGTCAGCACGGTGACGTAAATGGTCCATGCACTGCTCATGGGCGAATCTCCTGGTCGTCATCCAGCGGCAGACGTGCCGCCTGCTCGAAATCCATCTTGCGCTTGCTGCTCCACGCCCACAGCACGCCGGCCACGAAAGCCAGCAGCAGTGCCGCGGTCACGATGCCGGAAAACGTTCCGCTGTCCATGGCGGTCACCGTGTCCTCGGCGCGTTGCGGCCGAGTCCCTGCAGGTAGGCGATGAGGGCGTCCAGTTCGGTCTTGCCGGAAACGGCGGCGGGCGCGGCCTCGATCTCCCCGTCGGTGTAGGGGTGGCCCAACAGGCGCAGGGCACGCATGCGCTGCTGCACCTCGGTGCCGTTGACCGTGGCTTCGGCCAGCCAGGGATAGCGGGGCATGTTCGACTCGGGCACCACGTCGCGCGGGTTCATCAGGTGCACGCGGTGCCATTCGTCGGAGTAGCGGCCGCCCACGCGCGCCAGGTCGGGGCCGGTGCGCTTGGAACCCCACTGGAACGGGCGGTCATAGACCGACTCGCCGGCCAGGGAGTAGTGGCCGAAGCGCTCGGAGTCAAAGCGCAGCGTGCGGATCATCTGCGAGTGGCAGTTGTAGCAGCCCTCGCGGATGTACACGTCACGGCCGGCCAGCTCCAGGGCCGGGTACGGCTTGACGCCCGGCAGCGGTTCCACGGCCTCGGCCTGGAACATCAGCGGCACGATCTGGGACAGGCCACCCAGGGAGATGACGATCGTGACCAGGATCATCATCAGGCCGACGTTCTTCTCGAGCTTGTCATGCAGCTTCATGGTCGGCGTCTCCTCAGGCGTGGGCGGGCTCGCGCACGGGGGCCGGCGCCAGATGGTTGGCGTACGGGCTCATCTGCCGTGTCTTCCACACGTTCAGGGCCATCAGCAGCATGCCGGCGACGACGAGTACGCCACCCAGCAGGCGGATGAGGTAGTAGGGATAGGTGGCCGACACGGACTCGGCGAAGGTGTAGGTGAGGGTGCCGTCGTCATTGGCGGCGCGCCACATCAGACCCTGCATCACGCCGGCGATCCACATCGAGGCCGCGTAAAGCAGCACACCGATGGTGTGGATCCAGAAGTGGATGTCGATCCAGCGCGTCGAGTACATGCCCTGGGTGCCGTACAGGCGCGGGAACAGGGCGTACAGCGAACCGACCGAGATCATCGCCACCCAGCCGAGGGCGCCCGCGTGTACGTGGCCGACGGTCCAGTCGGTGTAGTGGCTGAGCGAGTTGACCGTCTTGATCGACATCATCGGCCCCTCGAAGGTGGCGATCATGTAGAACGACAGGGCGACGATCATGAACTTGAGGATCGGGTCGGTGCGCAGCTTGTGCCATGCGCCAGACAGGGTCATGATGCCGTTGATGGCGCCGCCCCAGCTGGGAGCGATCAGGACCAGGGAGAAGACCATGCCCAGCGACTGCGCCCAGTCGGGCAGGGCGGTGTACTGCAGGTGGTGCGGACCCGCCCACATGTAGACGGCGATCAGTGCCCAGAAGTGCACGATCGACAGGCGGTAGGAGTAGACCGGACGGCCAACCTGCTTGGGCACGAAGTAGTACATCATGCCGAGGAAGTTCACGGTCAGGAAAAAGCCGACGGCATTGTGGCCGTACCACCACTGCACCATCGCATCGACGGCGCCGGAGTACAGCGAGTACGACTTCAGGAAGCCGGCCGGAATCGCCAGGCTGTTGAAGATGTGCAGCATGGCGACGGCGATGATGAAGGCACCAAAGAACCAGTTCGCCACGTAGATGTGCTTCACCCGGCGCTTGAAGACGGTGCCGAAGAAGACGATGGCGTAGGCGACCCAGACCACGGCGATGAGCACGTCGATGGGCCACTCCAGCTCGGCATACTCCTTGCCGGAGGTGAAGCCCAGGGGAAGGGTCAGCGCGGCGGCGACGATGGCCGCCTGCCAGCCCCAGAAGGTGAACGCCGCCAGTTTCGGCGCGAACAGTGGCACGTGGCTGGTCCGCTGCACGGCGTAGTAGCTGGCCGCAAACACCGCGCTGCCGGCGAAGGCGAAGATCACCGCGTTGGTGTGCAGCGGACGCAGGCGCCCGTAACTCAACCAGGAAATGCCATTGAAGAGGTCGGGCCAGTACAGCTGGGCGGCGATCAGCACGCCGACAACCATGCCCACGATGCCCCAGACCACGGTCATGACCGCGAACTGGCGCACCACCTTGTCGTTGTAGGTTTCAACGGGTGTTTGCGTACTCATCCGATGAGCTCCGGTAGGGCCACCATTCATGATAGCGCCGGGGCGCCGGGGGCACCTTGACCTGAATCAAGACGCGGCAGCCCGGTCCACTCCATGCTCCGGCCCGGCACCTGCCGGGCCGGAGGCCTCCCCCGGTTTCAGAACCGGCGGCCGAGATACAGGCCGTAGACGAGGGGGTCAACGGTGGCGGTGCCGACTTTCGCACCGTCCACCGACACGTCGGTATCGATATCGATCCAGCGCACGTCCAGGCCCCAGAACCAGTTGTTGCCGGCCACGACATCGAAGCCGGCATGCGCCGCCAGGCCCCAGGAATCGTCCAGTTTCAGGTCGGTGCCGGCGATCGGGCCGGCCGCCTTTTCGCTGAAGAAGGTGGTGTAGTTCAGGCCCAGGCCGAGGTACGGCTGGAATTTGCCGGCGGGATTGAAGTGCCACTGCAGCGACACGGTCGGCGGCAGGTGCCTGGTCTTGCCGGCATAGGCGCCGTTCAGCTGGATGTCATGTTCGAACGGCAGGGCCGCCAGTACCTCCACGCCCAGGTTGGCGTTGATCATGTACTCGACCATCATGCTGGGACGCATGCTGTCGTCGATGTCCACTTCCAGGGCGCCACCCGCCAGGCGGCCGTTGTCCGAGTCCGGATGGACGTTGTGCACGCCGAAGCGGACGACGACGTCGCCGGCTTCGTGGGCGAGGGCGGGGAGGGGCAGGGCGAGGGCGGCAGCCAGTGCGGTGGCCAGGGTCAGCTTGCTTTTCATGGGTGGCTCCATTTGTGGTGTGGCGTTGCGATGGTTCATTGTCGAAAGCGGCCCATCCCGGGCCCTTGACGTGCGTCAAGGCTCGAAGGCGGCCGGCGAAGTCCGCGCAAGCTCCCGTTCAGCCCTGCCTGGTGTTCCACCTCCCACGTGGACCACTCCACAGTCCGTGGCCCCATGTGCCGCCGGAAACTCCAACTCCTGGGTCAGCAGGACGTCGCTGTCACGCGCTTGTCCCACGCCGTGCCGCAGGTGCCCGGGGGAGGCGGTCGCCCCCTCCTGGGGACGCCCGGGGCCCGGCCGGGGCGCCTGCCGGCAGCCTTCGCCCCGCCTTGGCTGGTGTGGCGTGCGGGGATTCCGGTGTTCGGCCGGTCTCCGGACGCGCGCGCGGTGCATCGACCGGTCGGTGGCAGGTCCGGAGCCGCGGCCTGCGGGCGCCCTGGGGGCGGCGCCGTCCACGGCGGGGGGCGGTGCGCTACGCTTGCGCGCCGCACGGATGGGAGCAGCACGGATGTGGTCCACGGCCGACGAGGGTGCAGTGCGCGCGCTGGAATGGTTCCTCGCGAACGGGGCACCCCGGCCGCTGCCGCAACCGGTGCTGTTCCTCGGCGCGCGCGCCGGCGCATGGAGTACGGACCCGGCGACGGCCGCCTGGCGTCTGGAACAGCCGTTCGCGCCCTATGCGCGTGCCATGGCACGTGATGGCCGCGAGGTTTCGCCGCATCTGGACGGCAAGGGATTTGCCACAACCCTGCTGCTTCCGGCCCGCCAGCGCGAGCACGCGCGCTGCCAGCTTGCACGCGCACTGCGTGCCACCGCCGACGGTGGCCTGCTCATCGTGGCCGCCGGCAACAATGACGGGGCCCGCACGCTGGAGGCGGACCTGCGTGCGCTCGCCGGTGAGGTGCAGAGCCTGTCCAAGCACCGCAGCCGGGTGCTTTCGTTGCGCGTCGATGCCACCCGCACCGATGCGCGGCGGGCGGATGAATGGCTGGCACTCGATGCGATCCGGCAGGTTGATGCCGGGGGTGGGGTTTTCTGGAGCCGGCCAGGCCTTTTCGCCTGGGATCGCATCGATCCCGCCTCGGCGAGGCTGGCGGCGGAACTGCCGGCAACGCTGTCCGGCCGGGTGGCCGACTTGGGTTCGGGTTGGGGCTACCTGGCGATGCAGGTTCTTGCACGATGTCCCGGCGTCACCGCCATCGACCTTTACGAGGCCGATGCACGGGCACTGGAGCCGGCGCGGCGCAACCTTGAAACGTTCCGCCAGGACGGCATGAAGGCCACATGGTCCGTCCACTGGCACGACGTCAGCGAGGGGCTGCCCGGACGCTATGACGTGGTGGTCAGCAACCCGCCTTTCCACATCGGGCGCGCCGATGCGCCGCAGCTGGGTCAGGCCTTCATTGATGCCGCGGCGGACGCGCTGCTGCCGCACGGCCAGGCCTGGTTCGTCGCCAACCGGCACCTTCCCTATGAGACGCTGCTGGCACGGCGCTTCCGCCAGGTCGCCATGCCGCTGCAGCGCGACGGCTACAAGGTCCTGCACGCCTGCCACCCGCGGCGCTGACCCTCCGGGCGCCACTGTCACCGGCCAGCGCGTACACTGCGCGCCTGGAGCCCTCCGCCGTGCCGCCGCATGAAACTCCTCAGGCTCATCGCCAACCTGGGCTATGGCAGCCGCAAGCAGGTCATGGCCATGTTCCGCGAAGGCCGCATCACCGGCGCGGACGGCGAGGTGCTGTATGCCGATGACCAGGTGCCGCATGGACTCGTGCGCATCGATGGCGAGCCGCTGGACCCCGCGCCCGGCCTGGTCGTGGCCATGAACAAGCCGGTCGGCTGCACCTGTTCGACGAAGGATGCGGGTCGTCTGGTGTACGACCTGCTGCCGCGCCGTTTCCGCCTGCGCAAGCCCATGGTGTCCAGCATTGGCCGCCTCGACCGTGACACCAGCGGCCTGCTGCTGTTCACCGATGACGGCCAGCTGCTGCACCGGATCATCTCGCCAAGGTCGGAAGTCGCCAAGGTGTACGAGGCGCGGCTGGCCGGGAACCTGCGTGGCGACGAGGGCGGGCTGTTCGCCTCCGGCACGCTGGTGCTGGACGGAGAGCACACGCCGCTGCTGCCGGCACAGCTGGAAGTCCTGGGGCCGCGCCATGTGCGCCTGACCATCACCGAAGGGCGCTACCACCAGGTGCGACGCATGTTCGCCGCCACCGGCAATGCGGTGACGGCCCTGGAGCGCATTGCCATCGGCGGCCTGCGCCTGGCCGACCTGGGCCTGGCCCCCGGAGCATGGCGCCTGTTGTCGTCCGACGAGGTGGCCCGCGTTTTCGCCTGAGTCCGGGCGACGGCTGCTCCGGCGACCGCGCGGGCAGTGGCCATGCCCCCGCCGCGGGCGCCGGTGATCCGGTCCCGGGGCACCCGCCAGGATCTGGGAGGAGTTACCGTGGACAGCGCAGTGGAGCGGCATCGGGATGTGGGCATGGGAACCCGGGCGACAAACGCAGGGACCCGTCCCGGTGGGACCGGGGCGGTCAGGCGGCGGCTCCTTGCCGTGGTGCTGGCAGGCATGGCATCGGGGATGACCGGACCGGTCCTGGCGCAGCCGACGTACCACGTAGCCCCCGACGGCTCGGACATGCCCTCCGGCGGCACGGCCGCCCAGCCCTGGGCCACCATCGGCTACGCGCTGCAGCGCGTTCCGTCCGGCGCCCTGGTCCTGGTGGCGCCGGGCACCTACCACGGCCGCATCGCCGTCCGTGGCAACTTCGACCCGCCGGTGACGGTGCGTTCGCAGGTGCCTTACCGGGCGAAGCTGCGCCACACCGGTACGGTGGTCACGGTCTACGACGACAATGACGGCGTACGCGGTGTCCACATCGAGGGCTTCGACATTGCGCACAGTGGCCCCGGCGCGTCCGCGCTGGTGGTGCAGGTGCAGTCGATGGGCGCGGCTGGCCTGGCCGGGGACATCGTCTTCCGCGACAACATCCTGCACGACAGCTGGAACAACGACATCCTGAAGATCAACAACGGCGCCCGCCGCGTGCAGGTGCTGGGCAACCTCTTCTACAACCAGAGCGGTTCGGACGAGCACATCGACATCAACAGTGTCGAGGCCGTGCTGGTCGAGGGCAACGTGTTCTTCAACGATTTCGCCGCTTCGGGCCGACCGGTGGGCAACGACACCTCCTCGTTCATCGTCATCAAGGATTCCAATGCCAACGACGACGGCGTGGTGGGGGCGCGCAACGTGCGCATCCGGCGCAACATCTTCCTCAACTGGCAGGGCGGCGCGGGGGCGAACTTCCTGCTCTGCGGGGAGGACGGCCATCCCTACCACGAGGCCTTCGATATCCTCGTCGAGAACAACCTGTTCCTGGACAACAGCGCCGTGCCGATGCGGGCCGCCTTCGGCAGCAAGGGGGTGCCGCGACGTGGTCTTCCGCGCCAACACCGTCAGCGGCGACCTGCCGGCCAGCGCCTACGCCATGCGCCTGAACACCGAGGGCAGCAATCCCGCGAACCAGAACATCGTGTTCCGCAACAACATCTGGTCCGATCCCACCGGCACCATGACCCGGTTCAGCACCACGCCGGCGGGCCAGACCGGCAGCTTCACGCTGGACCGCAATTTGTACTGGAACAACGGGGCGGTGCTGCCACACAACGCCGCCGACCTGGTCAATATCGGAAACGACACCCGCGCCGTGACCGGCGATCCCGGGCTGGCCAATCCGGACGGCGTCACCACCCCGTGGTGGAACGAGGCCAGCGGCCAGTTCAACGGCGGCCACGCGCGGATCGCCGACGTGTTCCGCACGCTGGCCCGGGCCTGGGGTGAACCCCCACCCGGCGGGGCGGGTGTGGGCCAGGCCGATCCCGCCCACCTGCCGGCGGACGACCTGCTGGGACGTCCGCGCGGGGGCAGTCCCGACCTGGGGGCGGTACAGGGGCAGTCCGACCTGATCTTCGCCAACGGTTTCCAGTAGCGGGTACGGGGCCGGGAAGCGGCCGGAACCTTGCCGGAAAGACGGGCTGGCCGGGCGGACCGGTCCCTCCCCGGGTCGGGGCCGATACACTGCCCGCATGCGCGAGCACGTCATCCTGCTGCACGGCACCTGGATGCGGGGGTTCACCCTCGGCCTGCTGGCCCACCGCCTGCGCAACGCGGGGTTCGAGGTCACCTGCTACGACTACGCCAGCGTGACCCGCAGCCCGGAGGAGGGGGTGGAGCGGGTGCGCCGGTACCTGGATGCCCTGCCGGATGGCGCCGTGGTGCACCTGGTCGGCCACAGCCTGGGCGGACTGCTGGCGCTGGACGTGGCCGCGCGCTGGCCGGGTGACCGCCTGCGTCCGGGCCGGGTGGTGTGCCTGGGTACGCCGCTCCGCGGCAGCGCCGTGGCCCGCGTCCTGGCCGCCATGCTGCCCCTGCGCTGGGCCCTGGGCGAGGCACGGGAGCGGCTGTGCGCCGGCCTGGATGCCCTGCCAGACGGGGTGCAGGTCGGACAGGTGGCCGGGAAGATGCCGCTGGGTCTGGGCGCCCTG
>Ga0079224_100017908_pt1 | contig 10001 bp, 8 predicted proteins | sample Stecom2015_FD_80414 | JGI IMG/M metagenome (GOLD analysis project Ga0079224, IMG submission 80414) | Agricultural soil microbial communities from Utah to study Nitrogen management - Steer compost 2015 | ecosystem: Environmental > Terrestrial > Soil > Agricultural land | place: USA: Utah... | reverse complement strand
CCTGGGCATGCAGCTCACCAAGCGGACATTCGATGGCTACGACGTCCAGGGCTGGGGCTTCGTTGCGAACTCGCTGAACCTGATCGGCAACGCCGCACTGCGCGATGCGGACCAGGCGTTCTCGGAGCAGACGTCGCTCGGCTTCTACGTGCAGGAGCAGGTCGGTTTCAAGAATCGGCTGTTCCTGACCGGTGCCGTGCGCGTGGACGACAACTCCGCGTTCGGCAGTGAGTTCGAGCTGGTCGCGTATCCGAAGGCGTCGGTATCGTGGGTCGTGTCCGAGGAGAACTTCTTCCCGACCGGGCTGTCGTTCGTCGATGACCTGAAACTGCGCGCCGCGTGGGGCCGTGCGGGCAACTCGCCCGCGCCGTTCTCGGCGGACCGTACGTACGGCGCATCGGTGGCCGTGGTCGGCGACCAGGCGGTCAACTTCGTGACGCCGGACGACTACGGTAACCCCGACCTGAAGGCGGAGACCGGTGACGAGATCGAGCTCGGGTTCGATGCATCGCTGCTGAACGGTCGCGTCGGCCTCGACTTCACGTTCTACAACAAGACGACGAAGGATGCGCTGCTGTCGGTCGATGATCCGCCGTCCAGCGGCTGGACCGGCACGCACCTCGTCAACGTTGGCGAGATCAACAACCGCGGCATCGAGCTCGCCGTCAACGCAACGCCGATCGCGCGCAACAACGTGCGATGGGATGCGATCGTCTCGTTCAGTACCGCGCACAACGAGCTGATCACGTTCGGCAGGGACGCGAACGGCAACCCGATCATGCACGAGGACCGGTTCGGCGACTTCCTCTCCGTGCAGCGGCATCGCGAGGGCTATCCGCTGGGCGGATACTGGTCGACCGACGTGCAGCGTGACGCGAACGGCAACCCGATCCTGGGTTCGGGCGGCGTGGCACTGCTGCAGCCCTGTGCGAGCTGGGCACCCGACCAGCGTGCAAGCTGTGAGGAGGAGTTCGTCGGTTCGCCGTTCCCGACGCGGCTGCTCGGCCTGACGAACACGCTGGAGCTGTTCGACAACCTGCAGCTCTACGCTTTCCTCGACTATCAGGGTGGTCACTACCAGTGGTGCGCAATCTGTTCGGTGCGTACGCGTACCGACCAGAACTCGAGGGAGCGCAACGATCCGCGCCTGGATCCGAGTCATCCCGAGTACGCCACGTGGGGCCAGTACGAGCTCGGGCTGCTGCGCAGTCAGCAGACGAAGCGCTACATCATGCCGGCTGACTTCATGAAGCTGCGCGAGCTGTCGGCAACGTACACGCTACCGACCTCCTGGGTGGAGCGGGCAGGCCTGGGCCGCGCCGCGGTCACGCTCGCGGGCCGCAACCTCTGGATGTGGACGAAGTACGAGGGCAGTGCAGACCCCGAGGTCGCATTCACGGGTGACGCGAACTTCGGCACGTCCGACTACGGCTCGATCCCGATGCAGCGGCGCTGGCTGCTGTCATTCAGCGTGAACTTCTAACCGCGGCGATCAAGGAGGGACGCAATCATGTTTCAATTTCGTGCAATGCGCCGCGGCCGTCTGATCCTCGCCGCAGGTGTGGCCATCGCGGTCAGCGCCTGCAGCCAGGTGGACGAGTTGATGGAGGTCAACAACCCCGATGCCATCCCGGAGGATGCGCTCGATGATGCAACGCTCGTGGACGTCCTCACGAACAGCGTTATCGGCCGCTTCGCTGCGGAGTATGATGATCCGATCATCTGGGCGGGCAGCCACCCGACCGATGACCAGGTGTCAGGCATCAACTGGCCGACCACGCAGGAGCTGGGTGCGCGTCGGCTCGCGTACGACGCGGGTCCGGCCAACGACATGTTCCGTGCACTGAGCCGCGCGCGCTTCATGGCGGACAGCGTGACGACGCGGCTCGGCAACCTGCTCGAGAATCCGCAGTCGGACCGCCGCATGGCGCTCGTGCTCGCGTACAGCGGCTACTCCTACACGCTCATGGCCGAGATCATGTGCGAGGCTACGATCAACGTCGGTGCGGAGAGGTATACGCCGGCGCAGCTTGCCGACATGGCGATCGCGAAGTTCCAGGCGGCGATCCCGATCGCGCAGGCCGCCGGCGCGGACGACGTCCTGAACCTCGCCCGGACAGGACTCGCACGCGCAGCCACGGCCGCGGGTGACCAGGCGCTGGTGATGAGCGCAGCGGCCGATGTACCGGCCGACTTCATCTGGTGGGTCGAGTACAAGGAGAGCGCGCTGGAGAACACCCTGGACGATAACGTCACGGGTGCGAACCACACGATCGGCGTGCACCCGCGCCTGCTCAAGGCGTGGGGCACGTATGGTGAAGTGATCCCGATCGAGGCGCAGACGGACCCGCGCGTGCAGTTCAATCCGAATCCGCGCACGGGGCATGATGCCCGTACGATCCTGTACACGCCGTATCAGCCGCTGTCCTACGAGGACTATACGGGCACACTGCAGACCGATGCGGTCAAGCCAGTCGTGTTCAACCCGGACACGGACATCCGCCTCGGCTCGTACCTCGACGCGATGCACAACTACTACGAGGCTGCGGGTCCGACGGGCACAGGACCGGAAGGTTCGACGCTCGATTTCGTCAACTCGCGGCGCGCCGTCGGCAACCAGGCGCCCGTCAATCTGAGCGGTGACGCACTGATGACGGAGCTGCGCGAGCAGCGCATGCGCGACCTGTTCCTCGGCGGGTTCCGTCTCGGTGACCTCCGTCGCTGGAAGGCACAGGGCATCAACGATCCGGACAGCCAGTTCCCGACAGGGCCGCACCCGAACACGTCCGTGCTCGGTCAGTACGGCGATCTCGAGTGCTTCCCGCTGCCGATCGCGGAGTTCGTGGGGAACCCGAACCTGAACTGAGTGATCGAGTGCAGTGAATCGTGAAGGGCGCGGCGAGTGATCGCCGCGCCCTTCGTCGTGTTCGGAAACTCCGCAGTAGTGCTGCAGGCATCGTCGCTGCCGATGGTCCCCTGTTCCTTCTACAGACTCTGCAGGAAGCGGATCAGGGCGTGACGGTCGAGCTCGTCGAGGGCGCGGAAGCGTTCGCGGACAAGAGTGGCCTCGCCGCCGTGCATCAGGATGGCCTCGCTCAGGTCGTTGGTGCGGCTGTCGTGCAGGTAGGTGCTGCGGCTGCCGAGTCCCATGAGCGGCTCGGTGCGACGTTCCGTGCGTTGCGCAGCCGGCGTGCATGCGCCGGCCAGGTCGGGACCCATGTCGTGCAGCAGCAGGTCCGAATAGAGGGCGATCGTGCGACGATCGAGTGCGGGGTTGCGACTGCGGCCGGTACGCATGGTCGGTGCGTGGCAGGACGTGCAGCCGACCTGTGCGAACAGTGCTTCGCCGCGGTCGATCCGCGCGCGCTCTGTCGGGTCGTCCGGGAGTCGCCGTGGCGGCGGCGCGAGGAAGCGCATGAAGTCGAGCAGCAATGCGACGTCGTGTTCGCTGAAATCGGGCCCGGTCGATGTGCCTCGGGTCGGCAGCAGCGCGTCCGCGATCGCGTCGTGCGGGCGTGCGGGCGTCGTCATGCCCATCTCCATGAGTGCGGCATGCTCGATGAACTCGCGCAGTGTAGCCTGATCGGCCAGGCGACCGAAGCGAGCGAAACGACCGTCGTGACTCTGGCCGGCGCGGCCGGAGATGCCGTCGCGGTCGGCGTCGTGCGGATCGGCGCGCGACAGGATGGTCGGTTCGGGAATCGTTTCGATCAGGCCCATCCCGAACACGAACGGCACGTTGAAGTGGACCGTGTCGGTGGCGTTCGAGGGCGCGGGCTGACGCGTCACACCGAGTGCGAGCAGTGCAGGCGTCGCACGGAGCCGGACGTTCTCGCCGCCCTCAGCAATGAGCGGATCACATGTACCGTCCGGCAGCGTGCGGCTCATGCGCGTGACGAACTGGTCACCGGTCCCACCCGTTGCCGGCGAAGTATGGCAGGCGCTGCACTGGTTGTCGTTGAAGAGTGGACCGAGCCCGTCCGCCTCGGTGAAGACGCGGTTGAACAGGACCATCCCCTCCTCGAAGCGCGCGCGCTGTTCCGCGCTGAGGCCCGGCAGCGGCTCACCGATATTGGCCACCGTCACGGGCTCGCCCCCGCCGCATGCTGCTGCGGCGAGGGCGAGGAATAGCGACGTGTGGAAACGGTAGCGCTGTTTCATGGACCTCAGAGGCGATCGGCCTGCGCGTCGTAGAGCTTCCAGGCGATCCAGAACGTGTAGAGCGCGATCGCGGTGCCGATCGGGAAATGCGTCAGGTTGAACAGGCCGAGAATGACGGCCAGCACGATGACCCAGCCACCCCAGTTGCGCAGCAGCCCGAGGCCGCAGATCAGGTTCGGCAGCGCCATCATGAGCATGAATGCGCCCGCGAAGCTGCCGATCAGGGACATCGTACCGAACGCGTGGAGGTCGCCTGACAGCACGCCGATGCCCGAGAGAACGCCGAATGCCGCCATGCCGATCAGCAGATCGATCACGCCGAGCGCGATGTGCAGCCATCCGAGAATCCTGACGTGCTTGCCCAATTTCGCCTCCTGTGAGGATTCGTGCGTGAAATCCTTACGGGCGCAAAGAGCGGTTGGTTTCGCGGCGCGCCTTGCGGATGCGCCGCGCGAGCAGCAGATCCGGCCTGCCGCGGCCGTGCGCATCCGGTACGACACCGGTCGGAACGAAGCCGAGCCGGCGGTAGAAGTCGAACGGGTGCCCGCGCAGCCGGCTCATGGCCGCGGCGAGCGCGAACACCGGGTCCGGGTACAGCTCACCCTCGTCCCTTCCAATGCCGGACGGATCGTCGGTGGCGACCCGGAGCGTGAGCCCGCCGCGTGCGGCGGCGATCGCTTCGAGATCATCGACGAGCATCGAGCCGACGCCCTGACCGCGATGGTCGGCGCGGACGGCGAGGGGGTGGATCTCCCAGACGCGGCCGTGATAGGCGGGCTCACCGCCGATCCAGCCGACGAGCTCATCCGCCGCGTCCAGCGCGATGCGATTGACGCCGTCACCGGCGAGAGCGACCTCGACTCGCCGCACGGCATCCTCGTAGGACGGCCAGGCCTGCGGCCAGTGCTCGGCATAGCTGTCTACCAGCAGGCGTGCTGCCTCCGGCACGCGCAGCATGGCCAGATCGACGATGCGCATCGCTTCCTTCATCGGAAAGTCGTTACCGGGGGCACCCGAATCTGCCATCCTGACGCGGGGAATTCCAGTGTCCCGTGCGTCGGTCCCGGCAGCGCTGCTGCACAGCACTTTTCCGGGTGGCGCCGGGTATACGGATTGCACCGCAGTACTGCCCTCACACGAAGCCGCAGGAAGGGGTCCAGATGCGAGTCAGAGAGCTGCTGGGGCGAGGCCGCTCGCCCGTGATCACGATCGATTCGGATGCGCGGGTCGATGCAGCGGTACGCCTGATGATGGAGCACCGCATCGGTGCACTGCCGGTCATGAGTGCCGACAGGGTTGCAGGAATCGTCAGTGAACGCGACATCGTCGAACTGCTCGGTCACGAGTACGGCGACATCCGTTCGGTTCCGTTGTCGCGCATCATGCGGCGTGCACCTGCGTGCAATGTGGACGACGACGTACGCACGCTGATGGCGCGCATGACCGGCGAGCGGCTCCGCCATTTCATCGTCATGGATGGAGGCCGCCTGAGCGGCATCGTCTCCGTCGGCGACATCGTGAAGCATCGGCTGGACGACCTCGAGCTCGAAGCGGGCGTTCTGCGGGATTACGTGGCCGGCCAGCGCGTCAGCTAACCCCGGGCACAAAACGCAGGCGGCTGGCGGGTGCGCGATCCTGCGCGCGCCCGGCCGTCGGCCCGCCCGTCACTGCGAAGACGCACACGCGCGCGAGGGCAGGCGACCGTTCCGCCGTCACCGCGCAGGCGCTGCAACGGCTTGCGTCGACCCTGTCCACATCGCACGTTCTCGGGCGGTTCCCCTCCACAACCCGGAAGGATCATGGCGATGAAGCGCACGTTGCTCTCTCTGATCGCGGTCATGTTCGTCGCGCTGCCCGCGGCCGCACAGTCGTCGTTCACGATGGAGCAGGTGAAGAGCAATCCGTTCCCGAACGAGCTGGCTGCTGCAGGCAATGTCGCACGCATTGCGTGGGCGTTCAACGAAGAGGGGCGGCGCAACATCTATGTCGCGGAAGCACCGGCATGGCGTGCGCGCAAGCTGACGTCGTACGACGCGGATGACGGCCAGGTGCTCACGCGCGTGCAGCTGTCGCCGGACGGCCGCTGGGTTGTCTATCGCCGGGGCGGCGACGATGCGAACTGGGACCAGGATACCTGGGGTTTATCGGCAGTGAACGCCGCATCGATGCCGGTACCGCCGAAGATCGAGTTGTGGTCGGTGCCGTTCGACGGTGGAGCGCCGCGCGTGCTCACGGAGGGCGGCGACGGCCCGGTGATCGCGCCGTCCGGCGATGCGGTTCTCTTCGAGCGGAATCGCCAGATCTGGACGGTGCCGATCGACGGCTCCGCGCCGGCGAAGCAGCTGTTTTTCGCGCGCGGCGTGAACGGCAGCATCGAGTTCGCACCCGACGGCAGGCGCATCGCGTTCGTGTCGAACCGCGGCACGCATTCACTGATCGGCATCTACCAGGACAGCGTCACGCCGATCACGTGGATCTCGCCGAGCACGCACCGTGACGGATCACCGCGCTGGTCGCCGGATGGGACGTCGCTCGCGTTCGTGCGACGTGGCGGAACGGGCGGCCCGCCACAGCCGATCCTGGAGCGGCGCCACCAGCCCTGGAGCATCCGTGTCGCCGACACGCGCACGGGCGAGTCGCGCGACGTCTGGCGTGCGCCGGAAACGCTCGAGGGCTCGCCGCCGTCGACGCAGGGCGGCACGAACCTGCACTGGGCCGCAGGCAACCGCATCGTATTCCTCTCGTATCACGACGGCTGGCCGCATCTCTACTCGGTGGACGCAGTACGTGGTGGTGCACCGCTGCTGCTCACGCCCGGCGACTATCAGGCCGAATACATCTCGCTATCGCCCGACGGTCGTTACGTCGTGTTCGCGGGCAATGCCGGCGACACGCCAGGCGACATCGATCGCCGCCACATCGTCAAGGCACCGGTCGATCGCAGTGCGCCGCAGGTGCTGACGCCCGGCACGGGCCTCGAGTGGACGCCGGTCGTGACCGGTGACGGCTCGACGATCGCGCTCATCAGTGCAACGGCGCAGCGGCCGCCACTGCCCGCGGTCATGCCCGCGAACGGCGGCGAGGTGCGGCTGATCGCGGAGGATCACATACCGGCCGACTTCCCGACGCGCGCGCTCGTCATTCCGCGCAGCGTGACGTTCAAGGCCGACGACGGCGTCACCGTGTACGCACAGGTGTTCGAGAAGGAAGGTGGGCCCGCGCGGAAGCCCGCCGTCATCTTCATTCATGGAGGACCGCCGCGGCAGATGCTGGCCGGCTGGCACTACTCCGATTACTACGCGAACTCGTACGCCGCGCAGCAGTACTTTGCCGATCGCGGGTTCATTGCGCTCTCTGTCAACTACCGTCTGGGGATCGGCTACGGCTTCGACTTCCACCGGCCACCGAATGCGGGAGCCCAGGGCGCAGCGGAGTATCGCGACATCGTTGCTGCGGGCGAGTACCTGCGCTCACTGCCGCAGGTCGACTCCGAGCGGATCGGCGTCTGGGGCGGTTCGTACGGCGGATACCTGACGGCGATGGCGCTCGCACGCGATTCCGACATGTTCGCAGCCGGCGTGGACATCCACGGCGTGCACAACTTCGCGGACAGGTTCACCGGGCCGTCGAATCGCTACGAACCCACCGACCGCGACCAGGCAGCAGAGATCGGGTGGCGCTCCTCGCCGATCGCGTACATGGACACGTGGACTTCACCCGTGCTGCTGATCCACGGCGACGACGACCGCAACGTGCGCTTCAGCGAGACTGTCGATCTCGCGCGCCGGCTCGAACTGCAGGGAGTGCCGTTCGAGGAGCTGATCATACCGGACGACACGCATCATTTCCTGCGACATGCGAACTGGGTGATCGTCAACAAGGCTACGGCCGCGTTTCTCGAGAAGTATCTGCGCGGAAATTGAGAACGCGTTGTAATACGACCGACGGCGCTGAGGTTTGCTGGCAGCTGGCCCCGTGGTCGGGTGCGGGTCGTTCAGCGTCGTTGAGGGTTGACTGAGGTGCTTTCGCCGGAGGGTTCGATGCGCGGGTTGATGCGGATGTTTGCATGTGGTGCGGGTCTGGCTGTGCTGGCGGTCGGGCCACTGGTAGGGTGCGCGGCTGCGGCCGGGACGGGTTCGTACGGCGCTGCTGCGGCGCCTGCGACGGGTGTCACGGCTTCCGTCGCTGCGACGGATACTGCAGGGCTGCGTCGCACACTCGAGCAGGCGGTGCAGGGATACCGTGGCGTGGTCGGAATCAGTGTGCGCAACCTCGCGAATGGTGAGGTGGTGTCGCTCAGGGGACACGAGAAGTTCTCGTCCGCATCGCTGATCAAGGTGCCGATCCTGGTCACGCTGCTGGACGAGGTGAACGCGGGGCGCATGCGGCTGGACGAGAAGGTTGGACTCACGATGCGTGACCGCGTCGGTGGCTCCGGTGTTCTCAAGCACATGGGATCAGGGCTGATGCCCACGCTCGAGGACCTGGCGTGGCTGATGATCGTGCTGTCTGACAACACCGCGACGAACCTGCTGCTCGACAAGCTCGACATCGCGACCGTCGGGGCGAAGACGGAGGCGCTCGGGCTGCCGCAGAGCAAGGTCCACTCGAAGACGTTCCGCCGGCAGACGTCGATCGCGCCGGACTCGTCCGTGAAGTACGGACTCGGCGTCGCGGTGCCGGACGAAATGACACAGCTCTTCGCGCTGCTGCACGAGGGCCGCGCAGTCTCGCCCGCAATGGACTCGCTCGCGCTCGACATGCTGCGCGCAAACCAGGACGGTACGATGCTCGTGCGCTGGCTGCCGTCCAGCGTACGCGTGGCGCACAAGAGCGGTCAGGTGAACGAGGCCCGCAACGATTGCGGGATCATGTACACGCCTGCCGCGCCGATCGCGATCTGCGTGATGACGCGGGAGAACGTCGATACGTCGTATCGCGTGGACGCGGAGCCGCACCTGCTCGTGGCGCGGGTCGCGCGCGAGGTGTTCCGGCACTACAACGCGGGGGTCGAGACGCCGGAGCCGGTGCGGGACTGATTTCGATCGGCGTTCACATCCAGGATCGGAGCGGATGGGATACAGGAGCCTGGAAGAGTGCGTCACGGATCTCGAGGCGCATGGTCACCTGGTGCGGGTTCGCGAGGAAGTGGATCCGCACCTGGAGCTGGCGGCGATCCACGAGCGGGTGTTCGCGGCGGGTGGGCCGGCGGTGCTGTTCGAGAACGTGCGCGGCACGCCGTTCCGCGCGGTGTCGAACCTGTTCGGCACACTCGATCGCGCGCGCTTTCTCTTTCGTGACACGCTCGAGCGGGTGCAGCGGCTGGTCGGCCTGAAGTACGATCCGATCCGGCTGCTGCGCCATCCGATCCGCCACGCGACGACGGCAACGCTGGCGCCGTCGGCGCTGCCGCGGCGCGTGCGTCGTGCGCCGGTGATGCAGGGGCGGACGCGGGTCGGGCTGCTGCCGCAGATCGTGAACTGGCCCGACGATGGCGGTCCGTTCGTCACCCTGCCGCAGGTTTACACGGAAGACGTGACGAAGCCCGGTGTGATGGGTGCGAATCTCGGGATGTATCGCATCCAGATGGCTGGCAACGAGTACGTGCAGGACCGCGAGATCGGACTGCACTACCAGATTCACCGCGGCATCGGTGTGCACCAGGCGCGCGCGAACGCTGCTGGCCAGCCGCTGCGGGTCAGCATCTTCGTCGGCGGGCCGCCAGCACATACGCTGGCCGCGGTCCTGCCATTGCCGGAGGGGCCGCCGGCGGTCGGATTCGCGGGCGTTCTCGGCAACCGTCCGTTCCGCTGCGTGCCTGCCGGCGCGGGCCCTTGACT
>Ga0079224_100017904_pt1 | contig 10002 bp, 25 predicted proteins | sample Stecom2015_FD_80414 | JGI IMG/M metagenome (GOLD analysis project Ga0079224, IMG submission 80414) | Agricultural soil microbial communities from Utah to study Nitrogen management - Steer compost 2015 | ecosystem: Environmental > Terrestrial > Soil > Agricultural land | place: USA: Utah... | reverse complement strand
TGTGCATTATCTATAATAGGAGTTTCGTCAGAGATAGGAATAGCATTGCTCTTATGAGTTTGTGCTATGCCGTTCACTTTCGTTCCTGTATAGATCTTTGGAGCCGGAGACGAGACGGCGCCGGTGATCCATTCACGTGTAGATGTATTCTCCGCGCCGGCCACCTTAGACGCCCGTATGCTCGTATCCGGAGACCTGTAAATGAATCCGGGAGTGGTCGTCGTAATTTTTCCCCCAGACTTCTCTTTTTCCTTCGTTTTTTTGCCGCGCCCATAAACCCAATCTAAAAATTGCTCAAATGTTTCTTTAGGAAGACCTATACTCTTAAGTCTTTGATTACGATCGCGCCAATCTCTTTCTAACTGTTCTTGCTTGGCTTTTGTAATCTTCTCTCTACGTTTCTTGTAAGAAGTCGTGGTAAGGGCAGGACCTTCGAGATGCATACTCATTTTAATAGATTTCTGATGATATTTGTTGAAACATAGTAACCGGCATCCTCTTGGTGCTCTTCGATATACGTCTCTTATTCATGCATGTGCCTTTTTAAGTCTTGGAAACATTTTCAATAATGCTTCTGCGTTACCTTTCGCATCATCAACCGGATTGTGCGTATGTTTGGTATCACGAAGATGTTTGAATGTAGAATAAAGATTTCCCTCGAGCCCCTTATAGAAAGAGCCAAGATTGGCCGACGACCAACCAAATGGATTACGACCGAGCTGCATCCAAAAATAATAATTCATGAATGCAAAATCGTATCCATTATTATCCGACCAGAAGATCGGTCGCTTACCCGGAATTTCCTTTTGCAGCCATAGTTCAAAGTTTTGCATAGCGTCGCGAGGATCCGGAAACTTCATACAATCTTCACGGCTGAATCCACTAACTGCTAAAGCTTCTGGAATATAAATTTCTGAGATTGGTTTTAGTTGTGCGTAGAATGTACGCTGAAGTCCTGGTTCGACGATGACTGCACCAAAGCAAATAAGAGAATGCATACCGGGACACGGCCCGTCGGATTCGACATCGACCATTACATTTTGTTGAATGTTCATTGATTTTCCTTTATATAATCTCTATAATACACTTTTATTTTTGGAAGATCAATATGTCCTTGTTGATTTATTATGTTTATGCCTATCTCCGTAAATCAAATAATACACCGTATTATATTGGTAAAGGGAAAGAACGACGTGCCTACGAAAAGCATCTTGGTGTAACCACACCAGCCGATAGATCGAAAATAGTTTTCCTTGAGACAAATTTAACAGAATTAGGTGCTTTCGCACTCGAGCGTAGATATATTCGTTGGTATGGAAGAAAAGATATAGGTACCGGCATTCTAATGAATAAAACAGACGGCGGTGAAGGCGCATCTGGATACGTAAATACACCCGATCGACGATTGGGTATAAGTAAAGCAAATTCGGGTGAAGGAAACGGAATGTTTGGAAAAACACACACAGATGAAGCACGAAAAAGAATTAGTCTCGGACGAGTTGGTACTCGTTTATCTGATGAACATAAAGAAGCTGTCGGTGCAGCCCATCGTGGAAGAACACTAACCGAAGAACATAAAGCTAAATGTAGTGCAAAACTTTCAGGTAAGAATAATCCGAATTATGGAAAAAAGATTTCTGAAGAACAGAAGGCAAAGTTTAGAGCAACACTTGCGGCAAAAAAGAAAAAATATTAATTAGGAATAACAGTGCCGTTTGTAAAACTTGCCAATGGCATTTTAGGCAGAATCATAAACTGTAAATCAATTTGGCTACGAGGATACTGTTGAAAGATAACCTGTCTGATAGTTGCTGCTGCACCAAATCTAACCATAAAACTTGCCAGACCAAGAGTGGTTACTTTATCAAATATGGTATAGACCAGATTACCTAGTCCATTGTCCATTGTCTGAAAATAATAGACTGTTGGACCACCATAGTCCCCATAGGGAATGACTGATTTTGTATTAATTGCATTGATAACAGCTTGCACATTGGCGTCGAGTGCTATTGTGTTTTCCGGGGTGCAAATTAAAAGGTTCTGATATGGATATAGCATGAATTATTTATCAATCTTCTCTAATCGGTTCCTAATCTCCTTAATAGCAATATCAACACCAGTAGAAATATTGGCCATAATGTAGACTAATATTACTCCGGGAAGAATAATCAAAAGAGAAGGAAAAACAAGCATAAAGAACAGGCAAATTACACCAACAAATGTAATAAATCTGTTTGTCGAAATTGCAGCAGATTCATATGCAACAAGTTCTTCCAATGGCATTACTCTAATTTTCTTAATGAGTTCGTTACGTGCATTTTCCGTATCGTCATTCATAAATCATTCCTTTTAATGTATAAAATTCGAGTAACTCAAGAAATATTTCTGGATGATACAAAAAATGGCAACCTATCATCTCTTCTATTATCTGCCTAGGATATATAATTATACCAAGTGTATCTTCTAACGATTTTATTACATTATGAAATAATTCAGTTAATGCATCTGGATTTCTTCTTGCATTTCTAAATAAGTCATATCTATAATTAGTGTCTTTAAGTATCAAATGCTGCTGATAAATCTTATGACTCCTAATTAATTTTATCATTTCTATCTGAAAAGTACATAAATGATTATTAAATGTTATCAATTCATAATCATCTAGATTTTCAAAAATAGATCTCTCAAAGGTATTATATGGCATGAAGGCAATCCAATCACCTCTCATATCGGTTACTAGATTACAGAAAAGATTTCCATAAGTAGGTTCTAACATACAAAGACAATCCTCTATCATTATCTTCATAACATTAATAGATTCAAAACTCCATCCAAATCCAACTCGTAACGATGAGTTTCTAACTATTATAGATTTTAATGCTGCTGATAATCCTTGGTCTGGTGCTGATCTTCTATATAGTAACTTTCTTTCCAACTGTGGTCCTACCTCAGCCAAAGGGTTTAGATTAACATACACTTGAAATCCTGTTGTACAGGTATCAGACATTATTGTAAATTTATTTTGTAGGCAATATTCCAAATCCATATAACCCCTTATATCAGAATACAAAAGATAATAGTCCAGCCGAATAAAATATTCACAGTCAGCCTTTTCTTCTTATGTATCTATTATAAAATCGACTTGCCAAAGAGTCAACTGCCTGTCCTAGTAGGAAAGGCAAGCTTAAAATAAGTTGCGTCTTTGTTATTTTTAAAAAGAATGCATCCCGGAATATCTACTCCGATTATGCACAGTGAGGGCGAATAACTAAATCTCCAACTATCTCGCGGTAAATTATCGCAACACCAGTCTTCGATTTCTCTGAAAAGAGTATAGGATTCGACAGCTTCTGAGTCTTGTATTAAGTCTTGTAGCCTTATCTCCACCATAAATCCTTTACCCTAATTGAGAGTATTTATCGAGTTTACTTTTCTACAGCTACAGTCTTAAATGATAGTTTGAACAGCAGGGCATGTTCGTCATCCACTATTACATATCTCGGATAGAACTGGCCTTCAGATTCCCACTCAAACTCATAAGGAATATTCCTATCCTCGAACCATTTCATTAGGTTCTTATACTGAAGATAGGTTGGTCCATTCTGCGGATTAAAGTGTAGTTGGAATTTATGAATAGCCACTGCCACACAGCTCTGGAAATTTTAATTTAAATACAAGATAATCATCCTCGTAGGCAAATCCTACCTCATGGATGTATATCTTTCCATTTAAATACGAGATGCCGTAGGCATCTTCGAGTGTTGCAATTTTGGAATCAAATGTTGACAGCCATTCTTTGGCAGCCTCATAGACCTCATCCTTATGTATGGGCCAGATTCGATAACGTGTTCTAGAAACCATGCATGATGCAGAATAGAGTAGCTACCTCTGGATCGTAGATACGAACACCAGTGATAACAGAATTCTGTCCGGGTGCAGGGCGAGGAATATACCACATAAAGAGACGACCGTAATCGTCGTGTTCTTCAAGCCAAGCCCTGTAGGTAGCAATCAATGCTTCTTGGTCGACATTTTCGTCGGCAAACTTGTGTTCAAAGGAAATAATGTTAGGATTAATCATAGTCTGAATTTAAGTTTAAAGGCTGTAGCATCTTCTTCGTTCCGGAAAGATAAACCGATGATTCTGCCTGTATCTGCTAATTTTTCGGATTCCCAATCATTGTGACTAACATTTACCGTCAGCCAATACATTATTTCAATCATATCGCCGGTCTTCTGTAAATCAAACTCGACAATTGTTTTAAATGGTAATTGATTCATACGTCGAAGGTCAGCTTAAACAATAGTGCATCCTCATTGCGTAGTATAACACGGCTTGGCCGATCGTGCCATGGCGGCACATGAACAAACGAATACTTAATATTTCTTTCCTTAAACCATTCCTCGTATTCTTTTATCTTTATAAAAGCAAGACGCTGATTAATAAAAAGAAGAAATAAAAGATATACGGTTGTTGTATCGCTCTGTATCATAATCCAAATTTTAACTTAAATGCCATAGCATCTTCTTCGTGCTTAAAATAATAAGAACATGAAGTTCCTACTATAGCAAACTTCATATGCCAACTATCTGTATCTAGGTTCTCTCTACACCAAGCCCAATACACTCTGTCGGTGTCGTGTGGAAGTTTGATACGGTAGATATGTTCTTCGTGTGCAATATTCATATTCCAAATGTCAATCTAAACATTAATGCTACGTCCGGATCCTTAATAGCAACCTTACCAGAGCTAATAACATAGGTAGCATTGTTAAATAACAGCCATTGGGTCCATACCGATTCCCTAACATCTCTCGGAATATCAACTGTAATCCAGTCTTCTGGCAATTCTTTAATCATACACCAAACCGTAGTCTAAACAATGTAGCAATTTCTTTTCTTCTAATATTTACACCAACCGCAAGAAGATCTCCACGCGCCCATTCCCATTCTATTTCTTCCAGTCCAGCATGTTCATCCAGCCAGGATCGGACATCATTTATCCATGCCGATCTTTTCCAATGGCTATCCAGTGTTGCGTATTTTTGATTGAAGTTGAAATAATATTTCATTCAAATTTTAACTTATAGGCAACCGCATCTATTATCCCAGATTGTCTGCCATTTATAATCCATACTGGAATTCTATCTTCTCTTTCTCCAACCATTTGCGTAACCCCTTCGGCCACTCCCCGTCCTTCCAAGATCCCTAGGAAACAGAATGTAATAATTAAAATCATTCATTTGGAAGGTTCGGTGGCATTCAGTGGGCAGAGCCCGCGCCGATAAGCGCATTTTTTCAATTCAATTATGTACCTATTTTTAGCCTTCTGTCTTGCTGATTATGTTGCCATACTTTAGCTTAAACATAGCAGCATCTTTGGGATCTGTAAAGATAATCCGGCCAAACGGTGGTACTTCAGAAAAAGATCCATATGCTCGCAGGAAGCACCAAGTCCTAACTTCGTATTCGGAACCAATATTTGCATTAAGCCATCTACGCATTTCATTATGCTCCTTGCTTAATTCGTAGATATCAATGTTAAAGTGGAAGATCATTTTATAAATGTTAATTTAAATGCAAGAAAATCTTCTTCGGTGTCAAAGAAAATTAAATAATCAACAAAATTTGCTCTACCAATTACCGGCCAAAGATGCGGTATCCTATTATCTATAAACCATTGCCTCAATCTATCTCGGTTACTTTCAAAGAAAGTTTCAGATACCACTGCTGTATAATATACCATTTACAAACCAAACCTTAACCTAAATGCCAACATATCGGCTTCTTCGGCAATAACAATCCTATACCAAATAGTATTTTCATACCACATACTAATCTAAAGGCTACTAAATCCTCTTCACGCCTAAACCAAATATATTCACCAACAATGTTACCAGCATCAGAAAACTGGTAATCCTCACCGTTTACTAAATGCGTATCAAACCAATCTAAAATTTCAGTATGCTTTCTCATAATATCCAAAGCATCTAATTTTACATATGGTTATAAAAGCATCGTTATACGGAAAGGTAATACTCTTATTCATTTTCTAATTCTAGTAGGTAATTATGTATATCTATTGCGCTACCGCGTTGTACATCTATAAGATCCTGATCGATAGGGCCAGACGGTACTTCTATTACAAGCATTTCGTACTGGTGTCCAAGACTAATCATTTTATCGTGGAACTCGACTATGCTTACAATGTATCCATTAGCAGTAAGTACGCCATACCTAATCTTCATAAAAGCAAGGGTAGTAGACTCAAGCCATTCTCTGTTAGTTAAGAATATAGGTAAGCCCTTCAATACATTAGCGGTATAGTCTTCATTCAACGTCATAATCCAAACCTTAGCTTAAAAGCAGTAAGATCTTCTATATTCTTAAATCCAATATCGTGGTGTATAGGATGATATATCCAGTCTACATTATTCTTACCTAAAGCAACAAGCCAATACATAATATCAGAGAATTCTTGCCTACCAGAGTTATATAATAGATGTTGTGGTAAGGAAATGTAAATCATAATCCGAACTTGAGTCTAAACGCTAAAGCATCTTCATAGCGTACAAAGGTAATTAACATCTTAGGCTTTTGCTTCCTAATTTGAAACCTCCAGGGTGTCTTCCCACGCTTAGTAGGCTGAAGCTCCAGTAACCATTCATCCACACACTCAATGAAATCTTTATCAGTAATCTTGTCCAATGTTGCACTATGCTGTCTCGAATCTGCTAAAGGGTATATTTGAATAGTAATCATGCTTGAATGCCCCAGCGGAGCCTAAAGGCTTGGAAGTTTGTAATTTAAAATCGACCAAATATTAGCAAGATTAACACGATCAGATTAGTAAGTCAAAAGAGTAGACCAAGATTCCGAATCGTGATTTTAGAGGGGATCTATAGAGTTTGGAGAAAAATTTGGGCAATGGTGGTCCCTATAGAGTTTGGAGAAAAATTTGGGCAGCGGCTTGCCAAACCTTTTCTCGGGCACCACCTCTGAAAATTATACACGCTGACTGGGATTTATGCGAGGTGTATGCACCTCGCATTTTTTGTACGATACGGGTTTAGGTGTGTTTATAAGCTGCGAGGTGTATGCACCTCGCAGCTTTTATCGTGTTCGCGCTTATACACTGCGAGGTGCTACAAACACTTATACACTGTTACTTTTCTCGCACGCTTGCAGGGAGACTACATAGGTGCTGCACGATGTTTGGTGCGGCGCAAGTTTGTGCAACTCCGCGCACAAACCCTTCAATGCCAGTCGCTTTTGCACGAGAGCGATGACTTGCTTAGTACGCGCTGAACTGTGTAGCGCAGGGGCAGTGTAGCCCTCGAGTGTCTGCACCATACCGCCAATGCGCAGCGAGAGAAATGCATACAGCAGTGCAGCATGTATCTGTTCCAGCGTCGCTTGCATTTCTTTGCTCCTGTGTTGCAGTGTTATTACTATAACGCTTCACACATTCCTTGTCAACCGTTTCCCTCGCATCTGTACCTGCACCCGCTCTCCTGCACACGAGGCTCGTGCCCTCGCATCTGTACCTGCACCCGCTCTCCTGCACACGAGGCTCGTGTTACAATAACTTATGCGTAGCGCACCTCGCACGCATACCGTTTTACCGTCACCTCGCACGCGCGATGTCGGGCAGCATGTGTAGCACGCGAGGCTTGTAAGTAAGCACTAACTAACTTGCGCTTGTTAGTGTGTGCTTGCTAACTTAACGCTTGTTGCGCAAGTACAACAGCACAGCTTCCGCAAAGGGGGCCAAGAGCGTCAGCGCCATCAGTGTGTTCATTGCGACTTCCATGTGCTGCTCCTTGCTGCGATGTATGTATTATGCAGTAGGTAGGAAGCTACGTCAACCACTGTTGCACATTGTTACATCTGCAGGGTGACACCTGTGGTCATGACCTCCTCGGAGCCTTAACCTAAGGTTACGGTGGTAAGTTGCGAGAACTTTAGTTGGCCTCGTATTAAGAGCTCAAGACCTTTGATCGGTTCTGCGAGGCTTTGCGATATGTAACAGATGTAACACTGGTTGCAACCGTGTTGACATCTGTTATACTTTATGCATGTTAGTGGTGTGCCTCAAACTCTGGCTGTGGTGTGAAAAAGGCCTCGTGCTGCGCAATCTTAACCTTAGGTATACTTTGCGAGGAGTGACTAAAAGTCTTTTAGATCACGTCGCAATTTTTAGACCAGTTGCGAGTCATATGACAAACCCTCGCAGTTCTACCTGAACCACCGCGGTTAGAACTGCGAGGCTCTGTTGGCACAAATAGGTTGACAGGTAACCTAAAAGGCCTTATTATAGGCCTATACGTGTGTGCGAAACGCACGCACAAAACGCACGCACAATTCCAAATCTATCTTTGAAATTTAGGTAGACAATTCAAACACGAAAATCAATCTCGGATTTTTAGGCAGGGTTCTTAACCTGGTCATAAGAGACCATGCAGACAAGGGGCTTATAAGCCCCTTGTGTTGTGCCCGCTACGTGGGTAGCTGACGCGTATGAAACCCTGCTGTAGGGGCGTATAGCCCCCTACATGCTACCAGGGCTCGCACATATTGGGAAACTTCCCTGTGGCTTCCAGCGTCTTCAGAGCACGCTTGCCAGCCTCTTCCGCGTCCGCAGCGGTGTCAAACAACCCGGCCGAGGTGCAGCTGGAGCTCATGTAGGTCTCCCCGTTGCGGGTGACCCAGTTCTCAAAAGAGGCGGCCCACTTGCCCTTGCTGTTGACTTCAGGCTGCGCGAGCTTGGTGCTGAAAGTGGCTTGCGACATTTGGGTTCCTTTGAAACGTTGCTGCGATGTTCTTACTATAGCGCATGCCGAAGCCGAAGTCAACAGCATTTACAATTTGCAAATGCCGTGCGTGGCGCGCGTCCAGGTACGCTTGAACTGCGAGAAACTCAATGGCGTAAAGCCATACAGTTGAGCACGTACTTGATGCCAGATGTATGCCAATTCCATGTACTTCCCCTCAATCACCCTCGGGGTGATAGATGTCGCTCTCACCAGTGAACCAATCCCAGGCATAGCCGAGAAAGATGCACAAGATGTTTAGGACTATGCTCCACATGACATGCTCCTTGTTGCAGTGTCTATATAATAGCACCACTGGAGCCAGTCGTCAACCGTTGTTACACCAGCTGGACTTGCGGCGTGAGGTATTCGCGGCCCAGCATTGCCCTCGCGTAGAGGTAGTTGGCCTTTGCCCGTTCTGTGAGGTTGTCCATCAGCACAATCCCCTTGTCGTCGCAGGGGAATTCCAGCCGCTTGCTGCTGTGAATGGCTTGGAAGCTGAGCACCAGGGCGGGCGCGGTTCTCGTGTCGGCCATAGCGGTCTCCCTTAACGGTGGGCGAGAGTGTGGGCTGCGTGATCGCGCAGGTAGTCCCGTTGCTGGACGTGCCTGTACGCCTGGAGGTAGGCCATACCCGTTTCGCGCATGACCTTCTGGACTTCCGCTTCGTTGGGACGGCTGTACATGCTACACTCCTTGTTGCGATGTGTGTACTATAACGGGGGTTGGATGCCGTGTCAACCCCCGTTACATCTTGTTACTCGCTCCAGTAAAAGCCTTCCCAGCAGTCCGCATTGCACTTGCGCGCAATGGTCTTTGCGAGGTTGCACACGTCAATGTGCTTGTCCTCGCGTGCCAGGTAGCGTGCAGCAGCGTTGACGGACGGGAACCACATGCCAGCAGCCACAACGGGCTTGCTATGCTTGCGCTTTTCCACGTCAGCTGCAACAGCAGCCTTCACTTCGCGCTCCTGCACAGTGCCGTCGAGCACCCCAAGCAGCAGTGCGACACGCCCTGCTTGGGACGCAAGCGTGAATTGTGTGTTTGCAATTTTGCGCATGCTTGCACTCCAATCTGCGTTGTTTCAGTGTCTATATATTAGCGCACGCAAGCAGCAGCGTCAACGACTGTTACATCTGCTTACACCACTTTTCTTCCTCGTAGCGCAGTTCGTCATCGCTGGCGTCGTC
>Ga0079224_100017903_pt1 | contig 10002 bp, 9 predicted proteins | sample Stecom2015_FD_80414 | JGI IMG/M metagenome (GOLD analysis project Ga0079224, IMG submission 80414) | Agricultural soil microbial communities from Utah to study Nitrogen management - Steer compost 2015 | ecosystem: Environmental > Terrestrial > Soil > Agricultural land | place: USA: Utah... | reverse complement strand
TGGAGCCGCGACGCGCTGCCGCGGAAGATCCGCTCGCTGCTGAACATCGCGCTGCTCGGCACGCTAAACCGGCATCACGAGCTCAAGATCCACGTGAAGGGCGCGATCCGCAACGGATGCACGAAGGAGGAGATCCGCGAGGTCCTGCTGCACATCGGCATCTACTCCGGCATCCCCGCGGCCGTCGACTCGTTCCGCGTCGCGAAGGAGGCGCTCGCGGAGCTCGAGAAGGAACAGGCCGGAGGCTGAGCGGGCAGCGCCCGAGGCCGGCCGGATGGGCGCGGCCGCGACGGCTCAAGCGGCCGTCGCGCCCGCCCCGGTCTCGAGCCGCCGGATGAACGCTGCGAAGTCCGCGGCCGCCTGCTCGAAGCCGCCCTCCTCCGTCGTCGCGACCGTCTCGCGGCCGTGCACGACCCGAATCGTCGCGTCGAGATCGACCGCGCCGCTCGGCTTCGGCCGCTTGGCAGCAAGAGCGACGGCGGCACGCGCTTCGGCGATCGCGTCGTCCGTCGCGAGATTGCACGCGTCGACGAGCGCATCCGGCGACAACGGCTTCCCGGTCAGCGAGACCAGCGTCTCGTCGAACGGCACGGCATTGCCGGGTGCCCAGTAGTGCCGCGCAAGATCGGGCCCGATCCGCGCGTTGTCCGTAAGGCAGCCGTCCCGATCGAGAAAGTAGCGCCGCGTCTGCTGCACGGCCATATCGGCGAGGATATATGCGTGGTAGTACGCGCTCGACTCGGCCGCGAGCAGATGCGGCACGGCGAGCACGGGCCTTATCCCGGCCGAGAGCCCTTGCAGCTCCCGCTCGATGCCGCGAAACGTCTCGAGCACGCGTTCCGGACCGAGCTCGCGCTCCGGGATCTCGTACAGCGCGCGCTCGGCAAGCGGAATCGTCAGCATCGCGCGGACGTCCCAGCCTCTGAACGGCTGGCGTTCCCGGATCGCCTCCTCGATCAGCTCGAGCGGCATCGGCCGGCCGGCGGCGTCGTGCGCGTAACGCACGCGCCAATCCGCATCGCCGAGCAGCGAATCCATGAACATCGATTGCGTCTCGGCATACGCGATGCTCGTCGGCGCGAACTCGTGCGCGAAGCAAGGCGCATCCGAAAGGATGTTCGCGAAATGCGCCGCGTGGCCGCCCTCGTGGAACAGCGTCTCGGCCGCGCGCAGCCCGCTGCCGACCTGTCCGACGACGGCATTCGCGGTGAAGCTCACGCGCGCCGGCCGCCACGTGCCGCGATCGAAGAACGCGATGCCCGGCCCATGCATGAACCCGTTCTCGTACTTGCCGGAACGATCGACGAGATCGAGCGTCAACGTCGCGCCGCGATACTTGACGCCGAGCGCGTGGAACGAGCGGCCCCATCGGTCGAGCGCATCCGCGAAGCCGAAATAGGGATCGATCTCGCGCGCGAGATCGCCGCTTCGGAGATACCCGAAGTTCCACGGCTCGAGCGCGCCGGCGCCGTGCCTCTTCGCGAACGACGCAAGCTCCGCGCGGGACTTCTGCGCGGTGCGCTCGGCGAGCGCGTCGAGCCGCTCGAACAGCGCCCGCTTCGTCATCCGCTCGACGACCGCGACGCGCCACGCGTAGTAGTCCTCGTGACCGAGCAGGCGGCCGAGCCGGTTGCGCTTCTCGACGATCGTAAGGAACCCCGCGTCGAGCACGAACGTCTCGATGCTTTTTAGCCCCTCGAAGGCGGCCTTGCGCCGCGCCTCGTCGGGATCGGTGCGCATCATCAACGCGAGCCGCACGCTCGATGCCGGCACGAGCTCGCGGGTCTTCGGATCGACGTAGCCGAGCTTCATGCCGGCACGCTTCTCCGCGAGCTCGGCCTCGAGCTCGACGAGCTCGGCCGAGAGCTTGCGCGCGTCCGGGTCCTCGATCACGTGCGCGGCGAGCATGTCGATCCAGCCGCGCAGGATCCGCCGTTCGTCGTCGGAGCCCTTCCAGCCGGCTTCGAGCTCGCGCAGCGACGCGAGCCGCGCCGGGTCCTGCAGGAAAGCGTTCCACGCGATCTCCGCGTCGGCCATCGCTTTGCGCGCCGCCGGCATATCGTCGGCAAGGCCCATCTTCGTGACCCAGAAAAGGTCTTCCTTACGGGTATGCAGCTCGACGTATCGGGTCTTGAGCTGCTCGAGGATATCGCTTTGCACGTTCATGACGTCACTTTAAGGCACCGGCGGCCTTTGCGCAGCCGGCAGTCACGATTTCACACAATACGATGCGCCGCCCGCGCACAGCGCGGCCGCGCTGTCAACGGGTTTCATCGCCGCGGACGCGTTGTCAAAATCGCTGCTCGCGGCCTGGGCCGCCAAAGATTCGAAGGACCGATGCCAGACGCCTCTACCGCGCTCGCGCAGAAGATTGCGCAAACGATCGCCGCCGAGATCGGCGCCGATGCTTTCAAGGTCCAAGCCGCCGTCGCGCTGCTCGACGACGGTGCGACCGTGCCGTTCATCGCCCGCTATCGCAAGGAAGCGACCGGCGGCCTCGACGATGCGCAGCTGCGCACGCTCGAGCAACGTCTCGCGTACCTGCGCGAGCTCGAGGACCGGCGCAAGACGATCCTCGCGAGCATCGACGAGCAAGGCAAGCTGACGCCCGAGCTCAAAGCGGAGATCGAAGCGGCCGATACGAAGTCGCGTCTCGAGGATCTTTACCTGCCCTATCGGCCGAAACGCCGCACGAAGGCGCAGATCGCGCGCGAGGCCGGGCTCGAGCCGCTCGCGGACGCGCTGCTCGGCGAGCCGGACGAAGCGCCGGAAACGCTCGCCGAGCCGTTCGTGAACGCCGACAAAGGCGTCGCCGACGCGAAGGCCGCGCTCGAAGGCGCGCGCGCGATCCTGATAGAGCGCTGGGGCGAGGACGCCGCGCTGCTCGGGCAGCTGCGCGAATGGCTGTGGGACAAGGGCCTGATCCGCGCGCGCGTCATCGAAGGCAAGGAGACCGAAGGCGCGAAGTACGCCGACTATTTCGATCACGCGGAGCCGATCGCGAAGATCCCGTCGCACCGCCTGCTCGCGCTGTTTCGTGCGCGCCGCGAGAAGATTCTCGAGCTCGACCTCGAGCCGGGGCCCGACGCCGAGGCCGGTCATGCGCGCGCGCAAGCGAGCGTCGCGAAGCATGCGGGCCTTGCGCTTCGCGGCGGGCCGACCGGCGCATGGCTCGAGGCCGCGTGCCGCCTCGCGTGGCGCGGCAAGATCCACGTGCACCTCACGCTCGATCTCTTCAACCGCGCACGCGAGAAGGCCGAGGAGGACGCGATCCGGGTCTTCGGCGACAACCTCGAGGATCTCCTGCTCGCCGCGCCCGCCGGGCCCCGCGCCGTCATGGGTCTCGACCCGGGGCTCCGCACCGGCGTCAAGGTCGCGGTCGTCGATCCGACCGGCAAGCTCGTCGCCGCCGGCACGATCTATCCGCACGAGCCGAAGCGGCAATGGGAAGAATCGTTGAAGACGCTCGCGGCGCTCTGCCGGCAGCATGCGGTCGAGCTGATCGCGATCGGCAACGGCACCGCGAGCCGCGAGACGGACCGCCTCGCCGGCGATCTGATCCAGCGTCATCCCGAGCTCAAGCTCGCGAAGCTCGTCGTGAACGAGGCCGGCGCGTCCGTGTACTCGGCTTCGGAGCTCGCCGCGCGCGAGTTCCCGGAGCTCGATGTCTCGCTGCGCGGCGCCGTCTCGATCGCGCGCCGCTTGCAGGATCCGCTCGCCGAGCTCGTCAAGATCGAGCCGAAGTCGATCGGCGTCGGTCAGTACCAGCACGACGTCGATCAGACGCGCTTGGGGCGGGCGCTCGACGCGCGCGTCGAGGACTGCGTGAACGCCGTCGGCGTGCACGTGAACACGGCATCGGCCGCGCTGCTGGCCCGCGTCGCGGGCCTTTCGACCGGCGTCGCCGAGAACATCGTCGGCTACCGCAACGAGCACGGCCCGTTCCGGCGCCGCAGCGATCTTCTGAACGTGCCGCGGCTCGGCGCGAAGGCCTTCGAGCAGGCCGCGGGCTTCTTGCGCATCGCCGACGGCGACGAGCCGCTCGACGCGTCCGCCGTTCACCCCGAGGCTTATCCGGTCGTCGCGCGCATCGTCGAGCGCACGAAGCGCAGCGTGAAAGAGCTGATCGGCGACACCGCCTTCCTGCGCTCGCTCGAGCCCGAGGCGTTCACGGACGAGAAGTTCGGCTTGCCGACCGTGCGCGACATCCTGAAGGAGCTCGAGAAACCGGGACGCGACCCGCGCCCCGAGTTCAAGACCGCGCGCTTCGCCGAAGGCGTCGAGACGCTCGAGGACCTGAAGCCCGGCATGATCCTCGAGGGCATCGTCAGCAACGTCGCGGCATTCGGCGCGTTCGTCGATATCGGCGTGCATCAGGACGGTCTCGTGCACATCTCCGCGCTGTCGGACAAGTTCGTCAAGGACCCGCGCGAGGTCGTGAAGGCCGGCGATATCGTCAAGGTGAAGGTCCTCGACGTCGATGTCGCGCGCCGGCGCATCAGCCTGACGCTGCGCTTGAACGACGAGCCCGGGGCTCCGCGCGAGCGCGGCGGTCGCCGCGGCGATGGCGCCGGCCGTCCCGATCGCAACGACGGGCGCGCGCCGGGCGATCGCCGGTCGGCGGGCCGCGGCGCCGCGAAGCGCAGCGCCGGCGGTCGCGGCGAAGGCTCGCGGCCGGGCGCCTTCAACACCGCGATGGCCGAGGCGTTCGCACGCGCGAAGAAGGACCGCGGCTGACCGCGGCGTCGAAACCGTTCGGGTTAGAATCGGGCGATCCGGGGTCGGCGTCGCCGACCGAAACCGCCGCGAAAGGAGATTCGATGCCGAAGCCGACCGCTGCGCCGATCTCGCGCGTCCGAAGCCTGCTTGCCGCCTGTGCGCTCGCCGCGACACTGACCGGCGCGGCGCTCGCGGAGGAAGGCCCGCGCCTCACGCTCGAGCAGGCGAACACGATCGTCACGAAGGCGATCGAGCGCGCGCGAGAGCTCGGTTTCGCGCCGCTCGCTGTCGTCGTGCTCGACGACAGCGGCCACCTCAAGGCGATGCAGCGCGAGGACGGCGCGAGCATGTTCCGGTTCGACGTCGCGACCGGGAAAGCCTGGGCGTCCGTCGCGATGGGCGCATCGAGCAGCGTGCTCGCCGAGCGCGCGCGCGAGAATCCGAACTTCTTCATCACGCTCGCCGCGACGGCCGACGGCAAGTTCCTTCCGCAGCCGGGAGGCGTGCTGATTCGCAACGAGGACGGCGTGATTCTCGGCGCGGCCGGCGCGAGCGGCGCGGCCGGCACGGAGGACGAGGCCGCGGTGATTTACGGCATCGAGCAGGCCGGGCTCGTGCCGGACGTGCCCGGTCGCCGCTGAAGCCGGCACGCCGCGGCGTTGCGCGCGGCACTGCCGCCAAAGGAATGTTCTCGGAGGGCGAAGCATGCTGGGAACGTTCGAGATCGAGCGCCGCTTCTCGGGCCCGACCGGGATCGCGAACGGCGGCTACACGTGCGGCGTCATCGCCTCGTTCGCGCCCGGCCCCGTCACGGTCCGGCTGCTGAAGCCGGTCCCGCTCGAGACGCCGCTGACCGTCGAGCGGCGCGACGACGGCATCGGCGTGCTGCACGACGGCACTCTGGTCGCGCAGGCGCGCGGCGGCGGAATCGGCGACGTCGTGCCGCCGCCGGCGCCGACGCTCGACGAGGCCGTGGCCGCGTCGGAGCGCTATGCCGGCTTCGCCCGGCACCCCGCGCCCGAATGCTTCGTCTGCGGGCCGCGGCGGGCCGCGGGCGATGCGCTCCGCATCTTCGCCGGCCCGACCGGCACGCCGGGCGTCGCCGCCGCGCCGTGGACGCCGGATCCGTCGCTCGACGGCGGAGACGGCGCGGTCGCCGCGCCGTTCATCTGGGCCGCGCTCGATTGCCCCGGATTCGCCGCGGCGGCGCCCGACATGCGGCCGATGCTGCTGGGGGAGCTCTGCGTTCGGATCGATCGCCGTGTGGAGGCCGGGAGGCCTCATATCGTCGTCGGCTGGGTCATCGGCGCGAGCGGGCGGAAGCACGAGGCCGGCACGGCGCTTTTCGACGGGCACGGGGAGCCGTGCGCGGTCGGGCGGGCGATCTGGATCGAGCCGCGCGCCAACCCGGGGGACTGACCTCTCCCCAGCGTCCGACCCGACGGGTACGACCTAAGGGCCGGATCCCGCGGGCGGGGCGGTCAGCCTAAGCAGCCGGCCGGCCGAGCCTCGACGTCCGTCCTCGAGCATCCAGATCGCGCCGTCCGGCCCCTGCTCGACGGCGCGGATACGCTGCCCCATCGCGAACCGCTCCGCCTCGCGCGCGCGCTCGCCGTCGAACACGACGCGCACGAGCGACTGCGACGACAGCCCGCCGATGAGCGCGCTGCCGCGCCAATCCGGAAACTCGTCGCCGTCGTAGAACAAGAGGCTCGACGGCGAGATGACCGGATCCCACGCGACGGCCGGCGCCGCGAGATCGGGCCGCGTCTCGTGGTCCGGGATCGAGCGGCCGCTGTAATGATTGCCCTCGGAGACGATCGGATACCCGTAGTTCGCTCCGCGCCGCACGAGATTGAGCTCGTCGCCGCCGCGCGGGCCCATCTCGACGTTCCAGAGGCGCCCCTCGGCGTCGAACGCGAGCCCGAGCGGGTTGCGGTGCCCGAGCGACCAGATCTCGGCCGCGACGCCCCCCCGCTCCGCGAACGGGTTGTCGCCCGGCACCGAGCCGTCGTCCTCGAGGCGCACGATCTTGCCGAGATTCGACTGAAGGTCCTGCGCCGGGTCGAACTGCTGGCGCTCGCCGGAGCTGATCCAGAGATGGCCGTCGCCGAACGCGATGCGGTGGCCGTAATGCCCGTTGCCCGCGACTTTCGGCACCTGGCGCCAGATCACGTCGAGATCCTCGAGCAGGCCGCCGCCGGTCTCGTCGAGCACGAGCCGCGCCCGCGCGACGGCCGCGCCGCTCGTGCCGCGTTCGCCGGGCTCCGCATAACTCACGTATACGAGCCCGTTCTCCGCATAGGCCGGGTGCAGGACGATATCGCCGAGCCCGCCCTGACCGCCGTAGCTCACGTCCGGCACGCCGTCGATCTCGCCGATCGACCCGTCCGGCGCGAAGAGCTTGAGTCGGCCGCGCCGCTCGGTGACGAGCAGCCGGCCGTCCGGCAGGAACGCCATCGCCCACGGCTCGTCGAAGGTCGCGACCGGCGTCGCGACGAACGCGTCGTGCTGCGCGAGCACCGCGTCGTCGCCGCAGGCCGCGAGCAGCAGCGCGCAGCCGAGATACCTCGCTCGCCTCATGGTCCTTTGCCCTTCTCCGCCGCCGACGGCACGCGCTCGCGCCCGGCGGCCGCCGGCACGAACGTGCGGCGAATCTCGCTCTCGACGCGCGCCTGCTCGCGCGCGAGAAGCGCGTCGTAAGCGGCGAGGAGCTCCGCCTCGGCGCGGACGCGAAGCTCGCCGAGCGCCGCGTCGAGCGTGCGCTCGAGGTCGTCGCGGTGCAGCGCCTCATCGAGACGCACCAGCGCCCAGTCGCTCGCGAGCCAGGCCCCGGCGCCCGCGAGCACGGCGCAGATGACCGCCACCGGCCCGCCAGGCGCGCAAACCGCGGCGCCGCCGACCGCCGCCGGGCCGACGCGTCCCGCCGCGGCGCCGACCCGGGCCCCGCCGCGCGCGGCGCCGCGTGCCGCGGCCGCCCTGCCCGCTCTGAAGCCCGCCGCGCGCGCGAGCGCGGGTGCGAGCGCGCCGGCGCCGATCGCCGTCGCCGCGCCGATCGTCTGGCGCACGGCGAAGGCCGACTGCTCGCGCGCCGCGAGCTCAGCGAGCCAGTCGTCGATCACGAGCGCCGGCGGCGCCTCTCGCGCGCCCGGCAGCGGAGCCGGCACACGCCGATGCTCGAGCCGCGCCGAGACCTCCGCGAGCCACCCGGCGCGGAGCCGCTCCCGGTGCGCGGCGAGCCGCTCCGCGGCAGCGGCCTCGAGGCGCGCGAGCTCGTCGGCCCATTCCTGCTCGGGCAGCAACTTTGCCGCCGCCCGCTCCGCGAGGCCGCTCGGGTCGGCGAGCCCGACGAGCGCACCCGCGGACACGAGCGCCCGTGCGTACTCGCCGCGAAGCGAGTAGTGCTCGTCGAGAAAAGCCGGAATCCTTTGCCGGGCGCGCGCGAAAACCGCATCGAGCCGCGCGTCGATCTGCGCGGCGACGAGCGCACGCGCCGCGTCCTCGCCCGCGGCGAAGTGCTCGAGCGACAGGACCTCGAGCTCTCGAACCTGCTCCGGCTCGAGCCGATAACGCGTGCCGTCGAGCACGATCTCGGTCTCGGGCGGCCCGGACCAGACGAGCGGCTCGACGTGCGTCACGAGCCAGACGAGCGCCGCCGCCGCGCCGAGCGCGGCGAATGCCTCGCCTTTGCGCCCCCGATACGGGCTAGTCGCCGCCGATGCGGTCGCCGCCATGGGTCACGCCTCCGAGCACTGCAGGGCAGAGGTACGACAGATAAGACCACACGAATACGGCTTCCTCTGCAAGCACGGCGAGCCAGCCGAGCGCCTCGGCCATCGACGCGCCCGGCGCGGGCATCAGTTGCTGGGCGAGCCACAGCCGTAACGCGTCCGCGGCCGCGGCGAGTTGCAACAGAATCTGGACCGTCGCGCCGCGGGCCCGCTCGGCATCGACGAAGTGCCACACGGCCCGCTCGAGCCCAACGTCGCCGAGATCGGGGTACGGCGCGTGGAAGGCCAGCGCGACGAGGGCCGCGATCATCAGCGCGCCGACCGCGGAGGCCGCGGCCCGCCACGCGGCGACCGGCAGATAGCCGCTCGCGATATGCGCGGACAGCGCCCGCGCGGCGAGCCGGAACCCGAGCACCAGCGCCGGCGCGCCCGCGGCGAGGACGACCCAGGCCTCGCGGCTCTCGAGCCGCACGAGCGAGACGACGAGCACGAGCGCGAGCAGCGCGCCGGCGAGCGCGGAGCGCACGGGGATCAGCAGCCGTCCGCGAAGCCAGCGCGACAAGCCGCTGCCGGCACGAACGTAGGCGCCGATGAACGCCGCGCGTCGAAGGCGAGCGCGCCGCAGCGCGCCCCAGCCGATCGAGATCGCGATGATCAGCCACGCCGCGGCAGCGACCGCATCGGGCAGCACGCAGCCGTAGACGTGCACGAGCCACGCGAAACCGGCCATCGCGACCGCGAGCAGCACGCTGCGCGAGACCGTTCCGAATCCCGACGTCATCCGACGACCCGCCGGCCTCGAGCCTCGCCGCCCGCCGCCCGCCGCTCCGCGGCGTCCTGCCGCCGCTCCCAGTCCTCGACCGGTCCCGGGACCGCGAAGAACAGCGGATGGCAGTCGGGCAGGCGCACGAGCGCGAGGCGTGCTTCGAGCTCGGGGCTGCGCGTGCGCAGCTTGTCGCGCAGGTGGACCCACTCGTGCCGGATCTGGCCGACGGTCGCCGGGATCGGCTCGACCGGCCGCACGGCGCCGATCTTCGAGCGGTCGAATGCGTACCCGCGCGCCGCCGCCTCGGCGTGCACGGCCGCGAGATACGCGCTGATCGCCCGACGCGGCGCGGCGTGCGCGCGGAAACGCTCGAGCTGCGGGTGACGGCGATAACCGCGCGTCAGCCCGCGCAGCACCGCCCTCGCGAGAAGGCCCTCACGCCACAGCGCGAGCAGCCCCTGGCGATCGAGATAACGAGGATGCACGGTCCAAAGCCGCATCCCCGGAGCGTTTCACAGAACGGCCGCCGCCGCCACCAACGCGACCACGGACAGAAACGTGAGCGCCCACGCGCTGGTCGTGATCACGGCGAGATGCATCTCCCTCGTCATCCACCACACCGAGCCGTCGATCAGGCCGACGAGATCGCCGACCTTCTCCGGCCAGCGGCGAAATACCGCCCCGGCGATGAAACAGACGAAAGACAGGATCACGAGCGTGATCGCAGCCGCGGGTTCCGCGGACGCCCCCATTTCCCACATGTGTTTCGTACCTCGCGCTGGTGCA
>Ga0079224_100017902_pt1 | contig 10002 bp, 6 predicted proteins | sample Stecom2015_FD_80414 | JGI IMG/M metagenome (GOLD analysis project Ga0079224, IMG submission 80414) | Agricultural soil microbial communities from Utah to study Nitrogen management - Steer compost 2015 | ecosystem: Environmental > Terrestrial > Soil > Agricultural land | place: USA: Utah... | reverse complement strand
TCGCGATCGCGGTGGGAGGGGCGGAACTGCGCGGTATCGACGGCCCGTGCCAGGCGCCGGACCTGCCGGAAGCCGAGCGCGGCCAGTTCCTCCTGGAGCTCCCTGGTCGGAACCAGGGTCGCCTGTCCGCGGTTGTGGAAGTGGCGCATCCACGCCAGCGCGACTCCCCGCAGCAGCCCGGCACCGTAGGCACCCATGTAGTGGTCGAAACGGGTGTGCAGCCCGGTGGCCACCGGGATGCCCAGGGCGCGCGCGGCATCGAGGGCCGAGTTGCCCAGGGGGCCCTCGGTGGCGACGTACACCGCGTCGGGGCGCTCGAGCCCCCACGCACGCCGCAGCATCGCGCCGGCGGGACGGCCCATGCGCAGGCCGGGGTAGCGCGGGAGCGGCAGGCTGCCCACCAGGCGGGTTCCCAGGGGCGCGACCTGGTTGCGCGACTGCCGCGGCCGCGCCACGGTGACGCGGTGGCCACGCGCCTCCAGGCCCGCGGCCAGCGCCCGCACTGTGAGTGCGACGCCGTTCACCTCGGGAGGCCAGGTCTCGCTGATGATTGCGTAGTGCATGGCGCCCTCCAGTGCACCCAGCGTGGCGGCGGGGCATGACGCGGGGATGGCGTGGGGATGACCGTGCGGTGTCTCCCGGACGCGTTCTTCGCGCCGTCTTTACACCCGTATCGGCAAAGTTCCGCGGTTTGCTTGGGCGTACCCCGGGCACGCCGGTTTTCCCGCTTCCCAGACTGCCATTCCCCATTTTTCGCCTTTGATGAACCGACGAGACCTGCTCGCCGCCAGTTTGTGCCTGCCGATCGCCGCGCTGGGTGGCGGCGGAGCATGGGCGCGCGCCCTGGTGGAGGCCGCGCCGGCGACCGGTGGCGGGTTCGACGAGGGGACGGTGCCGTCGATTGCGCGCGGGCTCGCGGTGCGGCCGTGGCAGGCGCCGGCCGGTGCGCTGCCGTCGTGGCTGGAAGGCATGGATTACGACGCCTGGCGCGACATCCGCTTCGATCCCGCCCGCGCTCTGTGGAACGGCCAGGGGCGCGGGTTCACGGCGCAGTTCTTTCATCCCGGCTTCCTGTTCCGCGAAACGGTCCAGGTGCACGAGGTGGCAGATGGCCACGCGCGCAGGATCGACTACGCGCCGGGGCTGTTCGACTTCGGGGCCAATCCGGTGCCCCGCGGCGCCGGCGGCGCGCCCGCGGACGGGTTCGCGGGCTTCCGCCTGCATGCCGCGCTGAACCGGCCCGACTACCTCGACGAGGTGTGCGCGTTCCTGGGTGGCAGCTACTTCCGCGCGGTCGCCCGCGGACAGCTCTACGGCCTCTCCGCGCGCGGGCTTGCGCTGCGTACCGCGGACCCGGAAGGCGAGGAGTTCCCGCGGTTCACCTCGTTCTGGATCGAGCGCCCGGCACCCGGCGCCACCCAGGTGGTGGTGCATGCACTGCTGGACAGCCCTTCGGTCGCGGGCGCCTACCGGTTCGCGATCACGCCCGGAGCGGAAACCGTCATGGACGTGCGCTCGCGCCTGTATCCCCGCGTGCGCCTGGACAAGGCGGGGATCGCGCCGCTGACCAGCATGTTCCAGTTCGACGCCAGCGACCGCGGCGGGTTCGATGACTACCGCGCGGCGGTGCACGACTCCGACGGCCTGGCGCTGTGGACCGGCGCGGGCGAGCAGCTGTGGCGCCCGCTGGCGAACCCGGCGGTGCTGCAGGAAAGCACCTTCGCCGACCGCGATCCCCGCGGCTTCGGCCTGATGCAGCGCAAGCGCCGGTTCACCGACTTCGGCGACGCCGAGGCGCACTACGAGCGCCGGCCGAGCCTGTGGGTGGAGCCCGGGGCCGGCTGGGGCGCCGGCCAGGTCCACCTGGTCGAGATCCCGACCGCGGACGAGTACCTGGACAACATCGTGGCGTTCTGGCGCCCCGACGCGCCGCTGGAGCCGGGGCGCGAGCACCTGTTCGAGTACCGCCTGCACTGGTGCGATGCGCACGACTGGAACCCGGGCCTGGCCCGGGTGACCGCCACCGCGACCGGCGCCCTGCCCGGGGGCGGGCGGCGGTTCGTCGTCGACCTGGCGGCGACCGATGGCGACGCGGAGCCGGTGCCCGAGGTGCTTGCCGACCGCGGCCGCGTCGACAACCCCTCGCTGCAGCGCCTGCCCCACGGCGGCTGGCGCCTTGCCTTCGAACTCCACCCCGGCGGGGAGCCGGTGGTGGAACTGCGCGCCCGGCTGCTGGGCGCGTCCCTCGATCCACTTTCGGAAACATGGTTGTACCGATGGACGTAATGGAACATACGACTGACTCACCCCTGCTGCCGGCGGAGTCCCCGCTGGAGATGCCGGTGGCTTCCCTGGACGAGCACGCACCGGCACCGGTGTCCGTGCCGGGTGCGCCGCGCGACCTGGTCTGGCGCCGGCTGTTCGTGTTCGGCGGCACCGCCGCGCTGACCGGGTACTCCGTCTACCAGCTGTGGTGGGCGCTGCGTCCGGGCGGGGTGGGGGTGCTGGAATGGCTCGCGCTGGTGCTGTTCGCGGCCCTGTTCGTCTGGGTCGCGCAGAGCTTCGTCAGCGCCGTGGCAGGCTTTGCGCTGATCGTGCACGGCTCCCGCCGCCCGGCGCGGCTGGGGCTGATCGAGGGCGCCGCGCTGCCGAGGCTGACGACCCGGACCGCACTGCTCGCCCCGACCTACAACGAGGACCCGGACCGGGTCATGGCGGGCCTGCAGGCGATTTATGAGTCCCTGCAGTCCACCGGCCGGCTTGAGCACTTCGACTTCTTCGTGCTCAGCGACAGCACCCGGCCGGAAATCCGCGCCCGCGAGCGGGTGGCGTTCCAGTCGCTGCGCGAACGCACCGGTGGCCATGCCCGCCTGTTCTACCGGCACCGCAGCGAGAACACCGAGCGGAAGGCCGGCAACATCGCCGAGTGGGTGCGCCGCTTCGGCGGTGCCTACCCGCACTTCCTGATCCTCGACGCCGACAGCCTGATGACCGGCAAGTGCCTGGTGCGGCTGGCCAGGGCGATGGAGCGGCACCCGCGGGTGGCGCTGATCCAGACGCTGCCGATCGTGGTCAACGGCAACACGCTGTTCGCGCGCATGCAGCAGTTCGCCGGGCGCGTGTACGGCCAGGTGCTGGCGGTGGGGAACGCGTGGTGGCACGGCACCGAGGGCAACTACTGGGGCCACAACGCGATCCTGCGCACACGCGCCTTCGCCGCCTGCGCCGGGCTCCCGACGCTGCGCGGACCGCGGCCGTTCGGCGGGCACGTGCTCAGCCACGACTTCGTCGAGGCCGCGCTGCTGCGCCGCGCAGGCTGGGCCGTGCACCTGGTCGCCAACCTGGGCGGGAGCTTCGAGGAAGGCCCGCCGTCGCTGACCGACATGCTGGTGCGCGACCGCCGCTGGTGCCAGGGCAACCTGCAGCATGGCGGCGTGATCCCTGCCCGCGGGCTGCACTGGGTCGGGCGCTGGCACATGCTGACCGGCATCGGCCATTACCTGACCGCGCCGCTGTGGGCGATGCTGATCGTGATCGGCCTGCTGCTGACCGGTGCCGGCGGCGCGTTCGCGCCGGCGCAATGGGACGGGCCGGCCGGCGCGGAGCGGTTCCTGGCGGTGTTCGGCCTGACGATGGTGCTGCTGCTGGGGCCCAAGCTGCTGGGCTTCACCCTGGCGTTCTTCGATCCGTGGGCACGGCGGCGCAGTGGCGGCGCCGTCCGGATGCTGGCGAGCATGCTGCTGGAGACCGCGCTGACCACCCTGCTGGCGCCGATCACCATGTACGTGCAGACCCGCGGCGTCGCCGAGGTGCTGGCCGGGCGCGACTCGGGGTGGGAGAGCCAGCGCCGCGACGACGGCACGCTGCCGTGGCCGGTGCTGGCGCGGCGCTATGCCGGCGTGACCGCCGCAGGCGCCGTCGGGGGTGTTTGCGCGCTGCTCGTCTCGCCGCCGCTGGCCCTGTGGATGTCGCCGGTGATCGCCGGGATGGTGCTGTCGATCCCGCTGGTCGCGTTCACTACCGCGCCGGGACCCTCGGCGTGGCTGCGGCGCGTCGGCCTGTTCGCCACCGCCGAGGAAACCGCGCCGCACCCGGTACTGGTACGCGCCCACCAGCTGCGCGCGCAGATCGCGCCGGCCCCCGAGCCGCTGCCCGGGGTCAGCGAGTCCGGATCCGCAGCTCCAGCCCGAGCGCTCTCATAGCGGCCGGCTCGTCCTCCAGGTCCGCGCGCAGCAGCGGACGGGCCTGGAGCCAGCGCTCCTCGAAGCCGAGCTCGAGCACCTCGCCCTCCGCCCGCGCTTCCAGCAGCGGGATCGGGTCGGCCTCGTGGCCGCGGTGGATCAGCACCGCCAGCCGCAACAGCGCGGCGTTGTGCCGGGCGGCCCGCAGCAGCCGGTCCGGGAGCACGTCGAAGGCGTGCCTGGGGATCTTGCGCCGCTGGGTCCGCACCAGCGCCGCCAGGTACTGCTGCTGCTGGCGCGAGAAACCGGCGATGTCGGAGTGTTCCACCACGTAGGCGCCGTGCACGTGGTACTGGCTGTGGGCGATGGTTAGCCCCAGCTCGTGCAGCCGCGCGGCGCGCGCCAGCAGCAGCCGGTCGTCGTGGTCCAGCAGCCAGGCACCGGCGAGCTGGTCGAACAGGCGCAGGGCCGTGGCCTCGACGCGCAGGGCCTGCTCGCGATCGATGCCGTAGCGCTGGACCATGGCGTCGACCGCCGCATCGCGGGGGTCGTCGGCGCCGCCGCGGCCGACCATGTCGTGCAGCACGCCCTCGCGCATCGCCGCCTTGCTGGTCATCAGCCGCTCCAGGCCCAGCGCCTGGAAGGCGGCCTCCATCACCAGCAGCCCGCCGGCGATGATCGGCCGGCGCTCGTCGTTGAGCCCGTGCAGGTCGATGGCGTCGATCCGGCGGGCGGCCAGGAGCGCGTCGCGCACGCGCGGCAGCGCCGCCGCGGTGATCGCCCCTTTGGTCAGTCCCATCGCGGCGCAGATGGCGCCGATGGCCTTTGCGGTGCCCGACGAGCCGATCGCATCGTCCCAGCCTCGCGCCCGGAAGTGCACCGCGAACTGCTGGAACTCGGCCAGCACCTCGGTCCGGGCGTCCTCCCAGCGGCCGCGGTCCAGCCGCCCGTCGGCGAAGAAGCGGCGGGTGGTGGCGATCGAGCCGGCCTGCAGGCTCTCGCGCTCCAGCGGGTCCAGGCCGCTGCCGATGATGAACTCGGTGGAGCCGCCGCCGATGTCGATCACCAGCCGCAGCTTGCCCGGTGCGGGCGGTTGCGCGTGGGCGACGCCCAGGTACACCAGCCGCGCCTCCTCGCGCCCGGAGACCACCTCGATGGCGTGGCCCAGCGCGCTCTCGGCCGGCATCAGGAAGGCCTGGGGGACGGCGAGCCGGCGCACGGTGTTGGTCGCCAGGGCGCGTACCCGGTGCGGCGGGATGTCGCGGATCCGCTGGCCGAACCGCGACAGGCAGTCGAAGGCGCGGGCCCGCGCCTCGCGGCTGAGCGTGCCGCGGGCATCCAGGCCCTCGCCAAGGCGCACGGTCTCGCGCAGGCGGTCCACCACGCGCAACTGGCCCAGCAGGTACTGCGCCACCACCATGTGGAAGCTGTTGGAGCCCAGGTCGATCGCGGCCACCAGTTCGCCGTCCTGCAGCGGCGTGGCCATCCCGGGCAGGGGGGGTTGCCCCGAAGCGCGTGCGTTCATCCGTTGATCCGGGCCAGCAGCCAGGCCTGGGCCGAGTGCGGAGGCTGGTCGCCGGGCTCGGCCTGGACGTAGCTTCCGTCGGGCTGGAGCTCCCAGGCGTTGACGTTGTCGGCCAGGTAGTTGGCCAGCCCCTCCTCGTACACGCGACTGGCCAGAACCGGGTCCAGGATCGGGAAGCAGGCCTCCACCCGCCGCAGCAGGTTGCGCTCCAGCCAGTCCGCGCTGGCGCAGAACAGCTCCGGCGCGCCGTCGTTGCCGAACCAGTAGATGCGGCTGTGCTCCAGGAAGCGCCCGACGATCGAGCGCACCCGGATGTTCTCGCTCACGCCCGGGATGCCGGGGCGCAGCGTGCAGGCGCCGCGGACGATCAGGTCGATCGACACCCCCGCCTGGGAGGCGCGGTACAGCGCCCGGATCACCGCCGGTTCGTTGAGGGCGTTCATCTTGGCGATGATGCGGCCGGGCCGTCCCTCGCGTGCGTGCGTGGCCTCGCGCTTGATCCGCCGCAGCAGCCCGCGGTGCAGGGTGAAGGGCGACTGCATCATCTGCTGGAGCCGCGGCGGCGGCGACAGGCCCGACAGCTGCTGGAAGATCTGCTGCACGTCGCCGGCCACCTGCGGGTGCGCGGTCATCAGCCCGATGTCGGTGTACGCGCGCGCGGTCCCGGCATGGTAGTTGCCGGTCCCCAGGTGCACGTAGCGGCGCAGCCGGCGGCCCTCGCGCCGCACCACCAGCATCATCTTGGCGTGGGTCTTGAAGCCGAATACCCCGTACACCACCTGGATGCCGGCTTCCTGCATGCGGTTGGCGAAGCCGAGGTTGGCCTCCTCGTCGAAGCGCGCACGCAACTCGACCACCGCGGTGACGTCCTTGCCATTGCGCGCCGCCTGGATCAGGGCCTCGACGATCTGCGAGCCCTCGCCGGAGCGGTACAGCGTCTGCTTGATCGCCAGCACCGACGGATCCTCGGCGGCCTGCCGGACCAGCTCGAGCACCGGGCTGAAGGAGTCGAACGGGTGGTGCAGCAACACGTCGCCGGCGGCGATCGTGTCGAACATGGCGTCCGAGCCGGGCAGGGAGCGCGGCTGGAAGGAGGGGAACTTCAGGTCGGGGCGGTCGGCCAGCTCGTACACCTTGATGACCCGGTTGAGGTTCACCGGGCCATCGATGTGGTAGACCGCGTCCTCGCCCAGGCCGAACTTCTCCAGCAGGCTGCGTACCAGGGCGGTCGGGCAGTCACGCGCGATCTCCAGCCGTACCGGCCGCAGGAAATCACGGCCGACCAGTTCGTCGCGCAGGGCCATGGCGAGGTTGTCGACCTCCTCCTCGTCGAACTCCAGTTCCGCGCTCCGGGTGAGCCGGAACTGGTACGCGCCGTGGACCGTCATCCCCGGGAACAGCTCGCCGACGAAGGTCGACAAGAGCGAGGAAAGGAACACGAAATCGTGCGGCCCGCCGCTGACCTTCTCCGGGATCTGGATGATGCGCGACAGCGAGCGCGGTGCCCGCACGATGGCGTACTGGCCCTCCCGGCCGAAGGCATCGCGGCCCTCCAGGCGGACCACGATGTTGAGCGACTTGTTGAGCAGCTTCGGAAACGGGTGCGCCGGGTCCAGGCCCAGCGGGGACAGCACCGGCATCACCTTGCTGCGGAAGTAGGCGCGCAGCCAGCGGGTCTGGCGGGGGTCCCAGCGCTCGCGGCCGAACACGCGCACGCCAGCGCGGGTGAGCTCCGGGCGCAGCACCTCCCGCCAGCACCGGTACTGTGCCTGCACCAGGGCGCGGGCGCGTTCGTGGATCTGCGCCAGCAGCGCCGCGTGCGAGAGCCCGTCCGCGCCCGGCGGCAGGCCAAGCTCCTGGGCCCGCAGCAGGTTGCCGACGCGGATCTCGAAGAACTCGTCGAGGTTGGTGCTGCTGATGCACAGGAAGCGCAGCCGCTCCAGCAGGGGGACCTTGGGGTCCAGTGCCTGGGCCAGCACGCGGGTGTTGAAGTCGAGCTGGGCCAGCTCGCGGCTGGCGTACAGCGCCGGGTCGTGCAGCGGCCCGTCGCCGACGGCGTCGCTGTACAGGCCGGCGTCGACATCGGCTTCGGCGTCCACGGGTCGCCGTGCATCCATCCTGCGGGGGCTCAAGTGCGTGTCTCCGGCTTTGCCGGCGCGCTGCCGGCGGACTCACGCGACCTTACCCGCGCGGCACCGAAATGGCAGGAGAAGGTACTGCCCACGCCCACCTCGCTGCGGATCTCCAGCCGCGCCTGGTGCAGGTGCAGCGCATGCTTGACGATCGCCAGCCCGAGGCCGGTCCCGCCGCTCTCGCGCGAGCGGCTGGCGGAGACGCGGTAGAAGCGCTCGGTCAGGCGGGGCAGGTGGGCGGGCGCAATCCCGTAGCCGGAGTCGACCACTTCCAGCACCACTTCGCCGCCTTCGCCATGGCGCCAGCGGATCACCAGCTCGCCCTCGTTCCCGGTGTGGCGCACGGCATTGGAGACCAGGTTCGAGAACGCGCTGTGCAGTTCGCGCGCGCCGCCCCACAGGTCCACGCCGGCCTGGTCCTCGATGCGGATCCGGTGCCGCCCCTGGCCGAGTGCCGCCGCCTCGCGGCGCAGGGTGTCGAGCATTGCCGCCATCGCGATCCGGTCCTCGCCGGGCAGCTGTTCGGCCGACTCCAGGCGCGACAGCGTCAGCAGGTCTTCGACCAGTTGCGCCATGCGCTGGGACTGCTGCTGCATCTCCCGGATCATCGGCTGGCGCTCCGGGTCCTCCTCGTCATCCATCATGTCCAGGTAGCCGTGCAGCACGGTGAGCGGGGTGCGCAGCTCGTGGCTGACGTTGGCGACGAAGTCGCGCCGCATCCGCTCCAGCCGCAGCAGGCGGGTCACGTCGCGGGCGACCAGCAGCCACAGTGACTCGGAGTAGGGGATCAGCTTCAGGCTCAGGGTCGCGCCGCCGCCGGGCGAGGTGACTTCCAGCGGTTCGGCGTGGCGGCCGGCGGCCAGCCAGTGCGACAGTGACAGCGGCTTGAGGCATTCGGCCAGCGGGGCGCCCAGCGCGGCCGGGTATTGCAGCCCGAGCATCGAGGTGCCGGCCTCGTTGAACCACATTACCCGCTGGCTGTTGCGCTCCACGACCACCACCGCGTCCGGCAGCGCCGCGGCCACGGCGCGGTAGGCGCGCAGCATCTCCAGCAGCCGGGTCTTGCGGCCGCGGGTCTCCACCTGGCTGCGGTGGAGCAGGCGTTCCAGCTCGCTCCAGGCCCCGCGTCCGCGTCCGAGCGCGCGCGTGGGCAGGGGCTGCCGGCGGCGCGCGGTCAGCCGCTCCAGTACGCGCTGCAGCCGCCAGTAGTGCCAGCCGATGACCAGCAGGGCGGCCACCGCGAGTGCTTCCCAGGCATGGCCGGCAAGCGCGCCGCCCAGTGCCGCGAGGGCCAACAGCAGCGCCAGCATCGCGACGGTGCGTGACCAGGCCTTGTAGATCTCCGGTGGCATGGCGCCAGTATCCGCTATGGGGCCGGGCGAGGACGCGGGTGGCGGCGCCGGTCAGGCGTCGATCGCGCCCGAGAACCGGTACCCGGCCCCGCGCACGGTCTGCACCATCCCGTCGAGGCCGAACGGCTCGAGGGTCTTGCGCAGGCGGCGGATGTGCACGTCGATGGTGCGCTCCTCCACGTACACGCTGCCGCCCCAGACGTGGTCGAGCAGCTGAGAGCGCGAATACACCCGGTCGGTGTGGGTCATGAAGAAGTGCAGCAGGCGGTACTCGGTCGGGCCGATCTGGACCGGCTGTTCGCCTTCGGGCGAGTCGGCGAAGACCCGGTGCGCGGCACCGTCGATGCGCAGGCCGCCGACGGTGACGCTGCCATCCTCGTCGTCCTCGCGCGAGCGGCGCAGCACCGCACGGATCCGCGCCAGCAGCTCGCGGGTGGAAAAGGGCTTGACCACGTAGTCGTCGACCCCGGACTCCAGTCCGGCGACGCGGTCGTTCTCCTCGCCGCGCGCGGTCAGCATGATGATCGGGATCTCGCGGGTCAGCGCCTCGCGGCGCCAGCGGCGGGCCAGTTCCAGCCCGCTGGTGCCGGGCAGCATCCAGTCCAGCAGGATGAGGTCGGGCACCTTGTCGGCGATCGCGACCTGGGCCTGCTGGGCGTCGCCGGCATGGACGGGTTCGTACTCACCCTTGCGCAGCGCGAAGGCCACCATGTCGCGGATGGCGGGCTCGTCCTCGACGATCAGGATGCGCTTGTGCATTCAATCACCAACGGGCAGGAGGGCACGGCCAGTACACTACCGTTCGGTGACAG
>Ga0079224_100017901_pt1 | contig 10003 bp, 8 predicted proteins | sample Stecom2015_FD_80414 | JGI IMG/M metagenome (GOLD analysis project Ga0079224, IMG submission 80414) | Agricultural soil microbial communities from Utah to study Nitrogen management - Steer compost 2015 | ecosystem: Environmental > Terrestrial > Soil > Agricultural land | place: USA: Utah... | reverse complement strand
GCGTTCGGCTTGCGCGACCACCGCAGGGTCAAAGAACAGTACCCGCTGCCACCGCCGGCGACGTTCGACGCCTGAGGCGCGGGCCGCATCGCGAAACCGAGCGCCGCGTGCGCGGTCATCGACGCAGCTCCCCGACGTGGTCCAGGAAGAACACCGGGCGACGCTCGAGATCGGAGCGTTTGAGATCGACGCGCCCCTCCACCACGTACTCGCTCACCTCTCCGTCGACGAGGATGTTCTGAGTGATCTTCCACTCGCCGTCGCCGGCTTCGATTTGTAGGTTTTGAGGGCTTCGGGCCGCAGCGTCCAGCTGAATGGCGCCGCCGGACTCCCACAGCGGGCGCAGCGCCCGCTCGAGCGCGGGCGGACCGAGCTCGCTCTCGCCGGCCTCGGTCAGATCGAAGACCACGTCGAAGTCTCGGCTCTGCAGCGCGCGCAGCAGCGAGAACGATAGATTGCGGATCGCCGCGGTGAACAGCCGCCGATCCGCGGTGAAGGCAGCGCGGTCCGGCGCGGCTTCGTCCTCCACCGGGCGCAGCTCTCGATCGGGGTGTTGCAGGCGCTCCCACTCGTCGAGCAAGCTCGAGTCGACGCCGCGTACCAGCGCCCCCAGGCCGACGATCAGCTCCTCGAGGTCGGGGGTGCGCGCCAGCTCCGGCACGGTTTGGACCAGCGTCTTGTACACCTCCGACAGGTAGCGGAGCAGGAGCCCCTCGGAGCGGGCGAGCCCGTACTCCTTGACGTAGCCGCTGAAGGAGTGAAGCTGCTCGAGCAGCTCGCGCGCGATGGATTTCGGCTGCAAGAGCTCACGCGAGACGTACGGGTGCTCCTTCGCGAACAGCCCGAAGCTCTCGTACAGGAACTCGGCGTTGGGTTTCGGGTGCTCGATGGCATCGAGCTCACGCATGCGCTCCTCGTACTCCACGCCCGCCGCCTTGAGCTCCGCCAGCCGCTGGGTTTTCAGCTTGTCGACTTGCTTGCGCAAGATGACCTCGGGGTTCTCCACGATGGCCTCGACCAGCGTGAGCACGTCCAGCGGGTAGCTCGGGCTCTGCTTGTCGAGGCGCTCGACGGCGTCGAGCACGTACAGCCCCAGCGTTTGGAACAGCGAGAAGTCGGCTTGCAGCTCCTCGTTCAGGCGCACGCCCCCGCCTTCGCTGGCGGGGCGGAGCTCGATCACCCCGGCCTGCCAGAGCGAGCGGAGCAGCTCGAGCGCCTTCTGCTTGTGGCGGCGTTTTTGCGCTGCGGGCTCCAGACTGCTCTTGACGAGGTCCTTCATCGCCTGGCAGCCCCCGCTCGGACGGCAAAGCACTTGCAGGAGCATGCCGTACGACACCTGAAAGCGGCTCACGAGCGGCTCCGGCTCCGACACCACGAGCCGCTCGAAGGTCGCCTTGTCCCACGGCACGTAGCCCCACTCCGGCGGCTTCTTCTTGACGAACTTGCCCCCCTTCTTCCCCCGAGCCTTGGCCTCGAGCCGCAGGTTTTCGACGACGTGCTCCGGCGCCAGCGCCACCACGTGGCCGCGCTCGTCGAAGCCTTTTCGCCCGGCCCGCCCGGCGATCTGGTGAAAATCACGCGCGCTCAGGATGCGCACCTTCTCGCCGTCGTACTTGCACAGCTTGGTCAAGAGCACGGTGCGGATCGGGATGTTGACGCCGACCCCCAACGTATCGGTGCCACAGATGATCTTGAGCAGCCCCCGCTGCGCCAGCTTCTCGACCAGCAGCCGATAGCGCGGCAAGAGCCCCGCGTGGTGGATGCCGACCCCGTGGCGCAAGAGGCGCTGCATGTCCTTTCCATGCGGGCTCCGGAAGCTCTCGCCGACGAGGGCCTGCGCGATCTCCTTCTTTTCCTCCTTCGTACAATAATCGAGGCTGAGCAGGCTCTGGGCCGCCTCCGCCGCGCTGCGCTGCGTGAAGCTCACGACGTAGACCGGCGCCCGGTTCTCGTTCACCAGCCGCTGCACCACGTGCTGCAGCAGGTCCTCCTGGTACTCGAAGGAGAGCGGGACCGGGCGCTCCACCGAGCGCACCGTCGTCACGTCCACCCCGGTGCGCTCGCGCAACAGCTCCTCGAACACGCGAACGTCTCCGAGCGTCGCGCTCATCAGCACGAACCGACTCTGCGGCAGGGTCAACAGCGGCACCTGCCAGGCGACGCCGCGCTCCTTGTCCGAGAAGTAGTGAAACTCGTCCATCACGACGCTGTCCACCTCGGCCTCGCTGCCCTCGGCGAGCGCGACGTTCGCGAGCACCTCGGCCGTGCAGCAGATCACCGGCGCGTCGCGGTTGACCGTCGCGTCCCCGGTCATCATCCCCACCCGCTCCGGGCCGAGATCCCGGCACAGGGCGAAGAACTTCTCGCTCACCAGCGCCTTGATCGGCGACGTATAAAACGAGCGCCGCCCTTCGGCGACGGCCTTGAAGTGCGCGGCCGCCGCGATCAAAGATTTCCCAGAGCCTGTCGGGGTGTGCACGATCACGTTCTGGTCGGCCATGATCGCGAGCACCGCCTCCTCCTGGTGCGGATACAACACGAGCCCGATCCGCTCCGCGTAGGACAAAAAGCCGTCCATGATGGCGTCAGCGTCGGCGCCGGGCGGCGGCAGACAATCGAAGAGCGGGGTGGCGGACATGGGACGGCCCTCCCCATGTCACAAGCGCGGCGCGTCGACCAGGTCGAAGGCACGGACGAGGTCGCAAATCCGCGGAGCGATCGCGAGCTCGGCGCTGTTTCAGCGCTCAGTCGAAGCGGTATTCCGTTTCGCGCGCCGACGACCGACCGCCGAAGGCGACGCAGAAGGCGTCCAGCTCGACGTACGGATCCATCGGCAACACCTGGCGGAACCGCAGGTGCGTGACCAGGCAGTACAGGGTGACCTCCAGCGTGCTGAGATCGCGCTCTGCCGGCAGCTGCCCCACGATCTCTCGCGCGTTCTGGTCGAGCCACGAGAGGGTGTTCGAGAGGCTCTGCCGAGCCTTGTGGAGCGCGACTCCATCGTCGCCGGGCTGGGCGAGCTTCGCCATGATCAGCGTGACCTCCGTCGCCATGGCCCCGAGCGTGAGCTCCTGAGCGTTCGCCAAGAGCGGCTCCGTCAGATCCTCTGGCCAGACGACGGCGCGATCGCGCGCCGTCCGACGAGCGAGCTCTCGGCAAATGTTCAAGGCCCCGAACCACACGCCGGTCGGCGCGCGCAGGATGGGGATCCGCAGGGCCGGGTTGCCGCCGTAGTCCCCGGGATCGCACGACAGCAGATCCGTCACCACCTCGAAATCGTGCTCGACCTCGAGCTCTCGCGCGAACAACCGCGCCACGCGGGTGAAATGCGAGCTCGAGCGACCGATGATCGTGGGCCGCCCGAGCTCGCGGCTGGAACGTTCGGCGATCGCAGCTGCCATGACGAAAGCGGTCTACTAGAGCGCCGATCCGTTTGCCAGCGCGGAGATCCCGATGCAGCCTCAATCTCCAGGCAACGGGATGCGTTCCTTGTCGTCGCCGGGGATCTTCGGGAAACGGTCGTTTCGCCAGTCATCCTTGGCGCGTTCGATGCGCGCCTTGGAGCTCGCGATGAAGTTCCATTCGATGTAGCGCTCCCCTGTCAGGGCGCTGCCGCCGACCAGGAGCAGGCGGGCCCCGTCCGGCGCCTCCACGGCGAGCTTGGCGCCTGGCCTCAGCACGAGCATCGCGCCGGCGTCGAAGCGACGCGCCTCGCAGCCGATGTGGCCCTCGGCCACGTAGACCGCGCGTTCCTCGTGCTCGTCGTCGACCGGCAACACCGCGCCCGGGTCGAGCAGCGCGTGGGCGTAGAGGGTGTTGGACAAGACGCCCACGGGCGATCGTGCGCCGTAAGCGGTGCCCGCGATGACGTCGACGGTTACCCCGTCGAGGCGGAGCTTGGGGATGGTGCTGGCAGGGTGGTGCTCGAAGCGCGGCGCGCTCTCCTCCTGCTCGAGCGGCAGCGCCACCCAGCTCTGGATGCCGTGGATGCGCACGCCGCGCTGCCGCGCCTCGAGGCTCGTGCGCTCCGAGTGCACGATGCCTTGGCCGGCCAGCATCCAATTCACGTCGCCTGGGCGAATGGTTTGAAACGTCCCCAAGCTGTCCCGATGGTCGATCTCACCGTCGAACAGATAGGTGACGGTGGCCAGGCAGATGTGCGGGTGCGGGCGCACGTCGAAGCCGACGCCCGGTCCGAGCTCTGCCGGTCCCATCTGGTCGAAGAAGATGAAGGGCCCCACCCGGCGCCGCAGCCGCGAGGGCAACACGCGCCGCACCTCGAAGCCGCCCAGGTCGCGCGGGCGCGCCTCGATCAGAAGCTCGATGGCGGCCGCGTTCGTCTCCACGCATTTCGGCTCGTTCGCCGGCAGGGTTCCGCTCATGGTTCGCGGATTAGAGCGGTTTTCGTCGCCGTTGGACAGCGGATCCAGCGCGGCGGGCCAGCTTCTGGCGCACGGCAGCGCTCGTCAGCTCACGCAGCGCGTCCTTGCCAACCCAGCGTTCGGCCGCGCCGCTCGCTTGCGACAGGCCGAGCGCCAGGTCCACCGCTTCGGCGTTGAGGGCGAGGTTGCGCTTGCCGATCTGACGGAGGGCCCAGCTGACCGCCTTCTTGACGAAATGGCGCGGGTCGCTGGCCGCGCGCTCGATGTCCGGGAAGTGAGCCAGGAAGGCTGCGTCCGCGGCCTGCTGGTCGTGCACGGCGAGCCCGGCGAGCAGCGCAAACGCCGCCCGCTTCACGAGCTCGTCCCGGCGGCGAGACCACACGCGCGCCTTGGCGAAGGCGTAGGGGGTGCGGTCGAACAGGTGAAGACACACCGAATCACAGACCGCCCAGCTGTCGAAGTCGCGGCCCCAGGCCTCCATCAAAGCCGAGGTTACCCGGGACGGCTCGGCGACGAACGAGGCCAACAGGCGCGCTTCGTGCCACCCGGTCTCCCACAGCGCGAGCGCCAGCTGGTGATCTTTGCCCAGGCGCTTCACCAGCGGCCGCATCGTCGTCATGGAAACGCCGTACGCCTTGGTCGGGCGAATGCCGAATCGCGCCATGCCCTCGCGGTTGGCCTGAGTCCCTCGCCGCTCGAGCCAGTCGAGGACGTTCGCGACCTGCTCGGCCGTGGCGCCGGCCGTCGAGCGGCTCGAAGAAGTGCCGCGCCCAGAGGTCGCCGACGTCGCCATCCGCTCGAAGGCGCCGATTTTTCGGCGCCGGCGGCGATGCTGTCAAGCGCCACCCCACCGGCAAGATCACCGATCGGTTTGCCAGCCGAGGGCCCCGATTCCTCGGGAAACCCTCAGCTTTGCTCGCCGATCGGCGCTCTAAAATAGTCTTATTTTCCGTGCGCTGCAGACCGCTTGTCGCTCTAGAACGCGCTCGGGAGGTCTGCGGCCACCGCGCGGGGTGATTTCTCGGCCCCCTCGTACGGTTTCGCCACAGTGTCCACTGCGGCTTCCCTTCTTGCCACACCAAAGACGCTCGAGCGGGCGCCCACCGACGGGCGCCGACCGACCGAAGCATCGCGAAATCCACGGGTGATCGCCGCCAGGGGCTGCTGTGCTGCGCGCTAGCACGCCGGTTGCACTGGCCGCCGCCCGGTCGCGCCGTGTCGCAGCTGCGTCGCCGGCGCTCGTTCAATGGAGGTCTTGATGCGAACGTCCATCTTTCTCGTTTCTACGACGCTCTTCTCGTTGGGGGTCGCGTGCTCCTCCGACGACGACGGGGGCGGTCCGCCGCCCGCGACGGGCGGCACGGACGCCGGAACGGGCGGCGCGAGCGGCGACGGCGGCGCCGGTGCAACCGGGGGATCGAGCGCGAGCGGCGGGAGCGGTGGATCGGGCAACCCGGGCGGCGGCGCGGGGCAAGCGGGTGACGGGGGCGCGGCGGGCGACGCGGGGGCCGGCGGTGCGGCGGGCGGCGCCGGCACGGCTGGGGTCAGCGGGGACGCGGGTGCCGCTGGCGCCGCCGGTGCGGGCGGGCTCGGCGGCGCAGCGGGCGGCGGCAGCGATCCAGAGCCAGACCCCAGCGCGCTCGAGCCTTGCGACGACGCCGTGTTCCCCGACCCCGTCACGACCTTGCCGGTGGCCCCCACGCGTCTGGTCGCCGCGTCGGTCGCGCCTTCGGACGTCACCAGCGACGGCCACGTCGTCTATCGCCAGGGCAACACCCTGATGGCAGTGCGCGCCGAAGCGGGAGCCACGCCGGTGGAGGTGCTGTCGGGCTCCGGCACGGTCGCCGTGAAGGGCCCCGTCGTGTTCTACTGGACCAGCCCGGACTATGAAGCGGGCACCGGACAGCTCTCGATTTGGACCGGGTCCAGCTGTAGCCGCACGGTCGGGACGACCCTGCTCGCCGAAGACCTGGTCGTCGTCAGCCCCGACGGCTCGCGCCTGCTCTACCCCATCAATGTGACCGATCAGAGCTTCGACCTGGTGGTCGCGAACCGCGACTTCACCGGTCGCCACGTCTTGGTGAGGGGTATCGGGCGGGCCAGCGAGGAGACCTGCCGGCCACTGTATGGATTTGCGGGCGCGCAAGTCGTCGTGGGCCACTGCGCTCCGGGCACGCGGGAGGCCAGCCTCGAGGTGTTCTCTCGCAGCGGCGACGACTACGCGGGCCAGCTGCTGAGCGCTTCGGCGCAGCCGTTGTGGTCGGCCGACGCCACCGGGACCGGCATCGCCTACCTCGGGAGCGACTACGACGTCTACTACTTCGACGGCACCGACCACATCCTGGTCGACCACAGCGCCAATTGGGTGCAGCTCGGCGAGGACGGCTCGACGTTGTTTTATGCCGTTGGGGATCAGCTGCGTCGAACCAACTTGGCGGACCTGCTGGTCATTCCGGTGGTCACCCGCCAAGCGCGCGTCATCAACGAGTGGTCACCGACCTTCGACCACGTGCTCTACTCGTCCACGGTGATCTACGAAGGCGGCGAGCGACGCGACCTCTTCCTCACGCCCACGGCGACCTTCAACCCGACACCCACTCAGTTGTCGGACGTGTCGGCGCGGCTCTCTCGCCATGCGTTCACCGACGCCGGCAACCACGTCGCTTACCTGACGGAGGTGAGCGAGACGACGGGCGCCGGCACCCTGCACGTCGTGCCGGTCGCTGGCGGCGACGAACGCGTCTTCGACGCCGTGGACACGGTGGCCGCTGCCTTCGACGACATCCTCGTGTTCAGCGACAACCGATCGGATCCGGAGATCTTCCCCGTCGTCGCCGACCTCAAGCTGCTCGACGCCTCGAGCGCGGAGGAGCCGCAGACCATCCAGGCCTCCATCCGCGACGGGCGCTCGTTCCGCGTCTTGCCGGGCGGCGGCGCGGTGGTCTACGCCCGGCCGGGAGACGTCGATGCGGAAGGGATCTGGCTCCACCCGCTGGTGACCGGCGCTCCGTGACGCCCGCTCACTCGCTCGGGAGCAGCACGATCTTCGCCGGGGACCCTGCCGCGACGCGCGCGTACGCCGTCGCGGCAGACTCCAGCGGAAAGCACTCGACGGGCTGCCGTGGAACGAGCTTGCCGCTCTCGAACTGCGGCGCCAAATCGGCGAGGATGCGCGCACCATCCGCGGCCTCGAGCGCGCCGGTGTTCACGCCGGCGACGAATAGCCGCCGGCGATACAGATCGAACAGGTCGAGCGGCGCTTGCCGCCCGGCCGCCGCCGAATACACCACCAGGCGCCCGCCAGCGGCGAGCGCCTCGATGAGCGGCTGAAAGATCGCGGCACCCACGCCGTTGAGCGCCAGCTCGGCTCCCTTTCCGCCGGTCACCTCCCGCGTGACGCGCTCGAGGTCGCCGCCCTCCACGCTCGCCACCCCGGCGATCTGATTGCGATCGATGCGCCGGGCCTGAGCGACGGACCTACCCGGGGCGATCACCCGTGCGCCCCTCGCCGCGGCGCTCTCGACCGCGGCGCTGCCGACCGCGCCCAGAGCCCCTGACACGACCGCGGCCCCCCCCGCTGCGACGCGCCCCAGCTCCACCAGCGCGAGCCACGCCGTCACGAACGGAACGCCGACGGCGGCCGCTTGTTCCGCCGAAAGGTTCTTTGGCCGGCGCGCCACCCCAGCCGCCGGCAGCACGATCTGCTCGGCGTGCGTGCCGTCGCGGGTGATGCCCAGATCGCCGCCGCTGCCGAAGACCTCGGCGCCGAGCCACTCGGGCGGCCCCTCGACGACCCGACCCGCGAAGTCTCGTCCCAGAATGCGCGGCAGCCGTGCATGCGCAAACCGCCCTTCGGCGCTGCCAACATCGCTCGGGTTCACACCGGCAGCCTGCACCTCCACCCGCACCTCACCCGCTTGGACGATGGGCAGCGGGGCTTCGCGCGGCCGTAGGTCGGCGTAGGGACCGTGCCGATCGATGAGCAATGCTTTCATGCCGGGGCTCCTCTCTGCGGCCAGCAATGCGCCGGCCGATTGGCTCACCGCTCTATCACGAACGGGCTGCTTTAGGCGGGAGCAGGTGCCAGCGGATCCGTCCGATGCGTTCCACACCGGCTGCCATTCGCCAACGGTCCGTCGACCCCCGCCCGCCTTGCGCGCGGTGACACGACAGGTTAACGACGAAGGCCGTGCGTGTCGTCCTGCGTGCGCCCCGGCCCGAACCGTGCCGAAGCCTCTTCATGCTCGTGTGCGGCTTGTTCGCCCACCTCGGGTGCGACAAGGGCGCGGAGCCTGCCTCACCGGCCGCAGCGGCGAAACCCGCCGCGAGCGCGCCAGCCGTGAGCGGCGCAGACGCCACGTCGTCCGGGGCGACGGCGACCGCCGATGCCGCCCAGCAGCCGCCAGGGACGGGTGGATCGACGAGCATGGACGGCGCGCAGTGCTTTGGTCGAAACGAGATCGAGACGGATCCGGCGCGGCTGAAGGAGGCGTTCATGATCGGGAGCGATTTGAGCGTGGTGCGGGTCGCTCCCGACGACACGCTGAGCGTGCGCGAGAAGCCAGCTCCCGAGGCTCGCAAGGTGCATGCCCTCGGCCACGGGGCGCGCGGGCTTCGACCGAGCGGCAACGTTTGTGTCCGCGGCGAGACCGCCTGGATCGAGATCTCGGCAGACGGCCGTCGGGGCTGGGTGCATGGCGCCTTCGTCAAGCCCTCGACCCCGCCGAAAGACGCCTCGACCCGCCTTCGAACGGCAGCCCCTGCGCCCGCTGCGTCCCCCGCAGCCCTGGCCGCCGCGGTGGCCAGCAAGCTGGGTGGCGAGCTCGAAGGCGAAGGCAAACGTGAGGTGGAGGTGCTCGGGACGTCGGTGCAGGGAGCACGGGCGCGCGCCGAGGTTTGGCTGTGCTGCTTCGCCGACGATTCGGTGATGGGCGAGCAGATCTCGCTCGAGATGCAGCGCTCCCAGGCGGGCGAGTGGTCGATCGCGTCGGCCAGCGCTCGGAGCATCTGTCGGCGGGGACTGTCGGGAGACCTGTGCCTCTGAGGGCGGCGGTGCCACCACACGCACATCACGGCCATCGACGCGCTCCACCGACGTGTACAATCGTCGAATGCGCTCCGCAGTGTTCGTAAGGGCCGCTCTCCTGCTGGCTGCTAGCTTGGCGCTGATCGCCTGCGGCGGAGGCGACGCCGATGACTTCGACGTCTCGAGCGGCGTGTTGAGCGGAACGGTCGGCGGCCAGCCCTGGTCGCTCGCGCAAGCAGAGACGAATGCCTCTCTCTCCGACGATCGCGAGCTTTGGGCCGACTTCTATGCCGAGGCCGCTGACACCCCCTGCTCGGGCAGTCGCACGAGCGATCGCCACCACCTCCTCGTCAGCGTTCCCAGGGACCCCGGGCGCTATCCCCTGGGCCTCTCCTTGAGCGCGACGTTCGTGATCGAAGGTCCGAGCGGCACGCTCGAATACTTGGTCGCCACCACCGGTGTCATCGAGGTCGATGCCGTGAGCGACACCAACGTCCAGGGCGGTGCTCACATCGAGGTCGACAGCGACAACGTCGTCAACGGCCGCTTCGACCTCACCGTCTGCCCGTGACCCGGCGGCCGTCGCGGCGCCAGG
>Ga0079224_100017900_pt1 | contig 10003 bp, 8 predicted proteins | sample Stecom2015_FD_80414 | JGI IMG/M metagenome (GOLD analysis project Ga0079224, IMG submission 80414) | Agricultural soil microbial communities from Utah to study Nitrogen management - Steer compost 2015 | ecosystem: Environmental > Terrestrial > Soil > Agricultural land | place: USA: Utah... | reverse complement strand
TTCGGAACAAAATTGAGTATCTTAGGCAATTTACCTTCAATGTATAGGTTTGCTTTTGGACATACGCAGAAATACACATCCCTGCCTAAGCGTTCGATAAAATCAATATCCTTTAACGACATATAGGTGTTATGAACCAAGATAAGCGGGTTGTTCTTTGGCAAATGCGCCAGGTAGGACTGAATAGAATTTCTTGCCTGCGCTTTAAACGACTCCGCATCCAGCCCCATTTCCTTATAAAAATCAAGAAATTCGCCTTGTTTGTAGCGATAGAGTTTATTCTCCTCATCACTTTCTTGATTATGAACACTAAGAATATTATCCTCACTCACCAACTTACGAAACGCCTTAAACAGTTCTTTTGAACATGAATATGGTGCATGCGGGGTAATAGAAGCATGATCGGCATCAAAATAAAATTCAATATCACGTGCTTTATCGACACGGACTTGTATATCTTCTTTAGTCATCGCCATCACTTCGACAAAAGTATGGTACTTTATCCGGCTACCGGCTTTCGTCTTAGCAGATAATGCTGTATTAACGTGATCTCCGACCGCTTGGATACCGTTATTATACATCATCTCATCAGCTGCTTCAATTTTCGCTAAAATATCCTTTTCCTTTGCATCTCGTGTTTTCATGACATCGGCCAAAAAACGCGGCAATCCAGTTCCTTTTTTTGTTTTACCAAACATGTGAGACAATTCTATGTGACAATGCGCATTCACGAAACCGGGTATTAAAACACCGTCATAAAATTCCTTTTTTACATCCGCTACAGCCGGGTCAGTTTCCTCATACACACCTTTAATCGTGCCGGTTTCATCAATAGCAACGACACCTTTTCTCATGAAACTCCCCTTTACAGGAATCACAATGCTTGCTGAAATATACCTCATTTAACTAATTGAAATAATTTATTGTCCTATTATTTATATACAAAAATGACGCCATAATTAGAAAATAGCTAATTAATTTTTATCTTTGCACCCATCGAAAGGGGTGCCTTGTTTGTTTGAACACAAAGACGGGCTGAGATTATACCCAGTTTCGCATAAAAGCGAGACGCACCTGATCCAGATAATGCTGGCGTAGGGAAGGTTAGTTAAATAATAAGCTGTTGCTAACCCCTGGTAATAGTATGTTTAACGAAGTTTAATTATTTTTTTATGTTAAAACATGGAATAATGACCATGGTCATGCTTCTAGGAGGATTCATCGCTTATGCACAAAAGCCGGACACCGTTCGTGTGCTCGACGAAGTACAGGTCATGGCAACCCGAGCGGGGAATAATGCGGCCACAACGTATAAAAACCTATCGAAAGAAGATATTAAACGGGGGAACCTGGCACAGGATATTCCCTATTTACTGGACCAAACGCCATCCGTCGTTATCGGGTCGGACGCCGGTGCGGGAATCGGTTATACCAACATGACCATCCGGGGGTCGGATAATCAGCGAATCAATGTTACTCTAAACGGCATCCCTTTAAATGATGCCGAAAGTATGGGATCCTTTTTTGTCAATCTGCCCGATTTTGCATCAAGCACCGAAAGCATCCAGATTCAACGCGGTATAGGCACCTCGACCAATGGCGCCGGTGCTTTTGGCGCTTCTCTTAATATCCAATCGGATGCCCTCGAATCAAACCCATACGCTGAACTCAATAACAGTGTAGGGTCTTATAATACGTGGAAAAACACCATCAAAGTCGGTTCAGGGTTAATCAAGGATAAATTTGCCTTTAATGCACGATTGTCCAAGATTAGCTCCGATGGCTATATCGACCGCGCTTCCTCTGATTTAAAATCTTTCTATGTTGACGCAGGATATTATGGTAAAAAACATCATTTAAAAGCTACGGTGTTCTCTGGTAAAGAGAAAACCTACCAAGCCTGGGATGGTGTTCCCGAAGAAATGTTGGATGAAAACCGCCGCTATAACGGCTTTACGTACGAAAATCAAACGGATAACTATACGCAGACTCACCACCATCTTCACTATAATTATTTTGCGTCTGAACGGACAACACTCAATATGGCGTTGCATTATACACGCGGGGCAGGTTATTATGAAGAATATAAGGAAGGAGAGGCATTTGGCGACTATGGTCTGGCGCCTATCGAGATCGGCGGCACAACCATAAATAACACAGACCTTGTCCGCCGACGTTGGTTAGACAACTATTTTTACGGAACCGTATTTTCCATACATCATACCGTGAATGAAAACCACCATTTGATTTTTGGTGGAGGTGCCAATCAATACCGTGGCGACCATTATGGTGAAGTAATTTGGGCGCAGTATGCTTCAGACAGTCAGCTTGGCGACAAGTATTATTTCAACGACGCAGCGAAAAATGACGTCAATGTGTACGGCAAATGGAATGCTACTTTTGGAGCCATGCGTCTGTATACAGATTTACAGTATCGAATGGTGGATTACACTTTCGAAGGTTATAACCACAATCTGGAATTGGCAGACGTGAATGTAAAACATCATTTCTTCAACCCTAAAATAGGTGCAACCTATATTCTTTCGCCAACCACAAGCATCTATACTTCGTATGCCTTTGGCAATAAGGAACCTGTACGAGATGACTTTGTCGAGTCGTCTCCAAATGCACGTCCGAAGCCAGAAAAAATGCACAATATAGAAGCAGGATATCGATTAAGGAAGGAGTCTTTAAACATCGGAGCCAACATATATGGCATGTTCTATAAAGACCAGCTCATACGGACAGGGGAGATCAACAATGTGGGCGGCTCCATACGCGAAAATGTGCCCGACAGTTACCGCATTGGATTGGAATTGGACGGTGCTTGGCAAATATCGGAACAGTTTAGATGGAAAGCGACTGGCGGCCTGAGCGAAAACAAAATCAAGAACTACACGGAATATCTTACGGTTATGGATGAAGACTGGAATGAACTGGGCGAACCGCAGGTAGCACAACATTATCGCTCCACCACCATCTCGTTCTCACCGTCGGTTATCCTGTCTAACGAACTTTCTTATTCACCCATACAGCCATTGGAATTCAGTATAGCCAGCAAATACGTATCGAGACAGTACTTAGACAACACCCAGTCTGCAGACCGTAGCGTGGATCCTTTCTTTGTAAATAATCTGCGCCTACGCTATAATTTCTCCTTGTTGGGCATAGACAATATAGATGCAAATTTAGCCATCAACAATATTTTCAATGAAAAATATGAGTCGCACGGCTATACCTACGGTGGTATTACGCCTAATGGAACGCGCCTCTACGGTAACGCGTATTATCCGCAAGCGGAGACAAACTTCTTGTTCGGATTAAATATCCGGTTTTAAGAAGATATATTTTTCTTTTATCTGTTGAGGAGAGCCGGAGTAAAGGTTTTTATTTCTAATTTGCAGGATGCGAGCAGTTATACAACGGGTTACACACGCCTCATGTACGGTAGATAGCGTCTGTACTGGTGCCATCAAAGAGGGATTATTGGTATTATTGGGTGTAGAAGAAAATGATACCGAGAAAGAGCTGGAATGGTTAGCGCAAAAACTAGCTAGTCTTCGTATTTTTTCAGACGATGCTGGTTTGATGAACAAGTCTGTTCGAGATATCGACGGCAACATCCTTCTTATATCGCAATTCACGTTGATTGCCCAGACGAAGAAAGGTAATCGCCCTTCTTTTATCCGTGCAGCAAAGCCGGACAAAGCAAAACCTTTGTATCTCCACATGGGAAAACGCCTATCAGCACTATTAAATAAACAGGTACAAATGGGTATTTTTGGAGCGGACATGAAAATCGACTTACGCAACGATGGTCCAGTAACGATCGTTATGGATAGTAATGAGTAAAAAGAAAAATATGACAATAAAAGAAGCGCAAGAAATCGTTGACAAATGGATAAACAGTACGGGGGTACGTTATTTCAACGAATTAACGAATACAGCCATGCTGATGGAAGAGGTAGGTGAAGTGGCACGAATCATGGCCCGGCAATATGGAGAGCAATCGTTTAAAAAATCGGATAAAGACGTCAATCTAGGAGATGAAATGGCAGACGTGTTATTTGTCCTTATTTGTCTCGCCAATCAAACGGGTATAGACCTTACCGATGCCTTGCAAAAAAACTTGGAAAAGAAATCCATCCGGGATGCTGACCGACATCAGCAAAACGAGAAATTACGGCAGGGTTAGTTCTATCTCTGCAAACACGGGCAAATGATCGGATGCATAGGTTTCAGGAATCGTTTTATAGGTTTTCCATGTGAATTCCGTTTGTTTTCCGACCATGATATAATCGATTTCATTCTTTGCTCCGGTATTGGGATGTGTCGGGCTATTGGATGTGGTATTGCGAATAAATTGTCCTTCCAAAATTTTAATAGTCGCATCAGTAGGCTTAGCATTGAAGTCCCCGACAAGAATCAATGGGTTTTCTACCCTTGCCCCTAATTCCTTAATATAGTTTGCTTGCGCGACCTTGTTTTCTTCTTTCAAATCTAAGTGCGTATTGGCAAAAGAAAAAACTTTACCATCGGGTAATTCCACATCGACAACGGCCAGCGATCGGTTTTCGCTTTTCACAATCATCGGTAGATCATAACGTCTATTTCCGACAATTTTATGTTTCGTGAGAATTAACGTTCCATATGCGCCTTCCTCGAGATCAATCCCCTTCGAGAAAAAATAGTGCATCCCTGTCAAGTTTGCCAGCTCTTTTGCCTGATCGACGATCTGCGAGCGTGATACACGGACGTCCACCTCCTGTATACCGACCACATCCGCATCAGACGCTGTAATAACCTCGGCTATACGAGGCAGATCAATTTTATTCGGATGCCCCGGCGGATTGCCATGATGTATGTTATAGGATAAGATACGAATCGCCTGTGCTTGAAGCGCCGTAAAACAAATACAAAACACAATAGTGGAGAGGAATACTTTCATACCATCTAATATAGAAAATTTAGGACGAAAAATATTTCGGATCAATCTGTTTATTTGCTTTTGCGCCGAGTTGCTTCAGGTTTTCTACTTTCTTAATCACATTTCCGGTACCGGAAGAAAGCTTTCGCATAGCCTCCTGATGTTTTTCAGATGCGCGTAATAAATGGTTTTCTAACTGCTGCATATCGTTCAAAAAGCCGACGAACTTATCATAAAGCATCCCAGCCTCTTTGGCGATTTCCAGCACGTTACGGTTTTGGCGTTCCTGCACCCACACACTGGCAATCGTGCGTAATGTTGCCAGTAGCGTAGAAGGCGCTACAATAACTACTCTCCTATCCCACGCGTCGGAAAACAAATCTGGCTTTTCTTTAATCGCTATGCTCAAAGCGGATTCTATCGGCATAAACAGCAAAACAAAATCGGGAGAATCGATACCATAGAGGTCGTGGTAATTTTTCGCGGATAGTTGACGGACATGCGATTCAATGGATTGGACATGTTGCCTTAGGTGCTGCGCTTGCTCTGTTTCATTTTCCTCGTTCACCCAACGTTCGTAGGCGGTCAATGACACTTTGGCATCAATGACCAAATGTTTATTTTCAGGGAGCAAGACAATGGCATCGGGAATCTTCCGGCTATTGTCATCGCCAAATACCACCTGCAACCGGTATTCTTGATCCTTCACCAAACCCGAACGCTCTAACACCCGCTCCAAAATAATCTCGCCCCAAGACCCTTGCTTTTTGCTATCGCCTTTCAATGCTTTGGTGAGGTTATTCGCCTCATTTTTTATCAGCATACTTTGCTGCATGAGCTGCTCTACCACGCCTTTCAATACGTTACGTTCCGCAGCTTCCTGTTGGTAGGTTCGCTCGACCTTCTCCTCGAACGTTGTAATTTTTTCCTTTAATGGGGTAAGTATCTGATCGAGGTGCTGTTGGTTAACTGCTGTAAATTTCTGGGTCTTTTCTTCGAGAATAGCATTCGCCATCTGTTGAAATTCTAAATGAAATTGCTTTCGCAATTGCTGCATTTCTTCTTGTTGGGTTTGATATTTCTCTTGTTGTGCCTGCAGATATGCATGGGTACTTTCGAGTGTTCGCTCCACGGCCGACCGTTCACGACGTTCGTTTTCAAGTGCCTGTTCAACACGTTCTTTTCCTTGCTGTAGCAGCCGCTCTCTTTCTTGCACTTTAGCCAGCTCTATAGCGGCCGCGTTCTTCTCCTCTTCGACTTGCCGTAAGACACTTTTTGGCACCTTATGGACCTGCAGCCAGAGTACACCGATAAGAATACCGAACAAGACGATGATGAGGAAAAGTGACAATGTATCCATAAGACCTACTCTATTGTAGTTTTTGATGGGTTTTCCACCAAAGGTCAGGCATATCCCCCCCGACCGCTTGTTGGTAGTCTTCATAACGACAAGGCACCCAATAATACCGTTCGTTTACCGACCTTGATCCAAAATACGGCACTTGCATCCACCATCGATCGGATTTTTTACTTTTAACAAAAATCAATTCGTAATCATCATTTTCTAAAGTCGTACGATAAATAATATAAGCTGATTTTGGAATTACCGGCGTATCGTTTTTGCGGTTATAAAATCCGTCAATAAAACACCATATCATCTGTGCGACCAAGCTACCTGTATGCCCCATGGGGTCAAAGATTGGATTATATTCGTAAAAGCCAATCGACGAACACTTATCGGACATTCCCGCGTAGCGCGCTAACTGGCAAGCTTCGTCTCCATATAATCCGTTCGGATTGGCGTTCGCATTGCCCGGCGCTTCGGAAGCTCGTATAGCACCTACATCAAAGCTGACCATATCCGCAGCACGAATCAGCGGCTCGGCCTGATCGAGCTTGCCTGCCATCATGCCAATTCGCATGGTACTAAAAAACAGCTTATCATACATATTAATGGATTCCTTGCTTACTAAATAGGTTTGATAAGCAAGATTGCTCAGATTAAAGAGATAGTCGGGTTGATGCAGTATAATGTGGTTGAGATACGTATTGGAGTTTAGTGGTGTGTTCTCCACATGATCTTGATCCAAATCAAATCGGGCATCGATGATGGCTACTTCAACACGTTGCTCCAATCCTTCATAGCCTGTATATTGGGCATAGGTAAGATCTTGCCCCCCACCTATAATAATGGGCAATATATCTTGCTTAACCAATTCTTCTACCACTGTTTTTAACGCGATGTATGTATCTTGTATGGTTGCTCCGGCTTGAATATTACCTAAATCTGCAATACGCACATCATAATCGCCTTGATAGAGGTTATAGAAATGTTTCCGCACCGCATTTGGCGATTTTTTCACTCCCCCATTATTACTAGATGCTCGCTCCTCTTCGACCCCCACTAAGGCTATATGTGGTTTTTTTTCGACATCTTCCAGATCTGGGAAAGAAACTTCATATGCCTGTATAATTTTTCCGAATTGTGAGTTATAAAAATCGGTACCCGAACAAAAGTCCTGTGTTAGGATAGGTGTAAAGAAATCAGCTAAAGACATGTTAACAAAGTAAAAACTAATATTTAAAAACTCAAAAGCGAAAGTTTCCACAAATTGTGAAAAGAAAAAAAATATAGGCTATCTTTGGTCGGTGATATTAGTAACAGGAGGAACAGGCTTTTTAGGATCTACATTGATTAAGCTGTTAATCGATGAGGGAAACGCTGTTCTGGCCATCAAGCGTGAACAGTCTGAAATCCCGGAGCTATTACGTTCCTCTTCCCTAGTCGAATGGTTTTCGGCTGATATCACGGATTATTTTGCCTTAGCTGATGTTTTTGAAGGTGTAACACAGGTATATCATTGTGCTGCCAAAATATCTTATCAAAAAGAAGACTGGGCAAGTATGTTGCACACCAATATCGAAGGCACTAAACACATTGTCAATCTCTGTCTGGAACACGGTGCTCGCTTGGTACACGTTAGTTCCATCGCGGCTTTGGGTACACCAAAGATCGGCGAGTTGATTTCTGAACAAAGTAAATGGGATGATGGTGACGACCATTCCAAATACGGACGCTCTAAATATGAGAGCGAAATGGAAGTGTGGAGAGGCGTTATGGAGGGTTTGGACGCTGTTATCGTCAACCCATCGGTCATTATGGGTATAGGTTCAGGCAAAAAGGGTTCGGGCGCAATTTTCAACTTAATTCAAAAGGGAATTAAAGTATATCCACCGGGAACAGTCGGCATTGTAGATGTGGAAGATGTGGCTAAAATCATGATACTGCTCATGAATAATCGTACTATCCAAGGTGAACGCTTCGTCCTTAATAGTGAGAACCTAAGCAATAAGAATTTACTGGAGCGTATCGCCAAACTGCTTAGCAAACCGGCTCCAACGATTAAAGCACACCCTTTTATGCTGAGTATAGCCTGGAGAATAGCGAAAATGGTCGCTTATGTCAAAGGAGGCCGTCCGGCGTTAACGCGTGAAACCGCAAAAGCTTCGGCTGCTTACCTGGCTTATTCGAACAAGAAATTGATCGACGCAACGGGATACTGTTTTAAGCCGGTTGATGTAACGTTGGAAGAAATGAGTATTGAATTTAAAACTTATAAATGAAGAATTATTACATCATCGATTTCGATAGCACGTTTACGCAAGTCGAAGCTTTGGATGAATTAGCAAGAATATCCTTACAAGATCATCCGGACAAGGATAAAATCTATCAACAAATAGAGGATTATACCAACCTCGCCATGGAGGGAAAGATTTCTTTCCGGGAGAGTCTAACAGGGCGTGTCCAGCTCTTAAATGCTAACAGAAGCCATTTGGATAAACTCGTAACCCATTTGAAAAAAAAGGTATCCAGGTCGTTTGGTCGAAATAAAGAATTTTTCAAAAAAAATAAGGATACGGCCCTGATTGTATCCGGCGGTTTCAAGGAGTTCATAACACCAGTTGTAACACCGTACCATATTCAGAAAGAAAACATATATGCCAATACATTCAAATTTGACAGCGATGGCAATATTACCGGATATGACGAAAACAACCCGCTTTCCGATGAAGGAGGTAAAGTCAAACTGCTTAACGAGCTTAAATTGGACGGAAGAATATTCGGTATTGGCGACGGATATTCAGACTTCCAGCTAAAGGAATCGGGTCTAATTGAAAAGTTCTTCGCTTTTACAGAAAATATTTCCCGTAAAAGTGTAACGGACAAAGCAGATCACATTACGCCTAGCTTTGATGAGTTTTTATATGTGAACGATCTCCCGCGTGCGATTTCGTATCCTAAAAACCGTATTCTATGCCTTATTGTGGGTGAAGTACCGGAAATTGCTGTCCATATTCTGAAACGGGACGGTTTTTCTGTCCGGGTAAAAGAGACCTTCGAAGAAAAGTATACGAAAGATGTAGGTCTACTTTTATTGGCTGATGGCATACGTGTTGACGACGAACAGCTCGCACAAGCGGACAAATTAAAGACCATTGGTTATCTGGGTGATGCAAAGGGACATGTAAATAAAAATATCTGTACGGAAAAAGGTATTGTCGTTTTTGACGATAAAAAATACAGAAAGCGGAATGCCGAGTTTATTCCGAAACGTATGGCAGACTTCATCAATAACGGAGATACCTATATGAGCCGTAATTTCCCTAACCTGACCTTGCCCCGACTTACGCAAGCACACCGGCTATTGCATATCCACAAGAATGTACCGGGCGTCATGGCACAGATCAATAAGGTATACGCGGAGAATGACATCAATATTATCTCCCAGTTTCTAATGACAAGAGGGGAATTGGGTTATGCGGTTACCGATATTCATACGGCATATGACAAAAATGTTCTAAAGCAATTAAAACAGATTGATAACACGATAAAATTCAGGATATTGTATAAATAAGATTGGGTGTTATCAGGGTATCCAACGGCACATCCAGGGGATCTACGTCATCGATTTTTTCAACGGGTTCAAAGAGTGATATACCGATTTTTCGACAATCGGGTCTACACTTGGCTAAAAAACGATCGTAGAATCCCTTCCCGTATCCTACTCTATTACC
>Ga0079224_100017899_pt1 | contig 10003 bp, 4 predicted proteins | sample Stecom2015_FD_80414 | JGI IMG/M metagenome (GOLD analysis project Ga0079224, IMG submission 80414) | Agricultural soil microbial communities from Utah to study Nitrogen management - Steer compost 2015 | ecosystem: Environmental > Terrestrial > Soil > Agricultural land | place: USA: Utah... | reverse complement strand
CCCCGCCGCCACCCCCGCCAACGCCGCCGCCACCACGCTCCCCGTTCCGCGCGTATTCAAGGTATCGATACGACGATGTTCAAACCACCCCGCCTCCCCGTCGGCCGTCAGCAACACGTCGCGCAACACGTCGCCCGCGCCGTGCCCGCCCTTGATCAACACCGCCCCCGCGCCCATCGCCAGCAACCTCCGCCCCGCCCGCGTGATTTCCTCCTCCGTGCCCGTCGGCAACCCGGTCAACGCCGCCGCCTCCGGCAGGTTCGGCGTCAGCACCGTCGCCCGCGGGATCAACACCCGCCGCGCCGCTTCCAAATCGTCATCGCTCCAAAACCGCGCGCCCGACGTCGATCCCATCACCGGATCAACCACCAGCGGCAACCCCGCCGGCAACGCCGCCACCACCGCCTCGATCAACCCCGCGCCGGGCAGCAGCCCCGCCTTCGCCGCCGCCACCGGGAAGCCCTCCAGCGCCGCGCTAATCTGCGCGACCACCAGATCGACCGCCACCGGCGACCACGCCGCCACGCCCGCGCTGTTCTGCGCGGTGACCGCCGTGATCGCCGTCAACGCGTGCCCGCCCAAATCCCGGATCGCGCGCCCGTCCGCCTGCACCCCCGCGCACCCGCCGCTGTCCGAACCGGCGATGGTCAGGATGCAGGGAGGCGTGGAGCGGACGGCGACGGTGGACATGATTTCAAAACCCGCACCTTGGACACCCCCGCCGCCCGCGTCGCGCCGTTTTTTCACTCCAGCACCCTTCACTCGCCGCCCCGCCTGCGCCCGACGCAACAAATTGCGAAAACTGCCGGCGGCAAAACGCCTCCGCCGGCTTCACGAGCTCAACCGCGACCGTATAAACAAGCGTCATGCCCCACAGCAGAATCCCCACCACCCGCGAGATCGCCGAGGCCTGCGGGTGCAGCCAGTCAACCGTCAGCAACGCCCTCCGCGGCGACCACCGCATTTCCGACGAAACCCGACGCCGTATCCAAAAAACCGCCACGGACATGGGCTGGCGGGCCAATCCGCTCGCCTCCGCCTTCATGGCCCACCTGCGCGCCACCAGGGCCCCTCGCTACCAGGCCACCCTCGCCTTCGCGGTCACCAACCCCGCCGGCCCGCGCGTGGAGGACCTCCCCCACAACCAGCGTGAAAACTTCCACGGAGCCCGCGCCCGCGCCGAGGAGCTCGGCTTTCGCCTCGAACCGCTCTGGCTGCACGAACCGGGCCTCAACGCCGGCAACCTCCTGCGCGTGCTGCACAACCGCGGCATCCCCGGCCTCGTGCTGCCGGGACTGCCGCAACCCCTCCCCTGGCTCGACGATTTTCCGTGGGACGCGCTCGGCGTCGTCGCGCTCGGCCAGGCGCTGCAGCAAACCCCGCTCCACCGCGTCTCGATCGACTACAGCCACAGCATCCCCATGGCGCTTCGCCGGCTCCGCGCACTCGGCTACCGGCGCATCGGCGTCGTGGTCTCCACCGCCTACGACCACAAGGTCAACCACGGCTGGCTCTACCCGCTTTATTACGAACAACGCCACGGCGTCCGCCCGATCAGGACCTGCGTCTTCGACGGCTCGTCCGCCACCGACCGCCTTCGCGTGCGCGGCTGGATCGAGCGCGAGCAACCCGACGCCATCCTCGGCGAATACCTCGCCTGGCACACGCTGCGCGACCTCGGTCTGCGCGTGCCCGACGACGTCGCCTTCGCGACCTTCGACTGCTCCCCCGAGCACCCCGAGATCGGAGGCATCGACCAGCGGCACGACGTCATCGGAGCCAGCGCCGTGGACCTGCTGGCCACGCAATTGCTGCACAACGAGCGCGGCCTTCCGTCGGTGTGCAAAAAACTCCTGATCGAGGGCGGCTGGCGCGACGCCCCCAGCGTCCCCGAACGCGTTCCCCTCCGCGGGCTTCCCCACGGCTGACGCCAGCTCACAGCCGCGCCGCCAGCCACGCCAACAGTTCCCGGCCCCAGGCGTGGTTGGCCGCCAGCCCCGCTCCGTGGCCGCCGCCTTCGTATAAATGCAGCGTGGCCGGCACCCCGCGAGCCGTCAGCGCCGCGTAAAGCTCCAGCGAATTGGCCGGCGTCACCGACGCGTCGCCCTGCCAGTGAACCAGAAACATCGGCGGCGTCCGCTGCGTCACCGCCTTTTCCAACGACAGACTCCGCACCAGCTCCGGATCCGGCGCATCGCCCAACAGGTTCTCGACCGACCCGCGGTGCGCATGCGGCCCGGACAACGTCGCCACCGGATACACCAGCGCGGCGAAATCCGGTCTCTCGTCCACCGCGTCCAGTTCGTCGCCGGCCAGCCCCGCCTCATGCGCCGGCTGCGTCGCCAGGCACCCGGCCAGATGCCCGCCGGCGGAAAATCCCAGCACGCCCACCTGATCGGTCCGCAGGCCATGCTCCCCCGCGAGCCCGCGCAAGCGTCGCAACGCGCGCTGCGCGTCGATCAGCGGCACCGGATGCCGACTCGGAGCGTGACGGTATTCCAGCACCGCCGCCGCGATCCCGTGGCTGGCCAGCAGCTGCGCCGGCCGGTGTCCCTCCTTGGCCGAGGAGACCAACCGATAGCCGCCTCCGGGGATGACCAGCACGCTTTGTCCCGTGCGGAATTCATCGCTCGGCAGATAATAGGTCAGCCGCGGCAGGCCCGCATCCTCATCGGAGGCAAACGGCGCGCGGCCGACCGGCCAAAGCGAAATCGAGCTGGGAATATTGACCGAGGGATGGACTTGCATCGCCCCCCACGTTCATCCGCATCCCCCGCTTGGAGCAAGCCCGGGCATCGCGCCGCGCCCGCGCCTCCGTCCGGTCAAACACCGGTAAAACGCACACCCGTTCCCCCGTGTGCGAATCGTGATCGGCAACCGCGCCGTTGGGCGCGTCGCCCGTTCGTCATTGGCCTGACACGGCCGTTCGCGTCCCCGGCGACACGCCCTTCCGATCCCGTCGGACCGGAAAGCCCAAAACCCACCAACCCCTCGGACCCATGAACCCCATGATACGAAACCGACAACGGATAGCGTTCACCCTGGCCGCCCTCGCCGGCCTGTTCTCCACCGCCTCGGCCGCCGACTGGTATCTCCAGGCCAACCACGGCCTCTCCGACAACTGGCACACCCTCGCCGACTGGTGGTCCCAGCCCTCCGGCGGCGGCGTCAACCCGACCAGTATCAGCGCCTCGGATACGTTTCACACCAACGGCTACCAGCTCCGCACCCCCGGCGGCAGCGCCGCGACCACCTTTGACGGCGGCGCGCTCGTTCTCGGCGGCGGCTCCGTGCTCGTGAAGGTCTCCGGCACCTCCGGCAACCCCGTGGTCATCCCCGCCATGCTCTTCAAGGGCGGCGCCTCGCGCACCTTCTCCAACGGCAGCAGCGGCGTGCAGCACATCGACATCGGCGAACTCATGACCACCCGCTCCGAGGTCACCACCTTCAACACCGCCGCCACCAACCGCGGCTTCGACATCGACATCACCACCCTGCACGGCGACGGCGACATCAACTTCGCCGGCGGCGGCACCGTCGATCTCACCATCGCCGACGGCTCCGGGTTCTACGGCACCATCTACGTCACCGGGAGCACCACGCTCACCGTCAGCGGCGACATCGCCATCAAGGGCAACGTCATCGTCGAAAACGGCAGCGACGTCGTGCTCAACGGCGACCTCTCCGCCTCCTTCGCCTCGGTCGGCGGCACCATCAACAACACCGACCGGTTCTGGGGCCTGCTCAAATCCGGCACCGCCCTCGCGGCCAACACCACCCACACCTCCGCCGCGCTGCAGGCCGCCCACCCCGCCTTCTTCACCGGCGGCGCCGGCGACCTCGTCGTCGGCCGGTCCACCCTCGTGGTGGACGCCGGCAACGTCATCAACAACGTCGGCGTCGGTCAGCTCGGCATGAACCTCAGCGCCGGCAAGTTCTGGACCTCCACCTCCCCCAACTACCAGCAGGACCTCAAGATCCTCAAACCCGGCATGCTCCGCACCTCGGTGTATCCGGACAAGGGCTTCAGCCTGCTCGACATGGATATCCGCGTCGCGCAGATCCTCAACGCCGGCGGCATTCCGCTCTTCGTCGGGCCGATCACCAAGCCCAACCCGCCCTTCAACACCGAGCAGCAGCACTTCCACGACAACTTCCTCGATCTGAACGGCAACACCGGCTCCGGCACCATCGCCACCAACATCACGTATTTGGTCCAGCGATACATGGCCCCGCCCTTCAACCTCACCACCCAATACTGGGAGGTCGGCAACGAGCCCGACATCAGCATCGATTACCAGGTCGCCAGCCCGCAGGAATACGTGGACATCTACCAGAGCGTGCACAACGCGCTCGTCGCCGCCGGCGTGCGTGAAAATGTCGTCCTCGCCGGCCCCGTCACCGCCTTCGAATACGGCTTCGCCGCCAACGGCAACCGCAGCGACAACATCATGGAGGCCTTCCTTGAACAGACCGGCTCGCCGCTCAACGGCCACCGCCAGGTGGACGTCGTCACCCGCCACCTCTACGCCGAGATCTACGACTGGGAAACCGGTTCGCCCGACCCCGTCGAGAACGCCTACAACCTCCTCAATCATCCCACCGAGCAGGTCTCCTTCTCCACCGCCCACATCCAGCCCTGGACCTACCGCGGCGAGAGCGCCATCCAGAAGCTGATGCGTGACCACGGCCACCCCGCCGACGTCGGCACCGGCATCACCGAGTTCAACGTCCCGCTCCAGTTCCGCCACACCATCACGCAGGGCCTGTGGTTCCTCACCTACGACCACTTCGGCCTCTACAATCCGGCCAACGTGCTCGGCAGCGGCTTCGCCTTCGACATCAAGACCAACTCCGCCATGCACTACTACTCCGGCGGCCTGCCCAACCACGCCTGGTGGGCCACCTACGTGCACAACCGGCTCACCGGTCACGAAATCCTTGAGCAACACAGCAGCGATTCCCACCTGCTCGTGACCGCCACCCGGGACGAACGCTACGTTTACGTGCAGGTGCTCAACCGCAACGACGCCGACGTCACCGCAACCCTGGACATCCTCAACGCCCCCGTCGCCGCCTCCACCGACGCCGAGATGTTCGTGATGTCCGCCACCGAGCTCCCCGACACGCTCGTGCCCACCAGCCTCGGCACCAGCTTCAGCTACACGTTCCCGGCCCTGACCACGCGCGTCTTCCGCTACCTGCGCTCCGACGCGCCCGCCGTCGAGCCGCCCCCGGCCCCGCCGACCGACAACGTTGTTCTCGACACCGACTTCAGCTCGGCCCCCACCGGTATGACCACCTACCACGACGGCGGCTTCCAACCCGCCATCGTCAACGGCGACCTCAAGCTCATCAACAACGCGAGCTACCTGACCACCGCCGTCGTCTTCAACGGACAACCCCTCGCCGCCTCGCAGAAGCGCATGCGCGCCGAGTTCGTTTACCAGATGACCAACGGTCACTACGGTTCCGGCTTCGTCTTCGGCGCCTACTCCGCCGATCCCGGCGACCACGGCTCCGTCACCGACGGCCTCGGCTTCCACGGCCAGTCCAACGTGCTCTTCGGCGTCAAACGCGAGGTCAAGGGCACCACCCCCGAGGAGATCGCCATCACCACCGGCGACGTCACCCCCAACGTGGACGGCTTCGCCTCGCAGCCGTTGCCCAACTACCCGGCGGGCTACAACACCGACATGTTCGTCGTGGTCGATTACGACGGCGACGCCGGCACCGTGCGCGTGCGCCTGTATGAGGGCTCCGACGACACCGGCACGCTCGCCGCCGACATCATCAACCGCGTCGGCGTGCCCGCCAGCCTTCCCGCCGGCACCGTGTTCGGCTTCACCTCCTCCACCGCCGACTTCGCCCAGATCAACTGGATCCGCGAACTGAAGATCACGACCGACAACGGAGCCGGCTCCACCGCCACGCCCGGCAGCACCTTCACGCTCCAGTCCTGGACCGGTTCGCCGTGGTATGCCGCCAGCTTCGCGACCACGTTCTCCGGGGGCTTCGCGCCCGACGGCACGCCCGTCACCCTGACCTTCGCCAACGCAAAGACCGGCGTGGACGTCACCACCGATCCCTCCGCGCCCGACTTCACCAACGCCGGCAACTCCTACTTCGGCTTCGAATACTCGGGCTTCGGCGTCGGCGACCCCACCACCGGACGCTTCAATCGCGGCGAGAGCTTCACCCTCACCTCCACCCACGACTTCGTGCTCCAGGAAATCAACTGGCGCGAACACAACGGCGACGAGGTGCTGCACATCCAGTGGACCGAAGGCGGCTCCACCCAGCAGCAGTTGTTCAACATCACCTCGGACCCGCAGGTGTTCAGCGGCATCCACGCCGACGCCAACACGCCCGTCGTGATCACCAACGTCAGCCCGGCCAGCTCGCCGCTGAGCGGACGCCTGCGCTTCGAGCAGATCCACACCGCGCTGCTCCAGTAAACCGCCGTCACCGGCTTCACAGGCGGACGGGGCCATCTCCGTCCGCCTTTCGTTTTCCCGCTCCATCCGCCACCAACTCCATGAAACATCTCGCCTCACTCCTCCTCGCCTTCGTCGCGCTGGCCGCGTCCCTGCCCGCCCAGCAACAACCCGTGCGCGTCGTCGCCACCGGCGGCCGCATCGCCAGCAACTTCTACACGCCGCCCGCGGCCAACACCGCCTTCCGCCACCGCACCCCGCACCAGCTCGGCGGGCCCGTCGCCGAGATCCAGATCGGTTTCATGGACTGGATGTATCCCTACCAGAGCGAGACGCCCAACAATACCAACGACGTCACCATCGACCACGCCTGGCTCGAACGCGCCTCCACCGGACAGGTCGTGCCCCTCACCTTCTCCGGCTCGCGCACGCTCGTGCTGCCGATGAACTCCACCACCTCGCACTGGCTCTCCGACCCCGTGCCGTCCTCCGCCTGGACCGGCGGCGCGCCCCAGCGCGACGAGGTCATCTGGCTGCACGTCCGCGGCGCCATCCCCGCCGGCGGCAAGATCCCCGGCGACGCCACGCCCGCCTCCTACCCCGGCGCCAAATTCATCTCGTATCCGCCGGCCAATGACACCGGCGTCATCGACACCGCCGGCCCCGTGCCCGCCATCGCCGGCTCCGCCTCCCGCAACAGCGGCCTGCCGATCATCTTCCTCGGCCGCTTCACCGGCCCCGGCCACCTCGCCGTCATCGGCATCGGCGACTCCATCCTCCACGGCACCGGCGACTACACCGGCGGCGCCATCATCTCCGGCTCCGGCTTCTTCAATCGCGCCGCCATCGACGCCAACGGCGCCAATACCATCGCCACGTTCAACCTCACCCGCCACGGCCAGAGCGCCTACAGCTTCATCACCCCCGCCCGCCAGTCGCGCCAGACCCCCATGCTCCAATACGCCAACGTCGTCGTCGAAGAATACGGCACCAACGACCTCGGCCAGAACGGCACCGGCTCCGCCTCCGCCATCATCGACCGCGTCGAAACCATCTGGTCCATGGCCCGCGCCGCCGGCGTCCAGCAGATCATCCGCACCAAGCTCATGCCCCGCACCGGCAGCACCGACGACTGGACCACCTCCGCCGGCCAGACGCCCAACAACGGCTGGGACCTCGGCGAAAAACGCGACATCATCAACGCCCACTTCGACACCGCCCTCGCCACCGGCACCATCGACCACGTCCTCGACACGCTCGCCATCGTCGCCGAGCCCGCCGACCCCGCCCGCTGGATCACCAACGGCTCCTCCGACTACATCACCGGCGACGGCACCCACGTCGCCCGCCCCGGCAACATCCTGCTCGGCGACGCCCTGCGCTCGCTCCTGCTCTCGCTCACCGTGGACAACGCCACGCAGCCACCGACCGGCACCGCCGGCGTCATCACCATCGACAACGGCGACTCCGCCCCGCTCTTCACCCACTCCGCCAACTGGGCCTCCGGCAGCGGCGTGTCGGGCTACGTCGGCAACAACTACTACCACGACGGCGACACCCGCGACGGCACCCGCACCGCCCTCTTCACGCCCGACTTCCCCGCCGCCGGCAGCTACGCCGTCGAGCTCAATTGGACGCCTCACGCCAACCGCGCGACCAACGTCCCCGTCGAGATCATCCACGCCGGCGGCATCCACCCTGTCCCCGTCAACCAAAAGACCGGCGGCGCGTGGCACCCGCTCGGCACCTTCACCTTCACCCCCGGCTCCGGCCACGGTCTCTACATCGACAACGACGACACCGACGGCCACGTCATCGTTGACGCCGTGCGCTTCATCCCCGTCGTCACCGCCGAGCCCGGCACGTCCTTCGCCATGCAAAGCTGGACCTCCGCGCCGTGGAACGCGACCAACCTCGCCACCAGCTTCTCCGCCGGCTTCGCCCCCGACGGCACCGCCGTCACCGTGACCTTCGCCAACCCCCGCAACGGCATCCTCGTCACCAACCAAGCCGAGCCCGACGCGTCCGCCTCCGCCGCGTCGTTCTTCGGTTTCGAAGGCACCGGCTTCGGCGTCGGCAACAACGGCCTCGGCCGCTTCGACGCCGGCGAGAGCTTCACCCTCACCGCCACCCACGCCTTCGAGCTGCAAAAGATCAACTGGTATGAGGGCGACGCCGACGAGACCCTGCACCTGCGCTGGACCCACAACGGCGTCGAGCAAACGGCCGTGCTTGCGATGACCGGTTCGTCGTTCGACTTCACCAACGTCCGCGCCGACGCCAACACCCCGATCACCCTCACCAACGTCAGCCAGGGCGCCTCCCTCAACGGCCGCCTCCGCGTCCACAAGGTCACCCTCGCGCTGCTCGACTAAGCATCGAAAAGGTTAACCAAGGAAGACAGGTCTGAGTTGGGCCACAGAAGGCACAAAAGGCGCAAAAGTTTAGGCCTTCAAAATCCTGCGTCTTTTGTGCTTTTTGTGGCTAGTCCCCGAATTGGCGGTGGAGGATCGGACTCTGTGTTCTCTGTGGCGGAGCTCGGTGTCCTCTGTGGCGAAAACCCATTGCGTGATAGTAGTGAAGATGTCCGAAGATCTTGGCGTTACTGCATACCCGCCGCCGCTTCCGCCCTTGCCCGAAACCGCGCCGCGGCCAAGCTCGCGCGCCATGTCCTCCCACCCCGACCGCGTTCGCTGGGGCATCATCGGATGCGGCGATGTCACCGAAAAAAAGAGCGGCCCCGCGCTGCAAAAAGCCGACGGCTCCGAGCTCGTCGCCGTCATGCGGCGCGACGGTGCCAAGGCCGCCGACTACGCCCGTCGCCACGGCGTGCCGCGCTGGTATGACGACGCCCGCGCGCTCGTCGCCGATCCTGAGGTCAACGCGATCTATGTCGCCACCCCGCCCGGTGCGCACGTCGAGGGCGCCCTGCTCGCCGCCGCCGCCGGCAAACCCTGCTACGTCGAAAAACCCTTCGCCCGCAACGCCACCGAGTGCGACGCCATCCTCGGCGCGTTTCGCGCGGCCAACCAACCCGTCTTCGCCGCCTACTACCGCCGCTGCCTGCCGCGCTTTGTGTTGGTGAAACAACTGCTCGCCGACCGCGCGCTCGGCACGCTCACCGGCCTGCGCCTGCACTTCGCCTGCACCGCCCCGCGCATCGACGATCCCGCCAACCCGCCGTGGCGCCTCGACGCGACCAACGCCGGCGGCGGCCTCTTCCTGGACCTCGGCTCGCACGCGCTCGACCTGCTCGACCACCTGATCGGTCCGCTGGAAAACGTGCGCGGCCACGCCGCCAACCGCGCCACGCCCCTGCCGGTCGAGGACACCGTCGCCATGACCTTCACCGCCGCGGGCCTGCCCGGCGTCGCCAGTTGGAATTTCGCCGGCGTCACCCCCACCGACGAGGCCGTCATCGAAGGCACCGATGGCCGGCTCACGTTCTCCGTCTTCGGCGACGAGCCGCTGCGCCTGCAAACCCGCGACGCGGAACCAACCTGCGCGCGCCCCAACCCCGAGCCCGTGCCACACCCGCTCATCCAGACCGTCCTCTACCAACGGCT
>Ga0079224_100017898_pt1 | contig 10004 bp, 5 predicted proteins | sample Stecom2015_FD_80414 | JGI IMG/M metagenome (GOLD analysis project Ga0079224, IMG submission 80414) | Agricultural soil microbial communities from Utah to study Nitrogen management - Steer compost 2015 | ecosystem: Environmental > Terrestrial > Soil > Agricultural land | place: USA: Utah... | reverse complement strand
TGAATTCTATTTACGAAACTATTGAGCATTATAGAGTACTGTTGAGTTCGTACCCTTTTGTAATACAGGTTGCTTTGGTTATGATTTTCATAAACCTCGTGGTAACTCTATTTTTCTTTGGTTTTACTTATTTTATCAGAAAAAAAAGAAAGAAAGAAGATGGTATAATAGAAGATTTGTATCCTGAAACTACTCTTTTTATAGAGACAATTTTAAAATCAAACCAACCTTATTCTGAAACAGAGGTATATAACCTTTTTGTAGAAAAATTTGAAAAACTCAACAAGAAAAGCTACGTTGCTATCATTCCAACACTAGAAGATTTAGTTCACAAAAATCCTGATTATCTTGAAGTACCAAATTATCTTAATGTAATTAAAGGTCTAAAAGTAGATACTCACTTAGAAAATAAGCTCAGTTTTTCAAACACTCGTAAAAGACTTAGAGCGTTTCAATCTCTTTCCAGACTTAATTTGATTGTTTCAGATTCTAAAATTCTCCCTTATACATATAGTAGAAATAAATCTCTCAGAAAAGAATCCAGAGCTTCGTATATCGGAGTAAGTAACAACGATCCTTTCAAGTTTTTTGACAGAGAAAATCCTGAGTTGAATTATTGGGACCAAATTAATCTGATAAAACAACTTGAAATGCATCATAAAGATAATCTTCCAAACTTCAGTAAGTGGATTAAATACACTAAAGATAAATCTCAAAACATCTTTCTTATCAGAGCTGTGGCTTATTTCAAGCAGATGAGTTCTGTACCTGTTTTGGAGGAGTTATTGGATAATGAAGATCACGACATCAGAAGAGAAGCTATTTTGGCACTTAGCGAAATGAGAGTTTCTTCTGCCGAAGACAAATTAATCAAGATTTATTACAATCAACCAGTTGAATGTCAAAAAGCAATAATAGAAGCTATAGCTCTAATGCAAACCGGAAAATCATTAAACTTCCTCAAAGATGCTTATTTTGAATCAACCAATGCAGAAGCTAAAAAACTTATTGCGGAGGCAATTTATCTGTACGGAAAAGAAGGAAGAAAATACTTTGACCACTTGTGTAAAATAGAAGACGGTTTTGATTCTCTTATATTAGAGCACGTAAAAAATCCTATCATCCCTTCAAAATTAAAAGAGAAATTGTCAAAAGACCCTAACAAAAAGAAAAGTCCGGAAATGGCTTTTGCTTAAGTAATCCGTTTTTAGAGTGTTTTTTACCCCAAGGCTCTTTTATATTTTGAGTAATTAATTTCAGCGTGTTATAATGGAGGAAACTGTTGCGTTTAATTTTTTTGAGTATTTTGTCTTTTTCTACGCCTCCTCAATGTTTCTGTACTATTCTGTATTGGGGGTTTTTTCGATTATAAAAATGATTCAATACAAAACTTATACATCAAGACTTGATGATGAGTTTTTGATGACTTCTCCACTTACTCCGGGGATTTCCATAATAGCTCCGGCTTATAATGAAGAAAAGACAATCATTGTTAATGCAAAGTCCTTGCTTACGCTTAATTATCCTCTGTATGAAGTAATCATCGTTAATGACGGAAGTAAAGACCGAACTCTTGAGCTCCTGATTGAAGAGTTTGACTTAGTAGAGACTCCTTATGCTTATATAGAAAAACTTAAAACTAAACCTTTTAAACGCATTTTTAAATCCAGACGTCCCGAATATTCAAAATTGACCGTAGTAGATAAAGAAAACGGAGGGACAAAAGCAGATGCTTCGAATGCAGGAATAAATGCTTCTCAATATCCTTATTTTTTATGTACGGACGTAGATTGTATTCTCGACAGAAATACAATGCTCAGGATGATTAAACCTGTTCTGAATTCTTCCGTAAAAACCATTGCTGTAGGAGCAACACTTCGGATGTCAAATAGCTGCGATGTTGTGGAAGGGGTTATTGAAAAGGTTCGTCCTCCCTAACAACTTATTCCCCGCTTTCAAGAATTGGAATATCTGCGAGCTTACCTTTTCGGAAAAATGGGTGCAAGTTTAATTAATTGTGTGCCGAACGTTTCAGGAGGGTTGGGCTTATTTGATAAAGAAATTGCCATTAATGCCGGAGGATATGACGGAACGTCTCATGCAGAGGATATGGATATTATGGTAAAAATGGCCGCTCACATGATTAATAATAATCAAAAATACATTATTGATTATATTCCCGTTTCATGTTGTTGGACAGAAGGACCTCCAAACCTTAAAATTCTTTCTCGACAACGTACTCGATGGGCAACCGGACTAGCTCAGATATTTGTGGTACACAGAAAAATTCTTTTCAATTATCGCTATAAAAGACTGGGGTTGGTAGTATTTCCTCTTAACTTTATTTATGAGTTTCTGGCTCCCATTATAGAATTTATAGGAATTATATGGTTTATTTTCTTGGCTCTGAAAGGTGATGTGAATTGGCCAATGGCAGGGTATATATTCTTATCCTCATACTTTTTCGGTATTGCAGTTGGTAATATGGTATTGTTGCTGGATAACTTCGTAAAACGACAATATAAAACCTTTCAGGAAGTATTTAGTCTTTGGATATTGATATTTTTAGAACCTTTTATATATCACCCGTTACTGATATTTTTCGGATTGAAAGGGTATTACAACTACTTTACATCCAAACAGATGGAATGGGGAACAATGACAAGACAAGGTTTTGACAACAATAAAACGAAAAAAAATGACCCAAAAAAAGTTACGGCTTAATATTACCCTATTTTTACTCTTTACGCTTTTATCCATATCTACAGGAGGAATACTCTACGGACAAGATTCTGACGAGTATTTTGAATTAGCCAAACAAGAAGGCAAAAAAAATAATTTTCATAAAGCACTCGATTATTGCCTAAAAGCAACTAAACTGGCTCCTTTGGATATGGACATTCGAGAATATCTCGGAAAGTGTTATATGGAGGTAGGTCAGCTGGAACAAGCCAGAATAGTTTTATTAGACGTTCTTAAAAAAAGCCCAAAACGAGTAGATGCTCGACATTATCTGTTAAATATCGAAACACAAACTAAACGATATTCAAGCGCTGTTTGTTATGTCAATGAATTACTTGAGATAACTCCGTATAGCAAGACTCTATGGCAACGAAAAATAAATCTTTACAATCTGATGGGGAATCGGATTGAAGCTAACAGAGCAACCATAAGACTTTATCAGATTTTCCCGGAAGATGAAGAAATAAAAGCAATGTACAACAATGTACTGAAAGAAGATGCTGAAAAAAAAGCCAAATCTAATAACCTAACGGGAGCAGTAAAACAATACGAAAAAGTTTTGGAAGCCGGCAATGCTGATGAAGAAACTTACCTTAATCTTGTCAATGCTTATTTGAAACTTGGCAATTATAATGCTGCTCTTTCTACAGCAGATAAAGGACTTTTTGTATATCCGAACAGCCAGCCTTTGCTTGACAAAAAAATAGGAATTTTACAAGAACAAAATCAATATCATCAGGCTGTTTCTACTATTAAACAACGTTTAAAAAAAGGTCCTTCTGAACATTATTCTAATATGTTGCTGTATCTCAAGTCTGAAGCAGCTTTTCATTACAAAAATACCGACCCTTATTCTTTATACGGAGAGCTTTATCAACGTACTAAATCACGAGAAGCCTATAATTACTTACTCAATACGGCTATGTCCAGAGGATATTACGGAGATGCTCAAGACCTTTTAAACGAAGGGCTTAAAGCAAATCCTAATTCTAAAGAGCTTTTATCTAAACAACTAGCACTTTACGAAGCTCAACAAAATCACGCTAAAGCGGGTGCTACCATACAAAAGCTCTACACGCTATACCCTCAAGATACCGATATTGTAGAAAAATATAACATTTGGTCTTTTGAACAAGCAAAAACAGATTACAATCAAAAAAATTATAAGGAGGCTTTACCTGCTTTTTTAAGGTTAACCGCTTATCCTGATTACGAAAAATACGCTAATCAATATCTTTTTTCCATATACTTGGAACAGCAAGATTATGAATCTGCTATGTACGTTGTTGATGGACTTATTGCTAAATACCCTGAAGAACCTCACCAAGTTTTCCGAAAAGTAGATTTACTTGCTGCTATGGAAAATTATCCCGAAGCTTATGAATTAGCCTACCAGTACAAAAGAAAATATCCTGATGTTCCTGAGTATAATTATATTATCAAAGAGCTTTCCATACAATACATTAAATACCTTAATGAAAACGAGGAATTTGATAAAGTGAAAGACATTGCTTATGATTTAATTGATCTTTTTCCTCGTGATTTGCAAGCCTATCATTATGCTATCGGAGCTAATGTAGCCACAGGAGATTACGAAGATGCTCTTGACGTTGCCTATGCCGCTCTGGATATTGCTCCGAAAGACCGAGACTTGCGATTAAAATTGGCAGGAATTTATTCCGAAATGGGACAACACAAAGACGCTGTGGATATTTTGAGTTACCTCCGCCTTGAATTTCCTCACAGCAGTGTAGTGAAAGAATCACTGATTGAAGAAATGGGTAAATTAGGAAAGATGTATGAGGAACAAGGAGAGCTTGAAAAAGCCAAAAACTTATATTGGGATATGCTTGATGTAAAACCTAAAGATACTTTAGCAACCATAAGATTAAGCAGATTACTGATTGAAGAAGGGGACTATCAAAAAGCCTTAGAAGTTTTAGATAAAGGATTAATTTACAACAAAAACAACAACGATATGCTATATCTTAAAGGTGTAGCTTATGAAAAAGATGGTCAGTATGAAGAGGCTCTAAAATACCAAAGCCTTTATGAACCTCCTGCCAACAAATATATGGAGCACAAAGACCATTTGCGTTATCTCGAAGCCAAAATGTTAAAAAATCAGATAAATATAAGTTACTTGAGTTCTCGAACGGATTCTATACCGATAAACACTTCCGTAGCAACAATAGAATATCTAAGACTTGAAAAAAGAGATACTTATATTGCACGATTCAATTATGCCTCAAGAGCTACCGGAATAGGATTACAAGGAGAAGCAGATTGGTATCATACTTTTTCCAATAAATCTTATTTTTTACTTAATGCAGGAATAGCCAACCGCTTTTTTCCGGAACTGAAAGCAGGACTATCATTCTTTCAGCCTTTTAAAAATCAATGGCAAGCAGAAATAGGCATTCGTTATGCCAAACTAAGTGATGAGCGTAATTTGCTTACCGGAATCTTGGGTATTGAAAAAACGTATAAAAGACTTTGGCTCAATGCTAAAGGAATGATTATGAGTGATTCTGAAGATCTTTATCACACTCTTTTTATTCAGGGAAGATTCTTTTTGGATAACGATAAAGATTATGTAACAGCAATGGCGTCGGCAGGAACAGCTCCTGAAGATCAAAAACTCGATTTTCAGACAAATACTCTATTGTCGTATGTAAATACAATGGTCGGAGCAGGATACTTCCGTTATGTAAGCCATAGAACAAGCTTCGGAATTATGGGTAACTGGTATAATTTCAAGATTTCTCCCAATGATTATATCAACCAATACAATTTATATTTAGTAGTAAGAACAAAATTCTAAACAGGAACGAATGAGTTTGTCTAAGTTTTTTTTCATTTCTGTATTTTTAAGTCTTTTCGGGAGCTGTAGCGGCTTTTCTCAAGAGTTTATTGTGTATTCCAGAAATGAAATCTTTCCTGTAGTGTATATCAAAGACAGAAAATCTTTGGATAGTCAAGCTCGCTGGTTTACCAATGCGTTTGAAAAAAAAACAGGATATAAACCTCAAATCAGCAGTACCACTCTTTCCAAAAAAAACACCGTTATTGAATTACAACTTACAAACAACCCTAATTATTCAGGATTTGAACTCACCCAAAAAGCACATTCTGTTATTATCAAAGCTGCCAATCGGGAAGAGATGAACTTAGCTCTTAATTATTTTATTTCCGAGTATGTAAATAACGAATATTCTTCTGCAGAGGTTGTAAACAAAATTAGTATTCCAGAAAATCTTCATTATGTAAATACTCCTGATTTCGAATATCGTGAACCTTATTTCCCCGAAAATTTCAACAAAGAATTTCGATATAAAAATATGACTCACACCCTTGAAGAAAATTGGGGTTTATGGGGACATAACATAGAAAAAGTTATCCGGAAAACACAGAATATGATGGCTGTTGTAAACGAAGAAATTAATGAAGAGCAATTCTGTTTTTCAAGTAAGGAATTAGAAGATGCCCTAATTTCATTTATTAAAAAACAAACTATCGAAAATCCGACTGCCAATCGATTTATGATAATGCCTAATGACAACCCTGTTGTCTGCCTATGTGATAATTGCAAAAAAGTAGGAAATACTAAAACTAATGCAAGCCCTGCTGTTTTTGCTTTACTCAACAAACTTGCAAGTAAATTCCCACAGCAAGAATTTTTCGGAACGGCTTACTTAACTACCAAAAGTCCTCCTTCAGAACCTGTTTTATCTAATGTTGGTGTAATGCTTAGCACAATGGATTTTCCGAAAGGAATAGCTATAGAAAATTCCAAAAAAGAGAAATTTGTCCAAAAAAAGATTTCGGACTGGAAAAAAATTACCGAAAAAATATACTTGTGGGATTATGCCATAAACTTTGACAATTATTTTGACCCTTATCCTACCGTCAGCATTACTCAAAAGAATCTGCATTTTTATAAAAAACAAGGGGTCAAAGGTATTTTTATGCACGGTAACGAACATGATTATGCTGTTTTTGAAAATCTGAAATGTTATCTGTATGCCCGACTCCTTCGCAACATAAATATTGATTTAAAACACGAAGTCAAACAATTCTTCCAACAAACTTACCCTATGGTGAGTGATATTCTCTATGAATATTTCATTAAAATAGAAGAAAGTTCTCTTGAGTCTAACCGTCCGTTAGATATTTACGGAGGATGGTCACAGTCAAGAAAGAAATATCTTAACGACGCAGACTTTGTGACTTTTTACAATAAGTTTCGTGATAGGGTGTTGGATTTGAAAGAGGAAGATTATAAAGTCTATATCCCTATGTTTTTGGCTTTTACGTTTCAAAGACTTGAATTGGCAAGAACAAATGGAATAGGAGAAAACGGATATGCTTTTTTTGAATCAGGAGAAGATACAGCAAAAATATACCCTGAAGTTATTGAGTGTATTAACAAGCTCAAAGAGCTTTTACCTCTGTCCGGTATTAACAAATACAACGAATCAGGGCTTTTTTTGAAAGATTATATTTATTTTTGGGAAAAAGACATACTGACAAAAGATTATAAAAATCTATTGTTCGGGAAAAAAGTAAAAGCTCTTTCAGAATTAGACGAAGATTATCCGAATACTAAAGTTCTGACAGACGGAGCTATCGGATTTAATGATTATTTCAACAATTGGTTGTTATGTACAGTAACCCCAAAAGTTGAATTTGAAATAAGTGCAAATGAAGTACGTGAAGCTAAAGAACTACAAATCGGTTTTTTGAATGCTCCACAACACAAAATTTACCTTCCGGAAAGTATTTCCGTAACCATAGGCAGTAAAACATATAACACAAACATAAACCTTGAAAAACAAAATCCAAAATATATAGCAACCGTTCCAATCAATATTGAGGACAAAGATGAAACCGTCATAATTCGGATAAACAAACAAAAAGATTTTAGAACAAAAAGTATTGCGTGTGATGAGATTGTTTTCAAATAAAAACCATATTGTTTTACTTATTTTGGCTTTGTTCCCTTTATTTTTAATAGGATGCAAGCAAGAGTTGCCTCTTACATCACTTGAAATAGAAGACCCTGTCAGAACCTATTATCCTATATTACAAGGACAAAAACAAAACATTGTGGTAAAAATCACCAATACCGGAGAAAATGCTTTAAAAATTAAAGATGTTCTGCCGTCTTGCGGGTGTACTGTAGTCACCTTTCCGAAATCTGCCATACGTCCGGGAGAGCATCATTTTATAGAAATGGAATACAACAGCAACAAAAATATCGGAGATGTTCGCATCTACACTACCATACTTGCTAATACAAAAGAAGGATCCCATACTTTTGTTTTCAATATCAATGTTGTACCAAATGCTCTCTACACTCCGGATTATGAAGAATTATATCACATTGAAGAAAAAGAAAACAAAGGATTTATACAAGAAATGGTTGAGGGAAAAACCAATCAACGTGGTTACATTATAGATTCAACGGAAGTTAGAAAGTTTAAATAATTTATTCCTGAAAGTTTTTCATCACAGAGTTTAACTCAAATTGTTTTATTTAATTAATAAAGATATTGTTATCAGAATTATTTTGGAATTTTAACAAGGTTTTACTTATCTCTGTTAAGATGTCATTATCTTTAACTTAGCACACACAACCTAATTATACTCCCCATAATTTTCATAATTATGGTCTTTCAATTCGATTTAGATTAAAATGAATAAAAAAATTCTGCTTTTCATTTTAAGTACTTTGCTAATTTTTTCGGTTTCTGCCCAAAACGAGGAAGATAACAACAAAAAATTTGACAGTATTTACTTTTATGTAGCAACAACTCTTATAGCTAAAGATATCAATAAAGCTTTTGAAGTTTCTGACTCTCTTTACAGAACTTCCGCTTCAAACCTTCATACAATCAAATCCCTTATGTTGCTTTCTTCTTTATATCAACAGACAGGGAAACCTGATCAAGCTATTATTAAAGCTTCTGAAGCAGAAAAAATTGCAGAAAAAATCAAATTATACGAATGGCAAGCTCGAATTTCCGGTTTTTTATCTACTCAATACAGAAATATCGGAATTATTGAAACCGGAAAAATTTATCTTGATAAGGGGCTGAAAGCAAGCAAAAACATTACAAACGAACCCCAAAAAAACCTCTACTCCGGAATGGTTAATCAAGAGGTTGCTTATTATCACCTTTGGGAAAAAGAACCGGATAAAGCTTTAAAATCAGCAAAACTGGCAGATGAATACTTTCAGAAACTGCCTGAAAATCCTCAAAAAGATTATTTTTAGTAACTAACTATCAACTGCTTGGCGCAATCTATTTAGAAAAACAGGAATACGAAACCTCTTTGGAATATTACGAAAAAGCATTCCACATCATAAATGATGTTTTACCTGAAGATGGTTTGGTAAACGGGTTTATTTACAGAGGTATGGGTAGTGCTTATTTTGCTCTGAAAAATTATCCGATGGCAATAAAGTATTTAAGTAAAGCAGATACCATAGCCACTGCTTCGGATAATATAAATCTTAAACAAGAGGTATATGATTCATTTTCTAAATATTATAAAGAAATAGGTGATTATAATAACTATTCTCTTTACAGAGAAAAATATATAGAAAGTCAAAAACTGTATGAAAAAAATCAGAAAAAGACCATAGACAAACTCATGAAAGCTTTAGAATTAGACAAAAAACGTATGTCAAAAATGTCTCTAAAGCTAAAAATCGGAATGGGAATTTTACTGATTTTGACCATAGGAGGTTTTATTTTTTACAATCAGAAAAAAAAGACTGATTATAAAAAATTAAAAAACGTTATTGAAAAGCTAACTCAAGAAATAAAAGTCAAGGATGCCTTACTTAAAAATGACTCGCAAGATAATGAAGATGGTTCTCCAAAAAACACCGTAAATATTTCAGAGAAAAAAGAACGAGAAATTTTAGACGGATTAAGAGAATTCGAGCGAAACAAAGGATTTCTGCAAAACGATATTTCGATGTCTATTTTAGCCGGAAATCTAAAAACCAATACTATCTATGTTTCTCATATTCTGAACAATCGTTATAACAAAGATTTTAACACCTACATCAATGAATTGCGGATACGTTACATCGTTCAGAAACTAAAAAAAGACAAGGATTACAGGCTTTATAAAATCAGTTACTTGGCAAAAGAAGCCGGTTTTTCGAGTCACAGTAAATTTTCTGCTGTTTTTAAATCCGTAACGGGTTTTTCTCCTTCTACTTTTCTGAAGTACATCAATAAAGA
>Ga0079224_100017897_pt1 | contig 10004 bp, 9 predicted proteins | sample Stecom2015_FD_80414 | JGI IMG/M metagenome (GOLD analysis project Ga0079224, IMG submission 80414) | Agricultural soil microbial communities from Utah to study Nitrogen management - Steer compost 2015 | ecosystem: Environmental > Terrestrial > Soil > Agricultural land | place: USA: Utah... | reverse complement strand
GAGGTGCTGGTCGGCGGCCAGCAACCGGAGCTGACCGGCAACCTCGCCGGCACGCGCAACCCGACCGCCAACGTGTTCCCGACTGGCGACGGCGAGCTGCTCCTCTCCTGCAACACCGACCGGCAGTTCGTAGCGCTCTGCAACACGCTCGGTCGGGAGGACCTTTCCGCCGACCCCCGCTATGCCACCGTCGCCCTGCGGACCGAGAACAGCGACACGCTCATCCCCGAGCTGACCCGGGCCTTCGCCGCCGCCGGCGCCGCCGAGTGGGAGGAAAGACTGACCGCCGCCGGCGTCCCGTCCGGGCGCGTGCGGTCGGTCGCCGAGGCGCTGCAGCACGTCCAGGTCGCCCACAGGAAGCTCGTGCTCGACCTGCCGGAGACACCCGGCCTCGGCCGGCCCTCGAAAGCCTTGAACGCGCCGTTCAAGATGGCCGGCGCTGCGATCGGAACCGACCGGGCGGCGCCGGGTGTGGGTCAGCACACCGAGAAAATCCTGCGCGAGATCGGCTACGGCGATGCCGAGCTCCGCATGCTCCGGGAAGAGAACGCAATTCCCAGCCCCTGAATTTTGACGCCATACTACCCTCCGCGCCTATGCAGCAGGAGGGCGGCCGATGGATGTGCCTCGGGCGATCGGAGGGGTCGTATCGCTCTTTGCCGCATTGCTCGCCGGCTGCGGCCTGTTCGTCGTCCCGCCGACCGCCCACGCGCAACAACAAGTCGATCTAGAGCTCGTCCTCGCCGTCGACGTCTCCCGCTCGATGGACCCCGACGAGCAGCAGCTACAGCGCGAAGGTTATATTGGCGCCTTCCTCGACCGCGAGATCGTCGACGCGATTCGGTCGGGGGTACTCGGCCGTATCGCGGTCGCCTATGTCGAATGGGCCGGCGCCGCCACGCAGCAGGTCGTCGTGCCCTGGACCGTCATCTCCGATGCCGCGTCGGCCGCCGCCTTTTCCGCCCGCCTCGCTTCGGCACCGATCGCGGGCCATCGCCGCACCTCGATCTCGAATGCGCTGACGTTCTCCGCCGCCCTTTTCGAGCACAGCGGCTTCTCCAGCACCCGCCGGGTGATCGACATTTCGGGCGACGGCCCGAACAATCAGGGGCCCGGCGTCGAGGCCGCCCGAGACGCCGTGCTGGCGCGGGGCATCGTCATCAACGGCCTGCCGATCGTCCTGAAATACGGCACCCCCGCCGGCTTCTTCGAGATCCCCGACCTCGACGCCTATTACGAGGACTGCGTCATCGGCGGCTTCGGCGCCTTCATCGTCAGCGTGCGGGCGCCGGAAGAGTTTGCGAGCGCCATCCGCCGCAAGATGGTCATGGAGATCGCCGGCACGGCACCGGAGCTCCGACCCGTCCAGATGATGCAGCGGGAGGCCCGCACCGACTGTTATGTCGGCGAGAAGCGCTGGAACCAGTACATGTGGGACCCGCAGTAGCCGAAGAGCGGCCGCCGCGCGCTCGCCGCGTCAGAGCGGGTTCTCGGGGTCGAACTTCGGCTGGCGCTTCTCCAGGTGCGAGGCGAGCCCTTCGGGAGCCTCGTTGCCGGCGAAGCCGAGCATCTCGTAGGCGGTCGAGGCGTCGAACGTCGGTCCCATCATCCGGAGCCAGTTGTTGAGCGCGTACTTCGTGAGGCGGATCGCCGCCGGCGCGCCGTTCACCAGCCGCTCGGCGATCTCCAGCGACTTCGCCTCCAGCTGGTCGTCCTCGACGCAGAGCGAGACCATGCCCAGGCGCTCCGCCTCCTCGCCGTTCATCGGCTCGCAGAGGAGCAGGTGGTACTTGGCCTTAGCCATGCCGCAGAGCAGCGGCCAGATGATCGCCGCCACATCGCCGGCGGCAACGCCGAGCCGGGTGTGGCCGTCGATGATCCGCGCGTTCCTGGCCGCTATCGAGACGTCGGAGAGGAGCGCCGCGACCAGGCCGGCGCCGACGGCGGGACCGTGGATCGCCGAGACGATCGGCTTCGAGCAGTTGACGACGTTGTAGACGAGGTCGCGCGCCTCGCGCAGCGCCTGCCAGCGGTACATCGTGTCGTTGATGTTCTTCTCGATCATCGTGAAGTCGCCGCCGGCCGAGAAGGCGCGGCCCTTGCCGCGCAGGATCACGGCGTTGACCGAGGAATCGCGATCGATGTCGCGCCAGATGTCGCAGAACTGCCGGTGCCCCTCCTCGTCGAGCGCGTTCAGCCGCTCCGGCCGGTTGAAGGTGATGCGAAGGACGCGCTCGATCGGGCGGTCCAGCTCGAAGGCGGTATAGGCGCTGTAGCGGTCGGTCACAGGGGCTTCCTCTCGCGTTTTCGTGGCGGGCGCGACGGCATTGACCGCCCTCGCGCCCTTGTGTCCTGATATTTGGGCGCCGCGGCGACTCCGGCGCCAACGAACGATAACACGACAGCGCATCGCGCCAGCAACCCGGAGGAAGCCAGCTTGTCCGCCTTCGAGCTGAACGAGGATCAGCGTCAGGTGCAGGAGCTCGTGCGCCGCGTCGCGCGCGAGCGGGTGGCGCCGCGCGCCGACGAGATCGACCGCAGCGGCGAGTATCCGCAGGACATGTTCGACCTGCTGAAGGAGCTGGGCCTGTTCGCCCTGCCCTTCTCGAAGGAGTTCGGCGGCAGCGAGAGCCTGCTCTCCGCCTGCATCGCGATCGAGGAGCTCGGCCGCGTCTGCTACAACACCGCCTATCTGCTGATGGTGCAGTGGGCGCCGTTCAGCGCGATCGAGGCGGCCGGGACGCCGGAGCAGAAGCGTCGCTATCTCACCGGTCTCGCAAACGGAGACCTGCGGGCCGCCTTCTCCCTCACCGAGCCGCAGAGCGGCTCCGACGTGGCCCGCATCCGCACCCGCGCCGAGAAATGCGACGGCGGCTATCGCCTCAACGGCGGCAAGATCTGGTGCACGAACGCCTCGCTCGCCGATTTCGTCACCGTCGCCGCCCGGACCGGTACCGACGACCGGCCCGGCAGCCTCAACTTCTTCATCGTCGAGCGCGGGATGAAGGGATTCACCGTCGGCCGCAAGGAAGACAAGATGGGTGCCCGCGGCGTGCCGAGCCACGTCCTCCATTTCGACGACGTCTTCGTCCCGGAAGAGAATCGCCTGGGCGAGGAAGGCCGCGGCTTCCGCAGCGTCATGGAGGCCCTGAACAAATCGCGCCCGCTGATCGGCGCGCGCGGCGTCGGCCTCGCCCAGGGCGCGATCGACCATTCGCTCGCCTTCGTGCGCGACCGCCAGGCGTTCGGGCAGCGCGTCGCCGACTATCAGGGCATCCGCTGGATGCTGGCCGACATGGCGATCCAGACCGAGGCGGCGCGGATGCTGGTCTACAAGGCCGCCGCCGCGGCGGACGCCGGCGTCGCCGGCAAGGAGCTCGCCACCCTCGCCGCCATCGCCAAATGCCATTCCAGCGACACGGCGATGAAGGTTGCGACCGACGCGGTGCAGCTCTTCGGCGCCTCGGGCATCTCGAACGAGTATCCGATCAACCGCTATTTCCGCGACGCCAAGGTGCTGCAGATCGTCGAAGGGACGAATCAGATCCAGCGCAACATCATCTCGCGCAACATGATCCAGGCCGCCGACGAGGCGTAGGAGCTTCCGGGAAGCCCTACGCCCCGAGGTGCGTCAGCGCCCCGTGAAGGTGGGCTTCCGCTTCGCGAGGAACGCCCGCACGCCTTCCTCGTGGTCGTCGGTCGCCATGCTGTCGGCGATCAGCTCCCCTTCCATCTGCAGGTGCGACTCGATCGAGTTGGTGAGCGAGGCGTTGAAGAGCTTCTTCGCGTTGCCGTAGGCGTGGGTCGGACCGGCAGCGAGACGCTTCGCCAGCTTTTCGGTCTCGGCCTCGAGCTCGGCGCGCGGCACGACCCAGTTGACGAGGCCGAGGTCGCGGGCGCGGTTCGCATCGAAGCGGTCGCCGAGGAAGGCGAGCTCGAACTGCTGCTTCATGCCCATGCTGCGCGCGACGAAGTAGGATGAGCCCCCATCCGGGCTGGCGCCGATATGGCAATAGGCGAGCGTGAAGATCGCGTCGTCGGCGGCGATCGCGAGGTCGCAGGCGCCGACGAGGCCGACGCCGAAGCCGGCCACCGCGCCCTGGATGCTGGCCACTACCGGCTTGCCCATGCGCCGGATCGCGAAGATGCCGAGATGCAGGTAATGAATGCCCTCCATCACCGCGCGACGCCGCTCGTCCCGGTCCAGCTCGAGGCGCTTTTCCATGTAGCGGATATCGCCCCCCGCCATGAAATGATCGCCGGCGGCGCGGATGACGACGCAGCGCGCCGCGTCATCGGTCTCGACGCGGCAGATCGCTTCGGTGAAGGCGGGCCGCATCTCCGGCGAGAGGACGTTGAGGGTCTGCGGCCGGTTCAGGGTGATGATCGCGATCCCGTCGCGAATCTCGGTCAGTACGGCGTCGCTCATGGCGTTCTCGGCTCCCGGATTGGTACAGTGCGCCAGAATAGAGCCGCCGCCTCGCACGCGGCAAATTGATAGTTCAATTTTGAAACGCACGTGGGATATTCTCCCGTTTCGAATTCGGGGAGACGGCAAGTGATCCGATTGCCCATCGTCGTTCTGATTGCCGGCTTCCTGATCCTCGCGATCGGAAACGGCTCGCGATTCTCGCAGGGCCTGTTCCTGGCGCCGATGACCGGCGATCTCGGCTGGTCGTTCCAGGTCTTCTCGCTGGCGATCGCGATCCAGCATTTCCTGACCGGGCTGTTCCAGCCGTTCGCCGGCATGGTGGCGGACCGCTTCGGCACGGCACGCGTGATCGCCGGCGGCATGCTCGTCTATGCGCTCGGCCTCGTCTGGATGGCGAACGTCGAGGCGCCGATCGAGCTCTATCTCGGCTCGGCCGTGCTGATCGCGCTCGGGCTCAGCGGTGCCGGCATTGCGATCGTCCTCGCCGCGGTGGCGCGGGCGTTCCCGGCCGAGCGGCGGAGCTTCGTCCTCGGCATCACGACGGCGGGCGCTTCCGCCGGCCAGTTCGCCTTCTCGCCGCTCTCGCAGGCGCTGATCGGCTGGCAGTCCTGGTCGGGCGCGCTGCTGATCATCGCTGCCATCGCCGCATTCGCCGCGTTGCTCGCGGTCGCGCTGCGGACGCCGGCCGGCTCCGGCGACGGCGTGGCCGCGTTCGAGCAGACGGTGGCGCAGGCGGTGGGCGAGGCGGCCCGGCACAGCGGCTTCGTCTATCTCGCCCTCGGCTTCTTCGTCTGCGGCTTCCACGTGACGCTGGTGATGACCCACCTGCCGGCGTTCGCGGTGATCTGCGGCCTCTCGCCCATGGTGGGCGCGACCGCCTTGTCCCTGATCGGCCTCTTCAACATCATCGGCACGAACGTGGCCGGCTGGCTCGGCGACCGCTATCGCAAGAAGTACCTGCTGAGCGGCCTCTACTTCACGCGCGCCGTGGTCTTCTCGCTCTACCTCGTCTTTCCGGTGACGGAGACCTCCACCCTTCTCTTCGCGGGGTCGATGGGGCTGCTATGGCTCAGCACGGTGCCCCTGACCAGCTCGCTGATCGGCCAGATCTTCGGCATCCGCTATCTCGGCACCCTGTTCGGGCTCGTCTTCTTCAGCCATCAGGTCGGGGCCTTTTTCGGCGCCTGGCTCGGCGGGTTCGTCTACGACACGACCGGCTCCTACGACCCGATGTGGTACGCGGCGATCGGCCTCGGCCTGTTCGCGGCGGTCGTGCATTGGCCGATCGCGGACGAGCCGATCCGCCGTCCGGCGCCCGTGGCAGCCTGAAGGAGGGGCGGCGCAGGCACTTTCATCGCTCCTCGCCGAAACGATGAAATTTTTTTCGGCGTGCCGGAACTCTGCATAACCGCGAGGGTTCCAAAGGTGCACGATTTGACGGGGTCGATCGTGATTCCCCCTCAGTGAGGCCCCGTACCACCGACTCCCTTCCGACTTGAGGGCCGCCGTCAGGCGGCCCCTTTTTTTGCCGGCAGCGGTCTGCGGAAGACGTTCCCGGGAGTGAGGCCGGAACAGGTTGCCGGCGTGGCCGTTTTCTTTCGACGACAGCAGGAGGCAGGAGGCGATGACAGATCCGAATCCCTATCCGCACGAGCACGCCCCGCACCGGACCGAGGAGGAGGCTCGCCAGGGCCGCACGCCGGGGATTGTCCGCTACGTGCTCGGCATCTCCCTCGGTCTCGTGATCCTCGGAATGGTGATCGTCTACCTCTTCTTCTGACGCCGGCTGCCGCCGCACGTCCGCGCTCTCATCGAGAAGCTCAGCGCCCATCCGCACCGGAGCGCGGGTCGAGCGCGTCCTGGAGGCCGTCGCCGAGAAAGTTGAGCGCGATCACCGTCAGGAAGATCAGCAGACCGGGGTAGACGGCGAGCGACGGCGCTTCCCAGATCAGCTCCTGCGCGTTCGTCAGCATGTTGCCCCAGCTCGCGATCGGGGGCTGGATGCCGAGGCCGAGAAAGCTCAGCACCGATTCGAACAGGATGACGTTCCCCGCGGACAGCGTGGTCGCGACGATCACCGGCGAGGCGACATTGGGCAGGATATGCGTCGCCATGATCCGTCCGGGGCCGGAGCCGAGCGCCCGGGCCGCCCGCACGAACTCGCGCTCGCGCACGGTGAGCGTCGAGCCCCGCACCAGCCGGGCTACCGTCGTCCACCCGACCAGGGCGACGATGGCGATGACGCGGTAGAGACTGAGATATTCGGATCGCGCGATCGCCTCGGGAACGCCCAGCTTCGCCGGATCCACCGCCGCGAGCACGATCAGGAGCGGGAGCAGCGGCAGGGCGATCACCGTGTCGGTCGTCCGCATCAGCAAGGCGTCGAACCGGCCGCCGTAATAGCCGGCGATCAGGCCGACGAACGTACCGATCACCGCCGAAGCCAGCGCAGCCGTCAGTCCGACGAAGAGCGAGACGCGCGCTCCGTCCAGCAGCCGCGCGAGTACGTCGCGGCCGAGATCGTCCGTGCCGAGGGGATGGGCGGGCGAAGGCGGCTCCAGGCGCGCGAGCAGGTCGACGGCGTTCGGGTCGACGCCGAGCACCGACTGCAGCTGCGGCGCCAGGATGGCGGCGGCGATCAGGAGCGCCAGCAATGCGGCACTCGCGAGCGCGAGGCGATGTCGACGGAAGCGCCGCCACGCGAGCTGCCACGGCCCCATCCCGTCTCAGCCCCGGTCGCGGACGGCCGCGAAGGTCACGCGCGGGTCGAGGGCGGCATAGCCGATGTCGGCGCCGAGATTGCAGACGAGCGTGACCAGCGTCGCGAACAGGAGACCGACCAGGGCCAGGTTGTAGTCGTTGCCCATGATCGCGTCGAACAGCAGCTTCCCCATGCCGGGATAGGCGAACATGATCTCGGTGATCAGCGCGCCCGAGAAGAGAGCGCCCACATCCAGCGCCAGGATGGTGATGACGGGGACCAGCGCGTTCGGCAGCGCGTGATTCAGCACGAGACGGGCGCGCCCGACACCCTTGGCGGCGGCGGTGCGGACGAAGTCCTGGCGGAGCGTCTCGCGCATCGAAGCGCGCACATAGCGCGTGACGCCGCCGGCGCTGAGGAGGCCGAGCGTGGCCACCGGCATCGCCAGGTGCCGCAACCGGTCCCAGAAGCTCGGATCCGGCGCCGTCGAGACCGCGCTCGCCGGCAGGATGCCGAGGATGACGGAGAACAGCGTGATCAGCATCAGCGCCAGCCAGAAGGGCGGCACCGAAATCCCGGCGAAGCAGGCGAGGTTGACGAGATAGTCGACCCACGACGCGGGCCGCAGGGCCGCGAAGATTCCGGCCGGGAGCGAGATCGCCACCGATAGGAGGAAGGCCGCGCCCATCAGCACCACGGTGTTGCCGAGCGCCGGCAGGAGCACGTCGAGGACGGGGCGCGCGTGCAGACGCGAATAGCCGAGATCGCCGCCGAGCGCCAGGCTCAGCCACAGCCAGTAACGTTCCAGAAGCGGTCGATCGAGCCCGTGGAGCGCCTTCAGCCGCTCGGCGTCCGCAGGCGTCAGATCGGGATTGGCGCTGATCATCAGGTCGATCGGATCGCCCGGCATCAGGCCGATCAGCACGTAGACGAGCAGCGACATGAGCAGAAGGATCGTCGCCATCTGCATGAGCCGCCCCGCCATGAACCGGATCATGTCGCCGCCAGCCTCATTGCGGGAGATCCATGCGGTCCCGCGATTCGACCCGCACGAGCGGAGGGTGCCGCTGGATCGTCACGGCGCGCCACGCCTCGCGATGACGTGCTTTGGCCATGTTCATGAGGAGGCGTCTGCACCGCCAGCGGTCGGGCTCGACAGACGAAGCCGGCGCTACTCGACATGCCATTGTTCGACCCAGAGGGTCGAGGGATATTGATGACCGGTCGGCTCGACGCCCTTCAGCCATTTCGGCAGGACATAGGGGTTGGCGCGGAAATAGAGCGGCAGCACCGGCAGTTCCTCGACATAGATGCGCTGCAGCTCGTGCCAGAAGGTCTCGCGTTCCTCCCGGTCGAGCTCGACCTCGATCCGGTCGATCAGGTCGTCGACCTGGGCGTTGGCGAAGCCGGGATAGTTCTGGCCGGCCCAGTTGTTCTCCGCCGTCGGGATCATCGTCGAATGCTGCGTCGTGCGCGGCACGTTTTCGGGGGAGGAGATCCAGGCGAACATGGCCATTGCCGGGAACTGCCGCTTCGAGACTGTCTCGCCGAAGAAGACGCGCGCCGGCTGGTTGCGGATGCGCACGTCGATACCGGCCTGCTTCCACTGCGCCTGCAGGACCTGCTGCACCAGCTCGCGCGAGCGGTTGCCGGCGGTCGTCATGATCTCGAGCCTCAGCGGCTCGCCGGCCGCGTTGTGGCGGATGCCGCCGCGCACTTCCGACCAGCCGGCCTCGTCGAGCAGCGCGGCCGCCCTGTCTGGATCGTGTGCGTATGTCTGCAGGTCTTCGGCATGTACCCAGTCGAGCGGGCTGACGAAGCCGTGCGCGACCGGTTGCTTGCCGGCGAAGAGCTTGTTGCTCAAGGTTTCGCGGTCGAGCGCATGGAGGAGCGCCTTGCGCACGCGCTTGTCCGCCAGGATCGGATTGTCGAGGTTGAGGTCGATGTGCTCGTAAATCAGGCCGGCGTCGTAGACGAAGTCGAAGTCCGCGCCGCGCCGTCCCTCCAGCGACAGCGCCTGGTCGAGCGTCAGGCCGAGCTCGCCGGCGATATAGTCGATCGAGCCGGAGAGCAGGTTCGCCTCCAGCGCTGCGGTGTTCTCGACGACGCGGACGACGATGCGCCGGAAATGCGGGTCCTCGCCCCACCAGCTCTCGTTGGGCACGAGCACGATGTGCGAGCCGGACACGACCTCCGACACGCGGTAGGGGCCGAAATACAGGCCCGCGTTGGTCGTGTCGGTGTCGTAGCGGGTGCGGTTGCGGTACTCCGCCGGTTCCTCGAAGGCGGCGCGCTCGAGGTGCGCGGGCAGGAGGTTGAAGTCGTTGATCGCATTGTATTCGAAGGTGACGCGGTCGAGATGCATCGTGAACGTCTTTTCGTCGACCGCCTCGATGTCGAGGATGCGCCGATAGAGCTCGGCGTTGGAGACGCCGCTCTTCGGGTGACGGCCGACCTCCCACGTGAACAGCACGTCGTCGGTCGTGATCGGCGTGCCATCGCCCCAGACGGCGCCGGCCCGGATTTCGAACGTGACGGCGATCCCCTCCTTGCCGTCGGGCGTCCGTTCGAGCTTCGCCTTGCCGTTCTCGATCGTCGGCAGCTCGGTGCAGAGCATGCAGACCAGCTTCCAGTCCTTGTCGTAGACCGTGAACGGCCGGCGCGCCATGCCGAGCACATAGGCCTTCGCGAGCATCGCGTCGATGCTGGGATGGAAGGTCGAGGGAAATTGCGTGATGCCGATCGTCAGCGTGTCTCTCGCCGCGGCAGGCGTCGCGATCGCCGACGCGAGCGCGAAGAGCAGGAGGGCGACGAGCCGCCGCATCAGCCGCCACGCGCCAGCGCGTCGAGCCAGCCGAGACCGTCTTCGGT
>Ga0079224_100017896_pt1 | contig 10004 bp, 9 predicted proteins | sample Stecom2015_FD_80414 | JGI IMG/M metagenome (GOLD analysis project Ga0079224, IMG submission 80414) | Agricultural soil microbial communities from Utah to study Nitrogen management - Steer compost 2015 | ecosystem: Environmental > Terrestrial > Soil > Agricultural land | place: USA: Utah... | reverse complement strand
CGTTCATTGAAAGTTCACTCCTCGCCGAAGCGCTGCTGCCTCCACGCCTCGTACACGACAATGGCCGCTGCATTCGAGAGATTGAGACTGCGGCTTTCCGGCCGCATCGGGATTCGCAGGCGCTGTTCGCCCGGCAGAACCTCGAGAACCGGCTGCGGAAGGCCGCGTGTCTCGGGGCCGAAGAGGAACGCGTCCCCCGGCAGGAACCCAGGCTGGTCGTACGCGGTGACGCCGCGAGTACTCAAGGCGTAAACGGTCGGGCGGCCGAGGCTCTGCAGGCAGTGGTCGAGGTCGCGATGGACATAGATGTCGGCGAATTCACGGTAGTCGAGGCCCGCGCGCCGGAGGCGTGGCTCATCGAGTTCGAAGCCCAGGGGCTCTATGAGGTGCAGTTTGACTCCGGTGTTCGCGCAGAGCCGGATGATATTGCCGGTATTGGGCGGTATCTCCGGCTCGTAGAGGATCAGGCTGAACATTTCGGCTGCCCGGGACGGTTCCTGTAGACTTCCGCATCATCGCACGTAGAGGTGGGTGGCCGTTCGCGCCGCCACAGCCATAGCCGCAATCGAGCAGTACGCCTTGGAAGCTTCGACAATCGACCGAGACCCGTCATTTACGCCGCTGGACGAGCGGCTCGCCGTCGACTTTTGCGGGTTGAAGTTCGCCTCGCCAATCGTGCTGCTGTCCGGCTGTGTCGGCTTCGGCGAGGAGTACACGAGGGTGGAGGGCTTCTCCAATCGCGATGCGGGCGCGGTTGTACTGAAGGGAACCACCCTGGAACCGAGGCTCGGGAATCCACCGCACAGGATTGCCGAGACAGCGATGGGCATGCTGAACGCTATCGGGCTGCAGAACCCCGGCGTGGACAAGGTCGTCAACGAGATCCTGCCGGGCCTCGACTTCAGCGAAACGCGATTCATCGCAAACGTCTGCGGCTCGACCATAGAGGATTACGCCGAGGTTACGCGGCGGTTCGATAATTCCCCGATTGACGCCATCGAAATCAACATTTCCTGCCCGAACATCAAGGAGGGCGGAGTGTCCTTCGGCAACTACCCCAGGATGTCGGCGCAGGTGGTTGCTGCCTGCCGATCCGCGACCACAAAACCGATCATTGCAAAGCTGTCACCGAACCAGGCAGACATCGCGGAGAACGCGAGGCGCTGCATCGAAGCTGGTGCCGACGGACTGGCGGTCATCAACACCATCGCCGGCATGGCGATAAACAGCGAGAAGCGGACGGCGGTGCTGGGCAACGTGCGTGGCGGCCTTTCAGGACCGGCCATCAAGCCGATTGCTTTGCTGAAAGTGCGGCAGGTGCATGAGATCGCCGGACCTCTCGGCATACCTGTCATTGGTCAGGGCGGGCTGACCAGCACGACAGACGCCGTGGAGTTCCTGCTGGCTGGCGCAACAGCAGTGGGCGTCGGCACGGCATTGTTCTACGACCCTCTGGTATGCAGGACCATCAACAGGGGCATCCTCGACTACATGTCACGTCACGGCCTTCCATCTGTCTCGGCGATTACCGGCGCACTCGCCGCGCCTGCCTGAACTGCGCAGCCAGCGCGCTTAACGCCTCCGCAGAATACGAGCTGTCTATTCCCGTTCGTCCGGGACGACTATGGAACACTAGCCATTGGATCAGCGCTTTTGGCAGAGCCTTTGATAGCAGGAGGAATCGATGAAGTACCTTTGCCTGATCTATAACGATGAGAAGAAGACGAACGCACTTCCGTCAGGCGAAATCCAGGCTGTGCTGGACGCCTGCGAGCCATACACGGACAAGCTCAAGAGAAATGGACAGCTGGTTGCGGCGGAGCGGCTGAGGCCTACGAACACCGCGACGACCGTGAGGATGGACGGCGACAGGATGTCGATCACCGACGGGCCGTTTGCCGAGACGAAGGAGCAATTGGGCGGTTTCCTGCTGATAGAAGCCAAAGACCTGGACGAGGCGATCAGCATCGCCTCTAAAATGCCACCCGCGCGGCTGGGGGGTTCTGTCGAGGTGCGCCCGGTGTGGGAGTAGCAGGAATCCCCTTCGGCCGATTGCTGTCGAGGTCCGATTCCGGCCAGTTTTCGGTAAGGAAAGCCGGTACTTTCCTGCATTGTGAACGGAGGGCATACGATGATCAGGTCGTTGATGATGAGCATCATGGCAATTGGATGTCTCGCACCGGCAGGAGCAATCAGCCTGGCGCAGGAAGCGAAGATTGCCGAAACCCGAATCCTCGAGATCCGCTCGTACAACCTGAAGCCCGGCATGCACGAGCGGTTTCGTCGGCTGTTCCACACGCGCGCTTCCCCCATGCTCGAGCGCGCGGGGATCGATGTGGTCGCGTTCGGCCCTTCGCGTCATGACGATAATTCCTGGTTGCTGATGCGATCCTTCCCGAGCATGGACGACCGGCAGGCAAGCGAAGAAGCCTTTTACGGAAGCCGCGAGTGGCGCGAGGGCCCGCGCGCCGCGGTGCTCGACTGTATCGAGAGCTATACGACGGTGGTGGTGGAACTCGACAACCAGGCGATCGAAGCGCTCCGGGGGCTCGCGGGCAGCGAGTAACAAACCCGTCGCACAACTCCTTGCAGAACCGCTGCAGGGGGGCGACAGGTTGACTCGCGCAACGAGGTTGCCGCCCGTCGGACGGACTCCTGCAGCGCAGGGATCATTACTTGCACTTAAGGTTTCCGTTTGCCGGTCACCTGCAACCTTCAGTCGATGTCGAGGGATCGTATTTTGCGTGTCAGGGTATTCCTGCCGCAGCCGAGGAGCTTTGCTGCTTCCTGACGGTGGCCGCGCGCCTTTTTCAAAGCAACGCGAATGAGCGTCTTTTCCACTTCCGGCAACGCGGACTGCAGTAACGGCTCGCCGGTGGACGACGCCAGTTCCTGCTCTGCCCAGTACTCGAGTCCGAGCGCCCATTCCTGCATCGCACCTTTACGCGTCGCGTTGCCTCCGAAATCCTCGCCGATATCGGCCGCCGCGATGACCCGGCCTGGTGCGGTCACGGTGAGGCGCCGTGCCGCATTAACCAGTTGCCGCACGTTACCGGGCCAGTCATAGGCCTCGAGGATCTCGAGAGCTTCCGCGCTCAACGTCTTCGGAGCTGCATCGAGTTCACGTGCGGCCTCACCGAGGTAATGAAGTAGCAGGGGTGCGATATCCTGGCGGCGTTCCTTGAGCGGCGGCGTGTTGATCCGCATGACGTTCAAGCGGTGGAAAAGGTCGTCGCGAAATCGGCCTTCGCGCACGGCGAGTGCGAGATCCTGGTTGGTTGCTGCAATTACCCTGACATCCACCTTGATGGACGTCTGTCCCCCGACCCGAAAGAACTCGCTCTCTGCAAGAACGCGCAATAGCCTTGTCTGCAGGCCCGGGGACATATCGCCGATCTCATCCAGGAAAAGGGTTCCTCCGTCCGCCTGCTCGAAACGGCCGATACGTCGCGCATCGGCGCCGGTGAAGGAACCACGCTCGTGTCCGAACAGTTCCGACTCCAGCAGCTCCGAGGCGATCGCCGAGGTGTTCAACGCAACGAACGGTTTCATGCTGCGCGGGCTGTGCTGGTGCAATGCACGCGCAACGAGTTCCTTGCCCGTTCCCGACTCGCCGGTGATCAGGACCGTCATACTGGAACGGGCGAGCCTGCCAATGGAACGGAATACCTCCTGCATCGCAGGTGCTTTCCCGATTAACGCCGGCATCGGATCGCTCGTGCCGTTGCTTACGCGCGCTTCTGTCTTCCCGTTCTGCCCCGCTGCTTTTTGTACGAGCGCCATCGTTTCATCGAGATCGAATGGCTTCGGCAGGTACTCGAAGGCGCCGCCGTGATAGGCGGCAACTGCGTTGTCGAGGTCCGAGTGCGCAGTCATTACGATCACGGGCAGGTTGGGATGATCGCGCCTTAATTGCGTGAGCAATGCCAGGCCGCTCATGCCGGGCATGCGCACATCGGTGATCAACACGTGCGGCCGGGTGCGCTCGATGGCCTCCAGCAGGTGTTCTGCCCGCTCAAAACTTCGCGGCCGCATGCCGCCCTGCTTCAGCGCCTTTTCCAGCACCCATCGAACCGATTGGTCGTCATCGACAATCCAGACATCGATTGCACCGTCGATCATCTTTCCCCCTCACCCGAGCCAGTGGGCTTGAGCGGCAGGCGGACGAAGAATACCGTCTTGCCGGGCCGGCTCTCGAACTCGATCAGTCCTCCGTGCCGGCTGACGAGATCCTGCGCAACGGGCAGGCCCAGGCCGGTTCCGTCGGGCCTGCCTGTCACCAGGGGGTAGAAAACCGAGTCGGCAAGTTCCGGCGGGATACCCGGACCATCGTCCTCAATTTCGATGCTTGCGATGGCACGGTGCCTCACGTCGCCGATCGTAAAGTTGGTCGTGGCGCGGCTCCTCACCACGATCTCTCCCTGTCCGGCGAGCGCAGTCGCTGCGTTTTGCAGCAGATTCAGGAAAGCCTGGACCATCTGGTCGCGGTCGAGATCGATGAGCGGCAATCCGGGGTCGTATTCCCTGCGAATGCGTAGCGCAAAACCCGCCTGCGGCTGAACGAGTTTCAGGACGTACTCGAGCAGTTCGTGGATGTTGACGGGCTTCTTGTCCGGCGGCCCGCCGGGACCGAGCAGGGTGTCGACGAGCGATGCAAGCCGGTCGGCTTCGCTGATGATCACGCTGGTGTATTCCTTCAGTTCCTCCTCGGGCAGCTGCCTTGCCAGGAGCTGGGCCGCCCCCCGCAGTCCGCCGAGCGGATTTTTGATCTCGTGAGCAAGCTGCCGGATCATCTGGCGGCCAGCCCCGTGCTGCACAATGAGTGCGTTCTCACGGGAGATGCGCGATCGCCTCGTGACGTCGCTCAGCTCCACCAGCAGCAGGTCCCTCCCGCCGGAACGCATCGAGGACACACGGCAGTCGACGACGCGGTCGTCGCCATTCACTTCCACCGGCCCGAGCTTGAGTTCGTCGGCAAAGGTTTGTCCCGTCAACAGCACGCGTTCGAGGACGTCGCTGAATTTCCTGTCGTTGCCGAGCAGCTGCAACAGTGAACGACCGCGAGAGCGTTGGCGGCTGATCCCGAGCAGGCTTTCGCCGGCGGGATTGATGGCAAGAATCAGGAGTTCCCGATCGAGGACGAAGATGCTGGTGTAGAGATTGTCTACGATGTCGAACGCAAGCGAACGCTCGGGGTCGTCATCGTCAGGGCCCTTGCCGGGGTTCCCGGGTGCGCCCTTCGAGGTCACCCGGCGCGCGGATTTACAATCGTCGTCTGCTGCACGTAGAAACGGACCGGCTCGCTGCGAATCATCAGTTGGCCGTTCTGGTCGAGCACCTCCGCCTGCAGGTTGTGTGCTCCCCTGTAAACTTCCTGCAACTGGAACTGTGTTCCGCCCACCTCCTGCGGAGTGCCGTCGAAATACACCCGCAGCTGATGGCCCGGTTGCAGGGCCGGCTGCAGGCTGAGCGACACGTTCAGGACGCCGCCGATATTCCATAATGTCTCTTCGGCCGCGGGAGAAGCCACCGCGAGGGTTTCGTACCCGGCCACCGGTTGCTGTTCATCCGGTGCGGCCGCCGCTCTGCTTGCGGAGGCAGGCCGTCGCGGCGTCGGCATATTAATGGCGGGCGCACCCTCAAGCTCCACTTCTTCGGCGCCTTGATGGGGCTGGTCGGAATAATGCACCACGCCATCCTCGTCCACCCAGCGATAGACCTGTGCGAGCGCAAGGCTCGCCGCCAGCAACAGGCCAATACCGATGTAGATTCGCCGTGACGTTTTGTTAGGCATAACCCAAGCATACCAGCGCTCTTCAGACCGGGGCCAGCAAGCACACCGCAAAATGCCGCCCCGGTCACACTCTCAAGGACCAGATTACAGGCTGTAGTACATGTCGAACTCGACCGGATGCGTCGTCATCCTCAAGCGGGTAACGTTCTCCATCTTGAGGTCGATATACGCGTCGAGCAGGTCGTCGGTAAAGACACCTCCGGCCTTCAGGTACTCGCGGTCTGCATCCAACTCGTTCAGCGCTTCTTCAAGTGAGAACGCCACGTGAAGCAGGTTCTTTTCTTCCTCTGGCGGCAGGTCGTAGAGGTCCTTGTCCATCGCGTCGCCCGGATGGATCTTGTTCTGGATGCCATCGAGTCCTGCCATCATCAACGCCGAGAAAGCGAGATACGGATTGGCCATAGAATCGGGGAAGCGCACCTCCAGGCGACGCCCTTTGGGATTTGACTCGTACGGGATACGTATCGAGGCCGACCGGTTGCGCGCCGAGTAAGCAAGAATCGTCGGCGCTTCGAAGTGCGGCACGAGGCGCTTGTAGCTGTTCGTGGACGGGTTGGTAAAGGCGTTGAGCGACTTCGCGTGCTTGATGACACCGCCGATGTAGTAGAGAGCCGTGTCCGAAAGTCCTCCGTAACCATCACCGGAGAAAAGATTCTTGCCGCCCTTGAACAGGGACTGGTGCACATGCATGCCGCTGCCGTTGTCGCTGACCAGGGGCTTCGGCATGAATGTCGCTGTCTTGCCATAGCTGTGAGCGATGTTGTGCACGACGTATTTCAGGACCTGCACCTCGTCGGCCTTGCGCACCAGCGTGTTGAACTTGACGCCGATCTCGCACTGACCGGCCGTGGCCACCTCGTGATGGTGCACCTCCGTCTCCAGGCCCATCTCCTCGAGAGCAAGGCACATGGCTCCGCGAAGGTCGTGCAGGGAGTCAACGGGTGGCACGGGGAAATAGCCGCCCTTGACCATCGGCCGGTGTCCGGTGTTCATGTCCTCGTAACTGCGGCTCTTGTTCCACGCGCCTTCTTCCGAGTCGATGGAGTAGAACGCGCCCTGCATGTTGTCGTCCCAACGAACGTCATCGAATACGAAAAACTCGTTCTCGGGACCGAAGTAGGCTTCGTCCGCAATCCCGGTCGATTTCAGGTAAGCCTCCGCGCGTCCTGCGAGTGAGCGCGGGCAACGGTCGTAGCCCTGCATCGTCGCAGGCTCGAGAACGTTGCATCGCAGGTTGACAGTGGGACTTTCGGAGAAGACATCGACTACGGCCGATTCGGCATCGGGCAGCAGGATCATGTCCGACTCGTTGATGCCCTTCCATCCGGCGATGGAGGATCCGTCAAACATCTTGCCCTCTTCGAAAACCTCCTCGGTGATGGCACGCGCGGGTACGGTAACGTGCTGTTCCTTGCCCTTCGTATCGGTAAAGCGAAAGTCGACGAACTTGATATCCTTTTCCTTGATCAGGCCGAGTACCTCAGCAGCGGTCATAACTTCTCTCCAGTCGTTAGGTATTGGCTAAAGCCGGGTTTGTTTTGAGCAGATACCGCGCCCGGCCTGCACGGATGTGGAACAAGCTGCAGGAAGCGTGCCACTCGGCAGGGCGAGTCAAGCGACTGAAATAGCTACCCTTTTTATGCAGCGGCAGAACAATTCCGCACCACAACGGTGCATGCGCTTGTCGTCCGCGCACCAGTGTAGTGCATGAGGGGGCGCGGCTGCACCTATTGCGGACACTCCGAGGCCGTAAGGCTCGGGCTTTCATGGAAGCTGCAACCGTGGCACCTGCAGGCGTTATACTGCGGCGCTTCGTTTCTGGCGCGAAAGCATTGATGGTCAAGGAAAATCCCCCCGCCTGCGGCAACTTCCAGGATTTGATCCTGGCATTGCAGCAGTATTGGGCGCGGCAGGGCTGCGTCGTAGCGCAGCCATATGACATGGAAATGGGCGCGGGCACGTTCCACCCGTCGACATTCCTGCGGGCCATTGGTCCGGAACCATGGAGCGCCGCTTACGTCCAGCCTTGCCGGCGACCAACCGACGGTCGATATGGCGACAACCCGTTTCGCCTGCAGCACTACTACCAGTACCAGGTCGTGATCAAACCGTCACCTCTCGAAATCCAGGAGCTCTACCTCGAGTCGCTGAAGGCGATCGGCATAGACTCGAGGGTTCATGACATTCGCTTCGTCGAAGACAACTGGGAGTCCCCGACCCTCGGCGCCTGGGGCCTGGGATGGGAGGTCTGGTTGAACGGAATGGAAGTGACCCAGTTCACTTACTTCCAGCAGGTTGGCGGCCTCGAATGCCGCCCCGTCACCGGCGAAATTACGTACGGGTTGGAACGCCTGGCGATGTACCTGCAAAACGTCGAGAGTATTTTCGACATCACGTGGACGGACGGTCCGCTGGGACGCATTACGTACCGCGATGTATACCACCAGAACGAGGTGGAACAGTCTCGCTATAACTTCGAGGAAGCCGACACGAGCGCCCTGTTCAGGCAGTTCGATCATGCCGAAGCCGAGAGCCAGCGCCTGATTGAATGCAAGCTCGCGCTCCCCGCATACGAGCAGATGCTCACGGCATCGCACACCTTCAACCTGCTGGATGCCCGGCAGGCCATTTCGGTCAGCGAACGGCAGCGCTTCATCCTGCGCGTGCGCAGCATGTCGCGCGCCATCGCAGAGGCCTATTACGCGAGCCGGGAACAGCTCGGCTTCCCGATGGTGCAGACCGTGACGCAGCAAAAGCGGAGCTCCTGAGTGACGGACGCAGGGAAGGCGGTCGATTTCCTCGTCGAAATCGGCACGGAAGAGCTGCCGCCAAAGGCCTTAAGGGAACTCATGGTCGCCTTTGGCAGGAACGTTGAGGATGGGCTCGCGCGACAGCGCCTTCAACACGGTGGCATTGAGCCCTTTGCCAGCCCGCGCCGCTTGGCCGTCCTCGTTTACGCACTCGCCAACTCGCAGCCCGAACGCGATTTCGAACAGAAGGGCCCACCAGTGTCCGTGGCGTTCGACGGGAACGGCGCTCCCACGCCCGCAGCCCTCGCGTTCGCGAAAAAATGCGGCGTCGCCGTCGAAGCGCTTGGTCGCACCCGCACCTCGAAAGGAGAGTGGCTCTCCTGCCGCGTTAAAGAGGAAGGCCAATCCGCCGCGGAACTTCTGCCCGGTATCTGTGAGGAGGCGCTTCAGGAGTTACCGGTGCCACGGCGGATGCGCTGGGGCAACTCGGACTACGAGTTCGTAAGGCCGGTGCACTGGGTCCTGATGCTGCACGGGCCAAACGTCATCGACGCTCGCCTGTTCGGCGTGACCGCGGGCAGGCTGACGCGGGGGCATCGGTTCCTCTCGCGCGGTGAGCTCGAGGTAGCGGAGCCGGGCGACTACCAGCGCGTACTCGAGCAGGCGTTCGTTGTTGCGGATTTCGGCGCGCGCAGGCAGCGCATCGAGCGGGCGGTCCGGGAAGCCGCTGCCGACTCAGGCGGTGTTGCAGTGGGCGACGACGGCCTGTACGACGAAGTCACGGCATTGACCGAGTGGCCAGTCGCGCTCTCCGGCCGCTTCAACGAAGCTTTTCTCGAACTGCCGCCTGAAGTGATAGTCGCGACGCTGACGGGTCACCAGCGTTACTTTCCGATCAGGAACAAGGATGGCCAGCTCGTTTCCGCCTTTGTCATGGTTGCCAACCTGGAAAGCAGGCAGCCGGAGAAGGTCCGCGACGGGAATGAGCGAGTGGTTAAGCCTCGCCTCGCGGACGCTGCGTTCTTCTGGGACCAGGACCGGAAGACATCGCTTGAAAGCCGGTGCGATGGCCTCGGGGACATCGTGTACCAGAAGGGACTTGGCAGCCTCGCCGAGAAGAGCGACAGGGTGGCAAAGCTCGCCGCCGCGATTGCAGAAGAGTTGCGGCTCGACGCATCACCGGTACAGCGCGCCGCTTTGCTGGCAAAGTGCGATCTGCTCACGGGCATGGTCGGGGAGTTCCCGGAGCTCCAGGGCATCATGGGGCGCTATTACGCCGTCGACTCCGCCGAGCCGGCAGCGGTCGCGGACGCTATCGGCGAGCAATACCTGCCTCGCTTCGCCGGTGACTCGTTGCCGGCAACCCCGACCGGCCAGGCCCTTGCGGTTGCGGACAAACTCGACACACTTGCGGGCGTTTTCTCGCTCGGCAAAAAACCCAGCGGCAACCGGGATCCTTT
>Ga0079224_100017895_pt1 | contig 10004 bp, 7 predicted proteins | sample Stecom2015_FD_80414 | JGI IMG/M metagenome (GOLD analysis project Ga0079224, IMG submission 80414) | Agricultural soil microbial communities from Utah to study Nitrogen management - Steer compost 2015 | ecosystem: Environmental > Terrestrial > Soil > Agricultural land | place: USA: Utah... | reverse complement strand
TTTTTAGTGGTGATGAAGCTACCAGATTTATTCATTCCCCTGTGTGGTTTGAATAAATCATGATGGTTTCATGTGTTATGTTTTAAATCTTTCGGCAAAATCAAATATCCCGAATTATCCCCATAATCAGAAAGGATTGATTAACTTGGTTCTTTAATAGGGATGACATTGGGTTTTCCTTTTTGTCGCACTTACATTCATTGCGGTAAAATTCAGCTTGAGCAGTTAAGCCATCATTAAGAAATCTTTATTTTATTAATTAATTGAATGTTCATTCAATAATAACTCATCTATTTGTAACCGATTTCAGTACGATAAATATATGGGTAGAAAAAGTATAAAAGATATCAGGAAACAGGAGATTATCAAAGTCTTCTATAAAGTAGCAAAAAAAATTGGTTACGCCAATACTTCAATAGCAAAAGTGGCTAAAGTGATGAATATAAACCCCAGCCTTATCATCCATTATTTTGCTACTAAAGAGGATTTAAAGGAAGCGTTGATCGATTACTTATTGGAACGCTATCTGCTGATTTTCAACATAGACAAGGAAAAAGATTATAGCCTGACAGACCTCTACGATATTATTGATCGACTCTTTTCAAAGAAATGGAACAAATTATTTGATGATAGTCTATTCTACGACTTTTATGCAGAGAGTTTCCGGAACAAACAAATTAGGCGTAAATACATTACCATTCTCGACTCGTTACGATCGACACTTAGCACCATACTCGCTAAATTGAACGACCGGGAACAGCTGCGTCTAACGAGCCCAGCGCATACGGCTGATCTGATTTTTATTTTTCTGGATGGCGCTTATTTTTATTTATCGTTGGTAGAAGATAAGTCGATGGTCGAAAATAGACTCAATCAATACAAAGAGGAAGTTTATGATCTGTTAAAGTTAACCTAGCGTCTCCTACAAGCATTCCTTCCTAATTTGCTATTCTGTCTGCATATTTCAGAAGCGGACTTGCGCATCTTTATTGATCGTAACAACGCCGCCATAAGGTTAGTGGCCTATGATAGTGACTGACAGTAAGTGTCTTTTCTTTTTTAATTGAATGAATGTTCAATTAAAATAACGATATATTAATTCCTCCTTAACATCTGAAATTCATCTTTGTTGCCAGATCCCTAATCTTAAAAAATAGTTATGAAACAGATTTTACTGTTACTTGTCATAAGCCCGCTGATCATCTGGCAGTATGGGGTATATGGCCGACAGGTGCGTCAAGATGACCGCACAATTTCCGGAACGGTGAAGGACTCGATTGGCGAAACACTGCCGGGTGTGAGTATTGCCATTGTTGGTAAGACACAGGGAACGTCGACAACGATAGACGGCGTTTTCTCTTTAAAAGTAAAAACAGGGGATGTGCTGCATATCTCTGCCATTGGTTATTTGCCGCAAGAGGTAAAGATAACAGCGGCTGAGCACTATGACATCATATTGGCCGATGACAAACAAAGCCTCAACGAAGTTGTCGTGGTTGGTTACGGAACACAGAAGAAAGTGAACCTATCCGGTGCGGTCGATCAAGTGAAAGCAACAGACCTACAGAATCGCCCAATAGCAAATGTTGCGCAAGGTTTGCAGGGAATGGTGCCAAATTTAAATATCCGCTTTGCATCCGGTGGTCCCGGAGAAGCGGCGGACATCAACATTCGGGGCATCACTTCCATCAATGGTGGCGGGCCACTTATATTGGTTGATGGTGTGCAAATAAGTGCCGCTGAACTGAACTTGATAGCGCCACAGGACATTGAGACGATGTCGGTGATCAAAGATGCGTCCGCTGCGGCCATCTATGGGGCGCGGGCGGCATTTGGGGTGATTTTAATTAAAACGAAAACAGGCGCTGTAGCGGGGGCTACCGTCAGTTACTCCAATAATTTCAGTTTAAATAAACCCACCGTTTTGCCGAAAATGGTGACAGATCCTTACATCTTTTCGCGTTTACTGGAATTATCTACCGATAATACCCCTTGGGATAACGTTAATTATAGCGATCAATTTTACCAATATGCCAAAGAACGATCGGATGATCCATCTATCGCCGGGGTACGGGTAAATCCTACCGATCCCAGCTTATGGGAATATATGGGTAATCGGGACTGGAGCCGCTATTTTATGGATGATTATAACTTCAACCAAAATCACGACCTCGCCATTAGCGGCGTGAGCGAAAACAATAAAGCACAATATTACCTATCAGGCGGTTATAACAGACAGAACAGTCCGTTAACCCTGGCCGATGATTACAATGAACGCTATAGTCTGCGCGCTAAAATTGATTATAACTTAAAGAAGTGGCTTAAAGTTGGGAATAACACCTACTATACCTATACGAATCAAAAATCGCCAACCCGATTTTACAGCAATCCCAGCCAAGCTTCCTCATCACTGCCTGTTACGAACACCCCTTTCAGTATTTATGATCTGTATACTATTTTTCCTACTTCATGGGATAAGAACCCGGATGGCACCTGGGCTAATGAAACCGTAGGTCGGCTGGCCGCCCAACTAGTTGACGGTGGTGCAACAACGGTGAAGCAAAACATGATTCAGTCTACCTTTACCGCTGAGATGTCTTTTTGGGATAGGTTGCTCACCGTTAATAGTGATTTTACCTTTAGAAATACCTCCATCAACACGAATTCTTATAATACCAAATATCAAATCGGATATGGTCCGAATGATGTACGTGAGGAAGGAGAGAATAGTGCCAGAAGAGATGCCGAATCCATTACCTATCAAGTATTCAATATTTATGGTACGTTGAATAAGAGCTTCGGAAAACACAGTTTGTCAGCCATTTTGGGTTATAACCAGGAAAATTACCGTGACGAATTTTTTTATGTCAGCAAACAGGACCTGATTTCTTCGTCTTATCCCACGATTGGCTTAGCCACAGGATTGACCAATGGCGAGGAAGATATCAGGACCTATGCGCTTAGAGGTGCTTTCGGTCGAGTCAATTATATTTATAATGACCGTTATATCGTGGAATTCAACGGAAGATATGACGGCTCTTCACGCTTTCCCAAAAATAAACGCTTCGGATTTTTCCCTTCCGCTTCCGCTGCATGGCGGATCGATCAGGAGTCTTTTATGGACGGTATCCGTCAGACCGTCAATAATCTAAAGCTTCGGGCTTCCTATGGTTCCTTAGGAAATCAGAACGTGGCCAACTACGGCTATCTTCCTTTCATGGAGGCTTCACAGTCCGGTTACCTGATCGGTGATTCGCGCCCGACCATGATCAGTCCGCCGCTCCTCGTTTCACCCAATTATACGTGGGAAAAGGTGAATACACTTAATGTCGGTTTCGATATGGGGCTCCTCCAGGATCGTATTACGCTGACTTTTGATATGTATAAACGGAATACCCTCAATATGTTAACGCGTGGAAAGGAGCTCCCCGGTGTGTTGGGTGCCGTTGAACCGAGTGAAAATGCTGCTGATCTGCAAACGAAAGGTTGGGAGCTTTCATTTGGATATCAGAATAAATATGAGGTTGGCGGAAGCCCACTTACCTTCCAGGGCCGCTTTGTACTCTCCGATTCTAAAACACATATTACACGTTTTGATAATCCGAACGGAAGCATCCTGCAATACTACAAAGGAATGGAGCTGGGGGAAATCTGGGGATTGCAAAGCAACGGACTTTTTGCCAATACAGACGAGATTGCACAATTAGACGAGTTAGCTATTATTCCTTGGGGTGCGTTGCAGATTGTACCGGGATGGCCCAAATATATCGATCGGGACGGTAACGGAAAAATTGAAAAGGGTTATACGCTGGACGACACAAAGGATTTAACCGTAATCGGAAATTCAACACCACGCTACCAGTTTGGTCTTGATCTGAACTCTTCGTGGAAAAATTTTGATATCAGGGTCTTTTTACAAGGTGTTGGAAAACGGGATTATTATCCAATCGATTACCTTTATTGGGGCTTTTATCAACAACCCTATGGAAATATTTATGAGCATTTGCTCGACTTTTATAGACCTACCAGTGACAGTGATGAACAAAGGGCGCGTCATTCACAATCTTATCTGAACCTCGGACTTGCAGATGCAAATCCCAACGGAAAATACCCGATTATGCAATCGTGGTTGGCTGATGCTAACCTAGGAACAAGAATTGACGATGCGATGGGATTGGCCATTCCGCAAACCGGCTATCTGCTTAACGGTTCGTATCTGCGTATAAAAAATATTACGATCGGTTACACTTTACCTGAAAGATTGATAAAAAAAATAGGCTTGGCCCGTCTTCGTGTTTATGCTTCGGGTGAGAACCTCTTCGAATGGTCGGGAATCAAAGATTTTTATGATCCCGAAAGTACCAATGCTAATATCAATACCGATCCAACCAGTGGCATCGGTAGAAAAGGAAATGGAATGACTTACCCTTTTCAAAGGAGTTATTCGGTAGGAATCAATGCCATCTTTTAAAAAATAAAAACATGTCAGCAATAGAATATACAAAGAAGAACAAGTTTCTTAAAATCGGCCTGTTCATCGGACTCCTAGCCCTTTCGATAGTAAGCTGTAATGATGATTTTTTGGAAAAAACACCCGAAACGGATATTGACGCCGGTAATTTTTTCAATACGGAAGGAGACTTAAACCTATATATTTATAATCTTTACAATTTTCCTTCTACCGGTATTTATACAGCAGATGCTTATAACTTAACCGACAATGCCTTCTCGACGGGGAATGTGGAATTGAAAACCATGATGACCACCAATCCTTCTTCTACCACAATTACCGGTGGGTGGGACTGGGGCCAGCTCAGAAATGTTAATTTCTTTTTGGCGCATTTCCGGAAAGCCAACGCTGCAGAGGACCGCTTAAACCACTTCGAAGGTTTAGCCCGTTTTTTCCGCGCTCGGTTCTATGTCGATAAAATAAAACGCTATTCTGATGTTCCCTGGATAGATGTACCATTGGAATCAAACAGCGAAGACATTTTATTTGCCGGGCGTGACTCACGGGAAACCGTGATCAACCACCTCATCGAAGACTATGAGTTCGCGATGAACAATGTGGATGTTTCGGCCCCTAAAGGAGCCGTGAACCGTTGGGTGGTCAAAGCGGATTATGCCCGCTTTTTGTTATATGAAGGAACTTTTCGGAAATACCATACTGAACTGAACTTGTCAGAATCAGCTGATGAACTGCTACAAAAAGCTGCCGATGTGGCGAAAGAAATTATGGACAGCGGGACCTTTAGTCTCTATTCTACCGGAAAACCAAATGAAGACTATGGGAGCCTTTTCGCAAGTGCAGATCTCTCAAGCAATCCGGAAATCATATTTGGTCGGTTTTACCAAGCGAATGTGCTGAATGGAGATAGCGGCGAAGGGGTTTTCGGCAACTATGAGACTTATCCGCAAAAGGATCTCGTACAGGCGTATCTTATGAAGGACGGTTCTTTTTATAGCAGTCGTCCCAATTATCAGCAAAACGAGTTTGTTGAAGAATTCAGCAACCGCGATCCGCGTTTATATCAAACTTTTGCTTATCCGGGATGGGTTTTGGTGCGCTCCGGTACTTATGCGCAGGGAACGGGTTTATATGTGCAACAGTTGGCGAAGAACTTTTCGGGTTATCATCAGATTAAAGGCTTTTATAATACAACAGATCAGGATGTGCGGAACAACATGGATGTACCGCTTTATCGCTTCGCGGAGATTTTATTGATTTATGCGGAAGCTAGGGCCGAATTAGCGCAACTTACGCAAGGCGACTTGGATATTACGGTGAATAAATTAAGGGATCGTGTTGGTATGCCACACATGACCTTAAACCCGCCAATGGATCCGGTGGAGGCTGCCAAATTTCCCAACCTTTCGTCTGCACAGCGTAGCGAATTATTGGAAATTAGGAGGGAACGTAGGGTAGAACTGGCAATGGAGGGCTTGCGACATGATGATTTGATGCGGTGGGAGGCCGGAAAAGTACTGGAAAAGGAACCACAGGGGATCTATTTTGCTTCGTTGGGAAAACATGATTTAACGGGTGACGGCGTGCCTGATATTTATTTGCTTCCTGCTTCGCAATCGATCCCTAACGATAAAGAAACCAATAGTTTGGGTAAGGTGCTCCAATACTACCGCGTTGGTACCTTCGGTCAGGATGTATCGGTCTTCTTAGGAGGAGCAAACGCAGGAAATATTCAGATAATAGAAGATGTAGGAACATTTGTAACCCCTAAATATTACTATCGACCGATTCCGCAACAACAGATTATGCTCAATCCCAATCTTAAACAGATTTTTGGTTGGGAATAATTAAAATATTCATAAGGGTGCCTAGAAAGCTAGATTGTCATCAGGCACCCTCTACTTCCTTCCTATCAACTACGCTATTTGGGAAAGCGGCGAGATAATTGCCCGCCTTATTGTTTAGCTAGTCATGTAATTTCTTGATCTAAATCAATCGAATTTCTTAACCTATGTTATTCCGGGCAGCGAGCTGCTTGCCTAATTTTACCTCATAAAACAAATCAAAAAATTATTAAATATAAAATGGCAAGGATTCTAAATATTATTTCTAGCCCAAGGGGTGAGCAATCGAACAGTATCAAGTTAGCGAATGCGGTAATCGACCGCCTTAGAGAAAAGGAACCCGCATCTTTCGTAAAAGTGAAAGATTTAACGCGTAACCCGTTCCCTCATCTGGAAGAAGTGCATCTCAATGCTTTTTTTACACCAGCTGAGAAACACACAGATGCGAATAGGGCAGCTATACAACATTCCAATCAGGCGATTCAGGAAATAATGGATGCGGATATTTTGGTAATTGGTGCTCCAATGTACAACTTTGGTATTTCATCTACCTTGAAAGCATGGATTGATCATATTACACGCGCAGGAATTACCTTTAAATATACGACTGAGGGCCCGGTAGGTTTGATAACGGGAAAGAAAGCCTACGTAGCGGTAACAACAGGCGGCATTTACAGCTCCGGCGACTATAAACCCTTTGATTTCGTGACACCGTATCTTAAAATGGCTCTGGGATTTATAGGCATTACCGATGTTACTTTTATTCGGGGCGAAGGTTTTGCCGTATCGGCGGTTCAAGAAACTGCATTGGATACGGCCATCGATAGTATCGTGGTGTAAAGTAGTAACTGTGATATAATTAGAAAGATAGGCGTCGATCTTCGCGTGTTTGCCGCGGTCGACGTCTAAAAGTCTCGGAAAATTACCTGAAATAAAGACAAATTTGGTCAGGGAATATCCGTATTGGAAACATTGCCTAAATATTCCTTAAAAAAATCATTTTTGTAGACTTCCCCTAAAGGTATTTCATTGTCCGTTAGATAAATGGTATGATGGTCGAATGATTCAACATATTTCTTGTTAACCACATACGATTTACTTACACGGACGAATATCGCAGAAGGAATTTTCTGATGGATGGCCTTTAAGTTCATCGCGGTTATCAGTTTCTGGCTTTTGGTATAAATCACGACATAGTCTTTGAGTCCTTCGATAAATCGGATATCTTCGAAGTTTACCCGATAAAATCGACGATCAGATTTGACGATCAAGTACTGCTCCGTATTCGCTTCAATGGTGTTCTTTTCCGTAGCATGCGAAAGCAGTGTTTTATATATTTCGGCTTTATGTATTGCTTTTTCCAAGCGGGATTTATCAACGGGTTTTAAAAGGTAATCAATGGCGTCAAGCTCATAGCTTTTTAAGGCATATTGCGGATAGGCGGTTGTAAAAATAGTGAGTACCTGGTTGGGGATTTGTGCAGCAAACTCCAGGCCGGTTACCATAGGCATCTGAATATCGAGAAAGATAAGATCTACTTCATTGGTGCTTATAAAATCAAGCGCTGCCGGCGCATTGGAGAATTTGCCCAGCATGTCAAGGTCAGAGACGTCTTTAATCAGCGCCTGCATTTCGTCTCTCGCCAATGGTTCGTCGTCTACGATAATACAATTCATATCGGTAAGATTAAGTGAACATGGTATTCGGTTCTTTTAGAAGTGGTATTTAATGTATAACTATCGCCATACAGTAAATGGAGCCGTCTCTTAACATTCGCCAGCCCAAGTCCGCTGTTCTTTTTATCTGAAGCGACATAATTGGGATCTATTGAATTAACACAATCAAAATAAAGTTTATGATTATTTATGTTTATGTCAATACGGATATAAGATTCCCCTTGCTTTATATCAATGCTATGTTTGATGGCATTTTCGACGAAAGTGGTGAAAATATTGGCGGGTAAAAAAATAGCATTTAAGTTATGCATGGTCGACTTATCATTGACCTCAACCTGAAAGTTGTCCCGGCGGATCTTCTCTAATTCGAGGAAGTTGGTTAGGAAATCAATCTCGGATCGGAGCGGTGTTTTTTCTACATTATTTTCATAAAGTTGATAACGAAGAAACTCAGATAATTTCATGATAACGAGCGTCGCTTTTTCAGGATTACTGCGAACCAGCGCTTTAATACCATTCAGCATGTTAAAAAGAAAATGCGGATTAATCTGATTTCGTAACTCGTTTAGTTCCATGGTGAGGGTGAGGTTTTTAAGATCAGACATCCGCTCATTATCGCGTATCCAACGTTGAAATAACTTGATCATTGTGGTAACCAATATGACTGGTGTTAATATGAGTGTAGTTTCATAGAATCCTTTAGCAGGGTTGCCCTTTTGATAGTTTACAGAAACGTTTAGTGGGTCAAGTGTGTTTTCCAGTAAAAACTTCATCATAAAGAGTCATATCATTACCAGTAGGAGTAAAGACACTATATATAGTACATATTTACCTTTGAAGAAAAATTTAGGGATCAAAATATTCATATTCACATAGAACATGAATATTAAATGAGCAAAAACACAAAACCGACGATAATAACGATAAAGTCCCGTGTATTCTGATAAGGGATTTGTAAAGGAGATCATAACAAAGAGGGCCAAAAAGAGAAAAATATGTCGAAACGCTCGATAACGCTCGTCTACAATTAGTCGGATAATCGCCGTATTCTTTATTTCTAATGATTCCTGCTGCTGCATTGGGGAAGATCAAATTCTTAGCAAAGATAACTCGATAAGCTGTATGTACACTAGTTTTTATACTAACCTCGTTGTTTATTATACCAAATCTACCATAGAAAGGCTTTAGTATAATATGTAAGGGCTTTGGTCTAAAAACCCAAAAAAGTCAGAAGCTTATGCTTTTCTTTGGACTGTTAATCCCACATCGGATTATATGGAAAGTAAAAATGACCCCGAAATATCGTTACTTGATTATTGCCGAGTAGTACCGGTTTATCCTGTAATGTCTGCCATAGCATCAACATTAAAAAATCTCGATTAAATGGATAATTTAAAGAAAACCAGCTTCCTTCTGTTTAACTTATTGGCACTATGTTCAGCAAAATGTTTTTCGCAACAGAAAGACAGCCTGTATAGGGCAACATCCGATAGTTTAAACATACGAAAAAAAGCCGTGGCCTATGCAGCCGACAAATTTGCCTTTACCCGTCCATTGAATATCGAGTTCATTCAGACGGCACCTTACAAATTTACTTCCGAGAAAGGCCCCAATGCGATTCCGGAGAGTAAGGTTAATCACATTAGACAGGCCGACATTAGCGCTAATTTTAATTTTATAAAAAGAAAGACGTGGCTTTTGGGCGCAACAGCCGGTTATCGCTACACCTCACTAAACACAGATTTATCATTACCCACCGGTGCAATTAAAACGGTGGATGAAGATTATCATTACCTCTTTTCAGCCTTGACCCTTACCTATTTCTCTAAGCTATTTAACAAACGGACCATCTATACCTCTAGCATTTCCGGTGACGGCAGTGACCGACATTTCGAAAGGGTTAAAGGGCTGTTGACCGCCACGATGGTGTTGAAAGCCAATCAACGCACCAGGTTAATGGTTGGAATGTTGGTTAACATCGATCCCAGCGCACAAACACCATTTATACCAACCTTT
>Ga0079224_100017894_pt1 | contig 10004 bp, 6 predicted proteins | sample Stecom2015_FD_80414 | JGI IMG/M metagenome (GOLD analysis project Ga0079224, IMG submission 80414) | Agricultural soil microbial communities from Utah to study Nitrogen management - Steer compost 2015 | ecosystem: Environmental > Terrestrial > Soil > Agricultural land | place: USA: Utah... | reverse complement strand
TGGCTGGCGACCACGTAGCCCTCGCGACACACGTATGAGGAGTTTTCGATCGCCTCCGGATCAAGATACTCCGGCGCCATAAAAGAACTCACACCAAGAAAAGTATTCATCGTCCGGTGAGCATCGGGTGTAGTCATTACCAGACACCGGCCGGTATCACCATCGGGGCAGTTTTCATATCGCACATTGGTTTGTACCCCATTACGAGCGAGATCGTTCAGAAAGAACTTTCCCAGTTCATCCTTGGCAACCACAAATGAATAGTATGCACTGCCGCCAAACTGATTAAGGGCGACGACCGTGTTACCCGCCGATCCGCCTCCGGACATCCGGCTCTTACGCATATCGATTACCTTCATCAGTTGCTGCTGACGTTTTTCATCGACAAGGGTCATTACACCTTTTTCAATATTGTTTGCTTCAAAAAAGGCGTGGTCAACTTCGGTTACGATATCGACAATAGCATTGCCAATCCCATAGACATTGTACTTCTTCATGCATCAAATTTGGATGCAATGATAAGGAAATCTTTGCAGTGCGTTGTACAGGAAGCAAAATTGGACGTTTACTTGCGTTGAATGTTCAACGTCATTCTGTATTTTTTTGCGCGGTCCGGATAGTCGGTGATAAAACCATCAACGCCCATTCCCTTGAAGACAAGCATCTCGCTTTCTTCGTTGATGGTCCATGGAATCACACGAATTTTGAGTTTGTGAAGGTAAGCGACCTTTTCGCGGTTCAGCAGTTTATAATACGGGCTGTATACAGCAGGTTTGAATCCGAGATCAGCGAGGTTGGCATCGATTGACTTCAGGTTCTCAACTAACGCCGCCAACCTGACGTGTGGGTATTTCTTATGCCAATATTGAAGCACACGAAAATCGAACGACTGTATAACTACGCGTTCAAGCGGCAGATACTGGTCGACCAGTTCGTACACCAGATCAGAAAACTCATCTACCGGTGGATGAAATTTCCCATCGCCAGAGGGAGAACTCTTGATTTCGATATTATAGTCTGCCTCATACAGACCGTAATTCCGAATATGATTTTCTATTGCGATAATGACGTCCCTTAACAAGGGTTTTGCAGTCCGCACTTTAGCCTGCTGCGGAAATTTGTCATTGCCCCATGAGCCGCAATCAAACGTTGCGATCTCGTCATACGTCATTTCATATAGGTTAAGTTTCTTTTGCTGATTCTTTTCAATCGGATTTCCGATGCTGTCTCTGCAAATTTCTGCAGACATCCAGGGTTCATGGGATAGCACAACCTTCTTGTCCTTCGTTATCACCACGTCCAGCTCAACCGTTGTAACGCCGAGGTCCAACGCCTTCAGAAATGCCGGGATTGTGTTTTCCGGCATAATTCCCCGGGCACCACGATGGCCCTGAATGTCAAACCGGGGAAGGTATTGAGCACTTAGTCCGGATCCCGCCAATATCAAAAGTAACAGCAACCACGATTTCATTCCACGAAGATAAAAAGGTGAACAATATTTGCCATTTACATAGCAAGTATTGTTCCTTTCTTTCGATCAGCGCATGATACGGATCATATTTCCGCGTGGCGCTCCTCCGCCGAGAGGATTCAACTGCTTGTTGAGCGAGTAAATAAAACTCAGCATAACGTAACGTCCGAGGTTGTTGGTGCGTTCGCGTTCAAAGTAGTTTAACGTCGCATACTGTGAATATCCGACATTGCGGTCCAGCACGTTCACAACACTAAGCTTAAGTTCACCACTTTTCGCCTTCAAGAAGAATCCTGAAAGGCTGAGGTTCAGCATAGGTACAGACTGCTTATAATCGTCGGCTACGTTTCGATAAACGAGATATTCAAAGGATCCGTTCAGTGCAAAACGCTTCAGGAATTTGAGATTCGCCTCCGATGTAAACGTTTTATTAAAGAACAACTGATCGGCCTGTTCTGCCGACGAGAAAACCGATGTTTGTCTGTTGACGTCTGCACCTACCCCAAGGTCAAGCGTCTCCGTGAACTGGAAGTCATAACGAATTCTTCCCCCGATGGTGTTTTGTGCCACGCTGTTTTCCGTATCATTCACAAGTACCGGTCCACTTTGATGATTAGCCCTTGCAACTACACTCACGCGACTCTTGAGGGGACGTATCGGAAAACCAACAGATATATTTCCCATCAGGGATTTATTGTTATCGACGTTGACAGGGCGGGATACTCGTACGCCTTCCGGTGTAAAGGATTGCGACATAATGATCGCATTGTCGGTCAGGCTCGCCTGAACAAAACCGAACACGCTGACAAAGGAAACCGGATTAAATGCGCTTGCATGTAACCTCAGGCTTTGAACATAAGCCGGTTGAAGATCAGGATTTCCAACATACAAATTAAACGGATCGCTGTTATCGACGGTAGGTTGTAATTGTTCAATTGAAGGCTCGGTAACATTTGTTTCGTAGTCGAGGCTGACGCGGCGAGTATTGGAGAACTCGTAGTTAAAACGTAAAACCGGCAGCACATTCACGAACGATTTTGAAACATCAGCTTCCTGAAGGATAAGTTTCCCGTCGAGGCTGGTATATTGAACGCTCGTACCTGTAGTTAACGAGTATCTGGTTCCGTTCATTCGAAAGTTGATCCCACTCTTGTGGTACCGGTAGACACTCCGATATTTGTTGCTCAATGCATCATTCAATTCAGCCTCTGAACCATCGACATCATACACATATCTTTCGAAGTCGTTATCATTTTCGCGAAAGCTGTAATTGCCTTCGAGATAGCGGCGATTTCCAAGCGGCTCTGTGTATGATAGCGACAAACCGTATGACGTGTTCTGCACATCCTGGGTGTTTGATTGAATGAGTTTGGAAGTTTCGTCTCCGGCCGTGAGGGATGCATCCTGCGTACCTGAACGTTGCATGTTTCCAAAGTTGAAAAGCGCCGTTGCCGCAAGTGTGCGCCCCTTTTTAGCGAACCGGTGTCGCCACAGCAGCGTCGTATTTAATGCTGTGTTGTCTCCGTTACTTGTGGTGAGTCGGCTTCCGGAGTTTATAACGTCGCCGTCGCTGTTCGTGAGTGAACTGGTGGCAACTTCATCCATGGAGGTGGAATTGAAAGTGAAGCCTGCCGTGAAGCGAATCGAATTCATTGAATCAATTTTGTGATCAAGCATGGTATTGACCCTATGGTTATGATTCGCAGACATTCGGGAAGAAGATTGCAAAGAAAGGTTTTGTTCATCGTCAGGCAGGTAGTTAATGCGTTCGAGGTCAGTAGCCAATTCGCCCCGGATATGATTGTAGAAATAACTTGTATTCAGTTCGGTTCCCTTCTTCAGATCGCGATTCATATTAACACCGCCTGCATAGCTGGTCATAATACCGTTGTTCCTGTTTCCAAACGCAAGCGGAATGCCGCTTTGATTATCGGATCCGATTTGAATGCGCATCGTTCCGCCGCGACCACCCATCATCTGCCGGCTTCCGCCTGTGAAGTTCATGTATTCCTCCATTCCAAATCCCTGCCGGTTCACGTTGTTGGCCAGTCCCAGGAACGAGACCTGGTTTCCTTTTCTGAAACGGTTGATACTCGCTTTGCCCTCAAAGCGTTCTTCTGAACCTACGCCGGTCATTATTGAACCGAAAGCTCCCTTTCGTTTTTCTTCTTTGAGTTCGAGGTTGATTGTTTTCTCACGTTGACCGTCGTCTATTCCAGTGAATGCGGCCTGATCCGACTTGCGGTCATACACCTGCACTTTGGAAATAGCGTCGGCGGGTAGGTTACGCGTTGCGAGCCTGGGATCGTTTCCAAAAAATGTCTTCCCGTCAACAGTAACTCTCCTCACCTGTTCGCCCTGCGCGCGTATTGTTCCGTCATTGTCGACTTCAACTCCCGGAAGTTTCTTTAGCAAGTCTTCGACAACAGCATTTTCCTTTGTTTTAAAGGAACCTGCATCAAATTCAATGGTGTCTTTTTTGATAACGACAGGTGGTTTTTCGGCAGTTACTGTGAGTTCATCCAATTCATTCACACGGGTTTCCAGTGTAAGTTTGCCGAGGTCAACAAGCGTCTCGTTATTTTGAGGGAGGTTGAGATCTTTTACCAATGTGCGAAACCCAACGTATGACACTTTTAACAAATAGTGCATACGTTGCACATTCTTTAGTTCGAACGCCCCGGACGCGTCAGACGGAGCAAAATTTATCAGTGTTGAATCCTTCGCGGACAAAAGCAGCACCGTTGCCGAGGGAAGTGCATTACCCGCGGAATCCAACAAAACTCCACGCACAGTAACCCGCTGACCCACCGCTGAGATCGCGAAAAGTGAAATAAGGGTAACAAAAAAGAGCTTCATGCCTGCAGTTTTTAATTGCGTCTGAAAATCATATTTCCACCCTGAGCTCCCATCTTCTTTATCTGCTCCTCGCGTATTTTGTCAAATTCTTCCTCAGTAACGCGCTGACCGGTTGCAGGTGCCTTTAACGCATTCTTTTTCAATGGCGAGAGATCAACATTTTTCGCGGTGATTGTTCGTTCTCCATCATTTATGTCAACAAGTAAAACCGTACCCGGAAGCGAGTTGTAGATCTCGGGACCAAGGAAAGGCCTCAACTGTTCTGTGTACCACACCTTGACTTGCTGCTTGCGCTTTTCATTATACCAGGAAGCCTCTTTACAGGTGTATCCAAGAATTGTCTGCGTCTCCGGGCCAAGTTGCCACGGGAGTATCCGCACGCTGTCTTCAATCAGATAACGCTTTCCAAAGAGCTCCTGGGCGCGTATCCTTTGCGAGGTAGTCTGGTTGCCGTAATATTCGATCGGTGGCCTTCTTATCCTCATGCGAAAGGTGCCATCGCTGCCGGAGAATTCTTCGCCCTCCTCCTCCTCAACGGTCTTATAAAGGAATTCGCCGTCGCGGAAAACGAGCCTGTCGTGATAGGTATCGAATTCAGGTAACATGTCTTTCATTTCAGGACGATCGGAGGGCACCGTCCGGTGAAGGTTGACCTTTACTTCGTAGTTGATGGTTCCTTCATTTGGTGTGCTCATTAGTGCCTTCACGGCCAGGACGCACACCATTATACCAATAAACATTATCGCGGTTCTCATCTTCTTTTTTTTGATAAAAGTACGGTGAGTAGGCAGCGATAAGGGTTAACGTGCCTGAATGGAATGTTAATTAAGGTTAAAAGTGAATCGCTCTTGGCCGAAGTGCGTATTTTTGATTTGATGATAAACCGGAATGCGTTAACTGTGGGATTGATGATCAGCAGCATCCTTCTGCTGATTCTCCTGGAAGGGCTTTGGCTTTATCGCTCATACGAAAAGGAATGGGTCGATCTTCGGCGTGACGCCAGCATTCACCTTCGTACCACCCTCAATGACCTGCGCGACTCTGTGATGTTTCGCAACGTCCGGCCTTTTATCGGGGATACTGCTGTTGCTGACGGGGGCCGCATCGACGTCAGCGATACGATGTTTCATCACTCGGTTACACGGGTTGAAACCAGCGTTCACGCTATTGGTGACGAATCATCAAAACAGTCAAACGTACGTGTGTTTATCACCACCCCATCCGACAGCCTGCAGTCGGACATAGTTAAGCCATTAATGGAAAGGCTGACTCAGTTGAACCTGCCTCAGGATCAGGACAGAACATTTGTCGTTCGGGTTACGCAGGACACAGTATCGCGGGCGTTACTCGCGGACCGGTATGGCAAAGTGCTTGCACAGCATGATATCAAACTACCTGTGATCATCAACGTGATCGCCGGTCAGGAGGAAAGGAAACTCGGTTCCATACGTGCGAGGCGAATTGAATTTTTTAGACGGCAGCAGCCACAAAACACAACGGCGAGCATTCTGACGGACACACTGACGACGGACCTCGCGTTGTATAACCCTTTGCTACAGTATTCAGCCTCACTGGCCGGAACCAGATTGTTTCTTGTCCGCGCCATCGCACCGGAGATTTTCTTTGTCGTACTTTTGACGACCCTCACCTGCGGAGCATTTTTTCTTGTTTATAGAAACCTGCGCAATCAACAACAACTGGTCCGGGCGAAAGATGAATTTATCAGCAACATCACGCATGAATTGAAAACACCTGTTGCCACGGTGAGCGTAGCACTTGAAGCCCTGCGTAACTTCAACGCCATGGAGAACCGCGAACTTGCAGCAGAATATCTCGAAATCGCACTCAAGGAACTGGGCCGGCTGTCAAAGATTACCGATAACATTCTAAGGATATCAGTACTTGAAAACAATTCACCTTCGATATCAAAAGAAAAAATTGATCTCAGTGAAATAGCAGAAAAGGTAGCTGGAAGTCTGAAGTTACAGGCAGAAAGTAAAGGGGGTGAAATTTCACTTTGCTACAAAGGCGAAGACTTCGCGATAACCGGGTCCGTTGATCATATCACGAATGCAATTACAAACCTCGTCGACAATGCAATCAAATACAGTCCGGAGAGCCCTCACATTAGGATCAACGTCAACGGAAATGCTGAGACAGTAGCGGTATCCGTAAAGGATCAGGGCATAGGGATCGACACCGAGTTCCATGAAAAAATTTTCGAAAAATTCTTTCGCGTACCACGTGGCAATATTCACACCGTTAAAGGACACGGATTAGGGCTAAACTATGTCAAGTTCGTAACCGCGGTGCATCAGGGCAAAGTCAACGTTCAGAGTGAACCCGGGAAAGGCAGCGAATTTACAATCACGTTTCCCAGATCAACGCGGTAGGTATGTCAGTAAAAGTGCTATACGTAGAAGACGAGCCTTCACTAGGACGAATCGTAAAGGAAAGTCTTGAAAGCAGAAATTTTGTCGTACACATGGTCGCCGATGGTGTCCATGCGCTTCCGGCATTCAGAACATTTGCGCCTGACATATGCGTGTTCGACATAATGCTCCCCGGCGTTGATGGTTATACTATCGCTCGCGAAGTAAGGCAAACCGCCCCTGATATACCGATCATCTTTGTCACAGCCAAAGTGCAGACGCAGGATTTGATCAGGGGATTTGAATCAGGAGGAAACGACTACATACGAAAGCCGTTTAGTATGGAAGAACTCATTGTGCGAATCAACAACCTGCTTCGCCTTACGCAAACGCCACGAAGTTCCGCAAAGGAGGAAATTAAAATCGGCCGTTATGAATTCGTGCCGGATCGTTACGAAATAAGAATTGACGGAAACACAAGGAAGTTGTCACACCGTGAAGCGACGCTCCTGCAAATGCTCGTTGAAAACCGGAACGCAACTATTCAGCGAAAAGACATTTTGTTAAAAATCTGGGGCGACGATTCATTTTTCAACTCGCGAAACCTTGATGTATACATCACCCGATTACGGGACCTCTTTAAACTCGACAAGAGTGTCCAGATCATAACCATAAAAGGTGTCGGGTATCATTTTACCGACGGATAAAAAAACATGAGGCCACCGGTATGGCGGCCTCAATCAAATGGCGAACTGGTTATCCCTTAGCGGGAAAGTGAAAATGACGTTTTTAACGGCCCAACCATCACGTGGAAACGACCGTCCTCCAATATCAAACTGCCTGACTTATCCGGAAAAACAAGATCGCGTTCCGGTACGATTTCAAAAGTGACTGTTTTTGATTCGCCGGGTTCGAGCGTGATTTTGTCATAATACTTCAACTCACGGACTGGTCGTGAAATACTGGCGGTTTCATCATGAATAAACCAAAGCACTGCTTCCTTTCCTGAGCGACTTCCGGTATTTTTCACCGATACGGTCGCCTTCACGGTAGCTGAACCGTTAGTGATTGTCGTATCTGAAAGGCTCAGGTTGCTATACTCAAACGTCGTATAACTAAGTCCGTGTCCAAACGGTTCCAATGAAATCGGATTTTCTATTTCGTGAGCAAGTTGAATTTCGCTGATCTTATGATTGTGGGGCAGTAAACGATTTATTGCATACGGATAGTTAAAGCTCAACTTGGCGCTTGGGTTGACTTTTCCACTAATGATTTCAGCAATGGCCTGAGCACCTTCAAACCCAGGCAGTCCTGCGAACAGGACAGCGTTGCATCCGGGATATACTTCCGTAATGAGACGCGGCCTTCCTGCGATGATCACGAGAACGACCGGTTTACCCGTGGCTTGTGCTGCGCGTATCAATTCAATCTGATCCTTTGGAAGGTTCAAATCGGTGATGCTTCCGAAGCCTTCGCTGTACGGCATTTCACCAACTGCTACTACAATGGCATCCGCGCGCGATGCCTTGCTTTTAAGATCACTCACATTCTCTGCAAGTGTTACACTGGCGAACTCTTTCGTGAGCGCCGTGTACACGGTCAGCATATCCTTGGGATAAATTTCCTCCTCCGCCGGTATCCAGCGCAAAGTCCACCCTCCGGCAAGGGGACGTTTCAAATTAGCAGTCGGTCCTATCACGACAACATTTCCGGCCTTTGCATGATCAATTGGCAGTACACCTTCATTCTTCATGAGTACGATTGATTCTCGTGCAGCCTCAAGTGCCTTTGCGCGGTTCTCGGGTGAGCCAATGCGGTCGAACCGGTCATTGCGCGGAAGCGGGTTTTCAAAAAGGCCGAGTTCAAGTTTGAGGCGGAGTATACGACTGACGGAGAGATCGATTCTTTCTTCGGAGATCCTGCCTTCCTCAACAAGTTCACGCAGGAGATCACAAAATGTGGTGGTGTAGGGCGTCATTGCAACATCAACGCCTGCGCTAATGGCTTTATACGTTGCTTCCTTTTCGTTCTCTGCAACGTGGTGGTTACGGTAGAGGCGAATGATATCTTCCCAATCGGTAACCGCGACACCTTTGAATTTCAACTGCTGTCTTAACACTTTGGTCAGTGCCCAGTATGACGCGTGCACGGGTTCACCGTTGATTTCACCGCTGTTGATCATGACAGTTTTCACACCCGCATCAACGGCTGCCTTAAACGAAGGCAGATGCACTTCGTACAACGTTTGCTCCGAGAGGTCAACAGGTCCGCGATCCCAACCATACTTTGGATCCGAGTAAGCAAAGAAGTGCTTGGCTGTTGCTGCAATCCGGTATGGTGCAATGTTTTCATTTTCCTGAATGGTTTTGACAAAAATTGATCCCATGGTCGATGAGACATAAGGTGACTCGCCAAGCGTTTCATAGAAACGTCCCCACAAAGGCGTCCTTGCGAGGTCGAAAACCGGCGCAAATAGCCATTGGTGACCAAGGTCTGCGGTTTCCATAGCCGTCACGTTGGCCATGTCTTTTGGAAACTGATTGTTATACGTGGCAGCGGTATTGATTGCGTGCGGAAAAATCGTTGCGCCTTCAAGGTAGTTCGGACCGTGCATGTGATCTACCCCGTAAATAATCGGGATCTTAAGACGGGATACACGCATGTTGTACTCCTGAATATCTTTATAGAACTGATACCAGGTTTCGGCGGGTACAGCTATCCCGTTGAGGAATGATCCGACGTGATACTTCCGAAGGATGGCCCCAAGCTTCGCTGTGTCAAGAGCAATTTCAATCTTAAGGTCGGCACCTGCACCCCAATCCGCGCTCGTCACAATTTCCGAATTGTTAATCTGAGTCATCTGACCAATTTTTTCTTCGAGTGTCATTTCCCGAAGCAGTTCGTCGATTCGCTTCTCCAACTCGTCATTGGACGTCCGCTCAATCTTTCGCAGGTCGGATATTGAAACGGGTGATTCTTTTGAATCGTTTTTGCTGGTGTTGCATGCAGAAATGCACAGGGTGGCGACTATCAGGTACCCCGCAAATGACAGGTTTCTCATAACTTGGGTCAGGTTTGGCTTGCCGAAAATAATGATCTATTATTCGCATTTGCCGGAGCCCTTGAAAAATTGTAGTAAATGAAGTCGCAAACGTTTTCGTAATGGAATTCCCGCATATCTTGAAACGAAATCCAATAACCCTGAATACAATGGATTATGTCGCGCGTTGAGGATTTGACAAACCATCTTCAGTTGAAAAGGCACCCCGAAGGAGGATATTTTTGTGAGACATATCGTTCCA
>Ga0079224_100017893_pt1 | contig 10005 bp, 9 predicted proteins | sample Stecom2015_FD_80414 | JGI IMG/M metagenome (GOLD analysis project Ga0079224, IMG submission 80414) | Agricultural soil microbial communities from Utah to study Nitrogen management - Steer compost 2015 | ecosystem: Environmental > Terrestrial > Soil > Agricultural land | place: USA: Utah... | reverse complement strand
CGCTGCTCGACATCTGTGATCACGTCTACGCGCCGGTGCCGTTTTCGTGCCGCTCGGCGACCTGCGGCACCTGCCACATCGAGGTGGTGGAGGGGGCGGAGCTGCTCGACCCTCCGGACGAGCAAGAGCGGGAGCTGCTCGAGCTGTTGCACGGGCCTCCAGGCGCGCGGCTCGCTTGCCAGGCGCAGGTGCGCGGAGGTCCCGGGCTGCTGCGCCTGCGGCCAGTCTGAGCCCTTGCCCCGCCAGCGTGGCACCGACAAGCTGCCGGGGTGCCGACCCGCTCCCCCCACCGCCGCCGGCGTCCGATCGTCGCCGTCATTGGCAACGGCCGAGCGGCGGCGCCCGCGCTCGAAGCGGCGGAAGAGCTCGGGCGGCGCTTGGTGGAGGCGGGCTACCGCCTGGTGACCGGCGGACTGTCGGGCGTCATGGAAGCGGCGAGCCGCGGCGCCCACGTCGCGGCGAGCTATCGCGAGGGGGACGTGATCGGCTTTTTGCCGGGGGCCGATCCCGCGGCCGCCAATCCGTACGTCGACATCGTCGTGCCGACCAACCTGGGGTACGCCCGCAACATCCTGGTCGTCGCGGCCGCCGACGCGGTGGTGGCGATCGGGGGCGGCGCGGGGACGCTGACGGAGATGGCGATGGCCTGGCAAATGCAGCGGCCGGTGTTGGCGTTGCGCCGGCCGGGGTGGAGCGAGCGGCTCGCGGGAGCGGCGGTCGACGAGCAGCGTGATGACGTGGTGCAGGGAGCGGACACGCCCGCCGAGATCATCGCGCTGCTCGAGCAGATCTTCGACGTGCGCCCCTGAGCGCGCAGGCCACGGGGGCGACCGCGACCAGGCTCAGCGCACCTTGAGCACGATCTTGCCGGCGTGGGCGTTTTGCTCCATGCGCCGGTGCGCCTCCGCGACGTCCGTCCAGGCAAACACCGAATCGATGACCGGTCGCAGCGTGCCGTCGACGAACGCCGGCAAGAGCTCGCGGATGAAGCGCCGGGTGAGCGCGATTTTTTCTTCGACGGGGCGGGAGCGCATCACGAGGCCGAGCAACTGTTGGCGCCGCATCAAGATCTTGCCGAAATCGATCGTCGCTCGCGCGCCGCCCAATAGCCCCACGATGACCCAGCGCCCGCCCACCGCCAGACAGCGCGCGTGCTGGTCCGCGTAGGCGGCGCCCACCAGGTCGACGATCAGGTCGACCCCGCGCCCGTCGGTGTGCTCGGCCACCGCGTCCGCGAACCCTTGGTCCTCGTAGCTCACGCTCACCTCGGCCCCGAGGCTCGCCGCGAGCGCGCACTTGGCGGCGCTGCGCGTGGTGGCGATCACCCGCGCCCCCGCGCGGGCCAAGAGCTGCACCGCCGCTGAGCCGACGCCGCCCGCGGCCCCGTGCACCAAGGCCCAGTCGCCCGGGCCCGCCCGGCCCAACGAAGACACCGCCTCCGACGCGGTGAGGAAGGCTTCGGGGATCGCCGCCGCTCGTTCGAGCCCGAGGGCGTCCGGGACGGGGATGGCCAGGCCCTCCGGGATCGCGACCCGCTCGGCGTAGCCACCACCGCCAAGGAGCGCCATGACGCGCTGCCCCACGGCGAGGGAGCCGCACTCCGAGCCCACCTGAACGACGGTTCCGGCGCACTCGAGCCCGAGCACGGAGCTCTCGCCGGGAGGCGGCGGGTACAGCCCGCGTCGCTGCAGCAGATCGGCGCGATTCAACCCGGCGGCGTGCACGTCGATCAGGACCTGCCCCGGGCCGCAGACGGGGTCCGGCACCTCGGCGAGCTCGAGTCGTTCGACGCCGCCAGGCTCACGGACGACGATCGCCCGCATGGCTCAGCGCAAGGCCTTGCCCATCGCGTGGTAGCCCTTGTCGACATACACGGTGGCGCCCGTGATGCCGCTGGCCAGCGGGCTCGACAAGAACACCGCCGCGTTGGCCACCTCGGCCGGCGTGAGCTTCTCGGTGATGGGCGCGTTCTCGGCGTAGTACTCCACCACGTCGTCGATGATGCCGGTGACGCTGGCGGCGCGCGACGCGAACGGCCCGGCCGAGATGGTGTTCACCCGGATGCCGTGCTTGCGCCCGGCTTCGAAGGCCAGCACGCGCGTGTCGCTCTCGAGCGCCGCCTTGGCGGCGTGCATCCCGCCGCCGTAGCCGGGGATCACCCGCTCGCTGGCCAGGTAGGTGAGCGACAGCAGCGAGCCGCCGGGACGCAGCAGCGCTCCCCAGCGCTGCACCATGGAGACCATCGAGTAGGCGCTCACCGAGACCGCGGTCAAGTAGCCCTTGCGGCTCGTCTCGAGCAGCGGCAAGTGCACCTCCGGCCCGTTGGCGAGCGAGTGCACCACTGCGTCGAGCGGTCGCTCGCCGAAGTCGCGGACCAGCTGCTCCCCAACGCCGGCGATGCTGAAGTCACCGCGGCCGCTGTACCGCTTGTTGGTGCGGATCTCCTCCGGCACGTCGTCGAGGCTGTCGAACGCCGCGTCGATGGGATAGACCTTTTCGAACTCCAGCAAGCGGCCGTCGGAGAGCCGGCGCGACTCGTCGAGCTTGCCTCGGCGCAGCAGGGTCTCGAAGATCCCGAGGGCCGGGGGCCAGGTGCCGACGCAAACGCTGGCGCCGGCCTCGGCCATGGCCTTGGCGATCGCAAATCCATAGCCACCATCGTCGGCGACCCCAACGACGAAGACGCGCCTTCCCTTCAGGTCCAAACCCAACATCTGTGCGCCATATCGCCGATCCGCGGCTCGTTCGCAAGCTCCGGAACGCCGCCCTGTCCCGCTCCCGCGCCGGGCGCGGCCGCTCGGCGCGCCCCGGCCCGCGCCGTCCCAAAATCAGCGCCGTTGCGGTGGTGCGGGTTTCTGGATAAGGAGACGGCCATGAGCGAGCTCGACGCGCCGCGCGAGGTGCCGGAACCGAGCGCTGGCGAGCTTGGCGAGGCGGCGGGCGGGGGCCCGGAGCGGGAGCCGAAGACGAGCCTCGCGCTCTACCACTTGCTGAAGTGGCCGATCGTCCACCCCATCTTTCGCTGGTACCTGGGCGGGCGCTTCTATGGATCGGATCAGGTGCCGCGCACGGGGCCGCTGGTGGTCGTCAGCAACCATGCCAGCGATTTCGATCCGCCGATCATTTCGTATTGCGTGCGCCGCCCCGTCGCCTACATGGCCAAGGAGGAGCTGTTTCGCGTGCCGGCGTTCGCGCGCGTGATCAGCGCCTATGGCGCCTACCCCGTCAAGCGCGGCGCCGCCGACCGCAGCGCGATCCGCGCGGCGATGGCGCGCCTGCAGGAGGGCTGGGCGGTCGGCGTGTTCTTGCAGGGCAACCGCACCGCCGACGGCCGCGTGCCGGATCCGAAGCTTGGCGCGGCGTTGATCGCGCACAAGGCGCAGGCGCCGATTTTGCCTGTCTGCCTGTGGGGGACGCAGGCCATTCGCCAGCAAGGGTCCTTGCTGTCCACGCGTCCCCACCCGGTGACCGTGCGCATCGGAGCGCCCATCGCCGCGCCCGGCAGCCATCGCCGGGAGGAGCTCGAGGCGGTGACGCGGCAGTGCGTCGACGCGATCCACGCGATGCACGACCAGGGTCGCTGAAGGCGCCAGAGCCTCTCCCCCGAACTGCTACTCCCCCTAGTGCCCGTGCCCGTGCCCGTGCCCGAAAGAACGCGCGGTCGCTCCAGGCCGTCGCCGCGCGCCCGCCGATGAGGCCCCGGCTACGGGGTACGGGGCAGCGGCGGCGGCACGGTCCGGTCGCTCTGGCGTTCCGGCGCCGAGCTCTGCCCGCTCCGGCGCCGCTCCTCGAACAGCACCACCTTGATGAGGGCGGCCGTGTCCGCCTCCTGCATCAGAGGATCGGTCGTGTTGACGCTGGGATCGAGCAGCTCGATCAGGGCCAGCATGGCCGTCTTCAAATGACCTTCGTTCGGGAACGAGTCGCGGATGCACTCCTCGCGCTCCTCGTCGCTGCCGAGCGTCCAGAGCTCGGCGTACATGCCTTCGATGGACGCCAGGATCGGCAAGCTCAGCTCGGCGTGCCCGGGCGGCAGCCGCTCGAGCAGCTGCAGGCGCTGCACCAGCTCGGCGCGCGCGTCCGGTTCTTCGGATTTGGCTTGGGGTTCCGGCGCCGGTTCCCAGTCTTCGGTCAGCTCGGCGGGGGAAGGCGGCGGCGACGAGCTCCGGGCGGGCGGCGGGGTCGAAGCACGCGCCGGCGGCGGGGGCGCGATCTCCTCCGCCTTGGCGGCGGGGACCGGCGGCGGGGGCACCGAAGGGCGCCGCGAGGGCGGGCTGGCCGCTCCGGGGCGGAGCTTGCCGTTCGGCTTCGGCGCCTTCTTGGCCTTGGCGGCCGGGCGCGCCCGCACCGTACCGGTGAAGCCGTCGATGAAGCCGCTCGGCCCGGCGACACGCTCGACGACGACCTCCTTCCAGACGTGGTCGAGCGGGATGAAGCCGACGAGCGTGCGCAGCGGCACGATGTCGAGCAGCACCTCCTCGCTGAGCGCCACTTCGTTCCGCGAAGCCTGCAGCGCGCGCTCCACCACCTGCTGCAGGTGCTCGAGCGGCAGCCGCAGCGAGATCTCTTTGAACCCGATGCCGTCGGCGACTTCTTGCAGCGTGATCAGCCCCTCGGAGAGCGCGTTCTCCAGCGTGAAGCTCATGCGCAGAACGGCGCGCGCGTGCGTCTCCGCGTCGTCGTCGCGGGTCGTCTTCCAGAAATCCCCCTCGGTCACGAACGCCCACAGGCGCTGGGCGTCGAGGTAGCGGACGCGATCGTCGGGGGGGATGAGCCCGAGCACGGTGTCCGCGTCGGTGATGCCCTCCTCGAGCGCGAGCTGCAAATCTTCCGCGGCCGAGCGCGTCGACTTCTTGCGCGCGATCTTCTCGTTCATGCGCGCTCCCTCCACCAGGATCTGGGTGCGCAGCTCGACCGCGTCCTGCAGGCCCTCCATCAGGTCCGTCGGCCCGAAATGCCGCAGGAAGTCCTTGGCGGTCCGCCAGCCGTTGTCGAGCGCGAACACGATCACCTGCGAAAGGAAGCGCTCCGCCCCCGTGCTCAGGTTCGACATGAAGTTCGTTTGCTCGGAAGTCTCGCTGGCAGGCTCAGGCATGATGGCCCCAATGGTACGACGCCGGGACGGCGCGCAACAGGCAAAATCCTGGCCGCTCAACGCATTCGCGGCGCTCGCCGGCAGCGCGTCTTTCCCGCGCCTTCGGCTTGAAAGATTAGGCTAGCGGCGAAATTTGCGAGGTGAAACCGGCGGCGGCGGCCCGCTTCAGGCCTCGAGCAGATGAGCCGCGCCGATGAGCCCCGCGAACTCGCCCAGCTCGCTCACCAAAAGTGGCACCGCGCCGAGCGGCGGCGCGAAGGCGCGCTGCTGCAGAGATTCGCGCACCCCCGGCTCGATCAGGTCGAAGGAAGCCGAGATCCCGCCGCTGAAGACGATGGCGTCCAAATCGAGCAGGTTCTGCACGCCGGCGAGCCCGAGCCCGAGCGAGCGCCCGGTGGCGTGGAAGGTCTGCGCAGCCGCGGCGTCGCCGGCCCGCGCGCGCTCGGAGATCTCCAGGATCGTGTCGGCCCCGCTCCCCCCCAGATCGGCATAGCGGCGGAACATCGCGCTGGGGCCGCGATACGCCGCGACGCGGCGCGTGAGCCGGCGGTTGCAAGGCCGGGGGTCGGCGCCCGGATCGATCGTCACGTGGCCGAACTCCCCGGCGAAACCGTTGGCGCCCCGGACCAGCCGCCCGCCGATCACCAGGCCCGATCCGATGCCGGTGCCCAGCGTCACGAGCAAGAAGCTCGGCGCTTTGCGGCCGTGGCCGTAGAGCCGCTCGCCCAGGGCGGCGGCGGTGGCGTCGTTCTCGACCGCCACGCGCGCCTCGCCGATCCGGCGCCGCAGCTCGTCGGCGATGTTCACGCCCTCGAACCCCGGCACGTTCGGCAGCCGCCAGACCTTGCCGGCCGCGTTCACCTCGCCCGGGATGGCGAGGCCGACGCTCTTCGGCGCGGGGTCGAGCTCGAGCACCGCCTGCGCGATCGCATCGAGCACGACGTCGGGGGCCGCGCCGGCACCGGTGGCGCGGACCACCGACCGCGTAACGACGCCGTCCCGAACCGTCCCCGCCTTGATCTGAGTGCCTCCAAAATCGACGCCTATCATGCTGCTCTTGCCGAGAAAGTCGCGCGCACCCCGCGCGGTGCCGCCTCGCGCCTGCCATACTCGATGCGGCGTGCCGCGCAAAAGAAATCCAGGCGAAAGGCGAGCGCCCCGGCTCATCCCGGCGGAACCCCGGCGAAATCGCACGCTGAGGCGCGATCCGTGGCCCGGGCAGCGGCCGAAGTCGTGTAGGCTGTGAAAAGCTAGGAGCTTCGATGCGGGGATGGATGCGACGTGTTCGAGTGCCGCTGCTTTGCGGGGCGCTCGGCGTGCTCTTTTATGCGGGTTGTGGGCCGGACGAGCCGAGCTACACCGGGAGACCCTCGGGGGCCGGGAGCGGCGGCTCGGGGGGGCGGGATGCCGGACCCGAAGGCGGGCCCGGCGGCGACGGCGGAGCGATGGCGGGCAGCGCCGGCGCGGCGGGCGGTCAGGCAGGGGAGAACGCCGGCGGCATGTCCGGCGCCGGGATGTCCGCAGGGGGCATGGGCGGCGGCGCAGGGGCAAAAGCCAACTGCGGCGACATCGTCTGCCGCGGCCACGGCAGCTGCCAGGAGACGGAGTCGGGCGCGGTTTGCGTCTGCGACTCGGGGTACGTGCTGAACGCCTCGGGCGACGAGTGCATCGTCGACGAGACCTGCATCAAGCTCAGGTTCCTGGAGCCGCTTTGTCGCACCGTCGAGAACGGGCCACCGGCGGTGGGGCTGTTCTTCGCGGCGGACTACTGTGCCGGGACCGCCGTGCTGCCCGAAAAACTCGGCGACCCGCGAGCTCGGTTCAAGATCCTGGAGGACGGGGTCGATATCGATCAAAACGTCGAGAGCTCATGGGCGGTGATCCCGAAGGGGGTGGAGTCGTTCGTGACCATCGCACTCGACGTTTCGGAGTCCGTGTCGCGTGACGACCCCGATCTGCTGCGCGCCGTGATCGAGGAGCTCAAGGACTTCACCCTCGGGCTGGAGCCAGAGGCGGGCGGGCCTCCCGTCGCGGTCAGCGTGCCGCTGTTCGGCGCGGAAGTGATCGAATACGTGCCATTCACCAGGACCCTGTCCACGGTAGCGACCAAGCTCGACGAGCTCGCCCAGGACCCCGAGCAAATTGGTCAAATGATGGACATCGGGGGCACGGCGCTGAACGACGCCGTGAAAAAGGGCATCGAGCACACCGAGCGCGTGCAAAAGCACCGCGAGATCGTGACCAAACGCGGCGTGCTGAGCACCGGGACCTTGGTGGTCATCACCGACGGTATCGACTCCGCCAATCCCGACCTCGACAACGAGAAGCGGATCAAGGACACCCTGGTCAACATCATTTCGATCGGCATCAGCAGCGAAAATATCGGCGTCCTGGACAGCGCGCTCGAGGCGATTGGCCGCGACGGATCCTTTTTGGCCCCGACAGCCGCTGATCGCGCCCAGGCCCTCGACGAGATCCAACAGCGCGTGGACCAGTACCCAGAGCGCGCCTACCTGCTGGCCTATTGTTCGTCGCGGCGATCCGGCGAGAGCACGGTGACCATCACCATGTCCGATCCCACCCCTGCGCAGACGGCGTCCTGCAAGTTCGACGCCGGGCTGTTCATCGGTGGCGCGTGCGACGAGGCGCTCTTCGCCAACGACTGCGACGGGATGGAGTGCGGCGGGCTCACGGCCTGCGGCGCCTGCGCGGACGACGAGTGTTGCGCTGGGGGCCAGTGCGTCAGCCCCGGCCCCCACCCGAGCGACTGTCGCGGTCAGGACGCGCTCTGCCCGCCGACCCAGCGCTGCGTCCGGATCGCCGATACGAACCCGGTAGAGTACGAATGCGTCGCCGGAGGTCAGCCCGGCGATCCGTGTAGCAACGCGGAGCCCTGCGCGGCCGGCATCGCCTACTGCGACACGGACGCCGATCAGTGCCTGCCGGTCGAGTACACGGACGGCGTGGAGTGTGGCACCACCAGCGACCACCCCGCCGATGTCTGTCCGGACCTCAACTGCAGCCGCGTGAAGCTCGGGAGCACGGTCTCACCCTACGTCTGCAAGCCGCGCGCTCGCATGTTCGACGTGTGCAGCGGCCAGGATGGCAACGCCGTGTGCGAGCCCGGCAGCTTCTGCAAGGGCAGCGTCTGCACCGCGCGACAGCTGTCCACCTGCAGCTCCGACACCGAGTGCTCGTCCGGCTGGTGCAACACCGACATCGACCGCTGCATCGAGCAGCCCGTCTGCTACTACGACTGCGCCTCGATCGTTTCGACGCAGTAGGGGTCGGGGCCTCGCCTCATTTCAAAAACGACAGCTTGTCCCGGTGCCGCTCCTGGGCGGCGTTGTAGTCGGCTTGGGTGAGGCCCATGCCGTGGGAGATTTGCCGCAGCGCGGTCACTTCCTCCAGGCTGATGGTGCCGTCGGCGGCGGCGACGTCGAGCAGGGCGTCGAGGACGACGACGCGCAGCTCGCGGTCGGCGTGGTCGCGCAGCGCGCGGGTGTAGCGCTGGACCTGGGTGGCGGAGACCTCGACGGCGTGGCGTTCGAGGGCGGCGAGCAGGGTCTTGACGCCGGCGGGGCTGAGGCCCTGGACGCGCTCGAGCTCGGCGCGCAGGCGGGCCTGCTCGGGCTCGGAGTAGTCGCGGTCGGCGCGGGCGACGCTCACGAGCAAGCCGGCGATGGCGGTGACGATGGCGACGGTTTCGGCGTCGGCACCGGCGAGCTCGGTCCGAACGATGTGCTCGAGCTCGGCAGGACCTGCGGGGGCAGCGGGCGCGCTGCTGCGGCGGAAGAACATGCCCCGGAGTCTAGCGGTTCGGCGGACGCGACGCACCCGCGGTTTCCCCGAGACGGGGGGGGGTTGCTCGCGCTCAGTAGTGTGGCGGCTTCTCCTGGCCCACGTCGCGGGCGTCGACCTCGACCGCCTGCTCGAGCACTTGCAGGCGCTGCTCGAGCCGCGACAGCCGCTTGTCTTGCTCGAGGATGACAGCGTTCAGGTCGTCGATCGTCTTTTGGTGGTAGGAGAGCTTGGTCTCCAGCACGATCAGGCGTTCATCGATGGGTTCGTCGGTCATGGGTCGGGCTCCGGGCGGCGCTGGCGTGCGCAAAGGCTTCGTGGTTTGCTCGGCGCCAGGCCATGAAGGTAGTCGTCACCGGGGGCTCGGGCCAGCTCGGCACGCTGGTGCTCTGGAATTTGATCCGCGATCGCCGGGTGCGGGAGATCAGGGCGTTCGACGTGTCGCCGCCGCTGGCCGTGAGCCCCAAGCTGAAGTGGACCGCGGGCGACGTGCGGACCGCCGACCTCGACGCCCTCTGTCACGGCGCCGAGGTCGTGGTGCACCTGGCGTTCATCGTGCTCCGGCGCGCGTCGCGCCGCGAAATGTACTCGGTCAACGTGGAGGGCAGCCGGCGGGTGTTCGAAGCGGCCGCGCGCGCAGGGGCGCGCGCCATCGTGTACGCTTCCTCGATCGCGGCCTACGGCGTCACGCCCGGGCAACCGGAGCCGATCGTGGAGGACACGCCGCGCCAGCCGGGCGGGATCCTCTATTACAGCGACAACAAGCGCGAGGTCGAGGATCAGCTCGATGCGTTCGAGGCCGCGCACCCCGCCGTTCGCGTGGTCCGGCTTCGACCCGGCATTCTGATCGGCCGCCGCATGGAGCACGAGTTCGGCAACCTCTTGCGCCGCCGGTGGATCGTGGCGAGCCACGCGACGCCGCTGCCGATCGTCTGGGACGAGGACGTGGGGGACGTGTTCGCCCGCGCGGTGGTCGACGACGGCGTCCGCGGCGCGTTCAATCTCTGCGCGGAACATCAGCTCGATGCGGCGGCGCTCGGCCGTGCGGCAGGGCTGCACGTGCTGCGGGTGCCCGAGGCGGCGCTCGAAGCCGCGCTCGGCGCGCGGGG
>Ga0079224_100017891_pt1 | contig 10005 bp, 7 predicted proteins | sample Stecom2015_FD_80414 | JGI IMG/M metagenome (GOLD analysis project Ga0079224, IMG submission 80414) | Agricultural soil microbial communities from Utah to study Nitrogen management - Steer compost 2015 | ecosystem: Environmental > Terrestrial > Soil > Agricultural land | place: USA: Utah... | reverse complement strand
TCACGACCCCCGAGCTACTGGCCAGCGAGGACTTCAAGGGCTCGGGCCTCTCCGGCCGCGAGGTCGCCGAGCGCTTCGTGCGCGCCAGCATCCGCGGTTGGGAGTACGCCGTCGAGAACCAGGACGAGGCGGTGCAGATCGTCCTGCAGTACTGCGGCGACACCTGCGCCGGCTCCGGCTCCACCCAGAGCCCGCTGATCCACCAGACCTGGCAGATGGCCGAGACCGCCAAGCTCGTAAAGCCCACGCCCGACACCGTGGTCGGCGCCCTGAACCAGGAAGCCTTCGAACGGGCCGTCGACCTGCTCCTCGAGGTCGGCCTGCTGAACGAGCCGGTCGCCTTCGAGGACGCCGTCGACCCTTCCATCCTGGAGGCGCTCGGCAGGTGAGGTGACGAGGGGCCGAGAGCCGCCCCGCTCGGGGCGCGGCGGCCCCGACCAGCGGCCGGTCGACCCGGCCGCGCTGGCAGCGAGAGGTCGACGACGCCCGGCGGGCCCGCTCGCCGGGCGCTCCCTTGGTGTACGCGCGCGCCGGGCCGGTGGGGCGCCGCGCGGAGGGCCCGGGGATCGAGCGCTACGACGCCGCCGGTGAGGCGGTGCCGCGCACGTCACACATCTTCTTCTCACGTTTCGAGTAGGCTCGTGCCGAGCCAGCCTGCGTCTTCCTCGCGCCGTCGCCGACCAGGCCGTGTGCTCGTGGGCGGGCCGCCCACGGGGGCAGAAGGTGAGGCGCCCGCCAGGCGCTCGGCGTTCGGCCGAGCGGGAGAGGTTGGGGCATGGAGACCTGGCTTCCTATCGTGATCCAGTTGGTAGCGGGGGCGCTGGGCGGCAACCTGGCCGGCCGCCGGGGCGAAGGCGCGGGCATGGGCACCGCCGGGAACACGCTCGCGGGCGCGGCCGGCGGGGTCGGCCTGGCCCAGCTGCTGCAGCTCCTCGGCCTCGGCGCCGGGGGCGGGGGCATGGACCTGGCGTCGCTGCTGACGTCGATCCTGGGCGGCGGCGTGGGAGGTGGCGTGCTCGCCGCCATCATCGGCGCGCTGATGGGGGGCTCGCGCCGCACGGCCTGACCGCCGCAGCGGAACCCACGAGCGCCCGGTGCCGCGCGGCGCCGGGCGCTCCTTCGCGTGACCGGGCGCTACGCCCTCACGCGCTCGCCCCCGCCGCCGTGCCCTGCCGCGCCAGCAGCTCCTCGACGCGCGGCCTGGCGCTCTCGGCCGCGGCCTCGTCGAGGAAGGAGAGGCGCAGGCGGCGGGCCAGCACGTCGTCGGCGGTGCAGGCGAGCTCGTGGTCGCGGGCGTAGACGACCTCGGCCTCCACGTACGGGTGGCCGGCGGCCAGGCGCTCGCCCAGGCCGTCGCGGGCCAGGCGTGCCACGGCCTCGGCCCTGTCGCCGTAGGCGCGGTTGAGGTGCAGGGCCACGTCGCCTGGCAGGCCGTAGAGCGAGCGCAGCCGCGCGTGGCCGTCGGGGGAGAAGCGGGCCGCTCCCACCAGCGGCAGGTCGCGCGTGACGCAGCCGCGCTCGGGACGCAGCTCTCCCACGGCGACAGCGGCGTCCACGGCGTCCTCGGCCATGCTCCTGTAGGTCGTCCACTTGCCGCCGGTGACCGTGACCAGGCCGGAGGGCGAGGTGAGGATCACGTGGTCGCGCGAGAGCCTGGCCGTGGCGCCGGCGCCGCCGTCCTCGACGAGCGGGCGCAGCCCGCTCCAGGCGGCGAGCACGTCGCCTCGCTCCACCGGCAGTTCGCAGTACTCGCGCACGTGCCTCAGCACGTACTCCACGTCCTCCTCGCGCGGTCGAGGGTCGGCCTCCAGGGGCGCGGGGTTGTCGGTGGTGCCCACCAGGGTGTGCCCGTGCCACGGCAGCAGGAAGAGCACGCGCCCGTCCTCGGTCTTGGGGATCAGCAGCCCCGTGTCGGGCGGGCTGAAGCGGCGCGGCAGCACGACGTGCACGCCGGAGCTGACGGTCAGCAGCTCCGGAGCGTCCGCGTCGTCGAGGCGCCTGACCTGGTCGGCGTAGGGGCCGGCCGCGTTCACGACCACGCGCGCCGCGAAGCCGTGGCGCTCGCCGGTGAGCCTGTCCTCCACCTCGCCGCCCACGATCCTGCCGCCCGACCGCTCGAGCGCCGTCACCTCCGCGTGGGTCAGGACCACGGCGCCGTGCTCCTGGGCGGTCAGGGCCAGGGCGACGTTCGTGCGCGCGTCGTCGAACTGCCCGTCGTGGTACTCCACCGCGCCGCGCAGGCCCTCGCGCCGCAGCATCGGGAAGCGGCGCAGCGCGTCGTCGCGGCCCAGGCGCCGGCTGGGGCGCAGGTTCGCGCGCCCGGCCAGCATGTCGTAGAGCTTGAGGCCCGTGAAGTAGTAGGGCAGGTCGAGCGCCGAGTAGGCCGGGGTGATGAGCGGCAGCGGCCTGGCCAGGTGCCTGGCGTTGCGCAGCAGCACGGCCCGCTCGCGCAGGGCCTCGCGTACCAGGTGGAACTGGGAGCGGTCGGCGTGCCGCACCGCCTGCTCGAGGTAGCGCACGCCACCGTGCACCAGCTTCGTGCTGCGGCTGCTCGTGCCCGAGGCGAGGTCGAAGCGCTCGAGGAGCGCGACCTTCAGGCCCCGCGAGGCGGCGTCGAGCGCCACCCCGGCCCCCGTGGCGCCGCCGCCCACGACCACGACGTCGAAGCGCGTGGCGCCGAGCTGCTGGAACCGCTGGGAACGAGGTAGGTGCACGGCCGGGTCGCGACATGGTAGCAGAGGCCCCTCCGGCGACGGCGCCCGACCCCTCGTACCCGCCACGACCGACAGGCGGCCCATCTTGCCCTAGCGTGGCGCCAAGCTCACGGGAGGTGCTGCATGATCACGATGATGATGGTCGTCGGGGGAGCGGCGCTCCTCCTCGGTATCGCTCGCACGGTCTTCTTCTTCAACGTCACCTCGGGCCACGCCGAGACGGCCGGCTCGCGCCAGATCGAGGGGATGCTGGTGAACATGGTGCTCATGGTGTTCGGGCTCCTCGTCTTCGGCCTCGGCCTGCTGTGGGCCATCTACGGGGTCTCGTCCTGACGCTCCGCGACTGAGCCGACCCGACCGCCGTGACGCGGTGCGGAGCGTCCCGGCGCGCCGCCCGGCGCCGCCCCTCCGCGCCGGTCGTCCCAGGGGGTCGGCAGGTCCCCACGACCGTGTAACCTCGTGTCAGAGACGCCGCTGCCGCGCCCGCTCACGGCCGCGGCCGGCGGCAGCATAAGGAGGCGAATGTTCCTACTCTTCATCGTCCTGCTCGTGGCCACCATGCTCGTGCAAGGCTACCTGCGCAACACGTATGCCAGGTGGGGGCGGGTACCGGCCGCCTCCGGCCTGACGGGCGCGCAGACGGCGCGCGCGATCCTCGACGCCAACGGCCTGCATGACGTGCGCGTCGTGGAGGTGCCCGGGCAGCTCACCGACCACTACGACCCGCGCAAGAAGGTCGTCTCGCTCTCCACGGCGAACTTCCGCGGCGCCACCGTCGCCGCCCACGCCGTAGCCGCCCACGAGGTCGGCCACGCCATCCAGCACGCCAACGGCTACGCGCCCCTGCAGGTGCGCACCGCGCTCGTGCCGGTGGCCACGCTGGGCGCGAACTTCGCGCCGTGGCTTATCATCCTCGGCGCCGTGATCGGCGCGTTCGGCCTGGTGCAGATCGGCGTCATCCTCTTCGGCGCCGCGGTGCTGTTCCAGCTCGTCACCCTGCCGGTGGAGTACAACGCCAGCAGCCGCGCCGCCCAGCAGCTCGCCACGCTGGGCATCGCCACGCAGAACGAGGTCGGGGGCACGCGACAGGTGCTGAACGCCGCGGCGCTCACCTACGTGGCCGCCGCCGCGGGCTCGATCATGTACCTGCTCTACTACCTCTCGATCTTCATGGGCAACCGCGACTGAGGCCCCGGTCCACGGCGCTCACCGCAGCCGCCGCCCGCGAGGGCGGCGGTCGTCATGAGGCGCCCAGGCTCAGCGCCTCGCGCGCCTTGGCGACGAGCTCTTCCGGGCTGCTCGCCCGCGCCTTGGTCTCGAGGGACGCGCGCGTGTACCCGTCGAGGCGCCCCGCCAGCATGCGGCCCAGCCGCGCCTGGCGCTCCGCGTTCACCGGCGCCACCGGCACGTGCATGCGCTGGCGCCACGCCTCGGCCCCCTGCAGCAGCAGGTAGGCCTGCTCGTGACGGCCCAGCTGCGCCAGGTAGGCGGCCGCGCCCTCGACGTAGAGGACCTCGATCACCGGCGCCCCCTGTCGGACGGCGAGCTCGAGGCCCCTGGCCAGCCGCTCCCGCGCCCGCACCATGTCGCGGCGCATCAGCGAGACCCGCGCCAGGTCGTAGAGCACGAACGAGGCGCCCCTGTCCTCGCCGTGCCGCTCGCGTACCGCCAGGGCGCGTAGGCCCTCGGCCTCGGCGGTCTCCAGCTGACCGCGCTCGATGGCCACCAGGCAGCGGCGGTGCCAGACGTTCGCGCGCCCGCCGGCCAGGTCGAGCTCCTCGTACAGCTCCATGACCTCGTCGGCGAGCCTCTCGGCCTCGTCGAGGTCGCCGCGGTGCCAGGCGCTCACGCTCAGGTTGTCGATGGCGTAGGCGTAGCCCAGCGTGTCGGAGAGCCCCTCGGAGAGGTCGCGGCTCAGGCGGTAGTTGGCCTCGGCCTCCTCGTGGTCGCCGATGTCGAGGGCCACGTTGCCGAGGCTCAGGTAGGTGTTCGCCTGGGCCTCCACGTTGCCGAGCTTCTGGGCCAGCGCGATGCTCTCGCCCATCAGGCCGCGCGCCGACTCGTAGTCGGCGGCGTTCTGCGCCAGCGCGCCCAGGCTCCTCAGCGCCGTGATGGCGCTGACGTCGTCGCCGAGCTCCCTGGCCACGGCGAGAGCCGCCTCCAGCTGCGGCTTCGCGCCCTTCAGGTCGCCCTGCCGCCAGGCCAGCACACCGTCGGCCAGCATGGCCGCGGCGCGCAGGGGCTTCGGCGCCGACGCCCCCGCCTCGAGGGCGCGCTTCAGCCAGCGCCGGCCCTCGCTGAGGGCGCCGACGCGGTGCCAGTAAGGCCTCAGGTCGGCGGCCAGGCGCAGGGCCTCCTCGGCGCGGTCCGTCCGTAGCAGCCACGTGAGCGCGGCCCTGAGGTTCCCGTCCGAGGCGCGCATGCGACGCAGCCAGTGCTGCTGCTCGGGGCCGCGCAGCGCCTCGCCGCCCAGGCCGGCGTAGACCACGAAGAACGTGGCGTGTCGGCGCCTCAGCTCCTCGGCGTCGGGGTCCTCCTCCAGCCGCTCGGCGGCGAACTCGCGCAGCGTCTCCAGCATCACGTAGGCCTCCTCGTCGGGGTCGGCCCGCATGAGGAGGCTGGCGTCGCACAGCGCGGCGATGCCGTCCAGGACGTCGCCGCTCCCGAGGACGCTCTCGATGGCGTCGAGGTAGGTGACGCCGTCGAAGACCGCCAGGCGCGAGAAGAGCCGCCGGTCGCGCTCGCTGAGCTGGTCGTAGCTCCACGAGATCGTGGCGCGCAGGGTCTGCTGACGCTCGGGGGCGTCGCGCGGCCCACCGGTGAGCACCGGCAGCCGCTTGGTCATGCGCTCCAGCAGCGCCGCGGGGGGCAGCGTGCGCACGCGCGCGGCGGCGAGCTCGATCGAGAGGGGCAGGCCGTCCACGCGCCGGCACACCTCCACGACCGCCTCGACGTTCTCCTCGTCCAGGACGAACCCGTGGCTGACGTCGTCGGCGCGGTCTACGAAGAGGCGCACGGCGTCGTGGGCCATGGCCTCCTCGAGCGTGAGCCGGGTGCCGCGCGGCGGCAGCTCCATGGGCGGCACGGGGAAGGCGATCTCGCCGCGCGCCCTCAGCATCTGCCGCGACGTCACGAGGACCTTCACGCCCGGCGCGGCGGCCAGCAGGCGCGACACGAACGGCACGCCGGCGAGGAGGCCTTCGAAGTTGTCGAGGATGAGGAGCATCTTCCGTGCGCGCAGGACCTCGACGAGCCGCTCCTCGGGACCGCCCGTCTCGGTCTCGCGCATCCCGAGGGCGGCGAGCACCTCGGCGGGCAGCAGCTCGGGGTCGCGCACCGCGTCGAGCGAGACGAACACGACGCCGTCGGGGAACGACTCGGTGACGAGGGACGCGACCTCGATCGCCAGCCTGCTCTTGCCGATGCCGCCGGGGCCGTGGACGGTCACGAGGCGCACGGCGTCGTCGCGGACCAGGTCGGCCAGGCGCTGGAGCAGCCCGCCGCGACCCACGAACGAGGTGGGTGGGCGCGGCACCTGGGGCGCGGCCGGCCTCCCGACCCGCTGGTCGTGCTCGGCCAGCGCCGGCCACGCCGCGCCCGTCACGCGGCGCAGGCGCCTGGGTCCCGTCCCGCGGCCGGGAGCCGGGTCGGCAGGCTGCGGCGCGGCGTCCCTCGACGCGGACCGGGCAGGAGCGGCCTGCGGCACCGGGGGCTCGGCCGACGCGGGCGGGCCGGCGTGGAAGCGCTCGGTCACGAGCACGGCCAGGTCGTTGGCGAGCAGCTCGGCCAGCTCCTCGGGCGTCTGGTACGGCCGGAACGAGGCCCTGCCCTCGGCGATGACCCGCTGCAGGAGAGCATCCAGACGCGGCTCGCGGCCCGGAGCGGGCTGCTTCACGTACAGGAGCGCCGGCATGCCGGCCGAGAGGAGGTACTCCTCCTCGAGCCCGGAGACGGGCGATCCAGGGGCCACCCAGCCGTACGACTCGCCGTAGATGCCCACGAAGACGTCGCTCTGGCGGAGGTAGGAGCGGTAGACCTCGGCCGGCGGGTGCGGCCTGGCGCCCTGCTCGAACATGACGGGCGTGAGCCTGAGCCGCTCGATGGCGCCGCGCGCGGCGCGCCGCTCGGCGGCGAGCTCGTTGAGGGTGGAGGAGACGAAGACGCGGATGCGCCTGTCGGGCGTGACGATGGGGGGCACGGGCCTGGCCGCGGGCGCCGCCGCAGGGTTCACGCCGGCGGCAGGCAGCGCCCCGGCGGGCACGACGCCGAGCCTGCTCGTCCGCTTCTCCCGGCGTTCGGAGAGGAAGCGGGCGATGTTGGTGAGGTTGGCGAGGATCGTCACGATCACGCCAACCGTGGTGAGCAACGCTATCGCCTCGGCCATACACCGGGACCCGCGCTCTTCGGGAGGACGTTATGGGAGGGGGTCGTGCCTCAGAGTCTACGCCCGCGTGGCCCGGGGCGGGAGGGGTGCGGGCGCACGGCGGCGGACGCCCGTGGCGCAGGCGCCGCAGACGTCGGCCGCGGCCCCGCACGACCAGGGCCCCGGGGGTGTGACCCCGGGGCCCTGTGTGATGTGCCCTAGCCGTCAGCGGCGCGTCAGGACACGTCCTGGAGGGCCGCCTCCATGATGGCGGCCGCCCTGTCGACCTCCTCGGCCGAGACGATCAGCGGCGGGGCGATGCGGATGGCGTTGCCGCCCATGCCGCCCTTGCCAAGCAGCAGGCCGCGGCGGCGCGCGGCCGCCACGAAGGCGTTCGCGCGCGCGGGATCGGGGCGCTTGTCGGGCCCCGGCTGCACCAGCTCGATGGCCTGCATGAGGCCCATGCCCCGCACCTCGCCCACGTACTCGAACCGCGCCGCGAGCCGGTCGAGGTGCGCGCGTAGCCGGGCGCCCTGGCGCTCGGCGTTGCCGGCCAGGTCGTGCTTCACGATGTACTCGACCGTCGCCAGCGCGGTGGCCATCGCCACGGGGTTGCCGCCGTAGGTGGAGAGCGAGAGGTGGTCGACGGCGGCGGCGATCTCGGGGGTCGTGATCGTCACGCCCAGCGGGTAGCCGTTGGCGACGCCCTTGGCGAACGTCATGATGTCGGGCTGCACGCCCCAGTGCTCGATGGCGCAGAGGTGCTTGCCCGTGCGGCCCCAGCCCGTCTGCACCTCGTCGATGATCAGGAGGCCGCCGGCCGCCTTGACGATCGGGTAGACGCGCTTGAAGTAGTCCTTCGGCGCGACCACGAAGCCGCCGACGCCCTGGATGGGCTCGGCCACGAAGGCCGCGATGCGCCCCTCCGTGGAGCAGGAGATGACCTCCTCGACCTCGGCGACGCACAGGTCGAGGTAAGCCTCCTCGCTCATGCCGGCGGGCCGGCGGTACATGTTCGGGTTGCGGACGTGCTTGACGTAGCCGTCGTAGACGCGGCCGCCCTTCCACGGGCCCTGGCCGGTGAGGCTCATCGCCGTCTGCGTGCGGCCGCTGTAGCCGTGGCGCAGGGCGATCACGTCGGTGTGGCCCGTGTACATGCGGGCCGTCTGGATGGCGGTCTCGTTGGCCTCGGTGCCCGAGCTGGTGAAGAACGACACCGCCAGGTCGCCGGGGGTGAGGTCGCGTAGCAGCTCGGCGAAGGCGACCGTCACCTCGTTGATGAACAGCGTCGAGGTGTGCTGCACCTTCCAGAGCTGGCGCACCGTAGCCTCGGTGACCTCCTCGTTGCAGTGGCCCACGGAGACCGTGAGGATGCCGCCGAAGAAGTCGAGGTACTCGTTGCCCTCGACGTCCCAGACGTACATGCCCTTGGCCCTGTCCACGGCGAGCGGCTCGTCGCCGTAGAGCTGCAGCTTGTTGGTCACCGGGTAGAGGACCTGCTCCTGCCTGGCCCTCAGCTCCCTCGTCTTCTCGCCGGCGCCCCTGACGCGCTCGGCCGCCACGCCTTGCTGGCTCACGCCCTGCCCCTTCCGCCTCGGCGGCGCGGGGGCGCACGGTGCGCCGGTCCGGCCGACTGGCTGCGCATACGCCAAGAACCTATCAGATGCCCAGGTAGGCCCGTGCGATGGTCGGGTGGCCGAGCAGCTCGCTCGAGGGCCCTTCGAGCACCAGGCGCCCGTTCTCGAGCACGTAGGTGCGGTCGGAGACCTTCAGGACCTGCCGCACGTTCTGCTCGACCAGCAGGATGGGCAGGCCCGTCGCCGAGACCCGCCTGATCACGCCCATCACCTCGCGCACCAGCAGGGGCGCCAGTCCGAGGCTGGGCTCGTCCATGATCAGCACGCGCGGGTGGAGCATCAGCGCTCGGCCGATGGCGACCATCTGCTGCTGGCCGCCCGAGAGGGCGCCGGCCGGCGCGCGGCGCTTGTCGTACAGGTCCGGGAAGAGCTCGTAGACGGCGGCGAACCCCTCGCGGCGCCTGGCGCGGGCCGGCTTCAGGTACGCGCCCAGGCTCAGGTTCTCCTCGACCGTCATGTCGGGGAAGAGCTGCCTACCCATGGGCACGTGGGCCAGGCCGCGCAGGGCCAGCTCGTGCGGGGTGAGGCCGGTGACGTCCTCGCCGGCGAGGACCACGCGGCCGCGCCACGGCCGGATCATCCCCGACACGGCGCGCAGGATCGTCGACTTGCCGCTGCCGTTGCCGCCCACCAGGCCGACGAGCTCGCCGGGGTCCACGTGGAGGCTCACGCCGAACACCACCTGCAGCTCGCCGTAGCCCAGGTCGGCGTCGACGACCTGCAGCACCGGCTCGCTCGCGCCGCCGTCGCGGGCGGCCTCTGGGGCCGGCGACAGGGCCGCGGGCACGGGGTCCGCGGCGGGGACGTCCAGCCCGTCGTCACCCATCGTCCTCGACCCCCAGGTACGCCTCCACCACACGCGGGTCGCTGACGACCTCGCGCGGGGTGCCGGAGGCGATCAGCTCGCCGAACGCCAGCACGTAGACGTGGTCGCACAGCTCGGTGACGGCCTGCATGATGTGCTCCACCATCACCACCGCCATGCCGGTTCGTGCCAGGCCGCGCACGAACTCGATCATGTCGCGCAGCGCCGGCGGGTTCAGCCCGGCCATGAGCTCGTCGAGGAAGAGCACCTTCGGCTCGGTGGCCAGCGCCCGGGCCAGCTCGAGGCGGCGGCGCCTGGCGAGGTTCAGGTCGCCGGCCGGCTGCAACGCCCTGTCGTCCAGACCCACGGTCTCGAGGGCGGCGTGGGCGCGCCGCTCGGCCTCGCGCCTGTCGGCGGCGCGGAGGAAGGCGCTTAGCAGCACGTTCTCCCGGACGGTGAGGTCGGCGGACGGCCGCGCGAACTGGG
>Ga0079224_100017890_pt1 | contig 10005 bp, 7 predicted proteins | sample Stecom2015_FD_80414 | JGI IMG/M metagenome (GOLD analysis project Ga0079224, IMG submission 80414) | Agricultural soil microbial communities from Utah to study Nitrogen management - Steer compost 2015 | ecosystem: Environmental > Terrestrial > Soil > Agricultural land | place: USA: Utah... | reverse complement strand
TCCGATTACGCGCAAGCTCAGCAAGCGCAACAAGGTGCTTCCCGTCAGTCTCAGGTCTTGCCTGAACAGCAGGGCATTGAAGTTAAGCGCGATGGACAGTTGCGTTGGTTAGTGGTTGAACGGCCCGCTGAAGAGGTCTTCCCAGCAATTATCGAGTTCTGGGGGCAGCAAGGGTTCACCATTCGTTCACAAGACCCTCAAGCGGGTGTTGTGCAAACCGACTGGGCCGAGAACCGTGCCAAGATTCCTGAAAGCTGGATTCGCTCGGCATTGGGTTCCATTATTGATCAGGTATTCGACAGTGGTGAACGCGAGCGCTTTACAACACGTCTTGAGCGTGTCGATGGGCGCACCGAGGTTTACATCAGTCATCAACACATGGAAGAAACGCCCACTACCGATGGGGCAGCATTCAAATGGGTGTATGGCGACGAAGATCCGAATCTGAATGCGGCTATGTTGGCGCGCTTGATGGTGTTCTTAGGTACCGATGTAGAACGTGCTCAAAGTCAGGTGGCGCAAGCTGAGGCTGGCCCACAAGGTACGCTTATCGAAGCTTCAACGCAAGAAGCAGCGCTTACACTGAACGAGCCCTTCGATCGTGCGTGGCGTCGTGTTGGTGTAGCCATCGATGCAGCGGGCTTCTCGGTTGAAGACCGCGACCGTTCAACGGGTGATTACTTTGTTCGTTATCTCGACTCCGATAGTGGCGAGAAAATCGAGCAACAAAACCTGATTGGCCGTCTCTTTGGTACACGTAATACTGCCGAAGCAGTTCGTTATCGCATTCGCGTTAACACCGTAGGCAATGTGTCCACCGTAAGGGTGCTCGATGAGAATGCCCAAGTTCAGGACACCGATACCGCTAGACGTATTCTGACCGTGTTGCGCAACCATATGCCAAGCTAAGGTTGCATTAAGGCATTCACTGTCTAGGCAATAAAAAACCCGCCAGCTACATCATCTAGCTGGCGGGTTTTTTTTGATGTGTTATTTGCTATTCGTAATACGTAACGATGCGCCGATCATTGATTAAATGAATATCGAAGGGTGTGCAGTAAATATCTTCCAAGACATCTTTGCGGATAATGTCGTCGGGAGTGCCCTGTTGGTGGACATTGCCATCTTTCATGGCGATGATGTGGTCAGAGTAGGTTGAAGCGAAGTTGATGTCGTGCAGAACTACCACTACCGTTTTACCCAGCTCTTCGGCGGCGTGCTTCAGAATTTTCATCATGCCTGTTGCGTGACGCACATCAAGGTTATGTAAGGGCTCGTCAAATAACACATAGTCTGTACCTTGGCACAGCACCATGGCCACAAAGGCGCGCTGACGCTGCCCACCTGATAATTCGTCCAGAAAACGGTTGGCGTGTTCTTGCAAGTCGAGATGGGCGATGGCTTCATCGATATGGCGAAGGTCGTCTGCAGTCAGTTTTCCCTTAGAGTAGGGGAAACGACCAAAGCTAACCAGATCGTAAACGCTTAGGCGCGCGGCAATGTGATTATCTTGGCGCAAAATGGATAAGCGTCGGGCTAATTCGTGACTAGGGGTGTTGGTTACGTCCATACCGTCTACCATCACGCTGCCTGCGCTCATGGGCAAAAGACGCGCAATCATCGATAGCAGGGTGGATTTACCTGCCCCATTAGGGCCGATAATTGATGTCACTCCGCCTCGGGTTAGGGTTAAGGAAACATTATTAACGACAATGCGGTCGCCGTACGTCTTGTGAACATTGGAGACTACGATCATCGCATGGCTCCTCGTAAAACCAGAATAATAAACACAACACCACCGATGAATTCGATGATGATGGACAAGGCGGTATTGAAATCGAAAAGCCGCTCAAGAATGGCTTGACCACCTACAAGGCAAATAATACCCAGCAGAATAGAGATGGGCAGGATGTAGCGATGTTTACTACTGCCCGCCATGGCATGAGCAAGGCTAACAATTAATAAACCGAAGAAGGTAATGGGGCCCACTAAAGCAGTCGATACTGATACCAACATGGCAACCACCACCAGAATGGCTGAAACGGTGGCTTTGTAGGGAACCCCTAAACTGATTGCTGCCGGACGACCCAGTGTTAATACATCAAGGTAGGGCATCAGCTTCAGACCGGCTAACGAGGCCACGCCTACAATCGCGGCAGAAATGCCCAGTAAGGAGTGATCAATGGTGTTGAAGCTAGCAAAAAAGGTATCTTGCAGCACTAGGTATTCGTTCGGGTCTAGCATGCGTTGCATTAAGCCCGACAAACTACGGAAAAATACCCCGCATACAATACCCACTAACACCAATAAATGCAGGCTACGGTTGCCACTCATGAACAGCCACTGGAATAAAATGCCAGAAAACGTGGCCATGACTACAACTTCGATTAAGAACTGTAATCGAGGATCAATACTTGCGAGCGCCTGTGAAGTAAAGAAAAAGACGATCGTGGTTTGAATTAAGATGTAGAGCGAATCAAACCCCATGATCGCAGGCGTAAGAATGCGATTGGCGGTAACGGTTTGGAACAGTACGGTCGATACGGCAACCGCATAGCCGACCAACATTAGAGCTAAGACTTTGGTGCCTCTAAACGGCAGAATAAAGCCCCAGTTGGCGCTGGCGCCAATGAGCATGAAGCAGGCTATTGCAATCAGGGCAACAGCGGTTAGGCCAAGAATAACGCGGGTAGGGCGCTGCATGACCTTGGAGGATGGTTCAGCGCGCGTCATAAGGTTTTCTTAGAAGAAGGTAAATAAACACCCCGCTACCAATTACACCCACCACGATACTGATGGGAATTTCGTAAGGTGCGCGTATAACACGACCAAAAATATCGCAGGCCAATAAGGATGCGGCGCCACTAATTGCGACCCACGGCACAGCACGGCGCATGTTATCGCCAATCAACAAACTCACTACGTTGGGCACAATTAGACCGAGGAAAGGGACGATTCCAGCCGTAACCACCACACAGGCCGTAACCATCGACACAATCACTAAGCCTAAGTTAACGACCGCGTTGTAATTCAGGCCCAGGCTGGTGGTTAAGTTCTGACCTAAACCAGCCACAGTGAAACGGTCCGCAGCAAACCACGCTAACAACATGCCAATAAAACCTATCCACAGCAGTTCGTAGCGGCCTTGTAAGATTCCAGAGAAATCGCCCATGGTCCACGCTAATAACGAGGCCAGTAAGTCGAAACGGTATGCAAAAAAGGTAGTGACCGCACCAATAACCCCGCCGAGCATAATACCGATTAACGGCACCAATAGTGGGTCGCGTAGCGGTACCAGTTTTAGAATGCGTAAGAACAGAGCGGTACCAGCTAAGGCGAAGGCTGCGGCCACCAACATTTTGGCTGTGATGGGCCAGTTAGGCGCTAGTAGCGTAACCACTAAAAAGCCGAGGCTGGCTGATTCGACGGTGCCGATGGTGGAGGGTTCGACAAAGCGGTTACGTACCACCATTTGCATGACTAAGCCAGCAATGGCCATGGAAGCCCCCGCTAACATCACGGCTAATGTGCGCGGGATACGGCTAATGACAAGTACCTGAGCGGGCCGGCTATCGGGTCCAAGTGTCAGTAGCGAAGCGATAGAAACATCGCTAACGCCAATGAACAAGGATGTTAGAGCAAGCCCGATTAGAGTGGCAATGCCAACAAAGTAAAATCGCAACAGTTCAGTCCTTCGGTGTTGAGCAAGAGCCGAGCGCTTAGTTTGCTGAGTTCGGTGCCGAGAGCACCTGTTCGCTAAGGTTCATGACTGAACGGTACCCGTGCATGATGGTGTATGCATCAACAGGGCTTAAGTACACAATCTGCTGTTTCTTCCACGCAGTGGTTTCGTGGATAAGTGGATTGTCGAGTAATTTGGCGGCTGCGCCACTTTGCCCAATGCCCGCATCGCGGTCAATCACAAACAACCAGTCGGGATTCGATTCGAGGATGAATTCGTACGATACCGAGTCACCGCCGTGGAAACGGTCGTCGATGTTATCAATAACGGGAGTGAAGCCTACTTCGTTGAAGATCCAACTAACGCGTGACTTGGGGCCATATACACCCAGTTTGCCAGCATTCGTTACTAATACGATGGCTTTGTTATCCACAGTAGCCGCGGCTTCGCGTAATGCTTCAAAGCGGGCGTCGATGGAGGCATTCAGTTCGGCGGCACGTTCTTGTTTAGCGAAAATTTCACCTAGGGTAGTGATGTTCTGTTGAATGCTAGGTAAAAAATGGAGGTTATCGGGGGTTAAGTCGATAGTGGGTTGAATACGTGAAAGTTCTTTGTATTTAACGGCAGAACGACTAGCGATAATCATTAAATCAGCGCGGGCAGCTGCAATGGCTTCGTAATTAGGTTCTTGTAGTGTGCCGGTTTTAATGTAGTCTTTACTGGTGTATTGCTTTAAATAGTCGGGATATAAGTGATCGCCACCGGGTACGCCTGTGATCTCTACGCCCAATGCGTCCAGTATGTCGATTAATGCAATATCTTGCACTAAAACGCGTTTAGGTGTTTCGGCTAAGACCGTTTCACCTTGTTTGTGTTGAATCGTGATTTCTTGTGCAGAGACTGCAGAGGCGGGCAGCGCCCAAAGCATAGCAGCGCTGAATAGGGCGCCATGATACGCCCAACATTAATGCGTTTCGTCATGATTGTTACTCGAGTTCGCGACCTCTACCTAGGCTTGCTTGTGAGCCAAAGCGGAGTGCGTAGGCAGGTTGCGGTACATACTGGGATAGGAATATAAATGAGAATGATTATAACATTGCCTCAAGCTCTGGCCCTGCAAAAAACCAGTATCTAGCATTCAGGTGATGGTAGTGTAGGGGCTTACGTACAGAGCTGTATACCTTAGAGTAGCAGGGTGTCCAACGCTTGTGATGAGCTAGATCAAAACACTAGACATTTTTTAACATCACGTGGATAATGAGAATCAATATCATTTACGAGTTTGCTTAGGGAGTAATCATGAGTACGCCATTGGCTGCCTATCGTGCTACGGGTCATACTGCTGATTTTGGTCTCAATGCCTTGTTTAGTCGATTTTTTAAACCCAGTTGGGTGGGCATGGTGTGTTGCGTCCTAAGCTTTGCGGTGGCCTCAGTGGCCTTGGCGTATTCGGCTAGCTTATTTCAAGCGCCTTCCAGCACGGTTAAACTGCGCACTACTGATCAGGCTCAGCGTTATCAATTGGATTCGGGGGCAGTATTGTCACTGCAGCCGGAAACTCGGGTTAACGTGGTGAATTACGATGCGGCCCAAGAAGTGCATGTGCTGGGTGGGCAGGTGCAAGTAGATTTACAGGCGGCGACAGATGTTAAAACCCGCGTGTATGCCGGTAAAAAAGTGATAGAAAGTCAGGATGGGGTAATAAACGTGTCGTATTCAGCGCACAGTGCCCCGTTAATTCACGTTAGTTCTGGTTCTGTGCGTGTAGCGAACGAGCAAGTATGGTGGCAAAGCACTAAATAAAAGTGTGCACAGCCATACGCAATGTATGGCTGGCTATGTGGTGAACGATTAGTCACCATCACGTAGATAGCGTGTTTTCCAGTCGTACAACATATCTAAGGCCTGACGTGGGCTTAAATCATCTGTATTTAACTGCGTTAGCGCTAGCTGTAGTTCCAGCGCTTTTTCATCACATTCACTTAGGCTGACCGCAACAGGGCTTTCAACGGCGGGTTGTTGGAACAAGTCCATTTGGGCAGTCGGCTCATGCTGCGCTTCCAAGCGACTGAGTTCGCGGCTTGCTTGACGAATTACAGCCGCTGGAATCCCCGCCCGTTGGGCGACTTGAATTCCGTAACTACGGCTGGCTGGGCCTTCTTGTACTTCATGTAAGAACACAATACCACCGGCGGATTCAGCGGCGGCCAAATGCACGTTGGCGGCTTCTTTTTCTAGCTCGGGTAAGCGCGTGATCTCAAAGTAGTGCGTCGCGAATAAACATAAGGCTTGGTTATGTTGAAGCAAGCGGTAGGCGATGGACCATGCCAACGCTAAGCCATCGTAGGTTGAGGTGCCGCGACCGATTTCGTCCATTAACACCAAGCTGTGCGAGGTGGCCGCCGATAAAATAGCAGCGGCTTCGGTCATTTCCATCATGAAGGTTGAGCGGCCACCGGCTAAGTCGTCGGCTGCACCAATACGGGTGAAGATGCGATCTACCGGGCCCACGGTGGCTTGCGTAGCAGGCACGTAACTGCCTGTTCTGGCCAATAGCGCAATTAAGGCATTTTGTCGCATGTAAGTTGACTTACCGCCCATGTTGGGGCCGGTGATCAACAGCATGCGTCGCTGCTCGTGAAGCTCACAATGGTTGGGCGTGAAATGCTCAATGGTGTGTTCAACCACTGGGTGACGGCCTGCTTCTACCCAAAGACCAGGTTGGTTGCTAAGGGTAGGGGCTACCCAGTCATTCTGTAAGGCGTGGTGGGCAAACGCCCCTAAGGCATCCAGTTCAGCAAGCGCGGCAGCGCAGTTTGATAAAGCGCCAGCAAAAGGTTGCAGTTGTTGCAGGAGTTCATCGAATAAGTATTTCTCGCGTGCCAAACTGCGCTCTTTAGCAGACAGTACTTTGTCTTCCCATTCTTTAAGCTCTGGCGTGATGTAGCGCTCTACATTTTTGAGGGTTTGGCGGCGGCGATAGTCGTCGGGTACCTTATCGGCTTGAGCGCGGCTTACTTCAATAAAAAAGCCATGTACGCGATTAAACTCCACACGCAAGTTAGCAATACCCGTGCGTTCACGTTCACGGGTTTCAATATTCAGTAATACGTCGCCATTGTCGGTGGCTAAGGCACGTAATTCATCCAGCTCGTTGTCATAGCCGGCTGCAATCACACCGCCTTCACGAATTAATAGCGCGGGCTCTTCTGCAATGGCTTGATGTAGGCGTTGTGCCAGCTCAGGTGAAATATGAATGCGCGCAAGTAGATTTTCTAGTTCGGGAATACATTCAAACTGCTGGCGTATATCTGCTTGTAAGGTAGGTAGCAAACTAAGCCCATCGCGTAGGCTTGCTAGCTCTCGTGGGCGCACCGAAGACAATGCAATACGCGTAGCAATGCGTTCTAAGTCAGGATAGAGGCTAAGCGAACGACGCAGTTTCGCCAGTGCCGACTCACCACTTAACGATGCTTGGCCTTCGGTTAGCAACACGCCCACTACACGTTGTCGAGTTAGAACCGGATCGTTGTTGCGCAACGGGTGATGTAACCAGCGGCGCAATAGGCGCGAGCCCATTGGGGTTTCACAATGGTCCAGCGTTGAAAATAAGGTGGGCTTGTCTTCTCCGCTAATGGTTTCGGTAATTTCTAAATTCTTGCGGGTTACGCTATCTAATACGACAAATTCGCCACTGTGCTCAATGCCTATGCTTTGTATGTGGGGCAGGGCTTGATATTGGGTGTGGCTAACGTAACGTAGCAAGGCGCCAGCGGCGCACGTGGCCACTGGGTAATCGTCTAGCCCAAAGCCTGATAAGGTGTCAGTTTGGAAATGATCCAATAAGGTTTGGCGCGCGCCAGTGTCTTCAAAATGCCAGTCGGGTACACGGCTGACGCGTTCATCAAATCCCTCGGGTAAGCCAGCCGATTCGGCCAGTACAAGTTCAGCCGCGGATAAGCGACTAAGCTCTGCATCCATTAGTTCAGGGGTGCATTCATTGACTTTAAATTCACCGCTAGCCAGATTCATCCAAGCCAGCCCAATACGCTCTTGGCGGTTCTTCCGTGCCCGATACACAGCAGTAATAATGCGATCGGATTTGCTGGGTAGTAACGCGTCGTCCGTCAGGGTGCCGGGGGTGACGATACGTACAATTTGCCGCTCAACCGGGCCTTTGCTGGTGGCTGGGTCGCCAACTTGTTCACAAATGGCGACCGACTCGCCCAAGGCCACCAAACGGGCCAGATAACCTTCCATTGCATGGTATGGCACACCGGCCATGGGCACTGGCTTGCCGTTAGACATGCCACGTTTGGCAAGGGTAAGGTTGAGCAATCGAGCCCCGCGCTCTGCATCCTCGTAGAACAACTCGTAAAAGTCCCCCATGCGGTAGAACAACAGATGCGACCCCGCTTGCTCTTTTAACGTCAGGTATTGCCGCATCATGGGGGTGTGGTTGGAAAGATCTGTTTTGCTCATTCAAATCAAAAGCTTAGGGGTTTTGAGGAGTAGGCTAGCGCTGTGTGTAGGCCATTGTACTGGCAGTTAGGCGATGGCAAGCACCATTATAAGAACGTGGCGGCTTAAGCCTAAATAAGAAAAGCTGGCAACGCTGGCCAGCTGGTTTTTAGTGTAGCAAATTGTCGTGTTGGGGCGTTAGGACTGTGTTTATTGAAGTTGCTCAGAAATTGGGTGTATGAGTGTTGGTTTCTTAATGCAAAAAAAAACATAGCCGGCTGCTGCCGGCTATGTTTACTATCAAACCACTAATTAAACTGGATATTACTCGTGGCTATTAGGTGAGTCTTCACCTGCAAAGGCGCCCAGTTTGCGCAGTGCGGCTTCTACACCGGCACCGTAAGCTGGATCGGCTTTGCTACAGTTTTCCACATGACGACGTTTAATGAAGTCAGGTGCATCACCCATAGCGCGAGCAGTGTTGTCGAACAATACTTGCTGTTGTTCTGGGCTCATCAAGCGGAACAAATCACCCGGCTGTTTGTAGTAGTTGGAATCATCCTCACGGAAGTCCCACCAGTCAGCGTTGCCGTTGATTTTCAGTGGCGGTTCGCGGAACTGAGGCTGCTCTTGCCACTGGTTAAAGCTGTTGGGCTCGTAGTGGGGGAGGCTGCCATAGTTACCATCCATTCGGCCAGCCCCATCGCGGTGGTTGCTGTGTACAGGACAACGAGGTGCGTTAACAGGGATCTGGTGGTAGTTAACACCTAAACGGTAGCGCTGCGCATCGGCGTAGTTAAACAGGCGGGCTTGCAGCATTTTGTCGGGTGAGACGCTAATGCCGGGAACCAAATTGCTGGGTGCAAATGCACTTTGCTCAACATCGGCAAAGAAGTTTTCTGGGTTGCGGTTCAGCTCGAACTCGCCCACTTCGATCAGCGGGTAATCGCCTTTAGGCCATACTTTGGTTAGGTCAAAGGGGTGGTATGGTACTTTTTCTGCATCGGTTTCGGGCATAACCTGAATGTACATCGTCCATTTCGGGAAATCACCGTTTTCAATGGATTCGTACAAATCACGCTGGTGGCTTTCACGGTCGTTACCGATAATTTCGGCGGCCTCAGCATCCGTTAGGTTCTTAATGCCTTGCTGTGTGCGGAAATGGAATTTTACCCAGAAGCGTTCGCCAGCTTCGTTCCAGAAGCTGTAGGTATGTGAACCAAAACCATGCATGTGGCGGTAGCTAGCAGGGATGCCACGATCGCTCATGACAATCGTTACTTGGTGCAGGGCTTCGGGTAGCAGTGTCCACCAATCCCAGTTGTATGTTGCCGAGCGCATGTTAGTGCGAGGGCAGCGTTTTACGGCTTTGTTCAGGTCAGGGAATTTGCGGGGATCGCGGATAAAGAACACGGGGGTGTTGTTACCGACCATGTCCCAGTTACCTTCTTCGGTATAAAACTTCAGTGCAAAACCACGAATATCGCGCTCGGCATCGGCTGCGCCGCGCTCACCTGCTACTGTGGTGAAACGAGCAAACATTTCGGTTTTTTTGCCTACCGATTCAAAAATTTTGGCGCGTGTGTACTTAGTAATGTCATGAGTAACGGTAAAGGTACCGAACGCGCCGGAGCCTTTGGCGTGCATGCGGCGTTCGGGAATGACTTCACGTACAAAGTTAGCGAGCTTCTCGTTCAGCCACACGTCTTGCGACAGTAGTGGGCCACGTGGGCCGGCAGTAAGGCTGTTTTGGTTATCAGGAACGGGGGCGCCAAACTGGGTCGTTAAGTAGGTGGGTTTGTCTGTAGGCTTACTCAAGGTAGCAACTCCTCATGATTGGTAGGGCTGTGTAAGTAGGATTA
>Ga0079224_100017888_pt1 | contig 10006 bp, 9 predicted proteins | sample Stecom2015_FD_80414 | JGI IMG/M metagenome (GOLD analysis project Ga0079224, IMG submission 80414) | Agricultural soil microbial communities from Utah to study Nitrogen management - Steer compost 2015 | ecosystem: Environmental > Terrestrial > Soil > Agricultural land | place: USA: Utah... | reverse complement strand
GTCAGCACGAGGCGCACCTGCTCGCCGACCTCGAGCGGACCGGTGAGCTCCATGAGCATCAGGTGGTCGGCGCCGGGGGCGAGCTCGTGGCTTCCGCCCGCGGGGACCGCGAAGCCCTCGGGCCGCTCCTGCATCACGGCGGCGCCGCCGGACTGCACCACCTCGTGCAGCTCGACCTCGCCGGCCACGTCGGTGGCGGCGCCGACCAGGACCCGGTCCTCGTCGCCGGTGTTGGTGAGCACGCCGAACGCCGCGGTCATGGCGCCGTCGGCGGCGCGTACCCAGACGTCCTGGACCATCAGCGTCGCGCCGGGGTCGGTGGGGTCCGCGGGCGCCGGCTCGGCATCGGCGCCGTCACCGCACGCGTTCAGCACGAGCAGGACCAGCAGGACGGGCAGCAGGGACAGGGAACGGGCCCGGGGGATCATGACCATCACTCTCTTCGCAGGGACCGGCATTGCGGGCCGGCGTACTCCCGATCCTAGTGAGCCCCCGGAACGCCGACGCCCCCGGCTCCGGTGCGGAGACGGGGGCGTCGGTTCCGACGGACGACCCGTCGGGAGGGTGGATCAGTGGCCGTGGCCGTGGCCGTGGCCGGCCGCCGCGGCGACCTCGTCCTCGTCCTCGGGCTTCTCCACGACCAGCGTCTCGGTGGTGAGCAGCATGCCCGCGATCGAGGCGGCGTTCGCGAGCGCGGCCCGGGTGACCTTCACCGGGTCGAGCACGCCCTGGGCGACCAGGTCGCCGTACTCGCCGGTCGCGGCGTTGTAGCCGTTGCCGACGCCGGCGTTGCGGACGTTGGCGACCACGACGTAGCCCTGCTCGCCGCCGTTCTCGGCGATCCAGCGCAGCGGCTCGTCGAGCGCCTTGCGCACCACGCGGACGCCGACGGCCTCGTCGTCGCTGAGGCCGAGGTCGCCCTCGAGCGCCGAGGCGGCGTGCACGATGGCCGAACCGCCGCCGGCGACGATGCCCTCCTCGATCGCGGCGCGCGTCGCGGAGACGGCGTCCTCGATCCGGTGCTTCTTCTCCTTCAGCTCCACCTCGGTGGCGGCGCCGACCTTGATCACGCAGACGCCGCCGGCGAGCTTGGCGAGCCGCTCCTGAAGCTTCTCGCGGTCCCAGTCGGAGTCGGTGTGCTCGATCTCGGCCTTGATCTGGTTGACCCGGGCCTCGACCTCGCTGGCCTCGCCGGCACCCTCGACGATGGTGGTCTCGTCCTTGGTGACCACGACGCGGCGCGCCTGGCCCAGGACCTCGAGGCCGACCTGGTCGAGCTTGAGCCCGACCTCGGGGGCGATGACCTGACCGCCGGTCAGGGTCGCGATGTCCTGCATCATCGCCTTGCGGCGGTCACCGAAGGCGGGGCTCTTCACCGCGACCGCGTTGAAGGTGCCGCGGATCTTGTTGACCACCAGGGTCGAGAGCGCCTCGCCCTCGACGTCCTCGGCGAGGATGAACAGCGGCTTGCCGGCCTGGATGACCTTCTCCAGCAGCGGGAGCAGCTCGGCGATCGCCGAGATCTTGCCCTGGTGCAGCAGGATGTAGGGGTCCTCGAGGACGGCCTCCATGCGCTCCGCGTCGGTGACGAAGTAGGGCGAGAGGTAGCCCTTGTCGAACTGCATGCCCTCGGTGAAGTCGAGCTCGGTGCCCATGGTGTTGGACTCCTCGACGGTGATCACACCGTCCTTGCCGACCTTGTCGAAGGCCTCGGCCAGCAGCGAGCCGATGTGGGCGTCGCGGGAGGAGACGGTCCCGACCGCGGCCATGTCCTCCTTCGAGTCGATCTCGCGCGCCGCCTTCAGCAGCGACTCCGAGACTGCCTCGACCGCGGCGTCCATGCCGCGCTTGAGACCCATCGGGTTGGCGCCGGCCGCGACCGCGCGCAGGCCCTCGTGGACCATCGCCTGGGCGAGGACGGTCGCGGTCGTCGTACCGTCGCCGGCGATGTCGTTGGTCTTGGTGGCGACTTCCTTGGTCAGCTGCGCACCGAGGTTCTCGAACGGGTCGTCGAGCTCGACCTCACGCGCGACGGTCACACCGTCGTTGGTGATGGTCGGCGCGCCCCACTTCTTGTCGAGGACGACGTAGCGTCCCTTGGGGCCGAGGGTCACCTTCACGGCGTTGGCGAGGGCGTCGACGCCGCGCTCGAGCGCGCGCCGTGCCTCCTCGTCGAACTCCAGGATCTTGGGCATGTGTATCCCTTTCAGAAGCGAATGGTTCCCGGCTCAATGGCGCCCGGCTGGCAGGGCGGCCGCGCGACGGCGACCGTCGAGCGGAGCGGGTCGTCGAGCGCGGCCGACGCCGCCAGCCGGGATGTCAGTGAGTCAGGAGACGATCGCGAGGACGTCGCGGGCGGAGAGGATGAGGTACTCCTCGCCGCCGTACTTGACCTCGGTGCCGCCGTACTTGCTGTAGATGACCTTGTCGCCGACCTTGATGTCCATCGGGACGCGCTCGTCGCCGTCGTCGTTGAAGCGGCCGGGGCCCACGGCCACGACCTCGCCCTCCTGGGGCTTCTCCTTGGCGGTGTCCGGGATCACGAGGCCCGAGGCCGTGGTCTGCTCGGCGTCGACCTGCTTGACGACGATCCGGTCCTCGAGGGGCTTGATGCTGACCGACACGATGTCGACCTCCACTTTCGCTGAAGTGCTTCGCGTGTTGTCGATTGAGGTGCTCATGGCCGGCGCGCCGTCGCGGGGGTCGCGCCACACGAGCTGGCACACTCAGGGTGAGAGTGCCAATCAGAATCTAGGCCGGGGTTAGCACTCGGTCAAGTCGAGTGCCAACCCTCGGCCACCCCCGGCTCGGTCCGGGTTTGCTTGGATGGGCCCGTGGATCCCGACGCGTTCGCCTGGCTGCTCACCCCGCCCGGACAGCGGCTCCTCGCCCGCGCCGAGCAGGTCCGGGCGGAGCATGCCGACCCGGTGGCGCGCGCGGCCGCCGTACGCCGGGACGGGGCGGACGCCGCGCAGGCGAGCGCCGCCCTCACCCAGGCCGAGCTGCGGGTCCGGGGCGCGGCGAAGTTCGGCGACCTGGCGGCGCGGATGTACTTCACCCCCGATGGGCTGGAGCAGGCCACCCGGTTGCCCGTCGCCCGCCACCGCGCCGGGCGGCTCACCGCCGCGACGCCGCACTCCCTGCTCGACCTGGGGTGCGGCATCGGGGGCGACCTGATCGCCTTCGCGTCCGCCGGCCTGACCGCCGCCGGGGTCGACACCGACCCGCTGCGGGTGGCCGTCGCCCGGGCCAACCTCGAGGCGCTGGGACTGCCCGGCGCGGTGCGGGTCGCCGACGGCACGACGCTCGACCTCTCCCCCTTCGACGTCGTGTACGCCGACCCGGCCCGCCGCGGCGCACGCGGCCGGGTGTTCGACGCGGAGGGGTGGACGCCGCCGTGGTCGTTCGTGACCTCGTTGCTGCGCCGGGCCGCGATCGTCAAGCTCGCCCCGGGTCTGGACCACGACCTCGTGCCCGGCGGGATCGAGGCCGAGTGGGTCAGCGACGGCGGCGACGTCAAGGAGGTGGTCCTCTGGTCGTCGTGGCTGGCGTCCTGTGCCCGGCGGGCCACCGTGCTGGGCCCCGGCGGCCTGGCCACCCTCACCGAGGAGGACGACCCCTGGCATCTCACACCCGCGGACCGCCCGATCGGCGAGGTCGGTGAGTTCCTCTACGAGCCCGACGGCGCGGTGATCCGCGCGGGGTTGGTCACCGCGGTCGCCGCCGGCGTCGGGGGACGCCTGGTCGACCCGCGGATCGCCTGGGTGACCGGCGACGCGGCGTACGCGACCCCGTTCGCCCGCGGCTATCGGGTCGTCGAGGAGGTGCCGTTCCGGGAGAAGCCGCTGCGCGCCGCCCTGCGCGAGCGCGGCATCGGGTCGTTGACGATCAAGACCCGTGGGGTGGCGGTCACCCCCGAGCAGTTGCGCCCCCGGCTCGCCCTGCGCGGTGACGACGCCGCCACCCTCGTCCTCACCCGGGTGGCCGACAAGGGACGCGCGTTCCTCGTCGAGCCGCTCAGTCCGCCGCGGTGACGAGCCCGCGGTAGCGCTCCGGCGGCTCCCCGACCACCTCGGCGAAGACCCGCACCAGGTGCGCCTGGTCGCTGAACCCCAACCGGACCGCGAGGTCCGCCCAGTCGACGGTCTCCCCGGACCGGGCGACGGCCGCCGCATCGAGGACCCGGAACCGACGCAGCACCCACTTCGGGCCGAGGCCGACGTAGGTCGAGAACCTGCGCTGCAGGGTCCGGAGGCTGACCCCGGCGTGCGCCGCGAGGTCCTCGGCCCGGGTGAGCCGGGGGTCGCGCTCGGCCAGGGCGACCAGGTCGCGCAGCTCCGCGGCGAGCGGGTCGGGGACGAATCCGACCCGGCCGAGATAGTCCTCCCAGTGCCCGACCATCGCGTCCAGGTCGTCGCGCTCCCCCGCGAGGATCGCCGCGGCGTACGGCCGGTCGTCGACACCGAGGACCTCACCTGCGGGCAGGACCCGCTCGGCCAGCGCGCCGACGTCCCCGCGCAGCACCGGGGCGAACATCGCCGGGTGGAACGACCCGCCGAGGGCGAACCCGGCACCGTGCAGCGACCGCACGAACCGGCGGCGGCTCAGTCCGTGCACCCATAGGCGGGGCGAGGGTCCGTGCTCGGCCACGAGGTGGACGCGGGGCTGCGGCACGACCGACTGGGCGTACCCGTCCGGCCCGACCCGCCATGCGACGCGCCACAGGTAGTCGACGTGCTCGGCGAGCGGCTCCGCCGGGGCGATCCGACGTACGTCGAGGTCGGGCACGGTCGGCCCGATGATCGCCTGCGGGTACCCCTCACGCTCCACGGATCCACCGTAGGCCGTGCGGACGCCCCGCTCTGACGCGTTTGTGCAAGACCCCGCCGGCTCCGGCAGCCGACGCTGGGTCCATGACGACCGACACCGACCACACCGACACCAGCCCGACCACCAGCAGCCCCACCGCGTTCTCCCGCCTCGCCGAGGCGACCTTCCGGGTCGCGTCCTGGAGCGAGGAGCTGATCTGCGACATCGACGGGACCGGCACGCAGGCCACGCCCGAGATGTACTACCCCGACCGCGGCCTCAACCGGGCCCGGGTGCGCTACACCTGGTCCGGCGATCTCGAGGGGTCCTCCGAGGTGGACTACCTGATCTCCTACAACGGTGCCGTCGCGCCGACCGTCGGCTTCCAACGCTTCACCGGGTCCCTCGCCGGGCACGACGGCAGCTTCGTGCTGGTGCACACCGGCGAGCACGACGCCGAGGGCGTACGTGAGCACCTGCGGGTCGTCCCGGGCCTCGGCACCGGCGCCCTGACCGGCCTGCGGGGCGAGGCGCACCTGGCGCTGACCGGCCACAGCGACGAGGGCTACCGCCTCGTCCTCGCCTACGACCTCGACTGACGCCACGCCACGCCACCCCGCCCGCCGCATATTCCCCTACCTGAGCGTTCGCGCGCAGCACTCCCGACGACGCTCACGTAGGGGACTATGCCGGGGGGGCGTACGGCGCAGCCCCCGCCGGCCGGGTGGTCGACGGGGGCTACGAGGTGGTGCGGGTCAGGCCGTGGTGACGCCGGCCCGGCGCTCGTCCTCGGCGCGCTTGGCGTGGCGCAGGCCGAGTCCGGCGAGGATGAGCAGCAGGACGGCCCCGACGAAGGCACCGATCGCGGCGTACCCGGCGATCGTCCCCATCGTGGCGAACGCGTAGCCGTAGAGCAGCAGGCCCCGCAAGGTGTTGCCCTTGAAAGCCGTCTCGCGCTGGGCGTTTACCTCGGCGCACTCCTCGCTGTCGGGGTCGGCGCATGCCTCACGCTGCACGGCACCGAGCGAGCTGTAGGTCTCGCCGCCGGTGGTGGCCTCCATGTGCTTGAGGATGTAGTTGTCGGCGTAGGCCTTCGCCTTCGGACCGTCGTCGAGCGGGGTGCCGGCGAACTCCCGCAGCACCTCACGATCCTCGTCGGTCAGTGCCTCATCGGCCTCGATCGCCTCCTCGGTCGGCATCACGATCTCCTGGTCGGAGAGCTGCTGGTCGACCTGGTCAGCGATGAACATGTTCGCCCAGGTGAGCAGCCCGCCGGCGACGAGCAGGACGAGGGCGAGCAGGATGCCGGTCCAGGAGATGAGCCGGTCGAGTGCCGCGCGCATGGTGTGTTCCTTCCGTCGGGAGGAGGTCGGTTCCCCTCTGCTCCCCCAACCTAGGAATCCGCAGGGCCCGGGGGCACGATCCCGAGGGCCCTGGTTCGGGGGCCTTTGGTCCCGAGACGTGACAACGGTGTCGTCCGGTGCCAGTCGGTGACACCGGACGACACCGTTGCGGGTCGTACGTCGCCGGGGCTACTCCCCGAGCGTGGCCTTCTCGGCGCCGATGGTGGTGTCGTCACCGTGGCCGGTGTGGACGACCGTCTCGTCGGGCAGCGCGAAGAGCCGGGTGCGGATGGAGGCCTTGATCAGGTCCTCGTCGGAGAACGAGCGACCCGTGGCTCCCGGTCCGCCGTTGAACAGCGTGTCGCCGGTGAACACGCACCCCAGGTCGGGGGCGTAGAAGCACACCGCGCCCGGGGCGTGGCCCGGGGTGTGGATCACCTGCAGCGACGTCCCGCCGACCTCGATGGTGCGACCGTCGGTCAGGTCGGCGTCCCACAGCTCGTCGGGATGCGTGAGCTCCCACAACGGCTTGTCGTCGGGGTGCAGCAGCAACGGCGCCTGGGTGCGCTCCCGCAGCGCCGGGGCGACGCGTACGTGGTCGTCGTGGGCATGGGTGAGCAGGATCGCGCGCACCGTGCGGTCGCCGACGACCGCCATGATCTTCTCGACGTCGTGCGGGGCGTCGATCACCACGCACTCGGTGTCGTCGCCGACGACCCAGACGTTGTTGTCGACGTCGAAGGTCTGTCCGTCGAGGCTGAAGGTGCCCGACGTGATCGTGTGGTCGACGCGCGCGGTCACTTGAGGATCACCACCGACCGCAGCACGTCACCGTGGTGCATCTTCTCGAAGGCCGCCTCGATGTCGTCGATCCCGATCTCCTCGGTGACGAAGGCGTCCAGGTCGAGGCGACCCTGCTGGTAGAGGTCGACCAGCATCGGGAAGTCACGCTCGGGCAGGCAGTCGCCGTACCAGCTCGACTTCAGCGCACCACCGCGACCGAAGACGTCGATCAGCGGCAGCTCGGGCACCTGCATGTCGGGCGTGGGCACCCCCACGAGCACGACGGTGCCGGCGAGGTCACGGGCGTAGAACGCCTGCTTCCACGTCTCGGGGCGCCCGACCGCCTCGACCACGAGGTCGGCACCCTCGGCGCCGTCGTAGGTCTCGGCGCAGATCCGCTTGATCTCCTCGACCGGGTCGACCTTGGACGAGTCGACCGTGTGGGTCGCGCCGAGCTTCTTGGCCGCCTCGAGCTTCTTGGCATCGATGTCGACCGCGATGATCGGGCTCGACCCGGCCAGCGCCGCGCCGGCCACCGAGGCCACCCCGACACCACCGCAGCCGATGACCGCGACCGACTTGCCGCGGGTCGCCCCGCCGGTGTTGATCGCCGCACCGATGCCGGCCATCACGCCGCAGCCCAGCAGACCGACCGCCGCCGGCCGCGCCGACTCGTCGACCTTGGTGCACTGGCCGGCCGCGACCAGGGTCTTCTCGGCGAACGCGCCGATGCCCAGCGCCGGCGACAGCTCGGCGCCCGCGTCCGGCCCCTCGGCCAGCGTCATCTTCTGCGTCGCGTTGTGCGTGGCGAAGCAGTACTCCAACTGACCGCGCTTGCAGGCCCGGCACTCACCACACACCGCCCGCCAGTTGAGGACGACGAAGTCGCCCGGAGCGATCGCGGTCACCCCCTCACCGACCGCCTCCACGACCCCGGCGGCCTCGTGGCCGAGCAGGAACGGGAACTCGTCGTTGATCCCACCCTCGCGGTAGTGCAGGTCGGTGTGGCACACCCCGCACGCCTGCACCTTCACCACGGCCTCACCCGGACCCGGGTCCGGAACGTTGATCGTGACCACTTCCACCGGCGCGCCCTTGGCGCGCGCGACGACCGCGCGTACCTGCTGTGCCACGTCTCCTCCTCAAAGCTCTGCGCGGGGCTGGTCAGCCCCGCTGCCGCAAACCCTAGTCAACGCACGCGAGGCTCCGACCCCGGCGATGCAACCCGCGACGCGCCCGTTGCGTCTTGGTCTCGATGCTGGTCCGCCGACCGGTGGACCAGGAAGGATGGAGGGGCCGATGCAGGCTCGAGACGCCACGACCGGCATACCGGTACGGGAGGTGGGCATGGCAGGCGGGAGCGATCGGACGGTGAGCGGTCGGGGGGCGGACCGGGATGCCGAGTTCGCCGCCTACATGGCCGCGCGCCAGCCGTCGCTGCTGCGCACCGCGTACCTGCTCTCGGGCGACCCGCACACCGCCGAGGACCTCGTGCAGACCGCCCTGGCCAAGCTCTACCTGTCGTGGGACAGGGTCCGTGACCAACAGATGATCGACGGCTACGTCCGCCGCATCCTGGTCAATGAGCACAACTCGCTGTGGCGCCGGGCGTGGAAGCGCCGCGAGCACGCCAGCGAGACACTGCCCGAGCAGGGCTACACCCACGCCCCCGACGACGGACTTCAGGCGGCGCTGTGGAACTTCGTGCAGACGCTGCCCCGCAAGCAGCGCGCCGTCGTGGTGCTGCGCTACTACGAGGACATGAGCGAGGCCGAGATCGCCCGCGTGCTGGGGATCTCGCCCGGCACGGTGAAGATCCGGGCCTCCCGTGCGCTGGCGACCCTGCGGGGTCGGGCCGCCGAGACCGACGCACTGGCCGGCTACCGATCCGACCCGACCGATACCGACCGAGAGGGGGAGGAGGCCCGATGAGTCCCCTCGACGAGATGGACCTGGCGCGCACGCTGCGCACCCAGGCGGACCGACCGGACCTCACCCCGATCGGCCTGGACGACATCAAGAGCACCGCCCGCGGCATCCGGCGCCGTCGACGCATCGGCACCGGCCTGGCTGCACTGGCGATCGTCGCGGGCGCCGCGGTGCCCGGCACGCTGCTGCTCGACCGCGACGCCCCCCGCGTCGACGACCCGATCGACGACCCCGACGTGGTGCAACTGGAGTACGGCCGCGAGGTGCCGCTCGACCTGCGTGATGCCACGCCCGGTGAGCTGCCGACCACGACCGGGTTCGTGATCGACGATCGGACCGTGCAGCTCGGCGACGACCTGCAGATCGACGACCCCGGCACCACCCAGCAGGCGGTGCCGCTCGGGGACGGGTGGTTCGTGCAGGGGTACGCCGAGGGTGAGGGCGAGGTCGGCTGGATCGTCGATGCCGACGGCACCACCGCCGACGGGTTCCCCTCCGCCGCACCCGCCCACGACCCGGCCACCGGGCGTACGGCGTACGTGGTCCGGGAGACCGGGCCGGACCGCGCCGAGCTGGTCGTGGCCGACGAGGCCGGCGAGGTGCAGTGGCGCGCCGAGGTCGACGGCGACACCGTCCCCCGGGCGTTCTCCGGCGACGACGTGATCACGGTGGTCGAGCCGACCACCACGGCGGAGTCGCGCGAGCTCCGGCGGGTCGCCCCCGACGGCACGGTGACGCCGGTCGGGACCCCGCCCGAGGGATTCGCCGACCTCGACCCCGCGACCGGTCGGGTCACCGCCCAGGTCGACGTGCTCGCCGACAACACCGGCTGCTTCGCGGTGCTCGACGTCGCCACCGGCGAGCCGGCGTGGGAGCGCACCTGCGACTACGGTCTGCTCGACTTCAGCCCCGACGGTCGCTTCCTCAGCGCCGGCGCGGCCTACCGCAGCGGCATCGGCGACCCGACCATCTCCGTGCTCGACGCGACCACGGGCGAGACCGTCGTCGACTTCGTGCCGCCGCAGGGTCTGCAGTTCGCCATCATCCAGTCGGCCTGGGAGGACGCGGACTCGCTGCTGATCAGCGTCGAGCAGAGCGACGGCGAGGAACCCGCGGAGTACGCCGTGCTGCGCCTCGACCTC
>Ga0079224_100017887_pt1 | contig 10006 bp, 8 predicted proteins | sample Stecom2015_FD_80414 | JGI IMG/M metagenome (GOLD analysis project Ga0079224, IMG submission 80414) | Agricultural soil microbial communities from Utah to study Nitrogen management - Steer compost 2015 | ecosystem: Environmental > Terrestrial > Soil > Agricultural land | place: USA: Utah... | reverse complement strand
GTTTGTATCAATAACTTTTTTCCAATCTTCAGTTGTAATATCTAGGAAAGAACCATAAGCCCTTACTGCTGCATTATTAATTAAAATATCTATTCCACCAAGCTTATTCTCGATCTCTTTTATCGCAGTCTGAATTTCTACTTCATTTGAGACGTCAGCTGGAATTGTTACAAATGTTGCTCCTAATTCAGTTAATTCTTTCCGAACCCTCTCAAAGCTTTCCTCACTTCTAGCGATTAGTCCAAGTTTCACCCCTTCTTTTGCGAGCGCCAACGCAGTTGCACGTCCAATTCCACGACTACCACCTGTAATAATTGCATTTTTCCCTATTAACGATTGCACTCCTCTTCACCCTTTCTATCCCTTCTTATTCCAAATATAGCATACCTCACTGGAAAAATTCCTATCACACGTCTTGTTAAAAAGGAATTATTCCGATTAATAATAAATGCACAAGCGCCTTGAAAGTGATGAGCTCATGAGACTTCCTCAACCCATGCAAAGTGTGGAAAGCCAAGACGATTTTCTACAATGTGTTCATTGACCTTCTTGACGAACTGGCTAGTCCAGTGGTGGGCTAGTTGTTTTCAAGAGATATGTATTGTCTAATTAAAGAAGGATTCACAAGATTGGATTTTAAAGATTCCTAAACAAAAAAAAGAGATGCCAGTTCTAACTTGGCACCTCTTTAGGTTATAGTTACAGAAGACATCACGTCACTACAAATAAATACAGGTAGCAGGATTTACCTATATGTCTCCTATCTTCCACAACATTTTTTATATTTTTTCCCACTTCCGCAAGGGCAAGGTTCATTTCTTCCTACCTTTGCTTTGTTGATTAATGGTTTAATAGATGCTTCAGCTGACTTCGACGGCTTTTCATATAAGTTCCGAAGTTCTATTGAAGTGTGTCCTTTTAAATTCCATTCTCTTGTATTGTTCATCAGTTGAACGACTTTATCTACTAGATTACCAAGTAGTTCCTCACGATCAAATATAAATATGCGACTTAAATACTGGATAACTTCATTCAAATTTTGACCATTTCTAGTTGCGTACACACATTCTTCAACAATTTTATCCACATCTAGTTTCTCTGCATCGAAGTTTTGCTTTATAAAGTTGACTAACTGTGTAGCATGTCGATTTCGATCTATAAAATCAGGATCACTAGCTTCCATCAGCTGTTCTTTTGTAAAAGGATAAAATGGTATATTTTTCCTTACTTCATGTTCGTGTTTCACTCTATTCGAATCAAACACTCTTCGATTCGAGAAACCATTATCATCAATGACAATCTGCTTATGAAAGGAAACTGCCTCTTGAATTACATGATGGTAATCACCAAAATGTAACGGTACTTTTGTGTATTCTTCTAGCATTTCCGTAATTTTTTTTACAGATAAAGTACCATAGTAATATAAAAGACCGCTTGTTAACTTTATCCAATCAGTATTTCTTTTAATAATACTTCTAAGTTTTAGATCGTCTTCTAAAGTTAACATTTCATTATTTAGTTCTTCTGGAAGGGCTAGTACCCTTTTACCATTTAAAACACCAGTAAAAATAAAACCAGTATCTCGTAAATACTTTATCTGGGCATTATCCATCTCAGGTGCATGGATATACCCACCATTACGAGCCATTTTAACGAGCAATGAAAAACGTTCATCATCCCATTTTAAAGCAACACGTTTGATAAGCCCAGGGATTTCTTCTTGGAATAAAGCAATGAGCTCAGCTTTCTTTAAACTACTAGCATTCTTTATTTCTAGGTACCTTCTTATAGCATCTAATTCAGATTTCGTATAAGTATTTAACCCCTCACCTAGGCTAAAAGGAATCGTCATTTCGCTCCAAAATTTCTTATCTAGTTTTTCTTCCCGCTGCTTTGTATCTTGTCTTACTCTTACTAAAGCTTGTCTTAATGTATTTTCTAGTTGTTTACTACTTTTGACATTCATTCTCTAAACCTCCACTATCTTATACATTATACAAAGAATAAGACGATTTGACAAAAAAGGGTGGAGTTAAGGTCCGATTCCGTTCTCTAAGGATTCCAGTGACAAGAAAATGACCTATGGTTATTTAAACCAATCTGCCTTTTCCATATTCACAAATGGTATATCTGTATCCACTTCGCCTTCGATTCTTGTAAGGGGAAAATCAGTTCCATTTAACCACTCAGAAAAGTTAAAGATGGTAGGTTCTTGGTCACCGCCAAGTGCACACCATGCTTCAAGTTGTTTTGGAAAATAAGCAGAGGTATGAATAGTACCTGCCCAGCTCCCATAAAGCTTAGAGAATACTCCTCCACTCGTATCATTCAATAGCCGAAACGCCTCATACCCAATTACATTTTCTTTTCCTTCAATTGCCTGTAATCTCTTGTTCGAATCATCTAGTATCTTGCGATTTTCTTCTGTTAAGATTTTAAAATGGTTCGTGCATGTATTTCCTTTCCGTATTTCTACTCTCCGTGGTGACGTTTCTACAATAGAGGACACTTCACTTTTAGCATCAAATAAAACATAACTAAACGAACCTCGATGTGGAATTTCTTTCAATAAAGTGACAGCCTCGTCTACATTTGCGCATAATTCAAGAATCAGTCTCCCGATCATATGACAAACGAATCCTTTCCCAGGACGTCGACGATTCATAAAGGTATACCCCATCACTAATCCCTTCTCATTCATCCCATCAGATCTACCAGTAATTTTTTGCGTCAATCCAAGACTTGCATTCCCACCATCTGTTGGTTGAAAAGCCACGAAACGTCCATCATAGGTCTTAGGATGATAATCATAATTACGGATCATGTAATTTTTCCCAACTAAAATCGAACAACCTGATGGATTAATATTCACCCTGTAACCGCCAAACTCCGTTAGGACCTTTTCCATTGACCATCCCAAAGCGTCTTGAAGACCCAAGAACTCCTCCCAAATATATGGAGCCAAACGCTCATAAACTTGTTTCGTCTCATCAATATCTATGCGAAATAAAGGCTTTCTTACTTTCCATTGCTGTTCACGATTTTTTACTAAAAAGGAATCTTTTAGCAGGTTACCTTGTACATACCCAAAATCATAGTGACTTCCCCGAAATTGAATCACATCTGCAAATATCCTTTTCATAACCAAGTTCCTCCTAGGCGAAGAATTTATCATTCATCAATTTATCTAGTATATCTATTTCTTAACGTTATACTTTTTCTTCTCACTTTTAGCCTCCTAAACGTAAAAATAGACCAAACCTTATGGCTTGGTCTAATAGTTTGCATCATTTAATACTTACGTTCTGCTAGTCTCTGGTACAGTTTCTCTGTCAGGTTTAAAGAGGAGCATAAGACTATATAATCCACTTAATCCCACTAAACTATAGATAATCCTAGACAGAAATGAATCCTGCCCTCCAAAGATTGAAGCTACTAAATCAAATTGGAATAGACCGATAAGACCCCAATTAATTGCACCAATAATTACTAAAGCTAGCGCTAAACGTTGTAATCCATTCATGTTGTTATCGCTCCTTTTAATTTTAGTAATATTAGGTTTTTCAATTAAGGAAAAAATTATACATTTATTTAATAATAGGGGTTAGACCTATCAATGGTTATTATCCAATCACACTACAAGACTTCAGGTAAGGTATGACGGATTTAATCATATTCTCTGGACTTAAGGCATCTGGGTTCCTTTTCCACTCGACAGAAGCCCCATACATTCCCCAACTTAACATAACAGCAGGAATCTTTAGATTATTTTCATCATCTTTTGGAAACTTTTTCTTTAACATTTTATAAAAAATAACTTCAAGTTGATCTCGAATAATTCTGGCAATTGTATCCTCATACCCACGATGACAACGATTGGATAGAGATAATTGGAAATTCGTAATCGCCTTAAAAATACCAACAAATGTTTCTTCATTACATTCACTTTGTTGATAGGTTTCACTATTTAAATTAATTAATAAAACTTCTGATAATACTTTCTCCAATAGGTCATAAATATCTTCAAAATGATAATAAAATGTTGCGCGATTAATCATCGCTTCCGTCGTGATGTCTTTTATTGTAATGTCCTTAAATTCCTTTTTAGCGGAAAGTTCAATAAAAGAATCCATAATTAACTTTCGTGTGCGTAGAACTCGGGGGTCAGTTTTCTCTTGTGTCATTTCATTTCTTCCTCCCACTTTTCCAACAATTTTTCAGATATGTTGGATATCCAACATATCGAGTGAACTATCGGTATCTATGCATTCTATTATCCACTAAAATGAAAGTACAAAGCAATCAAGTAGCACTATTAAACAATAAAGTGGAGGGTATGAACATGACAAACAACAATAATCTGATGTGTGATTTAGAAACAGGTATCTGTGGAGTCGGAGGAGACGAGGAAATGGAACTGATTGATTTAAACGAACCGAAAAAGACAATTGATTTATATTATGTAACAGACCCAATCTGCTCCCATTGCTGGGCACTTGAGCCAACTTTCCGTCGTTTCAAAGAACAGTATGGACATTATTTCAATTTCCACACTGTCTTGGGTGGTTTACTTGAAAAGTGGCATGGTGGGCCAGTTGATCCGGCTAATGGAATCTTTGGACCAGCAGATGTTGCTGGTCACTGGAGAGAAGTTGGAGAATATTCACGTATGCCAATTGATGGTTCATTGATGATTGACAATCCAGTTCAATCTTCCTACCCACCATCACGTGTATACAAGGTTATTCAAAAACACCATGGTGATGAAAAAGCAAATGAATATTTACGCTATGCGAGAGAGGAACTCTTTGCATTCAACAAAAACATTGCAGAAAAATCTGTGATGATTGAAAATGTTAATCATTTAGGGCTTAATGGGGAAGCAATCGTAAACGAAGCTGAATCTGATATCGGGCAACAATTATTAAACGAAGATTTTGCGCTAGCAGCAAAACTTGGTGCTAGAGGATTTCCGACTATTATTATGGTGAACAAAGAAAATAAGGGTGTCAAAATTGTTGGAAGTCGTTCATTGGAGTATTATGTGAACGGACTATCAAAAATAACTGTCGAAGAAAAACCACAAGCCAAGCAACAACCTGCACTAGCTAAATTACTTGAAAAAGAAATACTCTTTGCAAAAGAAATTGAGGTAATGTATGACCTAGAACCAACTGAATTACAGTCCTTTATCGAAACACAATTAACTCCAGGGTCTTATGAACAAAAAGAACTTCTTGGTGAAAAATATTTTACAAAAAAATAATTAGGGACATGGGGATAGTACGCTATCCCCCTTCTCATTAAATGCTTAGTACATTGGAACTTCTCCCTCTCCACTACTAGTCGTGTTTTCCACTTATCGTGCCCATCAGGGAAACTGGTGCATTCATATCAACAAAGAACAAGACAACTGTTGTATCTGTTACAGCTGTTACAGTTTGAATCGGATTCTCTGAATCCGTTACAGCTTCCATCTTTTGAATTTGTAATTCCCCGATTGCAAGCTCACCATCTAATATATATATAAATGGTTGCATACCTGATAAGATTGGGATATCTAATTGCTCTCCTTGTCTTGGATGTGCATCAAAAATAAAGACATTTTGTCGAATCGTCAATGGAGCCTGACTTCCTTTTGGCCCTACCATCAAATACCAGTCTTGATTTTGAATTGGCTTTTCATGGAATTGAATCATTGGATCTAGATCTGTTTGCCATGGTCGTACAAAGATTTGAAGCATCTCGACAAACTCATGTTTCACTTTCTCCTCATGCCAAAAGCTTTTTCCTGCATTCATCATCATTAAGTTACCTGGGGACAAAGCTACTTCCAAATGATTCGAGTCTTTATGATGCATAGTTCCATGCCAAACATAGCTCAGTATCTCATCATTTACATGCTCATGCATTTTAATCGTTAATCCTTTTTTCATTACCGCGTGGTCAATTATACTTAAAGGTCCGAATGCAACATCGTCGTTCTCTGATAAAATATCACCTGGCTGAATCCGAGTGATTGAAAATGGCCCCTTAAATGGCTGCCTATGCTTGTCTGCAGAAAGTTTACGTAACATGAAAAAGCCACCTTATATCTTATTTTGTAAAATCCTACCATAGATAGCAGCTACATATTCATTTTGATTGATTACATGCTCTTTAGTGGTCTTCGAAATATTTTCAAATTCATTTCACTAATGAAAGTGGAGCCTAAGATTAAGATCCCACCTAGAATTTGTACGAAGTTCATACTCTCGTTCAAAATAATCGCGGCCAATATTACGGCGGAAATTGGGTCGATATAGCTCAGGATTGCGATTGTCTGTCCTTTTAATTTTTTCAATACAGAGAAATATAAAAGATAAGCAAAACCAGTATGTACAATCCCCACTATAAGCAATAGACTAATTGAACGTAGACTAAGCCCTGAGTAATTCAAGTTTTGCGTCAGGATCATGTATGGTAACAACACAATCGAAGCAGTCATTAGTTGCATGATTGTTGTATTTAAATCTGATAGGTCTTTGATAAATTTATTCATCAAAATCACACTTGCATAAAAAGCAGCTGCCATTATACCATACATGATTCCTACTGGATGATTATATATCCCAATTGATGATTCAGAACCTGGATTTACAACTAATAGGAACCCTAAAAAGGCGAGAGCAATGCTAAGTCCTTTCATCCATGTCCACTTTTCTTTCAGTAAAAATGGCGCCAAAATCATAACAAATATTGGGGCAAAATAATAGCTAAGCGTGGCATTTGAAATAGTTGTGTAGCGATAAGATTCAAATAAAAAAATCCAGTTAAATCCCAACGCAGCACCTGATAATATGAGTAAAACTAAATTTCGTTTTGATATTTTAAATGAAAATTTCTGTTTAACTAGAAAGCTAGCACCTATTAGAAATAAACTCCCAACCGCTCCTCGAAACAAAGCAATTTCACTCGAAGATAGCTCAATATTCCTCACGAACAAGCCGATACTACCAAAGGTCAGCATGACCACGATAAAAATTAATTTTGCTTTCATTGTTTCTTCTCCTCGTTACACATGAAGGACAGATACATCATCCAATTGATAGTTGGCTAATGTAACTGTCCTTCCCTGCCTACATGTTTTTAATTATCTGTACTACGAATCTTTCCTTCTTCTTTTGTTTCTGAGACCAATGTTTTTAGATCATGCCCCGATGGATTTTGGAAAAGGCGAAGTCCAAACTCCTGGGCAACTGCAAATAAATGATCAAATATATCTGCCTGAGTCGTCTCATACACAGCCCATCTTACATCATTTGTAAATGCATAAATTTCAAGTGGCAAGCCATGCTCTGTTGGCGCTAGCTGCCGAACCATTAAGGTCATTTCCTTATTAATACCAGGGTGATTTTGAATATAATTACTAATATACGCCCTGAATACTCCAATATTGGTTAGAGCTCTTCCGTTTACAGGATTGCTACGATTAATATCATTTTTTTCATTGTATTCTTCAATTTCATGTTCTCGTTTCGTAATATAATCCGTAAGGTAGTGGATATTTTTAAATTTCTCAATCATTTCTTCTGTACAAAAAGTAATACTTGTTTTATCGATAAATAATGAGCGTTTGATCCTACGTCCCCCAGAGTTTTGCATCCCTCTCCAATTAATAAATGAATCAGATATGAGAGCATAACTTGGAATTGACGTGATTGTTTTATCCCAGTTTTGGACCTTTACTGTATTTAAAGAGATATCGATAATGTCACCATCCGCCCCATATTTAGGCATTTCAATCCAGTCACCAACCCGAACCATATCGTTGGAAGTCAACTGTATACCTGCAACGAGACCTAATAATGAATCTTTAAAGACAAGCATGAAAACAGCAGATAATGCACCAATCCCACTTAATAGTATAAGCGGACTTTTCCCCATTAGATTTGAAATAATCAAGATAACTCCAAGTGTGATCACTATAATTTTCACAACCTGAATATATCCTTTAATAGGCCTAGTCTTTGAAATCTCATACAATTGATAAATATCATTTAAAGCATTTAATAAGCTACTAATAACCCATAGGGACACAATGATTATATATACATTCGCACCCATAATAATTAAATCCTCGTATGACGAAAAAGTTGATGCGAATTTATGTATAATGATCGCTGGAACAATATGTGAGAGTCTTCGAAAAACCTGCCTTTCTAAAAGCATGTTATCCCAGGTATATTTTGACTTTGTCACAATTCTAGTAATGATTTTAATGATAATCTTTTTCGTAATAAAGTTAGCAACAATACAGATGAGTGCTATAAAAAGAATCATAATGATGACAGACAGATAATTCACCAAAGTTGGATCCAATCCATACTCTAATAAATATTTTTTTATGACTTTCATACTTCCCCTCCACTATGTATATATTGTCTTGAATATAACATGCATGTTTAGCGAGATAGTAATCATTATACCAAATAATTGACCGCACTCCTTAAAAAACACCTTTTTCAACGTATTCTTATTTATCCAAAAAAGACCTGACCACTATTATTGGCCAAGCCTTTTTGAATAAGGAGGATTAGTTAAATACTCTCCTGTTTCAATCCATCTATTATGTTTTCTTTCTTGATTTTTTGTATCGAATACATCATGGCTGCACCAACGATGATAAAAATGATAAAGATTACAAATACGATGCTGAGCCATGGAAGACTAAACCCATATTCAAACGTATTTCCAAGTGACAAATAAATTAAATACATGACGATCAAACTAATTGGGAGACCATATAACAAGGCATTTACACCGTAAAAGATACTCTCATAATTAATCATCTTGTTAAATCCTTTAGGGGTCATTCCCACTGAACGTAACATCGCAAACTCTCGTTTTCGCAGTGAAATACTTGTTGAGATCGTATTAAAAATATTTGCAATCGAAATGAGTGAAATTAATGTAATGAACCCATACGTAAACACAGACATAAGCATGATTAAATTCTCTTGTTCCTGTCTTCTCTGGACGACATTATATACATGAGTATTCGAATCTGTGACTTTATCTAATTCATCTTGCGTCCCCATTGGATTTGATGAATTCATGTATAATTCAGTTTGAATTTCACTTTTAAGTTTCTCATTGTTTGAGACAAAATGATTCAATACATCCTCCGAAACAATCAGATCGATCCCACCAGCACTACTCGTGTTAACTCCCATCGGAACCTGTTCAGTTAGAGCTCCAATCGTCATTTTATTTACCATCTGTTGTTCTTCATCATCATAAAACATGGTATATAGATCGATTGTCTCCCCTACATTTGAATGGATGGATTTAGTTTCAATAAATTTTCCTGTCCCATAATCTTGATAGGAAATGTAATCAATAAGGACGGCAGTATATTGGTCTTTATTTTCAAATGGTGTAGCTTCCATACCGATTTTTTCAATATACCTTTGAAAGCTTTTATTATCTAACGCATATAACCTTACAAAATAATTATATTTCCCATCTTGAAGTAAGGATGGATCATTTTCAACTTGTTCTTTTAAAACATTCGGTAATTTATCTTTCTCAATCATTGCACTTAAAGTCACGATATCAACGATTGTTGAATCTGTTACATACGAAAGAGAAGTTAAAGACTGTAAATCCTCTTTTTCTAAATGACTACCAATCACTTGGATATCATAACTAATATTATCCTGAGTCAATTCCAGTGATTTAGTAAGATTCTCTGTAAAATAAGAAACCGTTAAAAAGAGGACAATACTTATGACAAGTGAGAAAACTGTCGCTTGATATCTTTTCTTATTCCTTTTTAAGTTCTTTAATCCAATTTCTGCTTCCATTCCAAAAAGCTTCCGTACCAGTTTTGACGTTTTTACTGCTTTACTCGTTAATTTGATATCCTGTGTTTGACGGATCGCATCAATTGCAGAGACCTTAGATGCTCTTTTTGCAGGAATAAAGGTGGAAATAAATATTGTGACAATCGAAATGACACACG
>Ga0079224_100017886_pt1 | contig 10006 bp, 7 predicted proteins | sample Stecom2015_FD_80414 | JGI IMG/M metagenome (GOLD analysis project Ga0079224, IMG submission 80414) | Agricultural soil microbial communities from Utah to study Nitrogen management - Steer compost 2015 | ecosystem: Environmental > Terrestrial > Soil > Agricultural land | place: USA: Utah... | reverse complement strand
GTAGAAGGTGTCGAAGCCGCGGCGGAGCGGCCAGTTCTGGAACGGCCCGGCGGCGCTGGTCTGGCTGTCCGGCACGTTGTGGTTCTTCCCCCACCAGCCGGTCGCGTAGCCGATGTGAGACAGGATCTCCGACACGAACGCGCAGCTCCTCGGGATGATGCCGGAGTAGCCGGGGTAGCCGGTCGCCATCTCGGCGACCACGCCGGAGGCGACCGAATGGTGGTTGCGGCCGGTGAGGAGTGAAGCGCGCGTCGGGGCGCACAGTGCGGTCGTGTGGAACTGGCAGTACTGCAGCCCGCGCGAGCACAGGTTCTCGACCACCGGGGCGCGGACCAGCCCGCCGTAGGCGCTGGCCACGCCGTAGCCGGCGTCGTCGAGGAGGACGATGACGATGTTCGGCGCGCCGGGCGGCGGCTCGGCCGGCTCGGGGAAGTCCGGCTCGGAGTCGGCGTGCGTCATCCCGATCGTCGCCCGGCGGAAGCCGTGCTCGGGCCGCGGGTACACGCTGCCCGGCCTGCCCCCCTGCCCTCGTCTGCCTCGCGCCATCTCGGACCTCCCTTCCCTACCGCCGGTGACGGGCCGACCTCTCTGCACGCTCCGGTCCAGGGCGGGGCGCGCCGGGGCGCGACCAGGCGCCGCGCTGCGCGGCGGCCTCCCCGCCGCTGCGGCGGCGCAGCCAGCGGGCGACCGGGATCAGCACCAGCAGGGCGACGATCGACGCGACGACCACCAGCACCAGCGTGTCCGGATCGTCGAGGTCGGACGCGACGACGGTCGCCGCGGCGATGTTGCGCAGGGCGGTGCCGAGGCCGAGCACGATCCGCCGCTCGGGGTGCGGGCTGGCGACCAGGACCCCGATGGCGAACGAGCCGAAGACGAACAGCACGACCGCGATCATCGCCCTGCTGGCGAAGAGCTCGGCGAGGCCGCCCAGGTGGACGAGCAGCGTCGTGACCAGGAGCAGGACCAGGGCGACCGTCGACACCGCCCGCGCGACCGGCCTGAGGCGCGTTGCCCAGCCGGGCGCCACCTCGTTGAGGCCCAGTCCGATCGCCAGCGGCAGGACCATGGTCAGGGCGAGCGGCACGGCGATCGCGGCCGCGTTCACCGAGGCCTCGGGCGCCAGCACCGGCACCACCAGCGGCATGAACAGCACGGTCACCGGGATCAGGAGCACCAGCAGGCCGGTGCCCATCGCCACGTCGCCGTCGGCGATCACCAGCAGCTTGACGAGGAACGGCGCGCCGGCCGCGGTCCCCAGCAGGATGAGCGCGAGCGCCAGCCCGGGCTCGAGGGAGAAGGCGGCCGCCAGCGCCGCCGCGAGGAGCGGGACCAGGACGAAGTTCCCGGCCAGGGCGCGCGCGATCCGGTTCGGCTCGCGCAGCGGAGCGACGATCTCGCCGAGGGTGAAGCTGACCCCCGCCATGAGCATGCTGCTCACGGCGAAGGCGACGATCGACAGGCTCGATACCGTCCCAAGGATCTCCATCACGGCGGCCTCTGGTGGATCGCGACGGCGACGCGATGTCCGCTCGAGCGGGCGCGAGGAGCCCCGCCGCGCGCTCGCGACTCCACCGGGTTGCACCCGGCGTGCCGCGCGAGGTCCAGATCCCGCCGCCGTCGCGCCGAGAGCGAGGCACGCGACTTGCTGCCTGTGGCGTTCGAACCTCTGGCGCGCCCCATGACGGCGGTACACATCGACCACCAGGAGCTCCTCCGGCTGATCGGATCGCTCGTGGCCTCGTACCTGCTCGCGCTGCCCCTCGGCTGGGAGCGCAAGCTGCACTCGGGGGCCGTCATCGGGCTGCGGGTCTTCCCGCTGGTCGCCGTGGGCGCCTGCGTGTACGTGTTCCTCGGCCAGCAGCTCTTCACCGGCGAGGACCAGCACGAGCAGGCCGACATGCTGCAGGGCCTGATGACCGGCATCGGCTTCGTCGGCGCCGGCGCCATCGTCAAGGACTCGGGCGACGTCCGCGGGCTGGCCACGGCCGCCTCGCTGTGGACCACCGGCGCCATCGGCGCCGCGGTCGCCTACGGCTACATCCCGCTCGCCCTCGCCCTCGCGCTCCTGAACATCTTCATCCTGTACCTCAGCCGGAGGCTCGCCCGCCGCGCGAACCGCGCGGTGAGCTCCATCAAGGACGACGCGAAGGACGCCCTCCAGGGCGACGACGGCGGCCGCGACGGGGACGACGACTCGCGAGGGTGACCGCGCGCATGTGGCTCGAGAGCTTCCACTGGCCGCACGTCGTCGGGGCGGTGACCTCGATCGCCGCCGCCTACATCCTCGCCCTGCCGCTGGCGCTCGAGCGGCGGGCGCGGGCCCCCGGGCACCTCGGCCTTCGCACGCTGCCGCTGGTGTCGGTGGGGGCGTGCGCCTACCTGGTCCTGACCCGCTACCTGAGCGAGCACGGCATCTACGACGCCGACGGGCTGGCCCGCACCCTGCGCGCGGTGATGACCGGCATCGGCTTCATCGGCGGCGGCGCCATCGTCAAGAAGGCCGGCAGCACCAGCGGCGTGACGACCGGCGCGGCGGTGTGGAACGCCGGAGCCACCGGCGCCGCCGCCGCGCACGGCTACTTCGCGGTGGCCGCCGCGCTCGCGCTCGCCAACCTGCTCATCCTCGAGATCCCGCGCTGGCTGACCCGCCTGCGGCGGCCCGGCGAGCGCGACCGCGCCGACAGCGCCTGAGCCGCCGGGCTACTCGAGCGTGCAGAGGTCCGGGGCCAGGGCGATGCAGACGTCGTAGGTGTTCTCGCTGCCGGCCCAGCCGTGGACGACGACGTAGTACTCGTCGAAGGCGGGCGCGGTGAACACCATCTCCTCGTCGGCGTCGCCGCTCTGGCCGTTGTACGGATCGCAGCCGAACGGATCCTCCTCGACGCACGGGGTGAGCAGGGTGCCGCTCGAGTCGTAGACCAGGAGGTCGAGATCCTGGTCCGGCGAGACCTGGTCGAAGTCGAGGGTGGCCCAGATGCTCTCCCCGCCGAACAGGGTGATGAAGAAGACGTCGTCGTCGCCCGAGCAGATCTGGTTGTCGGTCGACCGGAACACCTGGTCCTCGAAGTCCGGCACCCGCGCCTGGGCCGGGGTGTCGTCGTCCTCGAACGGATCGTCGGTGCAGGTCCCGCCGCCGGTGTCGCGGCAGTCGCCCGGCGCGGTGGTGAGCTCGATCGAGTAGTCGTTCTCGCCGGCGAAGTAGGAGTAGACGCGCACGTCGTAGGTGCCGGGCGGCAGGCAGCGCTCGACGTCGTCGTCCGAGCCCCAGTCCTCGGAGGCGGCCAGCAGGCGCCCGTCGGCGTCGAGCAGGCTCAGCTCCATGTTCGGGTAGGTGTCGCCGGCGATGGCGATCCGGGTCTCGCTGTCGCCGGTGATGGTGAAGCGGTACCAGTCCTCGTCGGCCTGCAGGTCGCCGAGCGGGCACATGCGCAGGTCGCCGGTGGTGCCGGCGGCGATCTCCTGCGCCGCGGCGCGGCCGTCGTTCTGCTCGAAGCTGTCGTCCGGGCAGGAGCCGCCGGCCTGGCAGCTCTCGTCGAGCGGCACGCACTGGCGGGCGAGCTGGCCGTCGACCGACTCCAGCTCGCCGGCGGAGCAGATGGTGCCGTCGGGGCACTCGCCGGCGGCGCCGCAGGCCTGGAAGCAGAACGCCTCCCCCTCGACGCCGACCCGCAGGCAGTGGTCGGCGGGGCCGCCGCACTGGCTGTCGCTGGTGCACGGCTCGCACAGGGCCAGCCCGCCCTCCCCTTCGCCGTCCGGAACCGTGACGGTCATGGAGAAGGTCTGGGTGATCAGGTGATCGCACTTGCCGCCGCTGTCGTCGTTATCCTCGGCGACCAGCACGTAGTAGATGGTCTGCTGGGTGCCGGGCGCGCCGCCGGCCACCGGGTTGGGCAGCTCGGCGACCCAGGTGCCGGCGCGGGTGTCGCCGCGCGACAGCGCCATGTTGAGCTGGGTCATGGAGGCCAGGTCCGGCGGATCGGACGGCTGGGTGGTCGAGTAGTAGATGAGCGGCGCGGCCTTGAGGCCGGAGTCGTCCGACACGTCCACGCGGATGGCCAGCGGGTTGACGGTGGCGCGATCCTCGGCGGTGTGCGCCAGGAGCGGCGGATCACCGCCGCAGGTGCGCCCGCGCGGCTCGCGCAGGATGATCTGGTAGCGCTTGATCGCCTTCGGGCTCTCGCCGTCGTCGGCCGACACGGTGAGCAGGTAGCGGTCCTGCGCCTTGGCCTGCTCCTCGGTCGGGCACCAGCGCCAGATCGCCTCGAACTCGCTCTCCTGGAACAGGGTCGCCCCCTCGATCCTCGGCTCCTCCTCGCGGAACACGACCTCGGTGGAGTCCTGGTCGGTGGCGAGCAGGGTGATCTCGATGCAGGCGCCCGGCTCCATGTTCATCGCGGTGCCGGCGCCGAGCGGGCGGCGGAACAGCGGCAGGCTGCTGTTGCCGATCGCCGAGCGGACCTCGACGGAGACCGACTCGGTGGTCTTGCCGCCGTTGTCGGCGGCGCTGAAATCCAGCACCCAGCGACCGACGTCGCGCGCGGTCGGGGTCCAGGTGAATAGGCCCGTGCCGTCCGGCCGGCGCGTGATGGTCGCGCCGGCCATCTCCGGCGCGTTGGAGGAGAAGTCGTAGCGGATCTGGCCGCCGCTCGGGCTGGAGGCGCGCAGCTCGATGACGAGCTGCGAGCCGACCGCGACCACCTGATCGTCGATCGGATCGAGGGTGGGCCCGGAGCCGCCGCAGGCGGCGAGGCCCAGCGCCGCGAGGGCGGCGGCGGTGACGGCGGTGGCGGCGGTGGCGGCGTGCAGGCGGTGCATGGCTGGCGTCCCCTCCCGGACCGGCGGACGGACACCCGAGTGGCCGGCATGCCGGTGCCGCCCAGCGGTCGCAAGGGCCGTGCCACGCGTAAGACCGGGGAATCGGGCGCCTCGCCGGCGAGGTGGCCAGGTCAGTGGTCACCCGCGAGGGGCGCGCCCGGGCAAGGCGCGCGCGCCCGGGCAAGGCGCCGCGCCCGGGTAAGGCGCGCCGCGAGGAGCGCGCCCGGGCAAGGCGCGCCGCGAGGAGCGCGCCCGGGCAAGGCGCGCCGCGAGGAGCGCGCCCGGGTAAAGCGCGCCGCGAGGGGCGAGCCCGGGCAAAAGCGCCGCGAGGAGATCCCTCCGCGCCGGGGGCGGCCGGCCCGGATCGGCTCAGGCCATCGCCCAGGACGTCTCGAACACCGGCGCCGCGGAGGCGCGATCCTCGATGCGCTCGCACATGCGGGTGAGCTCGCGGTGGAGCAGCTCGTAGTGCATCGGCTCGTCGCCGGATCCGCTGGTGGCCCGGCAGGCAAACAGGATGAACGGGATGTCCGGCCCGACCGCCAGCGACAGCGCGAGCCCCTCCCCCGCGATCCCCGGGCCGATCATGAGATCGCCCAGCGCGCGCGCGGTGGTGTCCAGGTGCAGCCCGCCGAGCGACACGCCGGCGCGCGCGGCGCGGATCCCGAGCCAGCCGCTCTCCTCGCTCAGCGCCTCGTCGCCGGCCATGATCGGGATGCTGCCGGTCTGCACCAGGTCGGCGCCCAGCGGGATCGCGGTGCCGGACAGCTCCTCCCAGCTCTCGATGTCGCCGGCGCCGGTCCACGGCACCAGCGAGCCGCCCACCCGGCACAGCAGCGCCGCCGCCGACCAGGAGTTGACCAGGTGCGTGAGGGCGGACTCGATGCCGGGCGCCAGGCTGGAGCAGCCGCGGATCTTGGCCAGGATGGTGTCCAGGCCGGGGCGATCCGCCCGGCGCAGGAGCAGCACCTTGCGCAGGGCGAACAGGTCGATCACGCGGCGCTTGCCGGTCAGCTCCTCGACCGCGCGCGCCTCCAGGTCGATCTCGCCGGAGATGATCGCCTCCTCCACCTCCTGGCCGCCGGCCAGGTGCGCCCGGCTGCGCGCCGCGGCCAGCGTGACCAGCGCGCCGTCGCCCAGCGCGGCGCCGATGTCGCGGCGGACCGAGTCCGACAGCGCCACGGTCGGCTCCGGCACCCCGTCCAGACCGCCGGCGTCGCTGCTCGAGACCCGGCGCGCCGAGGCGGACCCGTCCGAGGCGAACAGGTGCAGCGAGCCGGCCGCCGCGCCGGCGCCGCGGCCGCGCCGCGCCAGGTCCCAGAGCGCGATCACCTCGGTCCGGCTGCCCGGCTCCAGGTTGATGACGAGCTGGTTGGTCTGGCTGAGCGCGGTGTAGAGGCCGAGCCCGGCGCCGCCCGCCTTCTGCTGGATCGGATCGGACGCGGTCAGGCAGCGGTGGACGCCGGCGCGCAGGGTGCCCGGGTGCAGCGAGCCGAAGCTGTCGATCACCGCCAGCCCGAAGGTGCGGCCATCGGAGCCGCACTCGACCCGCACGTACTCGGTCGGATCGAGGGTGATCTTGTCGCGGCGCGAGCGGTGGGCGTAGCGCGGGGTGCCGTCCGGGTCGCGCGGCGCGTTGTAGATGGCGTTGGTGATGAGCTCGTCGGCGACCAGCGCCACCGACTCGACCACCCGGCGGCCGCCGCCGAGCGAGCGGACCAGCTCGGTGAGCCGGTCGACCACCACGTCGCGCTCCTCGGCGCGCACCACCACGTGCTGGGTGAGCTCGATGCCGAAGCCGGACAGGTACTTGTGGAGCCCGAAGCAGTCGTGCCGGAGGATCTTCTCGGCGGTGGTGACCAGCTCGGCGGGGTCGTGCTGGAGGGCGCCGCCCTCGCCGGCGCGCGGGCAGCAGACGTGCAGGACGCCGTGCTGGCAGACCAGGTCGATGATGGCGGCGCGGCGGTCCTCGCCGGCCAGGCCGATGACCGGGATGCGGCCGCGGGCGGCCGACAGGACCGGGTCCGCCGCCAGGGTCGAGGCCCAGTCGAACACGACCAGGTCGACGGCGCTCGAGGAGATGAGCTCGAGCGCCCGCTCGGTGGTGGTCGCCTGGAGGACGCCGTTGCCCGCCCCCGCCAGGGGCGGGCTCACCTGGCGCCAGGTCCTGACCTCGTCGGTGCAAACCAGAACGACCTTGCCTTGCATGGTCCTCATGGTCGCCGGCGCCATCGCCGGAATCAATAAAAATTTCCGCTACTTGGTAATCGGCGTGAGCCGGCTGACACCCGATACGCGGGAGTCGGCGGCGGCCGCCGCAAGCTCGCGAAGGCGCGTGGCCTGCGGTAGCCTGCCGCCCGTGCTACGCACCCACACCAAGAAGGGAGACCACATACGGCGCGCCGGCATCCTGTTCGCCGGCGGGCCGGCGCCGTCGGCCAACGCGGTCATCTCGTCGGCCGCGATCTCGTTCCTCGAGGACGGGCGCCAGGTGGTCGGGTTCTTCCACGGCTACTCCAACCTGCAGGACTACCACCCGGTCAGCCGGCGGCTCCTGCCGGACGAGCACTACCGCGTGTTCGAGGAGCGCGACCTGCGCGGCCTGCGCAACAGCCGCGGCGTGATCATCGGGACCGCGCGCTCGAACCCGGGCAAGCCGATCACCCAGCCGGCCGATCTCGACGACCCGGAGAAGACCCAGCGGCTGCGCAACGTCTACAACGCCCTGGTCGACCTCGAGATCGACGCGCTCATCTCGATCGGCGGCGACGACACGCTCAAGACCGCCAACCTGCTCCACGAGTTCCAGAACCGGCTGCCGGCCGGGGCGCGGCGGGTGCGCGTCATCCACCTGCCGAAGACGATCGACAACGACTACCGCGGCATCGACTTCACCTTCGGCTTCTTCACCGCGGTCGACGTGATGGCGAAGGAGGTGCAGAACCTCCGCGCCGACGCCATCGCCACCAGCGGCTACTTCATCATCGAGACCATGGGCCGCAAGGCCGGCTGGCTGTCCTACGGCGTGGCGATCGCCGGCGAGGCCAACCTGGTGATCGCCACCGAGGACGTGCGCGACGACCTCTGCATCGAGGAGGAGACGGTCGATCCGGCGACCGGCGAGAAGCGGGTCGACAAGCGGCTGTCGATGGACGCGCTGGCCGACCGGATCGTCGATCTCATCCTGACCCGCGAGCGGCGCGGCAAGCACTACGGCACCGTGGTCCTGGCCGAGGGGCTGGCCGAGCTGATGCCGCAGAGCTACCTGCAGGGCCTGCCGCGCGACGACCACGGCCATATCTCGCTCGGCCGCATCGACCTGTCCAAGCTGGTCGCCCAGCTCGTGTCCGACCGCTACGAGCAGCGGACCTCGCGCAAGAAGAAGGTCGCCTCGGTCCAGCTCGGCTACGAGTCGCGCTGCGCCCAGCCGCACGCCTTCGACGTGATGCTGGGCAGCCAGCTCGGCATCGGCGCCTACCGCGCGCTGGTCGAGGAGAACCTCGACGGCCACATGGTGTCGGTCACCGGGCAGCTCGACCTGCACTACGTGCCGTTCAAGGAGCTGATCGACCCGCAGAGCCTGCGCACCGAGGTCCGCTTCATCGAGCCCGGCTCCGACTTCCACCGGCTGGCCCGCTTCCTCGAGACCCGGGTCGACCCGGTGGTCGACTGGGCGCCCGGCCGGCGCCGCGAGGGGGCGTAGGCCCGCCCCCGGCCGCGGCGCGGGCTGCGTAGGCCGCGCCCGGCCGTGGTGATAGGCTGGGGGCGATGTCGCGCACGTGGCTCGCGGTCCTGGTCGCGCTGGCGCTGGCGGGGCTCGCGCCCGCCTGCGCCCGGCCCCCGTCCGGCAGCGCGCCGCCGCCGCCGCGCGGCCAGAGCATGGAGGAGTACCTGGCCGAGGAGCCGCCGCCGGCTCCGCAGCGCCCGCCCGACACGGTGGAGGCCGACTCCATGCGCCTGCACGTCATCGACGTCGGCCAGGGGACCGCGGCGCTGCTCGAGTTCCCGTGCGGCGCCATCCTGGTGGACACCGGCGGCGAGCAGAACGAGCAGTTCGACGGCGTCAAGGCGCTGGTCTCGTACCTGGATCGCTTCTTCGAGCGCCGGCGCGACCTCCGCCGCACGCTGTCGCTCCTGGTCATCACCCACCCGCACATCGACCACACCCGCGGCATCGAGGCGGTGCTCGCCCGCTACCAGGTGAAGAACGTGGTCGACAACGGCGACGTGCGCGAGGACATCGGCGGGCTGCCGCAGCTCGCGCTGCACGACTGGCTCGCGCGGCAGAAGAAGGTCGGCCACCTCGACCTCAGCCGCAGCGACATCGACCCGCGCGACGGCCTGGCCGGCCCGGTGATCGACCCGGTCGGCGCCTGCCGCGCCTCGCAGGTCGACCCGCTGGTGCGCGCCCTGTGGAGCGGCGACGTCGGCCGCGAGGAGATCGGCCACAACCCGAACGACGACAGCGTGGTGCTGCGGATCGACTTCGGCGAATCGTCCCTCCTGCTGCCCGGCGACCTGGAGCTGCTGTCGATCGCCCGGCTGGTCAAGAAGTTCGAGGACGCGCCCGGCCTGCTCGACGTCGACGTCTACCTGGTGCCGCACCACGGCTCCAAGAGGTCGTCCACCCTCGACCTGGTCCGCCGGGTCAGCCCGCAGATCGCGATCATCACCGCCGGCCCGTACGACCGCCACCTGCGCAGCGAGGAGGAGTACACCGCGCGGGTGTTCGGCCACCCGAGCTCGGTGGTGATCGATCACCTGCTCGACGAGGTCGGCGGCGTGAGCGGGCGGCGGGCGCGCCCGGTCGAGGTCCGGGTCGGGCTGCGCGGCGCCTGGAAGGGCACGCCGTCCGAGTTCACCACACGCACGATCGACCGCGCCATCTACTCGACCGGCTGGGACGGCACCGTGGTGGTCACCGCCAACGCCAACGGCTGGATCGAGGTGACCAGCGAGAAGCAGCCGCCGGCGCCGCGCGCGGCGGCGGCCGCGGCGCCCTGATCGGGCGGCGGCGCTCGGCGACCGCATCGGGCGACCGCGCTCGGCGGCCGCATCGGGCGACCGCGCGCGGCGACCGCATCGGGCGACCGCGCTCGGCGACCGCGCGCGGCGGCGGCCGCGGCCGGCGACGGCGCCCGGCGACCGCATCGGGCGACCGCGCTCGGCGACCGCGCGCGGCGGCGGC
>Ga0079224_100017885_pt1 | contig 10007 bp, 8 predicted proteins | sample Stecom2015_FD_80414 | JGI IMG/M metagenome (GOLD analysis project Ga0079224, IMG submission 80414) | Agricultural soil microbial communities from Utah to study Nitrogen management - Steer compost 2015 | ecosystem: Environmental > Terrestrial > Soil > Agricultural land | place: USA: Utah... | reverse complement strand
GGCCACCACCACTGGTCGTGCGGCATCACCATCTCGCGGCCCTGGATGATCCAGGTCGAGGCCTTCTGGTCGAACAGCGACCAGAACGGGGTCACCAGCGCGAACACGATCATGATCCGCAGCACGGCGCGCACGCCATCGACCGCGACATCCGGATGGCTGCCCCGCGCACGTTCGAGCTGCATCGACGCGCCGATTCCGCCCAGCGCGATCAGCGCCCCGAGCCCGATCAGCACCGCCTCGACGAAGCCCAGCCACGGGATCAGGAACAGCGACCCCACTGCCAGCAGGACACCCAGGCCCGCGATCGCCTGGCCGGTGTTGCCGTCGCCCGGGGCGAACAGCGCCGTGCGCACCACGCGCAGGAATGAATGGGGATTGGAGGCATCCGGCGGCACGTGCACGTATTTGTGCCGTCCCATCCAGAAGATGAGCGTGGCCATCGCCATCAGCACGCCGGGGATGCCGAACGCGATCGACGGGCCGTAGTCGCGCAGGAAGATCGGCATCAGCAGCGAGGCAAAGAACGAACCGAAGTTGATGGTCCAGTAGAAGGCGTCGTAGACAATCTTGGCCAGGCTCTTGTTGCTCTGGTCGAACTGGTCGCCCACGAACGCGGACACCAGCGGCTTGATGCCGCCCGAGCCCAGCGCGATCAGGAACAGGCCGGTGTAGAAGCCGGTGCGGTTTTCCTCGAAGATCGCCAGGCAGGCGTGGCCGGCCACGTACACCAGCGACAGCCAGAGCACGGTGTTGTACTTGCCGAAGAACCGGTCCGACAGCCACCCGCCCAGCAGCGGGAAGAAGTACACGCCGATGACGAAGGTATGGAAGATGTCCTTGGCCGCGCCATTGCGGTCGGCCTCCGGCAGGTAGGCCAGCAGGATCGAACTGATCAGGAACGGCACCAGGATGTTGCGCATGCCGTAGAAGCTGAAGCGCTCGCACGCCTCGTTGCCGATGATGTACGGGATCTGGCGTGGCAGCCTGCCCGGCTGGGCGGCGACGGCGTCGGTCATCGATGGGTCCCCTGTCGTGTCGCGGCAGGGTAACCGACGCGTGGGGTCACGCCCATTCCTCCAGCCCCTCGCGACGGTACAGCTCGGTGAATGATGGGCGCGCCTTGATCCTGGCCGCCAGGGCGCCAAGTGCCGGCCACTCGTGCGCTGGACGCGGCATGTTCCGCGACCAGCGCATCAGCATGGCCAGGTAGAAGTCCGCGACGCTGATCGTGTCGCCCAGCAACCAGGGGCCGTTCTCCGCCAGGTGCGCGTCGATCCGCTCCCACGCGGCCTCGATACGGGGACGGACGGCCTCTCGGGCCGCGCTGGCATGCGCTTCCCCGGCGCCCTCGTGCGGGTACCACCACAGCCGGAACAACGGCTGCACCATGTTGGCCAGGTGGAACATCCATTGCAGACAGGCGGCACGGCCTGGCGTGTCGGACCGCGGGACCAGCGCACCTGCTGGATACTGCTCGGCCAGCCACAGTGCGATCGCCGCGGCCTCGGTCATCGGACGTCCATCCGCCACCAGGGTCGGCACCACGCCTGCGGGGTTGAGCGCCAGGTAGTCGGCCTGCTTCTGCTCGCGCGCCTGCAGGTCGACGCGGCGCAGTTCGTGCTCGATGCCCAGCTCGATCAGCATCCAGTGGACCAGCAGGCTGGCGGCACCGGGCGAGTAGTACAGGACGGTCATGCGGCGGCTCCCCGGAAGTTCCGGGCAAGTCTATGCCCGGGCCGGCGCGGCTGCGCGTGCCGGCCGTGGCCGCTACTATCGAATGCCTTCGTTCCCGCCCGAGGCCAGCCGATGCGCCCTTCGCACCTTCCCTTCCGTGCCCTGCTGGCTGCCTGCATCACGGCACCCTTCGCCTGTGCCGCCGCCACCGCACCGCCGCTGGAGACCCACGCCGAGCGCAGCGGCTTCCAGGAAACCGGCCGCTACGCGGAAACGATCGAACTGTGCGAGGCATTCGCCTACCACTATCCGGAGGCGGTGCGCTGCGAGACCTTCGGCACCACCCCGCAGCAGCGGCCGATGCAGGTGCTGGTGGTGTCGACCACCGGCGCGTTCACCCCGGAGGCCGCGCGCGCGCAGGGCCTGCCGGTGACCCTGATGCAGGGCGGCATCCACTCCGGCGAGATCGATGGCAAGGACGCGGGTTTCCTGGCCTTGCGCGAACTGCTGGAAGGCAAGGTGTCGCCAGGCGTGCTGGACCAGCAGGTCTTCCTGTTCGTGCCGGTGTTCAACGTCGACGGCCATGAGCGTTTCCGCGAATGGAACCGGCCCAACCAGCGCGGCCCGCGCGAGATGGGTTTCCGCACCACGGCCCAGAACCTCAACCTCAACCGCGACTACCTGAAGGCCGAGGCGCCCGAGATGCAGGCGATGCTGGCGCTGGTGCGCCGCTGGGACCCGCTGGCCTACATCGACCTGCACGTCACCGACGGCGCCAAGTTCGAGCATGACGTGTCGATCCAGGTCGAGCCGCTCAACAGCGCCGACCAGGCCATGCGCGCCGCAGGCCGCGCCTTGCGCGACGGGACCGTCGCGAGACTGGCCGGGGCCGGCTTCCAGCCGCTGCCGTTCTATCCCTCGTTCGTGGTCGACGACGACCCGGCGTCCGGTTTCCGCGACGGCGTCGCCCCGCCCCGCTTCTCGCATGGCTACATGCCGCTGCGCAATCGGTTGGGCATGCTGGTGGAGACCCATTCCTGGCGCGACTACCCGCACCGGGTGCGGACCACCCATGCCGCGATCCTGGCGGTGCTGGACCTGGTGGCCGAACATGGCGACGAGTGGCAGGCGGTCGCGTCGGCAGCCGACGAGCGCGCGTCCGGGCTGGCCGGCACCGCGATGCCGCTGGGCTACACGGCGACCGACGACTGCCACGACATCGACTACAAGGGCTACGCCTACACCCGCACGCCCTCGGACATCTCGGGCGCGACCATGACCCGCTACGACGAGACCACCCCGCAGGCCTGGCGGATCCCGCTTTGCGACGTGGTGGTGCCCGGCCTGGTCGTCGACGCCCCCGGTGCCGGCTACTTGGTGCCGGCGGAGCATGCCCCGCTCGTCGCATCGAAGCTGGACGCGCATGGGGTGGCGTACGCAAGACTGGGCGCCGGCATCCAGGACCTCGCGGTCGAAACCTTCCGCGCGAGCTCGACCTCGTTTGGCACGACGCCGGTCGAAGGGCACCAGCGCCTTGCGGTCGAGGGCAACTGGCAGCCGGAACGCCAGGACCTGCATCCGGGCAGCCTGTTCGTGCCGATCGCCCAGCCACTGGCACGGGTGGCGGTCGCGCTGCTGGAGCCGCAGGCGCCCGATTCCCTTGCGGCCTGGGGCTGGTTCAACAACCACTTCGAACGCAAGGAATACATGGAGCAGTACGTCGCCGAGGAAGTCGCGCGGGAAATGCTGGCCAGCGACCCGGCGGTGAAGGCACAGTTCGAGGACAAGCTGCGCACCGACCCTGGATTCGCGGCGTCGCCCCGGGCCCGGCTGGACTTCTTCTACCGCCGCCACGCGTCCTGGGATGAACGGATGGACCTGTACCCGGTCTACCGCGTCGACCAGCCTCCCCGGGCGCCTTGAGCCAGCGCATAATCGACCATGGCCGGTTGCAGGGTGCAACCGGCGCAAGCGCACCCGGAGGGCGTCATGAGCAAGGGGATGGACCAGAAGAAGCAGGAAAAGAAGAAGCCCACGAAGACGCTGAAGGAAAAGCGGGCCGAGAAGAAGGAAAAAAAAGCCGGGCGCTAAGCCCGGCTTTTTTCATGCAGCCGCAGTTGCCTGATCAGCGGCCGGCGTTCACTTCCATGGTGATGCGCTCTGCATACCAGCTGCTGCCACTGCGGCTCGCCTCGATCCGGATGACATCGCCCGGGTCCAGGTCGCGCGCCGGGTAGTACTTGCCGCGCCATTCGACCCGGGTGCGCGAGTCGTAGCGAATGTCGATCGTCTGGCCATAGCTGCCGGCATCCAGGCGGATGATCTGTCCGCGCTGGTCGACCCACGCCACGCGTCCGCGCAGCTGCTCGTACTGGCCGTAGTTGTTGCCGGGGTAGCCGGAGCCGGGGTAGTACCCGCCCGACTCGCGGATGTTCCGCACCACTTCCATCGAGTTGGCGTAGAGGCGGTTGCCGGAGTCGATCACCGACGCGCGCACCACGTCTCCACGCTCCAGGCCATCCACCGGATAGCGCTGGCCGCGGTAGTACAGCTGGGTGCGGCTGTCGTAGTACACGGTGGCCTCGCGCCCGCGGTTGCCGTAGTTGCCGTCGAGGGTCAGCACGACACGACTGCGATCCACGTACTGCACCGTGCCCACCACTTCATTGGCGTATTGCTGGCCGCCACCCGGATAGTAGGGACCGTTGCCGTAGCTGCCGCCCGGGTACGGACTGACGCACGCTGCGAGTGCAAGGCTGGCAAGCGCGGCGACCAGAACGAGGCGTCCGCGACGAAGCAGGAAAGAAATCGGGCGCATGGCCATGCTCCTGGCTGGTTCTCCCGCATTGGGCGCCAGACGACATGAATGGGGTGTCAGCGACCGGCCCTGGAGGTGAATCCGCGCTGTCCCGGCAGCGCGCGGCCGCTCACGAACTGCACGACAGCATCGAGCAGCCGGCACGGTCACGGGCCCAGTCCGGGCGCCGGGCGGCGCAGGCTTCGCGCCCCGGCTGCTCGTCATACGGATGGCGCAGGACCTCCAGCAATTCGTCGATGCCGGAGGTGTCTCCTTGCGTCGCACGGTCGATCGCCTGCTGGGCGAGATAGTTGCGCAACACGTACTTCGGATTGACAGCATCCATGCGCCTGCGGCGTGTCCCCGGATCCAGTGCCTCCGTTGCCAGGCGTGCGGCGTAGCGCCGCAACCACGCATCGAAGGCCGGCGCGGCATCCGCGCGCTTCGCGTCGTCGTAGAAGGCAGGGAGCATCGGCTCGATCGATGGCGCCGCCGGGTCCACCCGTGACAGGCCGCGGAAGAACAGGGTCATGTCGACCTCCGCCACGTGCAGCAACGCATGCAATGCCTGCATCAGCTCAACGTCGTCGTCGCTGCATTCCGCCAGCCCCAGCTTGGTTGCGATGGTTGCGCGGTCGGCCGCCACGAACGCCTCCTGGAAGCCACGCAGCCCGTCATGCAGCAGGTCGTGGTCCACGAACACCGGCGCCAGTGCGTGCGCCAGCCGGGTCAGGTTCCAGTAGGCGATCTTCGGCTGCCAGCCGAAGCGGTAGCGGCGCCCATGCGCATCGGTGGTATTCGGCGTCCAGTCCGGATCGAAATTGTCGATCCAGCCGTACGGCCCGTAGTCGATGGTCAGGCCGAGGATCGACATGTTGTCGGTGTTGAGCACGCCATGCACGAACCCGACCCGCATCCAGTGTGCCACCAGGGTCGCAGTCCGGCGGCAGGCCTCTGCGAACCATGCGCCACGCAGCGCCTCGCCGGTGCCCTCCAGTTCCGGAAAATCGCGGGCGATGGTGAAGTCCACCAGCCGCCGCAACAGGTCGGTCTCGCCCCGGGCAGCCGGCAGCTCGAAGCTGCCGAAACGGATGAACGAAGGCGAAGCCCGGCATACCACCGCGCCGGGCTCCATCTCGGGCCGGCCGTCGTAGAACATGTCGCGCTCGACCAGCTCGCCGGTACCAACCAGGCTCAGTGCGCGGGTGGTGGGCACGCCAAGGTGGTGCATCGCCTCGCTGCACAGGAACTCGCGCACCGACGAGCGAAGCACCGCGCGCCCGTCGGCATTGCGCGAATAAGGCGTCGGACCCGCGCCCTTGAGTTGCAGTTCCCAGCGCCTGCCTGCGTCATTGACCGCTTCACCCAGGGTGATCGCGCGCCCATCCCCGAGCTGCCCCGCCCAGTGACCGAACTGGTGGCCGCCATAGTTGGCGGCGAAAGGCTGCATGCCAGGCAGCAGTGCATTGCCGCCGAAGACCTCCGCGAACTCCGTGGATGCGATGGCCGCATCGCCCAGCCCAAGCTCGGTGGCCATCTCGCGCGAATGGGCCAGCAGTCGCGGCGCCGCCACCGCCGTCGGCAGCACGGCCGACCACATCGCGCCGGTCACCTGGCGCACGCCCGCCCCGGCGACCGGGTCGCCCGGAAGCTCGCGCACGAACGCGTTGTCGAACCTGAGCTCCATGGCTCCTACACTACGGCAGATGCATGACGTCCTGGTCATCGGCGGTGGCGCAGCCGGCCTGATGTGCGCCGCCACCGCGGGTCGCCGCGGGCTGCGGGTACTCGTGGCCGAAGGCGCGAACCGGGTCGGCAAGAAGATCCTCATGTCGGGCGGTGGGCGCTGCAACTTCACCAACACCGGCACCTCCCCGGCGAACTTCCTGTCGTCCAACCCGCATTTCTGCAAGTCGGCGCTCGCCCGCTACACGCCCTGGCACTTTATCGAGATGGTCGAGCGCCACGGCATCGCCTATCACGAGAAGGAACTCGGGCAGCTGTTCTGCGATGTCTCCTCCAAGCAGATCGTGGCGATGCTGCTGGCCGAATGCGCGGCCGCCGGCGTCCGCATCATGACGTCATGCACCATCGACCGCGTGAGCCATGGCGACGGCTTCACGCTGCACACCAACCTGGGCGAGTTCAGCGCGCCAGCACTGGTCGTGGCCTCCGGCGGACTGTCCATCCCGAGCATGGGTGCCAGCGGCTTCGGGTACGAACTCGCGCGCCAGTTCGGACATGGCGTCCTGCCGACGCGGGCCGGGCTCGTGCCGTTGACGCTCAGCGGCAGGCACCAGGAACGCCTGGCCGACCTCAGCGGCGTCTCACTGCCCGTGGTCGCCAGTTGCAACGGCCAGTCATTCGAGAACCAGATGCTGGTCACGCACCGCGGCATCAGCGGGCCGGCGATCCTGCAGGTGTCCTCGTACTGGCAACCGGGTGACGAACTTCTACTGGACCTGCTGCCCGGCATCGATGCCCTCGCCCGCCTGCGCGACCTGCGTGCCGAACGCCCGGAGGCCGAACTGCGCACGGTCCTTGGCGAGCTGCTGCCGCGCCGGTTCGCCCAGCGCCTGTGCGAGCACTGGCTGCAGTCGCGCCCGATGAAGCAGTACAACGAACCGCAACTCGCGGCGATCGCGGACACCCTGCAGGCGTGGCCACTGGTCGCAAGCGGCACCGAGGGCTATCGCACGGCCGAGGTGACCCTCGGCGGGGTCGACACCGACGGGCTGTCGTCCAGCACCATGCAGTCACGCCACGTGCCCGGCCTGTCCTTCATCGGCGAGGTCGTCGATGTCACCGGATGGCTGGGTGGCTACAACTTCCAGTGGGCGTGGGCCTCGGGCCATGCGGCGGGCATGGCCCTTGGCGACTGACTAGTAGCCGGTCCGGATGGATGCTTCCCTGTCTTCGGGCGCGTCGGCGGCGGCGCCGTCTCCGGCCTCGAACTCTTCGCCCTCCGGCGTCACCAGGTACCAGTGGCCCCACTGGTCCTGCAGCCCGTGTCCCGCGGTGCGGTTGGCACCGGTGTCGGCGGCATAGCGATACAGCGGATGTCCGTTGTAGGTCACCTGCGTGGTGCCATCGGCCCGTTCGATGCGGCCGAGCATCCCTGCATCCAGCGTGGTCGCCGGGTCGATGCTTGCCTGCACGTCGTTGACCAGCAACGGTGGCCAGACTTCAGTGCAATCGTCGGTACAACCACTTCCGTCTTCATCGCCCTCGAGCATGTAGAGCGCACTGCCGGCGCTGTCGACGACGTAGTTGCCGCCATCGTCGTGCATGCCGAGGGTGAGCACGCCCTCGCCACCGGCGGGAGGCAGGTCGACGCCCGCGGGCGGCGGCATGTCGATGTCGGGTTCGGTGGCGGCGGGCGGCACAAGGTCCGGCGCGCCGGCGACGTCGTCGTCATTCCGGTCGCATCCGGCAAGGCCGACGGCGAACAGCGCCGCGAACAACAGGCTCGGTTTGAAAGCATTCATGGCAGTCCTCTCGCGTAGGGCGCCTTCCAGGGCGCGAAGTGCAGGCATTCTTAGCGCGCCAGCCGTGAACTCGAGGTCTGGTGCCTCCCTTCCGGATGCTGAATGCGAGGGCCGCTTTCATAACGGATTCAGCGGGCTTCACGCCAACTGCACGCACCGACCTTGCAGCAGGCAGGCATGTGATGAAGACCTCGATGAAGTTCCTCGCAGTCGCGCTGGCGCTGGCGGTGACCGCCCCGGTTGCCGCACGCGACAACGACCGCGACGACCGGCGCGAACAGCGCCAGGAGCGCCAGGATGACAGGCGTGAAGCGCGACAGGACCGCCGCGGCCACCAGCGCGACGCACGCAATGATCGCCGCAATGACAACCGCGGCAACGACAACCGCCGCAACGACGGCCAGAGGATCGTCCACGTCCGCCATCGCAACGACTACCGGCCCGGCGTGCGCGTCGACGTGCGGCCCGTCATCCGCAGCAGCGTGCGCCATGACCTGCGACGCGATGCCTATCGCTACCGCATCAACGGGCGCTACTGGAACACCAACCAGTACGGCGTCAACCTGATCCGTGATGCCGCCAACCGCGGCTACGCCGAAGGCGTCCGTGCCGGGCAGATGGCCCGCCGTGACGGCTGGCGCTACAACTATCGCGGCGCCCGCGGCTGGCGCGACGGTGGCCATGGCTACAACGTCAGCTACTTCAACCGCGACCACTACCAGCACTACTACCGCGAAGGCTTCCAGCGCGGCTACGAGGACGGGTACTACAGCCGCTCGCGGTACGGGCGCCACGACAACGGCCAGTACTTCATGATCGCCGCGATCCTCGCGGCCGTCCTGGGCGTCCAGTCGCTCTGACCGGTCGCCTCAGTCATCCCTGGCGCGCGGCGCGAGCAGCAGCGCGACCAGGGTGACCAGGCAGGCGACCGTGAGGTACCAGCCCACCGAGGCGATGCCGTGGTTGGCGGCCAGCCACATCGCCAGGTACGGCGCGATCGAGGCGCCCAGGATTCCCGACAGGTTGAACGCCAGCGAGGTCCCGCTGTAACGCACCTCAGCGGGGAACTGCTCTGCCAGGTAGGCGCCCAGCGGACCGTAGGTGCAGCCGACCAGGCACATGCCGATCACCAGGAACGCGGCCACCAGCGGCAGGTTCCCCGGCACGAACATCCACTCGAACACCAGCCCGAACAGGGCAATCGCGATCGTGACCGCGATCATCGACCAGCGCCTGCCGCGCTTGTCGGCAGCCAGCGCCGCGACCGGGATCGACAGCGCGAAGAACGCCACCGCGATGATCTGCACCCACAGGAAGTCGTCGCGCGCGTAGCCCAGTTCCAGGGTCGCCCAGCCGAGCACGAAGGTGGTCAGCAGGTAGAAGATCACGAAGGTCGACAGCGAGCCGAACACGCCGGCCAGCAATGCGCGTGGATAGGACCTGGCCAGTGTCAGGACCGGCATCCGCTGCAAGCCGTTGCGTTCCTGGACCTTCCGGAAAGCCGGCGTCTCCTCGAGCCGCAGGCGCATCCAGAGTCCCAGCGCCACAAGCACCGCGCTGCCCACGAACGGGACCCGCCAGCCCCAGCTGAAGAACGCCTCCTCGTCCAGCCAGACGTCCAGGGCGATGAACGCGCCCGCCGCCAGGATGAAGCCGATCGGTGCGCCCAGCTGCGGGAACATCCCGAACCACGCGTGCTTGCCCGGCGGAGCGTTCTCGGTCGCCAGCAGTACCGCTCCACCCCACTCGCCGCCCAGGCCGAGGCCTTGCCCGAACCGGAAGATCGCAAGCAGCGCCGGCGCAAGCACACCCACCTGCGCATGGGTCGGCAACAGGCCAATGGCCACCGTCGACACGCCCATCGTCATCAGGGCCGCGACCAGGGTTGCCTTGCGCCCGACCCGGTCGCCGTAATGGCCGAACAATGCCGAGCCGATCGGCCGCGCCAGGAATGCCAGCGCGAAGGTCGCGAGCGACTGCAAGGTTGCCGCCGTTGCGTCACTGGAAGGAAAGAACAACTGCGGAAACACCAGCACCGCGGCGGT
>Ga0079224_100017884_pt1 | contig 10007 bp, 10 predicted proteins | sample Stecom2015_FD_80414 | JGI IMG/M metagenome (GOLD analysis project Ga0079224, IMG submission 80414) | Agricultural soil microbial communities from Utah to study Nitrogen management - Steer compost 2015 | ecosystem: Environmental > Terrestrial > Soil > Agricultural land | place: USA: Utah... | reverse complement strand
GCGGAGAAGTTCCTCATCCGCTGGAAGGGCGAGGCCGACCCCGCCCACGTCAAGGCGATCGACGCCTACTGGAGCTCGGCTGCCGAGCACGGCATGAACGCCTCCACCTTCACCGCTCGGGTGATCACCTCCACCGGTGCCGACGTGGCTGCGGCGTTCTCCGGCGCGATCGGCGCGATGAGCGGCCCGCTGCACGGCGGCGCGCCCTCCCGGGTGCTCGGCATGATCCGCGACGTCGAGGAGCGCGGCGACGCCCGCGCCTACGTCAAGGAACTGCTCGACAACGGCGAGCGGTTGATGGGCTTCGGGCACCGCGTCTACCGCGCCGAGGACCCGCGGGCCCGGGTGCTGCGACGGACGGCCAAGGAGCTCGCCGCACCGCGCTACGAGGTCGCCGAGGCCCTCGAGCAGGCCGCGCTGACCGAGCTGCGCGAGCGGCGGCCCGACCGTGTGCTCGAGACGAACGTCGAGTTCTGGGCCGCGATCGTGCTCGACTTCGCCGAGGTGCCCTCGAACATGTTCACCTCGATGTTCACCTGCGCGCGCACCGGCGGTTGGTCGGCGCACATCCTGGAGCAGAAGCGCACGGGCCGGCTGATCCGGCCCTCGGCGGTGTACGCCGGGCCCGACCCGCGGCCGGCGGAGTCGGTCGAGGGCTGGGACGACGCCTGGGCCCGCGGCTGAGGCCTGCGCCTCAGCCGATCGCCGGCTTCACCTTCTCGCACAGCAGCCGCAGGCTCTCCCACGACGGCTCGGCGGGCAGCCCGCCGCAGGCGGCGTGGGCGGTGACCAGCTTCAGGTCACCGGCCTGCGCCTGCGCGATGAGCTCGTCGGGGGTGTGCACGACGTAGCGCCCGGCCGCGCGCAGCGCCTCGACGGTCGCGGACTCGTCGCGGACGTGACTGGCCACGGCGCTCTCCCACTGCGCATAGCCGCGGGCATCGGCGAGCAGGTAGCCGCCGTACTCCGCCCAGAACCGGTCGGGGTCCTCGCTGCAGAACACCGCGGCCGGGCCCGGCGGCGGGACCATCACGAAGCCCGGCTGGCGACCGAGCTCCTCGCAGGTACGGCGGTAGAGCGCGCGCAGCTCGGGGTCGCTGTGCTGCGGGGCGAAGTTGAGCCCGAGACGGGCGGCGCGGCGGGCGGCGGCCTCGCTGCCACCGCCGTAGAAGAGCACCGGGTGCGGGTCGGAGAAGGGCACCGGGCGGACCTGCACGCGCCTGCCGTCGACCTCGGTCGCCTCCCCGGTCCACAGCGCCAGCAGCGTCCGGATCTGCTGCTCGATGTCGACACCCCGGGTGCGCCAGGGACGGCCGAAGGCGGCGTACTCCTCGGGTCGGTAGCCCAGCCCGAAGACGTAGGAGACCCGCCCGCCGCTGAGGTGGTCGAGCACGGCGATGTCCTCGGCCAGCCGGACCGGGTCGTAGAGGTTGGCCAGCAGCGCGGAGATCGAGATCGGCAGCGTGGAGGTGACCGCCGCGACGGCGCTCGCGGCCGGGATCGGGCTGGGCAGGTAGCCGTCGTCGGAGGCGTGGTGCTCCGAGAGCATCACCGCGCCGAACCCGTGCTGCTCGGCGTAGGGCGCCTGCTCGAGCGCCCGGGCATACATCTCCTGCCGCTGGACGCGGGTGACCCCGGCCGCGCGGAAGTCGTAGCGCAGGGCGAAGTAGGTGCTCATGCGGCCTACTCAACACCAGAACGAGAACGTGTTCTACAGCTTCTTGGCATAGCACCGCGACAGCGGGGAGTCGCGGTAGTGGCCGTAGCCGGGGATCGGCTCGTAGCCGTGCGCCTCGTAGAGCGCGATCGCCTCGGGCTGGCGCAGCCCGGTCTCGAGCACGAGCACGTCGAGGCCCGCCTCGGCCGCGGAGCTCTCGAGGTGGGCGAGGACGGCGGCGGCGTAGCCGCGTCGGCGCGCCGCGGGCACGACGTACATCCGCTTGATCTCCGCGACCGCGGTGCCGCCCAACGCCCGCACCGCCGTCCGCCGCCAGCCGCCCATGCTCACGGGTACCGGGCCGGCGCCCAGATCGGCGTACCCGACGAAGAACGCCCCGGCGGGCGCGTCGAACTCGTCGTAGCGGATCGGCGCCTCGTCCTCCCCGCCGTAGCGCTCGACGTACTCCTGCTGCACCTGCGCGATGAGCTCGAGGGCGTCGGGATCGCTCAACCGCGCCGGCCGCAGGTCCATTCCGCGTTCCTCCCGATCTCGTGTGCAGAGCGGGTGAGACGATATCCCCGCCATGACCAACGACATCGTGATCCCCGCCGACCTGCTCCCCGCCGACGGCCGCTTCGGGGCGGGACCCTCGAAGATCCGCACCTCCGCGCTCGACGCCCTGGCCGCGACCGGGGAGTCGCTGATGGGCACCTCCCACCGCCAGGCGCCGGTGCGTCAGCTGGTCGGGCGCGTGCGCGAGGGGCTCGCCGCGCTCTTCGACCTGCCCGACGGGTACGAGGTCGTGCTCGGCAACGGCGGGGCGACGGCGTTCTGGGACATCGCGACCTTCGGGCTGATCCGCGAGCGCAGCCAGCACCTGAGCTTCGGGGAGTTCTCCTCCAAGTTCGCCACCGCGGCCCAGCGCGCGCCGTTCCTCGCCGAACCCTCGGTGATCACCTCCGACCCCGGCAGCCGGCCCAGCCCGGTCGCCGAGGACGGCGTCGACGTCTACGCCTGGGCGCACAACGAGACCTCGACGGCCGTGATGGCGCCCGTCGAGCGGGTCGCGGGCTCGGGCGACGACGCGCTCGTGCTGGTCGACGCGACGTCGGGCGCGGGCGGACTCCCCGTCGACCTGCGCGAGGTCGACGCCTACTACTTCGCGCCGCAGAAGTGCTTCGCCTCCGACGGGGGGCTGTGGCTGGCGCTGATGTCGCCGGCGGCGATCGAGCGCGCGGAGCGGATCGCCGCGGGCGACCGGTGGATCCCGGCGTTCTTCGACCTGCCGACCGCCATCGACAACTCGCGCAAGAACCAGACCTACAACACGCCCGCCGTCGCCACGCTCTTCCTGATGGCCGAGCAGCTGGACTGGATGAACGCCAATGGCGGGCTGGCCGGCATGGTCGAGCGCACGACCCGCAGCGCCGAGACGCTCTACGGCTGGGCGGAGCGGACCGCGTGGGCCTCGCCGTACGTCACCGATCCCGCCCACCGTTCACTGGTCATCGGCACGATCGACCTCGACGAGTCGATCGACGCCGCCCGGGTCGCGGCGGTGCTGCGCGCCAACGGCGTCGTCGACACCGAGCCCTATCGCAAGCTCGGGCGCAACCAGCTGCGGATCGCGATGTACCCGGCGATCGACCCCGACGACGTCGCAGCACTCACGCGCTGCGTCGAGCACGTCGTCGCAGCGCTCTAGGGGCCTGGCTCAACAGCCGCAGCGTCGCGCGCTCCAGCACCGCCTGGCGCTCGGCCGGGTCCTCGGGTGCGCGGCGCAGCGCGGCCTCGATCGTGACCCCGTCCTCGTAGAGGTCGATGACCGCGGGGTCGACGTAGGAGCTGCGCGCCACGGTCGGGGTGTTCCCGAGGTAGTCGGCCACCTCCGTCATCGCGGCGCGGATCGCCCGCTTGCGGGACGCCTCGCTCTCCCCGTGCTCGTCGCTGGCCGCCAGCGCCGCCGCGGCGAGAACGGTCGCGTGCCAGGTGCGGAAGTCCTTCGCGGAGATCTCGTCGCCCACGATCTCCCGCAGGTAGCCGTTGACGCCGGTGCCGTCGAGCGGCCCCCAGCGTCGCCCGTCCTTGTAGGCCAGCAGCCGATCGTCGCCCCCGCGCCGGCGCCGCATGACCTCGACCGACTCGATCGCCGGGGCGTCGTCGATCTCGATCCGGTGCTCGATGCCGGACTTGCCGACGAACTCGAAGACCAGCACGCCGTTGCGCCGTCGTACGTGCTCGCGGCGCAGTGTCGTCAGCCCGAAGGAGTCGGTGTAGCAGTCGCTGCCGATCCGGAAGTAGCCCAGGTCGAGCAGACGTACGGCGGTCGCGCCCGCGCGGTCCCGCGGCATCCCCTCCAGCGCCAGGTGCAGGGCGATCGCCTCCCGCGCGGCCGGCAACCGGCGGGCGATCTTGGCGACCCGCTCGTGCTTGGCCAGGTCGCGCCGCAACCGCCACTCGGGGTGGTAGAGGTACTGGCGCCGGCCGGCGGCGTCGGTCCCGACGGCCTGCAGGTGCCCGTTGGCGTACGGACAGATCCACAGGTCCTCCCACGCCGGCGGGATGGCCAGCGACCGGACCCGCTCGACGTCGGCGGCCGGCAGGCGCGTACCGGCGGCGTCGAGGTAGACGAACCCCCGACCCGCGCGTCGGCGCGTCCACCCTTTCGAGTTCGCCGCCACCGTGCGCAACCTGACCATGGCCAGGAGGTCCCCCGCGCCGCACCCCCCGAAACGCTCCCCACCTGCGCTAGTCCCCTACCTGAGCGTCGTCCGCGCGGGGGTGGAGCAACGCTCACGTAGGGGACTACCCGGATCGGGGGCGGCGGAGCACCAGCCAGACGAGCAGCAGGCCGAGGGCGGTGAGGGCGATCGGGAGGGTGGGTCCGGAGAGGAAATCGGTGGTGGGGTCGGGCTCGGGCTCCGGCGTCGCCTCGGCATCCGGCTCCGCATCCGCATCCGCATCCGAGTCTGCTGCTGCCTCGGGATCGGACTCGGGCGCGGGCTCCGGCTCGGGGGCCACCGCGGCCGCGAGTGCGGGCGGCAGTCGGACCTCGTGGATCGGCGAGTGCCGCCCCTCGGTGGAGACCAGCACCCGACCGTCCGCGCCGACCGCGACCGCCTCCCCCTGCTCCTGCTCGGGCAGGGCGATCCGCCCGACGCGCTCGAAGCCGGGGAAGGTCAGCAGGCTCGCCTCGGTGTAGTCGCGCAGCACCAGGTGCCGGCCGTCGGGCCAGAAGGCGCCGTCGGTGAGGAACCCGCCGACCCGGGTGACCGGACGCAGCCGGTTGAGCCGGTCGGTGCGCAGTTGCTTCGGCGCGACGTACACCGTGCCGCCGAAGAGGCTCTTGGTGACGACGTACACCCGACCGGTGCGGGGGTGGACCAGCAGCGTCTCGGCGTCCTGGGCGCGATCGGGATAGACCAGCCGGTACGCCGGGGCCCGCACCCGGCGATCGCCCCGCCCGACCGGCACGCGGTAGAGCCGGATGTCGGGGCGGCGTCCGGCGTTGTCGCCGATGTCGCCGACCCAGACGGTGGGCTCGCCGTCGACCTCGCCGCCGGGGGCGAGGGCCTCGACGTCGACGACCGCATCGGCGAAGGCGGTGGTGCCGACGGTGTCGCCGGTCGCGAGGTCGACGACGTAGACGATCGCGTCGTCGCCGGAGTCGTTGACCGTCACCGCGACCTCGCCCAGGTCGACCAGTCCGCTGGACTCGTCGATGCGTTCGTCGGTGAAGGCGGCGAGCTCCTCGGCGGGGGGCTGGGCGGCGGCCACCGGGGCGAGCGCGACGCCCAGCCCGGCGACCGTGAGGGCCGCCACGGTGGTGTGCCTCATGCGCCGCGGGGGGTGTACATGATCACGGCCACCCCGAGCAGGCAGATCAGCGCACCGGTCACGTCCCAGCGGTCGGGGCGGAAGCCGTCGAGGGCCATCCCCCAGGCCAGGGAGCCCGCGACGAACACCCCGCCGTACGCCGCGAGGATGCGGCCGAAGTTCGCATCCGGCTGCAGGGTCGCGACGAACCCGTACACCCCGAGCGCGAGCACGCCGGCACCGATCCACAGCCAGCCGCGGTGCTCGCGTACGCCCTGCCAGACCAGCCAGGCTCCCCCGATCTCGGCGAGGGCCGCGGCGACGAAGAGCACCAGCGAGCGGACGACGTCGGCGGTGGAGTCCATGCGGCGAGGCTAGGGCAGCAGCTCGGCGAGCCGCGGTCGGATCCCCCAGGCGGCGACGAGGTCGTCGTACTCGCCCTGCACCTCGGCCGGGGTGGCGCCGGTGCGGACCGCACGGATCAGGGTGTTGCGCGGCGTGTGCTGGCTCTCGACGAACTCCATCACGTCGACCCGGTAGCCCTGCAGCCGCAGCAGCGCCGCACGGACGGTGTCGGTGAGGGTGTCGGCGAGCCGCTCGCGCAGGATGCCGTGCCGGGTGAGGAGGGTGTACGGCGCGGGGGCCGGGGTCCGGCGCAGCTGGGCGACGACATCGTGGTGACAGCACGGCGCGGCGAGGACCAGTGCGGCCCCCCACCCCACGGCGCGGGCGAGCGCCTCGTCGGTGGCGGTGTCGCAGGCATGCAGGGCCAGGACGACATCGGGCTCGGCGGGCAGGACCCCGCTGAGGTCGGCGGTCGCGATCGGGGCGACCACCCAGGAGGTCGAATCGGCGATGCCGAGCTCCGCGGCGACCGCGGTGTTGTGATCGTGGGACTGCTGTTTGGCGTCGACCCCGACGACGTGCACGGGCAGCCCGCGACGGGCGAGGTGCCGGTGGGCGGCGAAGGTCAGGTAGGCGTTGCCGCACCCGAGGTCGACGACCCGCAGCGGGTCGGTGGCGGTCGGACGGCGCAGCCTGCCGGTGTCCAGCGCGTCGGTGACCGCGACGTCGAGGGCGCGCAGGAACTCCTCGACCTGGCGGTACTTCGCCTGTCGCGACGGCTTGATCCGTCCCTGCGCGTCGGCGACGCCGAGGGCGCGCAGCACCGGGTCGTCCTCGGGCAGCAGACGGGTCTTGGCCCGGTCGTGGCCGCGGGTCGGCACGACCTCGCCCTCCTGCGCGGCGACGTGGACGAGCGCCTCGCCCTTCTTCGTCACCCGCACCTGCACGGACTCGACCGTGGTGTCGACGTGCCAGTTGCCGAACGGCTCGGCCAGGAGCGCGTCGAGGGCGGTGGCGGCCCCGTCGCCGACCGGATGGTTGGCGGTGTGGGCCTGGGTGTCGTCGTAGGTCGTGACCTGCAGGTGCCGGCCGGCCTTCAGGTCGACGTAGCGCAGTTCGACCCGGCGCCAGGCGAGCTGGTGGCCGCGGCGCCGGCCGGTGCCGAGGGCACGGACGAGCGTGTCGGCGTCCAGGACGGCGGCGCGGACCCGGGCCAGCGCCTGCGGCAGCGGCTCGGCGGCCATCTCAGCCCCGCACGATTGCGGCGATCAGCACCACGAGCAGGAGCGCGCCCAGGGCGGTCGGGATCACCAGTCGGCGGTAGCGGGGGTTCACGCAGCGATCCTAGGCGGCGGCGGTGGACCCGACCGCGCGGCTCTCGGGCTCCGTGACGCGGAGCACGGCCTCGGCCTGGGCTGCCGCCCGCTCGCTGCGCCGGAAGAGCGTCGCCGCGAGCAGGACCCCGAAGATCGTCGCCAGACCGCCCCCGATCAGCGTCCAGCGCGCACCGAACGCCTCGCCGACCCAGCCCACGATCGGCGCGCCGAGCGGGGTGCCCCCCATGAAGATCATCATGTAGAGCGCCATCACCCGGCCGCGCATGTGGGCCGCCGTGGTCGTCTGCATGACCGTGTTGGCCGCGGTGATCATCGTCAGCGCCGCCAGTCCCAGCACCGGCGCCCAGATCAGGAAGGAGAGGTACGTCGGCGCGAGGCCCGCGATCACCTCGGCGATGCCGAAGCCGAGCGCGGCCAGGACGACCAGCCGGTAGCGGATCCGGGTGCGGCGGGCGGCGAGCAGTGCACCGGTCAGCGACCCGATGGCCAGGATGGAGCCGATGATGCCGTAGCCCTCGGCGTCCTGGTCGAAGACCTCGGTGGCCATGAGCGCCGATGTCATCTGGAAGTTCAGCCCGAAGGTGCCGGCGAAGAACACGATCAGCAGGATCAGCTTCAGGTCCGGACGGCTGCGGACGTACCGGATGCCGTCCCGGATCATGCCCTTGGTGCGCGGCTGTGGGATGGGGGTGTCGAGCAGGCGCGGGTCCATGTGCTCCAGCGCGGCGATCACCGCGCCGTAGCTGATCGCGTTGGCCAGGATCACCCAGCCGGTGGCGGCGGCGCCACCGCCGAGTGCACCGATCAGCACGCCGGCCAGCGCCGGGCCGAGCATCCGCGCGGCGTTGAACGAGGCGGAGTTCAGCCCCACCGCGTTGGGCAGGTCCTCGGGCCCGACCATCTCGCTGACGAACGACTGCCGCGCGGGGCCGTCGAACGCCGAGCCGATGCCGAAGACCAGCGCGAGGGTGTAGACGTGCCAGACCTCGGCGACGCCGGTGATCGCCAGCACGCCCAGCACGGCGGCGGGCACGGCCATGGCCGCCTGGGTGACCTGCAGCAGACGCCGCTTGGGGAACCGGTCGGCGAGCAGCCCCGCGTACGGCGAGAGCAGGAGGATGGGCAGGAACTGCAGTCCGGTCGTGATGCCGAGCGCGGTGCCGCTCCCGGCGGTGAGGACGAGGACGAGCCAGTCCTGGGCGACGCGCTGCATCCACGTCCCGGTGTTCGACACGACACCACCGGCGGCGTAGAGCCGGTAGTTGCGGTTCGACAGGGCGCGGAAGGTGGGACTCAAGCGTTGGCCAGCCTTTCGAGGATGGGGGCGGCGGTACGGAGCGCGTCGCGCTCCTCGATGGTCAGGTTGCGCAGCTCGCGCGCGAGCCAGGCGTCGCGGCGCTTGCGGTCGGCGGCGAGCGTGGAGGCTCCCTTGTCGGAGATGCTGATCAGCGCGCGGCGGCCGTCGTCCTCGCACGGGCGACGGCTCACATACCCCTCGGCCTCGAGGTGGTTGACCGCGCGGGTCATCGTCGGCGGCTGGACCCGCTGCATGCGCGCCAGCTCCCCGACGCTCAGCTCCCCCTCCCGGGCGAGGTCGCCGAGGACCGCGAGCTGGCCGATGCTCAGCTCGTTGTCGGGGTCGCGTTCGGCGCGCAGGCGACGGCCCAGCCGGAAGACGGCCAACCGGAGCGCGGACGCCAAGCCGATGTCCGTGCGCGCGAGCTTCTCGATGGTGGGAGGCATATCGTGAGCATAACTCATTACTGTTGCTAACTATTTCCCACGAGCCCCGTTGTGTGCGGGCTCACGCCGGGGCCCGCGCGGGCCGACCGGACCGGTCCTCGGCGATCGGGTGCCGGGGGCGTCCGCGGCTGCAGGATGGTGGCGACATCACCCGAGATCCCCGGAGGCACGAAGTGCTGGCAGCACTGAACGAGATCGTCGATGCGGTCGAGGCCGACCCCGCCGACGAGGTCGACATCGCCGCGATCGCCGTCCGGCACGCGACGACCGAGTACCACCTGCGCCGGATGTTCTCCTCGCTCGCCGGGCTCCCGGTGTCGGAGTACGTCCGCCGGCGCCGGATGTCGCGTGCCGCGGCCGAGGTCGCCCGGTCCGATGCCGACCTGCTGACCATCGCCGTCCGCTACGGCTACGGCTCCTCCGAGGCCTTCGCCCGGGCCTTCCGCGCGGTGCACGGGCTCGGTCCGTCCGACGCGCGCCGCACCGGGGGCCCGTTCCGCAGCCAGCAACCCCTCCGCTTCCGGCTCACCGTCGAAGGGAACACCGCCATGCACGTCCGCATCGTCGAACGACCCGCACTCCGCCTGATCGGCCACGCCGTCCGGGTGCCGCTGATCCACGAAGGGGTGAACCCCGCGATCGCCGAGCACGTCGCGAGCATCGAGCCGTCGGAACACCTCCGGCTCAAGGAACTCAGCGACGCGGACCCGCCGGGCCTCCTCCAGGTCACCCATGGGGTCGAGCCGCACGAGCCCGAGGGCACCGAGCTGACCTATCTGCACGGCGTCGCGGTGACCGACCGGACCCCCGTCCCCGACGATCTCGACCGGATCGACGTCGAGGCCGGACGGTGGGCGGTGTTCACCTCCACCGGCGCGCACCCGCAGGCGCTCCAGGACACCTGGGCCGCCACCGCGGCGGAGTGGTTCCCCTCGCAGCCGTGGCGGCTGCGGCCCGGCCCGTCGATCGTGGCGATCCTCGAGCACGACGCGGAGTTCACGACGGCCACCTGCGAGCTCTGGCAGCCGATCGAGAGCGCGTGACCCGGTCCCCCGGAAACGCACGAGCGGGTGGATCCGCTGCCGGATCCACCCGCTCGGGGCGCG
>Ga0079224_100017883_pt1 | contig 10007 bp, 13 predicted proteins | sample Stecom2015_FD_80414 | JGI IMG/M metagenome (GOLD analysis project Ga0079224, IMG submission 80414) | Agricultural soil microbial communities from Utah to study Nitrogen management - Steer compost 2015 | ecosystem: Environmental > Terrestrial > Soil > Agricultural land | place: USA: Utah... | reverse complement strand
CTTGCCGAGCGTGAGCCGGAACGGATGGCGGCCGTGTGGCACCGCATCAAAGAGGCCGCCCGCCGTGAGCTGGCGAGCGGGCACCGCACCGCCGATGCACTGGAATGGCATGGCCGGCCTCTGGAGCGTGCCCGGTTCCTCGCCCTTCGTGACAGCTTCCGGGGTGACGGCCCGCCCCCGTCTGGCATCGAAGCCGCCTTGATTGACAGCGCAGCCGAGGCGTTCACCGCCTACTTACAGGCGTCGGAACACCTCACGATGATGACCGCCCTGGACATGAAGCATGAGCATGACCGCGCGGAACAATACGGGGAATGGCAGCCGCAACGACTTAGTTACGCCGAATCGGTCGACCGCGCCGCCCGGACGGTGCAACAGGCGCATGCCCGGTTCCTGCGAACGGTCAAAATGCTGCATGAGATACGCAAGGTTTCCCCGGCCCTCTATGTTGGGCACGCCGGGCAAATCAACGTCGGACAACAACAACTGAACGTCGCGACAGACCGGCAGGACGGCACCGAACCTGCACCATCGGCTAATGATTTCGATAAACGGTAGAGACCGGGAGGCGCACGCATGGGGACGATGTTTTCGACGCGATGGGGTGCCGAGCCCGTCCGACAGGACACGGACGGCCTGTTGAAACTGGACGTGCGGTGGCTCTCCCGTGCCGGTGCCCTAAAGCCCGGCACCGTGGCGCGGCCGTCCTGGACACGCCGGGGAGCGCCGTCCGGCACCATCACGACGATCATGCAGCGCGACGGGACATTGATCCTCGACTACCGCATCCAGCGGCCCGGGGAGGATTGGCAGCCGGTCCGGGAGCGCGTCGACCTCGATACGACGCCCTGCCACTATGGCGGGGAGCGGGTGTGGTTCCGCTGCCCCGGATGCGAGAGCCGGCGGGCCGTGCTGTTCAGTGTTGGGGGCCGGTTCCGGTGCCGGCAATGTCACCGCCTGGCCTACACGTCGACGCGGGAGGATGCGACGGACCGGGCGATACGCCGGTGTGCCGAGCTGAGGGCAAAACTAGGCGGGGAGCCGGGACAGCCGATATGGGAGATCCCGCCGAAGCCATCCGGGATGACGTGGCGACGTTACGGCCGGATCGTCACGCAGCTGGAAGCGGCGATAGACCGCGCGTTGGGAGCTATGAGCGCCCGCCTGACCATCATGAATGCCAATGATGATCGGTGACGCCATCCATCGTCTCCAAGTTCCGCGTTAGCGCACGATATTGCGGCCCCGGCGCGGGCAAACGATAACGGGGTCGGAAGTATGGGCACATGACGTTGATTCGCGACCATCCCAGCGCACTCTGAGTCTAGCGGTGTGTTATGATCGCTGTGCCTTCACTACAGTGATTGACTTTTTCCCAAGCTATAAACTACAAAATCGTCGAAAGCTGCCGAGAATGTAGATCCGGCTTGATACGAATTGAGCCCTACTCCAAATCCAACGGACCCCGGCTCGTAGTCAAGAACGATCTCTTGCGCAATGAGTTCCATGTCTATCCACAGTTGAAGAGTGTTTCCCCGCATGCGAACTTCCCAAATGTGCCACTGATCAACCTCTATCGAAACATACCCGAGGTTGCTCCAGCTAGGTTCGTCATTGCGAATGATGCCCAGGTAAAGGTCAGCGCTGCTCGATCCAGTCCATTGAAGGGCAGCACTAATGTAGTCGCGTCTACCTGGCTGAACTCCTACGATTGAATGAATAGTGCCGTTAGAACCCATCGGGTAAGTCAAAAACCGAATCGCTACACCTTCCGAACCCTGTCTTAATAGCGATAGTTGATACCAATTAAAGTTGTCAGCTTCCTTGGCTGTCAGGGCAAACACCTTTGACTGACCGCCAAAGATACCTAGGATTTCGACGAATCGGCTTTCAAAGTCCCAAGAATTTGCGGGCTCGAATTCGCTGCCATTCATTGGCGCTTTAGCGATCATGGAGCCATATAGATTCAGAGTCTCCTCGAAGTATGCATAGGTAGGAAACGTCGGAATCAACTCCTTGGCGCGACTAAAGCCGTCCTGTGCCTTCCGAAGCTCCCCTTTATCTAGACTCCTGCTGACATGCGCAAGCAGAGTCAAATGGAGCGTTTCCCGTACCGTGTCGTCATATGGCCGCTTTTCAAACTCCTTTTCCCAGATCTCCACAACAGCTTCGGTCTGATCTTCTTGCATTAGGCGAATTGAAGCCGCGTCAGGATCATCGTACGTACGGCCTTGCCCACTTGCTTCGTGCATATCAGCCGCAAAGAGGAGCGGCGCGATACCGGAGGCTGCGACAACCGAGCGGATCAAGTCTCTTCGCGAATTCCGTGTATGCATCTCACATCTCCTATTGAGTTCATGACTCTCGCTCAGCCTTCGCAGCCAATGCCGTCGAAGTCTCCATCAAAGTTGTGGGGATCTGGCGGAAGGACAGTGAACCGGCGATGCGAGATGTCCTTGCAGTTGAGATCCCCGGCGACGGAGACCGGCGGGATGCAGACGTCCGGATACGCTGGGTCGCACTGGCCACCTTGTTGGGGTGCTGAATCAACCGGTGCCGCTGGTACGGCGGGAGCCTCAGTTGGCTGGGGTTGAGGCTGCTGTTCTCGTGCCTCCCGCGAGACGATGCCATCGAACTGTCCCTGGTTCGGCTGGCGCTGCTGCGCCTCGCGCAACTGCTGACCCGAAGGTGCACCTTCACCGGCTGGCTGACCAAAGCGGCCACACAGGAGCCGGACACCCAGGACCTTTTGCACGCTGAACTGTTCCGCTTCGTCCAGCTGCTCCTTGTATTTGCGGTCAGGTTCGAAGGTGTCGGACTCGGCCCAGCCGTTGCGAACCATCACTTCATTGACGAAGTAGACATCGTCACCGATCTGGTACCACACGTAGGCCAGGCGCCGGTCATACCGGTCTCGCTGGGTTTGGTCGTATTCTAGATAGACAGTGCCACCCGGGGCGAAGCCCAGGACGAAGCGCAGGTAGTCTGTTGCTTCGTGACCACCGCACTGTATACCGCCACCAAAGTTCGTCGTTTCCGGTGTATCGATGTGATACATGCGAACCGTGTCTTCAACGCCATTGACACTCACCTTGATGGTGTCGCCATCCGTGATGCTTACCACTTGCGCGGGCTCGGCACCTTGGGGGATGGCGTCGGTCCACAGAACTGGCGCAAAGCCAACAACGGGCAGATCCTCGCAGGCGATACCGTTGCCGTCTGGATCTAGGGCTGACAGGCGGTCGGGGTCGACCTCAAAGGCCGTTTGCGCCCACACCCAAGCATCAAAGTCGTCACACTCCAACGACTGGGCGAAAGCCGGGTCGGACGCGTGAATACTAATAAGGATCGAACAGATAACCACCGTGAGAATATGAAGACGCATTATATATCCTCAACCAAAGACCACAACGATACTTACCAATAACTATGCTGCTGCGGACACACAGAATCCATCCGTAAAATTACGGAGTTAGACATGGGCCACGTAGAGCTCGTACGTGATTGTCCAATCCATCAAGCAAGGAGCACTCGGCCAGTCTCATTTGTTTGTGCACCTTGAACTCTCATCTACTTCCCGACTTTGCCCGTGTTTTTGGGTTACAACTAAGGCCCAGCTCCTTCGGCCATGTGTAGGAGTTTGTTTCCGGATTTCAATGAGTCGTTTCTAATGTCTTCCGTGCTCGCCACTATCATGCATTGCATGCTTGAGTTGTAGTTGGTTCGGCTTCACTCCAAACTGCCCCCCGCACGACAATGTCTTCAGGACGAGTGTGAGAAGCTCAGGCGTCGTGTTCCCGCCAACTGACGGAACACCGGCTGCACATCGTCCATGTCTCGCCTGGCGCCGGCGGTGGTGCGAGCGTCATCCATGCCCCTGTCCCATGCGGGCACATCGCCTTCAGTGCCCGGTCAAGCATCTCGGCCGCGGCTGCGAGATCCGCTTCATCGCCGGCAAGCACCCGCCGGATCGTCTCCCGCGCCGTCACGGTGTCCTGCCGGGCACCTTTGAGGCCATTGCCGTCCTGTTGCATCGTGTCGCCCTCTCATTTCCCCTCGCCACTGAGGGTGGCGCCATACTTCATACGCTCCATGTACTGAGCGCGATCCGTAGCGTTCAACTAACAACACATGGAGAAAAACATGTCATTTGCAGATTTGCTCACCATCCTGGATGCCACTGAGCGAGTATCCGGACCGATTGCAGACATACTGACCATTCTGGTGATCGTCTCCGGACACAGATTTTCACTTTCTCGTTTTTCACATCCTGAGAGAGATTGATGATATCACTGAGTTCGCTAGGTTCCTGGGATCACGTAGCGGACAAAGGCTGCGAGGATCGCCACTCCCAATAGCACTGTCAGAATCCAGAAAACGCCATAGACAAGCCATGCCAACAGCCGTGGCACCCAGCTTATGAATGACACCTCATCATCGTCGTCCGGGAAAAACCACCTCTCAAAATTGCTACGCAACCCATGTTCAGATGGTTTGTCATGGCTCCCAGGATGGTTTGGATGGATGAATGGTGCCTCTCGGTAATCGGCCTCGGCATCCAAAGTTTCAAAGTAAGGGCACTTGCGGCAACGAATACCTGACCGAGGATCACCTCGCTTTATGGCACGAAGCTTCGCGCTGCCACATCGAGGGCACTTGTGCAGCACCGATCGCCGCAGCTCAATTCGCGGCTGATCCACGATCTCCCGTGCACGTCGCGACAGAGCGCGAAGTGGGATGCCATATTCGCGATGGTGATCCCAACTACCTGGTTCACTTGGCAAGATAAACGGCGCAACGTCATGGCTGGCTTTGTCATGGCCACTTTCGGCATACGAGCACGATGAACACTCAAAAACCCCGACTCCCGTTTTCGTGTTCCGAAAATCTGGGTTCCCACAGCGAGGACATCGGCCATCTGTTTGACGCCACTTCTCAACGTGAGGCTGATACGAAACAATTTGGGAACTGTTCGCCATTTCCGCCGATCCAACTTTGGTGGGGCAGCAGTGCCACCCCGCGTCGTGCCTCTATCCGTGTCGCTGGCCACGATCGCCGCATACCGGCACCGATCCCAGAGCCGATACTTCCTGCAGCTACACTCTCCCGCCGGCGTCACGACCTGGCAGCGTCCGGGGCGGCGAATGGTCGTGCCATCGCGACGAGAGAGGCAATCAGCCCCACTGCCCGCCGGTCAACCTGTGCCAAGCATCCGCGTCCTCTTGCGTGCGGAACGGGTACGCCCGCCAACTGACACCGCACGCGGAACAGACGACCGTTTCGGGGTCTCCCGGCGGATTGACCGTCTCACTCATGGCATGAGGGCATGACTCCGCAAGCACCCGGTCAAGCATCGCCGCCGCCGTCTCGAAGTCGACGTCTTCAAGGCCTTCCGCCGCCCGCCTGAGGGATTCCCGCGCCGTCACAATATCCGCCCGCTGTTCCCTGTTCACTTCGCAGCCTCCGATCAGTTTGGGTGCCAAACGGCTCACGCGACATGCGTGGCTCTATACGCTACTCGAACGGGCTTTCACCTAGCAGAATCAGCAACCCATCATCGGGATCGGTGGGCAAGGTATCTGCCGTATAGGTGACGAGGTGTTGATCATTGAGGTAAACGGTGTAATACCCGGCGTCCGGCAGAGAGATGGTGGACTCGAAGACGCAGCTTAGGTCGCCGCTGCCCTCCAGCGTGCGGTACTCGCCTTCGACCGTGGTGACCGAGATTGTCTTGCCGGTCTCATCCTTCACGATTATTTGATGGTCCAAGTCAGTCCAATACATACCGACCGGAGACCACCTGATCCCGCAGAAATCACCCGCTTCGGCCCCGGTGATGGGTTTTTCGCCTACCTCCGAGACATAGACTGGCAAATACGGACCGTCAGGGATTTCAGGTGCACTCTCCTGGGACGTGACCGGCGCAAAAATGCACAGCGCAAGCGCCAAGACAACTGAAAGCAACAATGAGCGTTTCATGCCCCCTCCTAACGGGTTAGCCCATGCTGCCCCTATTGGGCAAGGTACATACAGCAAGGAAATGTATGTGAGTGGTTTCCGGAATATTTGTACACCACGTCACCAACGTCAAGATTCGAAGAATTAACAGGCAAGCGGGGCCGGCGGTTTGCCGGCCCCGCCCCTTTCTACCTCCCGTGCCTTTGCTCGACCAATGCACTGTGGCGGCAAACGCCCCAAAGGGTGAACCGGCGGCAGCTGCATTCCCCGGACGTGTTGACGACCTCAATACGGCCCGGGATACGCGGATTCCTCACAACGTGCCCGCCGGTGATGGCGTCCGGTGCCGTCTCGAAGTGTGACGCCTGGAGGGCAAGCCGGCGGGAGCGTTCCCGCCGGTCGACCTCGATACGCTGCAACGCCTCAGGGGTGATGGTGACGGCCATTACGCGACCGCCTTTCGGGCAGTGCCCGCGCCCTGGCACGCGGGGCACGGCACATCTTCCCGGACGAACTGCCCGCGCCCAACCTGACGGGCCTTGATATGGTAGCCCCGCCCCTCGCAGGACCGGCACGGATCGGCCGGGGCCGCTTCCCCCGATTGGGGGAGGAAGCCGAGGGCCGCCATGAGGGCCGCGTAGTGCTTGCAGCGCCCGTGCGTCGCGAACCCGTGGCACTCGCAGCTGAACCCGGTGACCGCGTACCGCTTCCCGGCGGTGGTGCCGGACGTCGCGAAGTATTGACCGGTGCGGGGGTTGAGCTGGAGCCTCACGCCCTCATGCCGCGCCTTACCGGCGAGTCGGCTAAGGGCCTGTTCCGTGGTTTCCTGCCGTCGAATCGTCGCGACCATTGCCGTTCCTTCCTGTGGTATCGGTCCGTCTCTGCGAATCGGGACCGGTGCGAATCAGTGAGGCGTTTCCATATCCTCTACAAGTATTCTAACAAACTAGAGTAGCTAATGCAAGAGATTTAGACTAGTATTCTGGAAAGCGGTATACAAGGTGACACCGGAGGAAGGCACATGAAACGCAAGACGGTACGGGAGCTGAGAGAGGCAAAGGGCATCACGCCGGTGCAGATTGCCGCGCATATGGGGGTTGCCCTGGCGACGGTCTACAACTGGGAGGCCGGCAAGCATGAGCCCCGCGCATCGCAGCTACGGGAACTTGCCCGCCTGTTCGGGGTGAGTATGGAGGAAATAGCCATCCCGGGAGTCGACACAAAAGACGGTCCGGACGAATGAACGCCCGGACCGCTGGAAACGCCTCACCTCTTCGCAGGAAGTGGGCTCCTCTATTGTGGCACGTCGGCAGACTCTACAGGGTATTTTCAATAGCGCCAAGGTAATACACCCTGCGTACCTACCCAGATAAAAGGCTATTTGGAAAGCCGTGGTGCCGCGCGAACGCTCGCGGCATGGCACACGACGAAAGGACCGACACATGCAACAAGACGGCACCCGCCGAGGGTGCTTTGACTTCACCAAACCCCAATGGACTGCCATCATCGTTGTAGGGCTGATCTTCGGTGTGTGGTCATGGGCTACCGAGGATCGCCGTCCAACTTTGCCGCTCAATGTAATGGTCACGATTTCGTCGTCCACCGCGCCCGGTATCGTCGATCTTCGGACGTGCGACACGATGTCTGAGCGGTTCAGCCTGACGATCCTGTCCGGGGAGAATGACGAATCGTCTACACGCTTAAGAGAAGGCGAGAAGCAACGAGACGGCTCCTGCCTCTTCCGGGTCAGGACGCAAATTGTGACGGCCAATGCCTACACAATCGTGCTTGACGACCGCTTCAACGTTGCCAGCCAGTCCGTCCACATCACGCATGACGATGCAGTACGGACCGCTGAGGATGGCCATGAATGGCTACTTGTCTTTGCGGATTGGTAATTTGTCTTCCCAAGAGAAATCACGCCGCCTGACTTGCTCTTGTCCGCTGCCTGCAACAAATGCGCCCGCGCTTACAAGTGAGCCACAGAACGCTACCGATTACCCCACACCCTTCATAAGGATGAGTGCAAGAAGCGCGGCAAGGCGAGCCCCGCCGCCTCCCGTTGAGAGGGCAGCGCAATGTGTACCGAAATTGAGCACGCGATGAGAGCCCGTACACATTTGGTACACATTGGCCCTGGACACGCTAAAGGCCCCTCATTGAGAGGGGCCGTTTTCCTTGATTCTATGGGCTTTTCTGGGAGCGGGTGACCGGACTCGAACCGGCGACATTTTGCTTGGGAACTCGATTCGGCTAATTATCGCCCCTTATTGCCATTCAGCGAATACCCCCGAATACCCCCATAGAATCAACGAAATATCAGTTATTTGGTGGTACACTGGTGGCAGGAAACGCCGCACTTTATCGCCCCTCGCCGCCCATTCGGTACACATTTGGTACACATTGGGAGGCGTGCGCAGGAAGGGAATTTCCCCGTCATGGCAGTGATTAAGCGCTACCTCACCAAGAAAGACGCGGACGGCAAGACGCTGAAAGACGCCGCCGGGAAGCCGATCCCGGATGAATCGAAGCCCCGCTACCTTGTACGGGTGGCCGCCGTCGACCCCATCACCGGCAAGCGGAGGAACGTCACCGTTGGCACCTATCGCACCAAGAAAGAGGCGGAGAAAGCCGAACGCGACGCCCTCACCCAGCAGGAACGTGGCACCCTCATTGACCCGGCAAAGGTGACCGTCTCCGAGCTGCTCCATACATGGCTCGAAGCAAAATCCGGCACCATCTCCCCCAACTCGGAAAAAGACTACGAAATCACCATCCGCCGGCATATCGCCCCGGCCATCGGCCGCATGCACGTGCAAAAACTGAACCCGGCGCAACTGCAAGCTCAGTTCACCGCCTGGAAGGACGCCGGGTTACAGCCCCGAACGCTGGCCCGGGTGCATAGCATCCTGAATCAGGCCCTCGATAAAGCGGTCGAATGGGGCATCGTCTACCGCAACGTCTGTAGCGCCGTGGCGCGGCCGTCGATTCCGAAACGGGCCGGCACCGTCTGGACACCGGAACAGACGCGGGCCTTCCTCCATGCGGCGATGCATCGCCCGGTCCTGACCCGGGGAGGCGACACGGGCAAGACCCGCCCGGATGACCTCTCCCCGCTCTGGCACTTTCTCGCCCTGGAGGGGATGCGACGCGGGGAAGCCCTCGGCTTGCGATGGCAGGACGTCAACTGGCAGCGGGGCACAGTGCATATCTCGCAGACGGTGGTAGCCGACCGCACCAACCGCGGCCGCGCCCTGATCCAGCCCCGCACGAAAACCGGTGCCGGCTCGCGTTCGGTAAAGCTGACCGCCGAAACCCTCGCCGTGCTGAAAGAGCACCGGGACCGGCAAGCGTTCGTGAGGAAGGCCGCCGGGGATGCCTGGCAGGATCACGACCTGATTGTCTGCACCTCGCACGGAACACCGGTCAACGCAAACAACGTCACCCGTTCGTTCCAGCGCCTCTGCATGATCGCGAACCTTCCCCCTATCCGCGTGCATGACCTTAGGCACGGAGCCGCAACGATGCTCCTACGGGCCGGGGTGCCGGCAAAGATCGTATCCGAGCGGTTGGGGCATGCGAACATTGGGGTAACGCTTGACCTGTATTCCCACGTCACCGGCGATATGCAGGACGCCGCCGCGCTGGCCATGAGTGAGCTCATGAAGGCGACGGAATCGGAGGCCGGCACCGCGTAATGCGGGTAACGCCCTCAATACCCTCAAAACCTCGATACAGGAACGCCCCTACACCGGCGGTCACCGGTTAGGGGCACGGCACCCGGGAAAGAAAGGAACGCGGGTACATGAGACAGTTTACAGACTCCCGGCGCACGGCAAGGGGGTTCAACGAGCTTAGAAACCGATACGTACGACGTGCCGAATTCCTCTGCACAAACCCTGCATTTCTTGAAGACGTGAGGTTCTTCAGAGCCATGTGGAACAGTGACCTTCCCGCGTACTATTTGGACCGGCCGCTGCATTCATTGCCGTGGCTGTTCTCCTCGAAGCACCCTTACGAAACCGCCAGAGCCGACGACGTCGGCGCCG
>Ga0079224_100017882_pt1 | contig 10007 bp, 6 predicted proteins | sample Stecom2015_FD_80414 | JGI IMG/M metagenome (GOLD analysis project Ga0079224, IMG submission 80414) | Agricultural soil microbial communities from Utah to study Nitrogen management - Steer compost 2015 | ecosystem: Environmental > Terrestrial > Soil > Agricultural land | place: USA: Utah... | reverse complement strand
GGCTCATTTTCTAACTCTTGTAAGCCGTTTGATGACTTCAGTTTCATGCTCAACTCTTTAAGACGCAAAATACGTTCTTTAGTTTTAAGCAATTGATCTTCAAAGTTCACTTCTTCTTCTACTTTAGTTGTATTCACAAAAGTAGATGTATATGTCGTATCAACGATATCTTTTATTTCTTCTTCCACTTCTTCGTTGACCTTATCTTCATAAGCATCAAATACAGTAGGAAGTTTGAATCCAAATACAGAAGGCGATGTTTTCAATTCGAAACCACCATTATCTTGTACAGTCTCTTCTGCCGCAACATCTTCTTCAACATCTAGCGTATGACGCACGATGTGGCTCTCTTGTTGCACAGCTGCATTTGTGGGTTTTACAGGATTAAACAAATCTACTTGCGGTGATTCTGCTACAGTATTGGTCGGTGTCACAGGTGTCACATAATTTGTAGTCGAAGTAGTCGTTGCTGGTTTTTCTACAAATTGATTTTGAACAACAGGTTTGATAAAAGAATGAACTGTATCAGGAGATAGAGGCAAAGCGATTTTCTCGTTCTCTTTTTCCTTTTGACGCTCTTCCGAAGTTTGGAAACCAGTAGCAATAATAGTTACAGACAAATCATCCTCTAGGCTTTCGTCGATACAATTACCCCAAATTAGGTCTGCTGTCAAACCAGCTTTCTCTTGGATATAATCTGTAATAATAGCTACCTCATCCATTGTTACCTCTTTTCTACCAGAAGTAATATTCAATAAGATATAGCGCGCTCCTTCGATTTCATTATCCTTCAACAATGGAGATGCCAATGCACCTGTCACCGCTTGAAGTGCTCTATCCTCGCCCGAAGCAATATGGTTACCCATGATCGCTACACCGCTGTCGTTCATTACAGTACGAACATCTTTGAAATCGACGTTTACATAACCAGGAATTGTTATAATCTCCGCGATACCTTTGGCAGCTGTTGTCAATATATCATCTGCTTTTGCAAAAGCAGCTGTCATTGTCAAGTTTCCAAAAATCTCACGCAATCTGTCATTTGAAATCACAAGGTATGAATCCACGTATTTACGTAATTCGCTTAATCCTTCTTCTGCTTGAGAACGACGTTTTTTACCTTCGAATGTGAATGGTGTTGTAATAATGGCTACAGTCAAAATACCCATTTCTTTCGCCGCCTTAGCTAACACTGGACTCGCACCTGTTCCTGTACCACCACCCATTCCGGCTGTGATAAATAACATTTTGGTGTTTGTACCCAACATTCTCTTGATATCATCAATACTTTCGATAGCCGAGTTTTCACCTACATCAGGATCAGCACCTGCACCCATACCCTCTGTAAGACTAGCTCCCAATTGAACTTTGTTAGGAATAGGACTTAATTCCAACGCTTGTGCATCTGTATTACAAACTATAAAATCAACGCCACTTATCCCCTGCTTGTACATGTGATTAACAGCATTGCCGCCGCCACCACCTACACCTATAACCTTGATTATAGATGATTGCTCCTTTAACATTTCAAATTGTATCGACATAATAATATCCTGTTTAAAAAGAACTGCCAAGCTTAACCTACCGACCCAAACTCAACAATTCGAATGTAATAATACCAAATTCTCAACAAGAGTTTTCCACATTTGTGATTATGTGGAAAACTCACTGCTGTGTGGAAAATTTATTTTTTTCCTATAAAAGTTTCGTCATCAATTTCTTGATTATCCTTGATAAATTCTGAGATAATTTTTGTAAACCAACTTTCTTTTTTGCTTTGCTTGTCAGCAATCTCTTTGATTTGCTCTTTGCGTGGTTTTTTAAGCTCACGCTCTTCAATCGCCATATCCATCTCCTCTTCTACCGCCTGGATACCTTTGATCAGCAAACCAATACTTGTTGCATACATTGGGCTTTTCATTTCTTCCAATGTCTGCTTGTTGAGCATATCTGTTTTCGCCAAATATTCATTTGGGTAACCGATACGACAATCTATACCTGTGATGTATTCAACCAATTGAACCAAATGCTTCAATTGAGCTCCACCACCTGTAATCACTATACCAGCGATCAATTTGTCCTCATAGCCTGAAGACTTGATCTCGTAATATACGTGCTCGATAATCTCCTCCATACGTGCTTGAATGATATAAGCAAGATTTTTGACAGAGATTTCTTTCGAGTCGCGACCACGGATTCCTGGTACACAAATCACTTCATTTTCTTTATTTTCATCAGCTAAAGCCGATCCATATCTTACTTTTAATTGCTCAGCTTGATTTCGAAGGACAGCACAACCTTGACGAATATCTTCTGTTACAATATTACCCCCTAAAGGAATTACAGCAGTATGACGAATAATGCCTTCGTGGAATATAGCTACATCTGTAGTACCACCACCAATATCAACAAGAACTACACCAGCCATTTTTTCTTCTTCATCCAATACAGCTTCGGATGATGCTAAAGGCTCAAGTACTAATGCAGACACTTCTAAATCAGCGTTGTCTACACATTTCTTGATATTTTTGATATCGGTCACACGACCTGAAATAATATGGAAGTTGGCTTCCATACGACGACCAGCCATACCAATTGGTTCTTTGATACCAGGCTCATTATCAATTGTAAATTCTTGAGGCAACACATGAATAATCTCTTCCCCTGGAGGAAGAACCAACTTGTACATATCCGAGATCAATCGTTCTACATCAAATCTGTTGATTTCATCATCGTCATTTTTGGTCAAAATACCACGATGTTGAATACTTTTGATGTGCTGGCCTGCAATACCGATGTTGACCACTTTGATGTCTACATTGGATTGTCCTTCTGCTAGAGAAACGGCATCACGAATACTAAATACAGTCTTTTGAATATTAGCGACCACACCCCTATTTACACCAGCAGATTCTGCCTTACCCACGCCTAATAATTCTATTTTATTTGTCCCACTGCGTCGTCCCACAGTAACACAAATCTTAGTAGTACCGATATCTAAACCAACGATAATCGGATTTTCTTTTTCAATGTCTGTAATTCTTGGTTTCATATGCTGTATTTTTTAATTTTTCATGTTAATTTTCATTTGCAAGCTGTCCATGTACCACCCCTCTCTGCGCTCACAGATGATTTGTCCTCCGTATTTTACATTCACTTTGGCGTAGGCTTCTGTACCCACCTTTGGTAATATATTTTTGTAATACATTTCCAAACGGCTAAGCTTGTAATCCAATGAATCCGCGGATCCAATCACCAATACCTCTTTGCCTACCCGTGGGATCAACTCGATATCCGATTGTTCATTCACAAAAATCTGTACAATCTGATTTTCCCATAGCTCATCCCCTTTTATATGTTCGACGATACGAATCAGGTCATGCACCATCTTGGTTGCTATCGGTTCCAGAGGTTTGGTATAACCTTCTTGAATTTTGCCGTTAGCGACTAATACATGAGGTACATATTTCAATGTAACAGGGATCTTATGCCCCTTCGTATCTACATAAAATTCTTTACCATCTCTGTTGATCACCCGAAGTATTACCTCCCGCTGATGAACATTGACGTTGATAGTGCCATCCATATCCGCGTGAATTTCAGCGTTCGATACATAAGGCAATTTTTCTATCGCGTTTTCAATTTCTTCGAATTTTATCGCTTTCAATTCTTTACCTACTATGGCACCGAATTGATTATTTATCATTCTTGAAATATCATGTTGGTCGATAAACGTTTCTTTCCCCTCCACATTCACTTTCAACACCGTACACACCTGAACGGCATCTTTTCTGCTTATCAATCCCATGAGCACTACCAATCCTGCCAAGGCTATTACACCAAGGAAAACATTGAATATTAGTCCCCATCTGATATTCTTCATACTACTTATCTAAAATTGCTTTTAAAGGCTTCACCAATCTATCAATATCCCCTGCACCTACGGTCACAACCAATTCAGGTTTTTCACTTTCTACTAATGCCAATACTTCCTGCGGTGACACAACACGTTTGTTTTGCAGTGTAATTTTATCCAACAACCAAGTTGAAGTCACGCCTTCTATTGGCAGCTCACGAGCCGGATAGATTTCCATCAACAACAATTCATCCGCCATGCCCAACACTTCGGCAAAACCATCAACAAAATCACGTGTGCGTGAAAATAAGTGAGGCTGAAATACAACCGTTAATTTCTTGTTTGGATATAGCTTACGCAATGAAGATAAAAATGCTCTCAACTCCGCTGGATGATGCGCGTAATCATCGATATAAACCGATTTTTCATTACGAACAATGTATTCAAAACGTCGCTTAGCTCCTCTAAAGTTTGCTAATGCCCTAACGATTTTATCCTGTTCGATATCCAACAATAACGCTACCGTAATAGCAGCGACTGCGTTTTCTATATTGTGCAAACCTGCAATACCCAATTTAATATTTGAAATACGCAAAGCACCCTTTACATAATCAAAATGAAATTCACCATCAATAACCGCTACGTTTTCCGCATGTGCATCCCCTTTATCATCTCGTGAGTAGGAAATATCACCACTGAAAGGAAGACCTGTTCTCACGATACGATAACCGCCCTCCACGACTCTATCCAAATACATTTTGAAAGAGTCTATCAGATGTGATTCATCGCCGTAGATATCCAAGTGATCCGCATCTGCCGATGTCACTACCGCAATATTAGGATGCAACGTCAAAAAAGAACGATCATACTCATCCGCTTCTACCACAACTACATTATTATCCCCGTACAAAACATTCGTATTGTAATTGGAACTGATACCTCCTAGGAAAGCCGAACAGTCATAACCCGAATCCTTCAAGATGTGCGCTATCATCGTGGAAGTCGTAGTCTTACCATGCGTACCCGCTACGCCAATCGTAAATCGACTCGCACTGATAAAACCTAAAACTTGTGATCGCTTATACAACTCAAATCCCTTGGCAACAAAATGATTTTTAATCTTTAAATCCTTCGGTACGGCCGGAGTAAAAATAATCAAGCTCGAATCCGAAGGCTGATCAAACGTCGCTGGAATAGCATTCACATCATCTTCATAAATGACGTCAATCCCCTCCGCAACCAAAGCAATCGTCAAATCCGTCTCGGTGCGGTCATATCCAGCCACCGTACATCCCAAATGTTGGAAATAACGCGCCAAACCACTCATACCAATACCGCCTATACCGATAAGATAAACTTGCTTTATTTGATCAATATTTATCATTTCTTTATTTTATTAATTTCAAAACTTCATGAGCAATAACATCATCGGCATCCAATAAGGCTAGCTTTTGAATATTATCTGCTAATTCATTCATTTTACTTCCATTGTCCAATAATGTCAAAGCTTCTTCCATCAACTTGGCTCTTGCTTCTACATCTTTCACCATTACAGCCGCTTTTTTATTTACCAATGCCAAAGCATTTTTGGTCTGATGATCTTCAGCTACATTTGGCGAAGGCACTAAAATCACGGGTTTTCCTACCACACACAATTCCGAAATAGTTCCGGCACCCGCTCTAGCTATAATCAAATCTGCCGCCGCATAAGCATAATCCATGCGCTGTAGAAATGGCATCATCTTCACATTATAAGGCAAATCCTGTATTTCCTTACTCAATGACTCGTGATAGTAACTGCCGCATTGCCAAATGACTTGCACATCGGCGTCTTTGAACTTATCAAAAGCTTGTTTCACACAATCATTCAACGTAGCTGCACCTAGACTACCGCCTGTCACTAAAATTGTCTTCTTACCTCCTTCTAGACCAAACGACACCAAAGCTTCACCTTTCTTTCCTTCAATATCTACTGAAGGACGACGAATTGGATTTCCTGTCAACAGCACCTTTTCGGCCGGGAAGAATTGCTCCATTCCTTCGTATGCCACACATACCTTTTGCGCTTTTTGACCCAGACTCTTATTGGTTTTACCTGCATATGAGTTTTGCTCTTGTATCAATGTAGGCACACCCATCATATTCGCCATCATCAACAGCGGACCAGAAGCATAGCCTCCGACACCGACTGCGACATCAGCTTTAAAATCTTTTATAATCTTCCTTGCTTTCAAAAGACTTTTTACCATTTTGAAAGGCAACGCTATATTTTTCAATAAAGAAGAACGATTGAAACCCTGGATATCCAATCCAATGATACTATATCCTGCTGCAGGCACCTTTTCCATCTCCATCTTACCATTCGCACCCACAAACAAAATCTCAATATCTGGTTCCACACGGCGCAGCGCATTTGCTATTGCAATCGCTGGAAAGATATGCCCTCCTGTTCCCCCTCCGCTTATAATTACCTTATGCGCCATGTTATATTTAAATTAAACAGTACCTACTACCACTTTTTTAGGAGTTTTGGGCGCTGTGATTGACCCTTCTTGCAACTCCTCCTTATTTTTTAATTCCTCAATACTTCTACTTACGGACAGAATAATCCCTAAGGCCACACTGGTAAACAAAATCGAAGTACCACCCATACTCACCAACGGCAATGGAACACCCGTAACCGGACCAAGTCCTACGGCTACCGCCATATTTGCCAATGCTTGTATCGTCAGACTAAACCCTAATCCTGCCGCCAGAAAAGCTCCAAATGCACGCGGACTCAGAGTTACTATTCGAATGACACGATACATCAGCACCAGGTAAAGGAAAATTAAGATGACTCCACCTATTGTCCCATATTCCTCGATGATTATGGCAAAAATAAAATCCGAATAAGGGTGCGGCAATACATTACGCTGTACACTATTTCCTGGTCCCTTACCAAACAATCCGCCTGTCGCTATAGCGATCTTCGCATTATTAGCTTGGAAATTTTTATCCTCTTGGAAGGGTACATTTACTTGCGCACCATCCACCTGTTCTGTCTTAAAGAAACCTTCGATACGACTGAAATATGTCGCACGACGTGGACCTACAGAAATAACCAACAACCCCAAAACACCCACTCCAAGCGACACTATAGCTATTTGCTTAAAAGAAACTCTTCCTATAAGCAACAATAGTACACTTGTACCAAAAAGCATCAACGCCGTAGAAAGATTGGCCCAAGCAATAAGAACGAATACGATACATACGGTTCCCATAATCGGGATAAAAGATTTTTTCAGATCCTTGATTTCATGCGCTTTGTGCGATAGCATACGCGCCAAAAAGGTAATCAATGCCAATTTTGCCAAATCCGAAGTCTGAAATGTCTGATTAATCACCGGAATAGTTACCCACCGCGATGCCTCATTCACCGAACTACCGAAAACCAACGTATAAAGCAACAAAGGAATGGTAATACCCATCAGTATTTTAGAAATACCAGCATACCAGCGATAATCAAGCTTATGCGACAAATACATCAAAACCAAGCCAATAGCGATAATAGCAAAATGCTTAATCAAATACATCTCTGTGCCTTTACCCTCTTTATAAGCCAAAGTACCTACAGAACTGTATACAGCGAGTAAAGACCATCCTGACAAAATTATCACGATAATCCAGATCCACTTATCACCTCTTAGTTTTGAAAAAATTTGTTCCATAAACCAGTATTTATAGAGCCATTACTGCCTCTTTGAATTTATCACCTCTTTCTTCGTAATTTTTGAACCAGTCAAAACTTGCGCATGCTGGTGACAGCAATACAGTATCACCTTTTGATGCCAAATGTGACGCCATATTCACGGCATCTTCCATGGATGAGCTGTTGACGATCACGTCTACTTCATCTTCGAAAGCATCATGAATACGCGAAGTGTCTTTACCTATGCAGATAATGGCTTTCACCTTTTGGCGTACTAAATCACGAAGCATTTCGTAATCGTTGCCTTTATCCACTCCTCCTAATAACAGGACAATGTTTGGAGAGAAACTTTCTAACGCGTACCACACTGAATTTACATTTGTCGCCTTGGAATCATTGATGTAATTCACTCCGCCAATAAGGGCTACATGCTCTAGTCGGTGAGAAATATTTACATACGAGCCCATGCTTTCTTTCATGCTCTGATTGCGCAGCTCCTGCACTTTGGCAATTAAGCCAGATGCCATATTATTATAGACATTGTGCTTTCCTTGTAATGATAACTCTTCAATATTCATCTCAAACTCGTCTCTATTAGGTATGTTAATTTTCAAATTGTTGTTTTCATCTACATATGCACCGACCGTCAGCACCTGCAATTGTGACATGGGTAACTGTTGTGCCTGTATCTGAAATCTCGGTAATGCCTTCACCGTTTCTTCATCATCTACACAGTAGATGAAGTAATCTTCTGCACGTTGATTTTGAATCATTCTGAATTTTGAATTCACATAATTCTCCATCTTATATTCATAGCGATCCAGATGATCCGCTGTAATATTTAATATCACCGCTATATCGGCGCGGAAATGATACATATCATCCAACATAAAGCTGGATATTTCTAACACATAAGTATCGAAGGGTGAACGAGCTACTTGCAAAGCAAAGCTTTTACCAATATTGCCCGCTAGACCAACGTTAATCCCTGCCTTTTGCAGCATATAATAGGTCAACATCGTAGTCGTTGACTTACCATTCGACCCTGTAATACAAATCAATTTTGCATCGGTATATTGCGCCGCAAACTCGATTTCCGAAATCACCGGAATATTTAAAGAACGTAGCTTCTTAATCAACGGCGCCTTCTCCGGTATGCCCGGACTTTTCACAACGATAGCCGCATTCAATATCAGCTCTTCCGTATGTTGACCAGATTCGAAGACGATTCCTTCTTCCTCCAATTGCGCCTGATACGAATCCGCGATAACACCCATATCCGACACAAAAACATCAAAGCCTTTATCCTTTCCTAAAATGGCGGCACCCACACCACTTTCTCCAGCGCCAAGAATCACCAAGCGTCCAGATTGTGGGTAATATGTATGTGCTATATTTCTCATGCTATCTTACTTTCAGGGTTACGATGGTCAAAATCGCTAATATTACACCTACAATCACAAATCGAGTTACAATCTTAGCTTCATGATATCCCTTCTTTTGATAATGATGATGCAAAGGAGACATTAAAAATATACGTCTTCCTTCACCATATTTTTTCTTTGTGTACTTGAAATAAGATACCTGCATGATTACAGACAGATTCTCAATCAAAAACACACCGCACAATACCGGAATCAACAATTCTTTACGAATCAAAATCGCAAAAGCAGCAATAATACCACCAATAGCCAAAGATCCCGTATCCCCCATAAATACCTGTGCCGGATAAGCATTGTACCACAAGAAACCGGTACACGCACCCACAAATGCGCCCGCAAAAATCACCAGCTCCCCAGAATTCGGGATATACATGATATTTAAGTAGTCCGAGAAAATGATATTACCCGATACATACGCCAAAATCGCTATCGTAATACCTATTATGGCTGATGTTCCGGTGGCTAGCCCATCTATTCCATCGGTGATATTGGCACCATTGGACACCGCTGTCACAATGAAAACGACCACCACCAAGAATAATCCAAACGTAGCCCAGGGATTATCAATACCTAACACTGTCAATACTTTTGCATAGTCAAACTCATTATCCTTATAGAAAGGGATATTGGTTTTTGTTGACTTTACATTGTCTGCATAAATAGTTTCTCCCGTATTGGGGTTGATAACAATCTCAACAGGTTTGTCCGAACTCGGATCGTGCACTTGCTCACGGACCACGATATCGGGGTGAAAGTACATGGCAAAGGCAATAAGTATACCCAGACCGACTTGACCAATTACTTTGAATTTACCCGCTAAACCTTCTTTATTTTTTTTGAATACCTTAATGTAATCATCCAAAAAACCAATTGCTCCCATCCACAAGGTCGTCACGACCATGATGATGATGTAAATATTATCCAGCTTAGCAAACAATAAGGTAGGAATCAATATACCCGCAATAATGATAAGTCCACCCATAGTAGGTGTACCCTGCTTCGTCTTTTCGCCCTCAAG
>Ga0079224_100017881_pt1 | contig 10007 bp, 11 predicted proteins | sample Stecom2015_FD_80414 | JGI IMG/M metagenome (GOLD analysis project Ga0079224, IMG submission 80414) | Agricultural soil microbial communities from Utah to study Nitrogen management - Steer compost 2015 | ecosystem: Environmental > Terrestrial > Soil > Agricultural land | place: USA: Utah... | reverse complement strand
CATTGCGGTGAATGGGCGAAGACCACCGGTTCAAATTTGACCGCCCTCAAACCGTGGTATAGAAGCACATTATTTCTAACTTGGACCACTTACTTCCTATACTATAATTTAAATCTCTCGACTCATGCTAAAAAAGATCCTGCTTGCCATTGGAGTGCTCGTGATCATCATTGCCGGCTACTTTATATTTGTAATGTTGACCACCAAGAGTCACAGTCCCGCGGCCGTGGCGGAATACAAAGACGGCGATTTTCACATCCAGGTAAACTACTCGCAGCCCTACAAAAAGGAACGGCTCATTTTCGGTTCAGCAGCCGATGATGCGCTGGTGCCTTACGGAGAGAAGTGGCGTACTGGCGCCAATGAAGCCACCGAGATCAGCTTCAGCCATGATGTAATCCTGGACGGCCAGATTCTGAAAGCGGGGCGGTACTCGCTTTACACGATTCCCGAGGCGTCGACATGGACCGTGGTATTCAATAGCAAACTTGAGTACTGGGGCGCTCAATTATCAGGTGATCCATTTGATGAGACACTGGACGTGCTGCGTGTCCCGGCCTCCGTAGAAAACGGTATGCCTGAGCAGGAGCAGTTCACGATTTCTTTTGATGAGGAAGGCAGCAGGATAAACATGCATTTTGATTGGGCGGATACGAGGGCAACGCTGGGGATAGAGCGTGCGCAGTGATCGGGGTTGACAGCAATATACTCACTTTGCCAACTCTATTGAGTTAATTTCGTTTGTATAAAGATCTTTGTAGTTAAGAATACTTTAAAAAATGTTGACCAACGTACTTGCAGATTTTTATGAGCGGGACATCCGCAAGCTGATCGAAGAAGTGAATTTGTTCCAGAACGAAGAGAATCTCTGGAAGACGGAAGGATCAGTCAAAAACCCAAGCGGTAATCTCGCTTTGCATATTATCGGAAATATTAGCCATTTCATCGGCGCGATCCTGGCCGGCACAGGATATGTACGTGACCGTGACAGCGAATTCGCCAGGAAAGGTGTTCCGAAAAAGGATCTCGTTGCCGGGCTTGAAGGACTCATTCCGATGGTACGGAAAACGATTGTCGCCGTCGATCTCGACGGGGAGTATCCGATCATATTTGACGGTGCCAAGCGTTCAAACGGTTATCTTCTTGCGTACCTGCTTACGCATTTGAATTATCACCTGGGGCAAGTCAACTATCTGAGGAGAATTCTGGAGTAAAAAAGTATTGCTACTTAACCTCAGGATTGCGCTTTCGAAGTTGTTCAATGTCCTGGCGGTCGACTTCACGGTCGAGCGCCTTCTTATTGAGTATTAGGTCGTGGTAGCCAATAATAGCCAGCTCATTACCGTCGAATGTGACTTTTTTTGTGCGCTTGAAGCAGACGGAGAAGGGTTCAAGTCCAACCATTTTAGGTAGGAATTCAGCCCGGAAGGTTCCGAAAGGGATACGCAAATAGGTCTTATCAGGATCGAACACGTAATCGTCAAGGGATTGGGTATCGATCCCCAATTTTTTGAGGGCTTTTACCAGGTTGGTAAAGTTTGTAGTGGTAGAGTTATACCAAAGATCGATGTCATGAACGAGTTCCGGACGGCCCAGGTCCTTGATTATGGACTGGCGCTCGTAGCCATAAAAGCCGACGGCGACGCCGCCGACAAGTATGCATTGCACGTCATTCTGGTTAAGCGACTTCCAAAGCTTTTTTAGAGATTCCCGGAGTTCGTTGTTCATACCGGGGACGACCACTTTAATTCAATCCATTTGATCGCCTCAAACTCGGCAGGTGTTGCGACCTTCATATCGTTTTGGTTGGCCAGGGCAGCATTAAAATCCAGCAAGTCCAGGACACGGGCAAGGGCCTGCTCGTCGGTCAGCCTTTCCGGCTCCGCGGCCATAAACCGTTCTTGCTCGATGCTTTCGTACAGGATCACCTTGGGTTTCATCCGCAAAGAAGAGATTTGAATACACTGCAAATTACGCGAATAAAGTGCAGAAGTTTTAACGATGCACCACTTCCTGGATGGGGGTGGTAATCCGGAAGTTCTATTTAACATAATATAAATTATATAACTCCACCTTTTTACACAATCTTCCGTATCCTGTCATTTTTGCGCCAAACCAACCTATGAAAGCATCTGCGAAAAAGTTAAAGACTGGACATTCCTGTATTATCTAACGCAGCGTTGGATGAAGTATGGATGCGGTAGATGGGGCGCCATTCGTCCTTACCGCAGCAATTGAACTGACCCTCTGTAGTGTCGTGGACCGATCGTAAGTTGATAGAAGTAAACACCAGTCGGAGCCTCACCACCACCCCAGGAAACGTCCTTGTCACTGCTGCTGAAAATCTGCTTACCCCAGCGGTTGAAAATCCGCAATTGGTAGATGTCGGAGCCGTTGTACTCTACCACAAAGCGCTCATTCTTGTCGTCATTACCTGGTGTAAACACATTCGGAACAAAAAGATGTTCCATTACCGTAATGGGTATGCTTGCGCTGTTTTCGCACCCCTTCCGGTTAACAGCCTTAAGCAATACCATGTAGTCTCCAGCTATGCCAAAGAAATGGCGTGGTTGTTGCAACGAAGATGTTTGCCCGTCTCCGAATTCCCAATACCAGGAATCGACATCGGTTCGAGTGGCTGTGAATAATACGGTCTCGTCGTAATCGACCACAGGATTATCCGCGGTCGCCGCCAAATCAATAAGGCCAACAAACTTTATGGCGACCGTGTCGGATACGGTGCACATGCCGTTCGAAACCTTCACGGCGTAGCTTCCGATCGACGAGACTTGAATTTGTCGCGTGACCTGGCCTGTATTCCATTCCCAGGTGTAGCCGGGATTCCCGGCATCAAGAGTCACAGGGAACGCACAGGTTGACATTTCCGCGGGAAAGTCAAGAACAGGCATTTCCAATACATCCACATATACGCTATCCCTGACTTGACATTGCCCATTCGATACTTCTACCGTGTACCAGCCTGGTTCATCCACATCAATCGAGGATACGTCTGCACCGGTAGACCATTTATAGCTGTAACCATCTTCGACGCTGAGGTTTATGAAGTCCCCTTCGCAAAGTATCCTGTCCGGTCCCAGATCGATATCCGGAAGTGGACTAAGATCAATTTGTTGCTCAACCATAGTCACCACAGCGTCGTCAAGATAAGTAGTGACTTTTACATTGAATGTACCGGCGTGGGTAAAGGCATGACGGGCGCTGCCTCCGAATGCCTTATTATTTTCTCCACTTGCAGGGTCGTCGAAGTCCCAAACGCAGGAATCATACGGTCCAAGCGCTGTTGCCTCAAATTCGATCGTATCACGAATGCACAATGCCCCGGTGCTTATAGCTGGGGGCTCAACGAAATCCCCTTGAATAAAAATGGGCAAATACAAGATCGCTTCCTTTCCTTCAAGGTAGATGTCGCCCTCAACATAGTTACAGTGATCGCCCCTTCCATTCGGTTCATTTATCCTGCTTACATGTCCCCATCCATGACCTCCTCCATACACGATATATATTTTTCCATCCGGACCCATCTGCATGCAATATTCAAGACCATGCAAAGGTGTGCCCACAATATAAATGGATGTTAGGATGGTGTTCATGTCCCCGGAACTCAGATTGAACTGATATATATGATTCGAACCACTGCTGTCGACATTCGTAACATAGATCAAGTTGCTATTCGGTGAGAACTCAATGCCTGTAAGGTTCCGTAGCGAGGTAATTACGCCGGGTTGACCGGTCGAAATGGCAAAAATCAAGCTGCCAATTTTGCCCGTCACGGGATTGAACTTAAAGACCTCCAGGGATGTGCTAATATAGTCTTCCTTCTGAAACGTGATGGCAATCTTGCTCTTATCCGGTGACACCTTGATTTGCCTCGGCGGGTTATCCGTATGAATGCTCCCTGCAGCGCTTACCACCGGTGTCGCAGCTATTCCTGCTGCTGTAACCAGGTAAGACAGGAACCGGTCAGTACCCAATTCGTGAACTATGATCCAGAAATCTATACCATTAGCATGAACCGAAGCCGAAATGCTCCCGACCACTGAGGTATGCAATGTCACATTTTTCTCAGTTACGTCGCCCAGTCCGCCCTCCAGCGAAAGATCGACAATTGAATACTTTAACTGGCTGGGTGCATAGCGGTCGCATGAAAAGATGTAATAAATACCATTGCCAGCCGGAGACGGAACGATTACGCTAATCGGCGCCTCAAATGGAACAACTCCCCTGATTTCAAATCCATTGGGCATTTGTTCATGGTTCCTGTTGTAGACATCGTGACCATTAGAGTAAAAAAGCAAATTTCGGTTTGCATCAGAAATCGATGAACACGCCTCAATATAAGAATGTGCATTCCGCCCGTCGGTCAGAACACTGACTGAATTCTCATCAAAGCGCAAGCCGGCCTGGTAACCAAAATACCAGTTGTAGGCATGCCTCTGCGCCTGACCGACTTGAAATGAGACAGTAAAAGCGAGGAAAGCCAGGAAAGTAAAAAAATTGCAGGGTCTCACTAGCGGTAAGGCAGTAGTCAATGCCAACGGTTTAAGGTACTATACCGGCAAATTTAGCTATGAAAAAGCAGTGAAAAAGTGAATCTTCCTTCCTGGTCTTACATCGACCGCACGTGCAGTGGTTGTTGGGATGGAAAATGGGCGCAGGTAAGTCCCCATTGGCCGTCTTCCTCGCTATTCTGACAATGACACTCATCGTAGCTAGCGGGTTCACCTCACCCCATCCACTGCTGTGCGTACTGAACGTGCAGCGAGCTCATTCCATAGGACGATAAGCCAGTAAGGTTCTGGATACAGCGAGGTAATGACGCACTCGCGTCTCAGGGTACCTGCCACTATCGTGCGAACTTCGGGGTCCTTTCTGTCGCCAGCGCTCGTTGATATATCGCTTCCTCGAAGCCATTGCCTAACGCGGTATGCACTTTCATCGCACATCCTATAATTTTGTGAGTGAGGGTCTCGTGTTGCATGGGGTGTCGATTAGGTTTTGTGCATACATCTGGACATTATCCTCCTTAATTGTCTGAATTAAGATTCTTAGGATGAACAGATTGGGAGAATGCCTAACCTCTACGGTGCACCCTCCTATCATTTCTAAAATTCTCATCCTATTCATCTTTAAATCCTAGGAATCCTAATTCAGACAGCTACACCGCTGAATGAAAGCTAAACAGACCTTACCATTCCAAACACCCCATGAAAAAACTCAAAACTAAAAGGCTACACCGACCTTAACCGACATGGTGTTGACCCTGGCGAAATTGTACTCCACGCCCAACCGCAGAATCGCAAGTCTTGCTACCGCGCCCACAGACGCCTGGGTGCCCAGGACGGTTTCATCGGCTAGTTCAACGACCTCGGACTTTTCATGCGTGTGAGACAGATACCCCGAGACACTGACGTACGGTGAAATAGACGCCCATGTCGAATAGATGGGAAACTCACGGCTCACGAGCAGATCAAGCCCGTAGGTCTGCAGGTTGACATCGTCAGGGCCAAAAAGTTGTATATAACTCACGCGAGTTGCTGCGGCCCACTTTTTCTCTGGATGGTTCACCAGGCTGTATTGCACCTGTCCACCGAAGAACCCGTAATTGGCTTTGATGTTCTTTGTAAAATATACGCCCACATCCATTCTGTCTGTTACGCCCACGCGACCCGTTAGTCCCGGAAAAGCCAGGCCGGAGCCTTCAAATAACCAATGCGTTGTGTCGGGGTGGACAAATGTATCGTTCCAGGCAGCATCTCTATCGTCGATGCCGGTCTTCCATTGCACAAGGGATAATTCGAAATGCTTTTTGCCCATGGGCCTGGCATCCAACAACGGGCGGAAATAGGTTAACAGTCCCGCCTCCCGGGTAAACTGCCGAAAGGCTTCTTGCGTAAGCGATGGGTCTAACTGGATAGAACATTCTTCCCAGCGTCCGGTGTGAAGATGTTGCGCATCTAGTACAGTGGGCAACAGCAACGAGCACACAGCGATTGCGATAACCATCAGGTTTTTCATAGTTGTTAATATTAAATTTTGATTATTGCTGACATTCATTGGCCAACCAGGGCGCTAAAGCATACCGCTAGCCGGAACCTGTGCTCCGCGTGCTTTCCTGAAAACAACAATTTGCCGGATGGAAAACACATGAAGAAATAAAGCGATCGGCAGTAACACCGATGCGATCAGGAGATAAGGGAAACTCACAAATTCATTGTTACCTGTAGATGCGACATAGTCGGTGAAGTAATAAGCAGACACAAAGGAGTATACCGTAAGCCCCAACACAGCGAGCGAAACAATGTTCCATGTCAATAGTGCCTGCAATGAAAACATCTTCTTCACCAGCAATACAACCACGATCAACGATGACAGTCCCACCAATCCATCAAAGTTGAGTCCCTCGAAGGTCACGCGCTGAGGAAAAACGCCATTGCGGTATGCGCCGTATATCAGCAGCTCCACCAGGATCCTGAACGAAATCAAAAAGACCGGAAGGGCAAGCGGTGTTTTCTCCAACACGGTTCTAAACGATGGTCTTCCGGTGATGAACACGATGGTGATAACTGAAGGAATAACTATGAACAACGGAACCCTCGGCGGTAAACTAAAATCATTCAAAACACCCGTTTTCGCAATGGCTATGGTGTAAACGATCCAAATAGATCCTGCCATGATATAGTATGCGATAAGCTTCTTTGCATGATCGCCATTTCTCAGCAGTGCAATCACCGCTGCGAACGCTAACCCGGACAGCGCATAAAAGCCCGATTCAATATTCATGTCAATGACAGTTACTATTCACTGAAACCTTTCTGACCCGTTCGCAGCCCATGGGCGGAGTTGCTCCTTGCGTAGGCCATGTCGTGAATGACTACCAACTCGTTCGTTTCATTTGCGGATATCTGAATCCATCCGTAGTAGCTTAGTTCGTGGAGCCTGAAACGTACGCCAAGGTATTTGTTCTGCACACCTTTCCAGTTTCCCCACCACGTTGTTCCTGTTACTGTGCTGGTCTTCACGATCAGTGTTTCGTTATCGTAGCCAAAGGAAGAACCTTGTGTGATCGACTCGCCGGCGGATAATACTTCTACTTTACCATCCTCCCCTACCACCTCGTTACTTGACCGTGAGACGATACGGAAATGTAAGTGGTCGCCAACCCCATCGGCCAGTAGTGTTGTATTGAATACAAATTCATTGTTACCATCCTTGTCAATATCCAGCGGAAAGGATAGGTTGTACGCTGCCTTGGCATCGTGAAAATCGATATAAGCAATCTCCGGATGTTTATCATCGTGACCAGGACAATCGTCAGCACATCCGGACACTATTGCCAATGCTGGTATGATTAATAGAAATGAAATAGGGTTCATATGGTTTGCGTTGTTCATGTTGATACTTTAATGGTGCGCATAGATACTTGCTTCTCACTTGCTTTGTGCAAATGAACGGGAAACAAGCCGGTCAGAAGATGACAAAAATTGCTAAAAACTATGCCTTGAATTGGGAGGGATATACGCCCAACTGATTACGAAATGCCCGGCTGAAAGAGCTGCTATCCGGGAATCCAACGGCATGAGCAATATGCTTCACTCCCTGTTGGGTGGTCTTTAAGAGGGTTACCGCCTTGCTGATGCGGATACGAGTGATAAACTGATGGGGTGTAACCCCAATCGTGGCCCTGAACAGGCGTAAAAAATGAAACTTTGACAATGCGCTCGCCTTCGCCAATTCATCCAGCGACAGAGACACATGATAGAACTCATGGATGTAATCCACACTGAGCAGTATTCGCTTCAGCAATTCATCGCGTGTGGCCTTCTTTACCGAAGTCAGCTCCGCCGCAGATCGCCTGAGGTTGAGTTCATCGCGGAACACTTCTAAGAACAATTGTGATAGCAACTCTTCTTCCCTTAATTCATCCCGGTTATCGCAAAGTACACCGACAAGTTCATCGACCTTTTTTGTTTTTGGAATCAGCCGGTTGTGAAATGCAAATTGTTGCAGGGGACGTTGAAAGTCATTATCCAATAATTTTTCCGCAGACAGTGTTTGACTTTGAATGATCTGGTCGGCAAAATTTTCTCCGAAATGGACATTGGATGTTTCGGTACGGATCTTTCCGCTGATCGTCAGAGAGTATTCTTGTCCCGGATTGGTGATAAAAAAATAATCACGGCCGGCATTCACCTGCCTGTTGCCCACCCTCACCATGGTCGAGCCTTCCCGGTTCCCGAGTAGACTGAAAGGCCCCTTAATATTGTCGCGGTAAATATCAATTCCACACGTAGGGAGTGTGGCGCCGTAATGGTATGCTCCGGTTTTCACGTTTAACAATACGGACGGCCAGCCGGGAACAGGATTGTTCAGTACCCGTCCGTCCAGTTCCACCCTGCCCTGAAAGCGAAGGCTGATTTGACGTTTCAGCCATGCCAGATCGGGAAATTCGGTAAGTAGCATATACGCCTTTTTACGACAACAGGCCTTTCTGAGTTACTGCAAATTTTGCAAAAGTCGCCAACCTAACAGCGTTGGCCCACAAAACCTATGGTTATCAAAAGGTTGGCTTGCCACCTTATTAGGAACCTTGAACTTGGCCGTCGAATCAGAGACCCATTGGGGGATTTGCTTCAATGTGAACATCCGGATCATTCGGCTTTATGTAAAGATGCGCCAGATTAGAATCGGTTGTAAGACCCACATTCCCGAATCTCCAGGTTTCATCCATATCTGTCAATTTGCTATATTCCTGCTACTTCATTTGTTCATTTTTAATATTCGTCCGTGGAACTTACAACATCACTCTTCAAAATCTTAAAATCGTTCACCGAGCCGGGGCTCCGCGAGGAGATTATCCGGCATGGGAAAATAATTCAGGCCGGCACCGGCGATATCCTGATCCGTGAGGGGCAGTACCTCGATTTTCTTCCCATCGTGATTAAGGGACAGATCCGTGTGTACCAGGAAAAAGATGACCGTGAAATACTTCTGTATTATGTAGAGCGGGAACAGACGTGCATGATGTCCCTGTCATCGGCATACTTCGATTACAACAGCGCGGCAAACGGCATGGCAATGAAGCAGACGGAAATTCTTATACTTCCTGCGCATGTCATCGCGGACTGGCAGCTAAAGTATCCTTCCTGGAACAAGTTCATCATCACTACCTTTAAGAGTCGCTATGATGAATTGCTCTCAGCTTTCGGCAGCGTGGCTTTCAAACCTATACACCTCCGGGTCAAGGAATACCTGAACGAGTATGTCAGGGCCAATAATTCTTATAAGGTCCCCCTCTCCCACCAGACCCTGGCCAATGAGCTTGGCACAACGCGCGTTGTGATCTCCCGCATCTTAAAGCAACTCGAAAAAGACAAGAAGGTAAAACTCTACCGCGGCCTCATTCACGTCAAGGCGTAATATCCGGACAACACCATGTTTATTTTTCGTTGTGTATCTTTTGATACACACATTTTCCCCCTTTTGTAAGTATTCTTGTCTGCCAACACAATACTAAAACAAAAATGCTATGGAAAAAGTAATTCACTGCCGTGATGTCGGCTTTGACTGCGACGGGGTGATCCGCGCAAAAACGGAAGAAGAAGCGTTGAAACTCGCTGCAGAACATGCGATGAAAGTGCATGGGGTTAAAGACATCACCCCCGATATTGTTCAGAAGGTGAAATCGGTGATGTTGACTGTTAATGATTAGGGCGCGCCTCCCATTGATGTTGCACCCGAAGTAGCCTGATCCACGTTCGCCCTTCTCTCTTCAGGAGAAGGGCTTGATGCCACGTTCAGCGAGCACAATAGCGGATGGACCCTACCCATCATCCTCCCAAATGAAATGTATGAATATACTTCACCATGAACGCCCGGCAAGTTGAGAAGGGTATCACCGGGTCTGCATGGCCGTCCCGGTCGATGGTCTCGTTGTACACCACGTACAGATCATTTCCGTCCTTCCAGTTGTAGCGAAGTCGGAAATT
>Ga0079224_100017879_pt1 | contig 10007 bp, 8 predicted proteins | sample Stecom2015_FD_80414 | JGI IMG/M metagenome (GOLD analysis project Ga0079224, IMG submission 80414) | Agricultural soil microbial communities from Utah to study Nitrogen management - Steer compost 2015 | ecosystem: Environmental > Terrestrial > Soil > Agricultural land | place: USA: Utah... | reverse complement strand
TCGACCTGGCGCTCGAGCGTGGAGCCCACGGGGGTGATCCGCCCGAGCTCGAGCACGCGGAGCAACTTGGCTTGTTGCGGCAGGGGCAGCTCGCCGATCTCGTCCAGGAACAAGGTGCCCCCGTCGGCTTCGACGAATGCGCCGGGGTGGTCGCGGTGCGCCCCGGTGAAGGCCCCGCGGACGTGCCCGAACAGGGTGCTCTCGACGAGCGCGTCGGTCATGCTGGCAGAGTTGATCGCGACGAACGGTGCCGTCGCCCGTGGGCCCCATGCGTGGAGGGCACGAGCCGCGAGCTCTTTGCCCGTGCCCGTTTCGCCGCGCACGAGCACGGGGGGACGGACCCGCGCGAGGATGCGCAAGTGGCGGACCATCGTGCGGAAGCGCAGCGCGTTTCCGATGAGCGGGGCCTCGAGTTCGGGCGGTGGCGCGTCGGCGACGACGTCGAAGCGTTGGTTGCCGAGCCGCAGCCGCGAACCGGGACCCGCCCAGGCTTGCTCGATGCGGACGCCGTCGACGTAGGTGCCGTTGGTGGAGCGGAGATCTTCGACGTGGAAACCGAGGCCTTCGCGGCGGATGGCGGCGTGACGGAAGCTCACGTAGGGATCGCGCAGCGGCAAACCGGCTGCGGGATCCGAGCCGACGATGAGGGTTTGATCCGGACCCAAGGGAATGACGACCCCGCGGGCGGAGGTCAGCTGGGCGAGTGAACCGCGAGGCGCTTGCAAAGCGGGTTGCGGGCGCGTGGCGTCGACCGGCGTCATGCTCGGTTCATCGACCACGAGGCGATCTCCTTGCAGGGAAATCGCGCCGCCGTGGCAAGGCGGCCAGCCGCGGATCAGGGGCCTTGGCCGATCCAGACCGAGCCGTCGCGTCCGACTTCCTTCTTCCAGATCGGCACCTCTTGCTTCAACGCTTCGATCGCGGCGCGACACGCCGCGAACGCTTCGGCGCGATGCGGTGCGCTCGCGGCAATCACGACCGCGGCCTCGCCCACGTCGAGGCGCCCGATCCGATGATGGATCGCGACGCGCGTGCCCTCGGTCTCGGCTTCGATGCGCGCGACGATGCTCTCGATGACACGCACCGCCATCGGTTCGTACGCCTCGTAGTCCAAATAATCGATGTCACGACCACGGCTGTGCCGGCGCACGTTGCCGGTGAAGGTCGCGATGCCGCCGGCGTTGGCGTGCTCGACCGCATTCACGACGTGTTCGAGCCGTAATGGCGCGTGCGTGAGGAGGACGCGAGGAAAACCGTCGTGGCCCCCGCTCACCGGCGGGATGAGGGCGATCTCCGATCCTTCGGACACCGGCGCGTCGAGGTCGACGAACGCGTGATCGATCGCGACACGGCAGGGGGGGAGGCGGGCGGCGAGCTCGGGATGCTCGCGCGCGACCGCGGCGAGCAGATCTCGCACGCGGGCGTCCTTCGGAAGTTCGATCGCGATGGTGTCGCGTCGTGCGGCTTCCCGCAGTCCGGCGAAGAGCAGGATCTCGTGGCGAATCATGGAGTTCCCTCGGAGTGCTCGGTTGCGCAGCGTGTCGGGTCGGACGCGCCGCAGATCTGGTGGCAGAGCGCCAGAATTCGTCGAGAATGACATGACACGTTCGCCCGGGGTCGGAATTTCACGACCGGCGAACTTCGATCTTATGCTTTCGGTACCGCGTTTCGGAGCGCTTTGCACCGGTGCCGTTCGTCGCCGGAATCTCCGAGGTGCGCCCAACTCAGCTATGGTTTCCGCTCCATGCAGTACGGCAGCGCCCTACGCTGTCGATCCTTCCGTGATGGCCGAATCCTCCAAATCCGCGCGCCGTTCGAAGCGAACCGGCAGCCTCGCGCTGCAGGTCACCGCATTCGAACCCGGGGAGGCGGAGGCGCTCGAAGCCGAGGTGCTGGCGACCGATCTCGAGGTCGGCGAAGCACGAGAACAGGCGCGTGTCGAGTTTCAGGCCCGTTTGGCGGCGTACCTCGAACGCGGCCGTGCGCGCGTGATCGTGACCGACAACACGTACACGATGGTCTCGGTCAAGCGGGGCGACGGCGTGGTGACGTTTCGTATGCACCACATGTTCCTCGATGCGCCCCCGGCCGTGCTCCGGGCGCTCGGGCGCTACGCGGAGACGCAGGATCGCCGCTCCGCTCGCGTGCTGCGGGCGTACATCGAGAGCAACGAGCACCGCGTCCGTGACGGCGAAGCGCCGCGTCCCGTCGCTCTGGACGTGGAAGGCAAGTATCACAACCTACAGAAGATCTTCGATGCGTTGAACGCCTTCTACTTCGAAGGCCGCATTCGCGCTCGCATCACGTGGGGCGTGCGCGGGCGTCGGAAACGTTCGCGCGAGTCGATTCAGCTCGGCAGCTACACGGTCGAGGACGAGCTCATCCGCATCCATCCCGTGCTCGACGCGCGGGACGTGCCCGAGTTCTTCGTCGCGTGGATCGTGTATCACGAGATGCTGCACGAGATTCACGACATGCCCGTCGTCGACGGGCGACGCGTCTATCACACGCCGGAGTTTCGGCGGGCCGAAGCGCAGTTCGAACGCTACGCCGAGGCGGTGCTGTGGGAGCGCACGCACCTGCCCAAGCTGCTCTCGCGCTGAGTGGCAGCGCCGCGCGGCGTGAGCTCGCGTGAGCAATGCAAGTGGCATGTGCACGCGTTTGCACTCGTTTTTCGCGGTGCGGCGCGCGATGGGAGATCTCGCCCCCACGTGCTCCGGCCGTCGCGCCGGGGTCGAAATGCGTCTCCGGCAGCTTCGCCGCCGGCTCGATCCTGGCCGAAGGCCCATGCCGAAGGGCGGACCGAAGTGACCTGGGACGAGATGCGATGAGAGCGAGCGCACGGCGCCTCTCCGACGGCGGGGCGGCGAGTTGACCGGTCGGCGCCCCCTCTGGTACGAGCCGAGGGGGAGGGGGCCGTCACGCACCCTGCCGACGAGAGACGGTGAATGCGGTGAAGAGCATCAAGATTCTCGGGACCGGCCGGTTCATTCCGGACAATGTCGTGACGAACGACGACATGTCGCGGATCGTCGATACCTCCGACGAGTGGATCCGCGAACGCACGGGGATCGAAGCGCGTTGCTTCACCGCGCCCGAGGTGCCGACCTCGGAGCTCGCCGCCGAAGCGATCACGAACGCCTGTCGGAGCGCCGGGATGGAACCCGCCGAGCTCGACGGGATCATCGTCGGCACGTGTTCGCCCGACGCGATTTTCCCCTCCACGGCGTGTTGGGTGCAGGATCGACTCGGCGTACGCGGCATGCCGGCGTTCGACGTCATGGCCGGGTGCTCGAGCTTCCTCTACGGCCTCGAGATCGCGAGCCACTGGATCGCCGGCAACCCGAACCTGCGGATCGCGGTGTGCGGGGCCGAGGTGTTCAGCAAGATCCTCGACTTCAAAGACCGCCGGACGTGCGTGCTGTTCGGTGATGGTGCGGGCGCGGCGATCGTCGGTCGGGGTCGAGACGGCTCCGGCGTGCTCGCGTCCAACTGGGGCAGCGACGGCACCCAGGCCTCGATCCTCAATATTCCGGCGGGTGGCACCCGTGAGCCCGCCTCGCGGGCGACGGTCGACGAGCGCCGCCACTTCGTGCACATGGAGGGCAGCAAGGTCTTCAAGCACGCCGTGCGTGCGATGAGCCAAGGCTTGCTCGATGCCATGGCGGCGGCGTCGGTCGAACCGGATCAGGTCGACCTGTTCATCCCGCATCAAGCCAACATCCGCATCATGGAGGCGACCCGCGAGCGCGTGCGCATCCCCCAGGCGCGGGTGCACTCGGTGTTGCACAAATACGGGAACATCTCGGCGGCATCGATCCCGGTCGCGATCTCGGAGGCGGTCGATGCTGGCCGCCTCAAAGACGGCGACGTGCTCGCGATGACGGCGTTCGGCACCGGGCTGACCTGGGCAGCCTCGGTCATGCGCTGGTAGACCGATGGCACCCTCGGGGTCGGGTAGGCGCTACATCGTTCGTGCGCGGACGGAGTTCTCGTCGGCCCACGTGCTGCATGGCTACGCGGGCGGGTGTGAACGCGTCCACGGGCACAACTTCAAGGTCGAGCTCGAGGTCGAAGCCGATGGGCTCGACGCGCTCGGGATGGCGATCGATTTCACCGTGCTCGAAGCGTGGGCCGCGGAGGTCGCGCGAGATCTCGACCATCGCCTGATCAACGAGGTTCCGCCGTTCGACCGGATGAACCCCACCGCCGAGCACCTCGCGGGGTACTTCTGGGAGCGCCTGCACCGGCGCGTGGCGGACCTCGGACACGGCCGCAGCGTCGTTCTGCGGGCCGTCACCGTCAGCGAGAACGACCGGACCTCGGTCACCTTCATTCCCGAGCACTGAAATTGCGAACGCGGCGCCGCCTCTCCGGAGCGGCGCTCGCCTCCTTGACAGGGCGGAACGGATCCGCCACTTTTCCCGCCCCCGGAGACCGGAGCGATATGTCCCAAGTTTGCATGATGACCGGCAAGAGCCCCCTCGTGGGCATGAACGTCTCTCACTCCCACGTCCGGACGAAGCGTCGCTTGCTGCCCAACCTGCACTACAAGCGATACTGGATCCCGAACGAGAACCGGTTCGTGCGACTGCGCATCAGCGCCAAGGGGATGCGGATCATCGACAAGATCGGCATCGAAGCGGCGCTCAAGGACATGCGCGCCCGCGGCCTCAAGGTCTGACGAACGCGCTTCGAGTTCAGCGCTCCCGTTCGAGCGTGTAGGTCGGCTGCAGCCCCTCCAACACGCGCGGCGGAGCGCCGGCCACCACCCATTGCCATGCCGAGACCGCCGCGCGCGGGTCGAGGCGTGGATGCTGCCAGGTCGCGAGCGCATCCGGATCGACCCCGATCATGCGACGCGCGTCGCGGCCGAGCGCGTGTTGGATCGCTTCGTCGGAATCGGCGAGGTCGAGCGACTCGCTCCACAACGCCGTCCAGTCTTCACCGCCCAGGCTCGCCCGGACCATCCGCGCGCCGAGCCACAGCTGCGCCGCCTGGATCAAGCGTTGACGCGGTTGCCGGAGCTTGGACAAGCGCCCGAGGTGATCGAGCGCGCGCTCGAGTTCGGCGTCGGCGTTCTTCGTGCCGGAGAGGGGGACGACGACGATCCAGAGCGCGTGGTCGCCTGCGATCGTGAGGCGGACGTCGAGCTCTTCTTGCACGATGCGTTGCGCCAGGCGGGCGTACGTGCGGTCCTCCGGGCGAGGTGTCGGGAGCAGGCATCCGAGCGCGATCACCCCTCCGCCGACCGCGGGCGTGCTCGCGACCCGTAGCGGCGGCGCATTCGTTCCGGCGTGTAGTGCGCGACCTGCCCCTGGTGCGACCGGAGGGGGCCGTAGACGCGCAACGGCGGAGTCGGGGGTGTCCCCTCGCCCGCGGCCGCGCCAGCGCTCCTCGAGCCGCTGGAGCGCGCCTGCGTGCGTTTCGACGGGCGTCCCGGCGTGGACGAAGAGCACGGCCAGGCGCGGGTCGAGGAGGCGCTGCCAACCCGAGACGAGCGCGCCGCGACCGAGGTCGGCGAGTGCCGCGGGGTCGACGAACCCGGAAGGCGCCTCCGGCAGGAGCTGCGCCACGAGGGTGGCGATGGCGAGCTCGGTGGAGTCGACGAGGCCCCGCGCCGCCGCCAGGCGCTTCTGGGCCGCGACCAAGCCCGGGCTCGGGTCCTCGGTGGCGAGCGTCGCCGCGAGGCGCTCCAGCACGGCGGGGAGGGCCGACGTGGGCGTGTGCAGGACGAGCTCGAGGCGCGACGGGCCGTGCTCGACGACCGCGGTCACGCCGCGCCCGCCGAGGCGACGCTGGAGCTCGTAGCGGGCGGCCTCGGCCACCACGACGACCGTCTCGCTGCTCGGGCCGTCGTGCAAGGGCAGCAGCAGGCGGACGTGCGACGTCGCAGCGCCGGGTTCGTGCAGCCACCACTGGACGAGGCCATTTTGCGCGGTCTGGCGCGTGGGCGCGGGCCAAGCGGGCGCCAGTTCGCCCGAATCGCGCTCCTCCTCGGTGTGCGGGGCTTCGTCCCACACCGGCGGGGTGACCGGGAGAGGGCTCTTCTTGCATGCCGCCGCCACGGCGCACAGCGCCAGGAGGAACGGCGAGACACCACGACGTCGTCGCTTCATGGAGTTGCTGATTCGCCAGGAGGATCGGGAGGGGGCACCAACCGCGTGGCTCGAGCGGGGTCGAACACCTCGGCCAGGAGCGGCTCGGCGCGCCAGACCTCGGGCAGGAGCGCGGCGGCGCCGGTGAGGAGCGCGAGCGGACGCATGCCCGCGCCGTCGGAGGTGGGGGCGGGCGACGGAGGGAGGTGCGTCGCGAGTTGGCGCGCGAGCGGCAACGGACGATCGAGCTCGCGTTCGAGGTCTCGAGCGACGAGCTTCCGCTGGCGGTCGAGCAGTGGTTGCTCGGCGTCGTGGAGCTGCTGCAGCCGGGACCGCAACGTCACTTCGGGATCGTTCTTGCCTTCCACCTTCACCACGAGCGTGGGGAATCGCGGATCCGGCAGCAGCATGCAGCGCACGACGCTGCTCTTGCCCTCGTCGGCGGGGGGACGCATCCGGTTGAGCGTGCGGCAGCCGACGCGGGCGACGTGCAGGATGGCGGGGTCCGGCGCGAGCGGCCACACGAACGTGGACCCGTTCGCGGCGGGGACCTCGAGCTCGCGCAGGCCGGCGGCGCCCGGAGCCGGAGCGCCGAGCGGTTCGGGACGGATCCGCGTGGACGCAGGGAGATCGGCGAACCAGCCTTGCACGGTCGCGAGCGTGGCCACGGGAGATTGCGGTGCGACGACGACGAGCGTCGCCCGCTCGTAGCGGAAGCGTTCGGCGAGGAGCGGGCCCAGGCGATCCATCGGCAGGCGCAGCAACTCCTGGCTGACGATGCGGCCGTCGTGCGCGAGCCCGGGCGAGCCGTGGACCTCGGCGAGGACCTCGACCGGGAGCGGGGAGGGCGGTCGCGTGTCGCGGCTCGCCCACGTCAGCGCCTTCTCCCAGCGTTCGGGGTGCAACGTGGGCGCGCGCAGGCGCACCGATTCGATCCGCAACACTTCGGAGAGCAGCGGCAGGGGGACGAGCGACTCGAACCGCACCTGCCCCGCCGAGGTCGCGAGATGGGCGACGCCGCCGGCATCGTGCACGGCACGGAGGCTCGCGCCCGGGGCGAGCTCGCGGTTGCCTTCGAGCAGGTGGTACGCGAGCGCGTGGACGAGCCCGGGGAGCTCGGGTGGATCGTCGGCCGTGCCGACGTCGAGCGCGAGCACGACCGCGGCCACGGGCAACGTGTCATCCTGCGCGGCGACCAGACGGAGGCCACAGCCGAGCACCACGTCGAGCGCCACCGGAACATCGGCGGTCACGTCGCTCGCGGGCAGGGATTCGGTGTCGTGGGGTTCGGGAGCGGGCGTCGACTCGACGGGGACACCGGAGGGCGGCGTCGAACCCTGCGAAGTCGGTTCTGGCTCGACCGGACTGGAGGAGGGGGGCGGGGGAGCGACCGCCGGCTCCGCAGAGCCGGGGTCTCCCGCCGCCGTTGCGCCGGCGAACCAGATCGCCAGCGCCGAGCACCATGGCCCGAAGGCGCAGCTCACCGACCGAAGGCCCGCCGGCCCAAGTACACCGCGTTGGCGCCGAGCATCTCGTTGATGCGCAGCAGCTGGTTGTACTTTTCGATGCGGTCCGATCGCGACGCGCTCCCGGTCTTAATCTGGCCTGCTTCGCTTCCGACGGCCAGGTCCGAGATGAACGTGTCGCTCGTTTCGCCGCTGCGGTGCGAGACGACGCACTTGTATCCGGCGCGGTGGGCGGCCTTCATCGCGATCTGGGTCTCGGTCAACGTGCCGATCTGGTTCACCTTCACGAGCAACGCGTTCGCGATGCCGAGATCGATGCCCCGCTGCAGACGCGTGGGGTTGGTGACGAACAGGTCGTCGCCGACGAGCTGCACCTTGGCGCCGAGCTTCTCGGTGAGGAGCTTCCAGCCGTCCCAGTCGTTCTCGTCGAGGCCGTCCTCGATCGAGATGAGCGGGTACTTGGCGGCGAGTTCGGCGTAGAGGTCCGCCATGCCGGCAGCGTCGAGCTCACGCCCGCCTTCGCCCGCGAGGCGATAGATCTTCTTGGACTTGTCGTAGAACTCCGACGCGGCCACGTCGAGCGCGAGGCTGATCTGCTCGCCCGGGCGATAGCCGGCCGCTTCGATCGCGCGGGTCAACGTCTCGAGGGCTTCGGCGTTGCTCGCCATGTCCGGCGCGAAGCCGCCTTCGTCGCCGACCGACGTCGCCTTGCCCTGCTCCTTCAAGATCTTCTTGAGGGCGTGGAACGTCTCGACGCCGGCGCGCAGCGCTTCGGGGAACGTGTCGAAGCCGTGCGGGACGAGCATGGACTCTTGGAAGTCCATGTTGTTGTCCGCGTGCGCGCCACCGTTGATGACGTTCATCAGCGGCACCGGCAGCGTGTTCGCCAGCGTTCCGCCGAGGTAGCGGTACAGCGGCTGACCGACGTCGTCCGCGGCCGCGCGCGCGGCAGCCAGAGACACGCCGAGGAGCGCGTTGGCGCCGAGCTTGGCTTTGTTCGGGGTCCCGTCGGCGGCGAGCAGCGCGGTGTCGAGCGCGACCTGATCGGTCACCTCCATCCCGGTCGCGACTTCACTCAGGACCTCGTTCACGTTCTTGACGGCTTGGGCGACGCCTTTGCCGACCCACTTGGATTTGTCGTTGTCACGGAGTTCGATGGCCTCGAACTCGCCGGTGCTCGCGCCCGATGGGACGGCAGCACGGCCGATGCTTCCGAGCTCGGTCGTCACCTCGACTTCCACGGTCGGGTTGCCTCGCGAATCCAAGATCTGTCGGGCGCATACGTCGACGATGATGCTCATGGTCGTCCTCTTCTTTCCGGAAGTTCCGGCGGCCGAAGGTACCCTGCTCGGGGGAATGCAACAACAGTTGACGCCTGTTCGAGCACCCGGATACCGTGCGCCCGCGATGCGGCGAATCGTCATTGGCCTGCTCGGGGCGGGGAACGTCGGGGGTGGGGTCGTCCGGATCCTGCAGGATCACAGCGACATCGAAAAGCGCCTGGGCGCCCAAGTCGTCGTCAAGAAGATCCTCGTCCGTGACTTGGATCGCGAACGCGCCGTCGGCATCCCGGCGAGCCTCCTCACCACCGATCCCCGGGAAGTTCTCGCGGATCCCGAAATCCGCGTGGTCGTCGAGCTCATCGGTGGGCTCGAACCGGCGCGCACGTACACGTTGGAGGCGCTGTCGCGCGGCAAGCACGTGGTCACCGCCAACAAGGCGATGATGGCCGTGCACGGCCGCGAGCTGTTCGCGGAGGCGGCCCACCGCGGCGTGGCGATCAACTTCGAGGCCTCGGTCGGCGGCGGCATCCCGATCCTTCGTGCGTTGCGCGAAGGCCTCGCGAGCGACCGCATCGAGCGCGTCACCGGCATCGTCAACGGCACGTGCAACTACATCCTCGATGCGATGAGCCGCACGGGCGCGAAGTACGACGAGGCCCTGCGCCAAGCGCAAGCGGCAGGGTTCGCCGAGGCCGACCCCTCGCTCGACGTCGGTGGCGGCGATGCGGCGCAGAAGCTCGCGCTGCTCACCGTGCTCGCGTTCGGGGCGCGCGTGAATCCCGATACGATCCCGACCGAAGGGATCACGCGGGTGCGCGCGTTCGACATCGAAGCCGCGCGTGAGCTCGGCTACGTGATCAAGTCGCTCGCGGTCGCCACGCGGACGGCGGACGACCGCCCGCTCGTGCAGGTCTATCCCGCGTTCGTGCCGACGCAGAGCATCCTCGCCGGCGTACGGGGGTCGTACAACGCGGTCCTCGTCGAGTCGCGCGCGCTCGGCCGAAGCCTTTATTACGGACGCGGCGCGGGGATGATGCCCACCGGCGTCGCCGTCGTGTCCGACATCATCGAGCTGTGCCGCAGCGTGTTCGCATCGGATGTCGTGCGCCCGCCTCCGGAGGCGTTCGCCACCGTCCACGACGTCGACGTGCATCCGGTCG
>Ga0079224_100017878_pt1 | contig 10007 bp, 8 predicted proteins | sample Stecom2015_FD_80414 | JGI IMG/M metagenome (GOLD analysis project Ga0079224, IMG submission 80414) | Agricultural soil microbial communities from Utah to study Nitrogen management - Steer compost 2015 | ecosystem: Environmental > Terrestrial > Soil > Agricultural land | place: USA: Utah... | reverse complement strand
TCTCCGACCGGTACCTGCCGGACAAGGCGATCGACCTCATCGACGAGGCGGGCGCGCGCCTGCGCATCCGCCGCATGACGGCTCCGCCGGAGCTGCGTGAACTCGACGACCAGATCGCCGAGGTCCGCCGCGAGAAGGAGTCGGCCATCGACGACCAGGACTTCGAGCGCGCCGCGCGTCTGCGTGACGACGAGAAGAACCTCGGCGAGCGCCGACTCGAGCGGGAGAAGGCCTGGAAGAGCGGTGACCTCGACGCCATCTCCGAGGTGGACGAGGAGCTGATCGCCGAGGTGCTGGCGATGTCCACCGGCATTCCGGTCTTCAAGCTCACCGAGGAGGAGTCCTCCAAGCTCCTGCACATGGAGGAGGAGCTGCACAAGCGGATCGTCGGCCAGGAGCAGGCCGTCAAGGCGCTGTCCCAGGCGATCCGGCGCACGCGCGCGGGCCTGAAGGACCCCAAGCGCCCCGGCGGCTCCTTCATCTTCGCCGGCCCCACCGGCGTCGGGAAGACCGAGCTCGCCAAGGCGCTCGCCGAGTTCCTGTTCGGGGACGAGGACGCGCTCATCCAGCTCGACATGTCGGAGTTCTCCGAGAAGCACACCGTCTCGCGGCTGTTCGGTTCGCCCCCGGGCTACGTCGGCTACGAGGAGGGTGGCCAGCTCACCGAGAAGGTGCGCCGCCGTCCGTTCTCCGTGGTGCTGTTCGACGAGGTGGAGAAGGCCCACCCGGACATCTTCAACTCGTTGCTGCAGATCCTCGAGGACGGTCGCCTCACCGACTCCCAGGGTCGGATGGTGGACTTCAAGAACACCGTCATCATCATGACCACCAACCTCGGTACCCGGGACATCGCCAAGGGGCTGCTCACCGGCTTCCAGGCACAGGGCGAGCTGTCCAACAGCTACGACCGGATGAAGACGAAGGTCAACGAGGAGCTCAAGGTGCAGTTCCGGCCGGAGTTCCTCAACCGCGTCGACGACGTCATCGTCTTCCCGCAGCTGTCCGAGGCCGAGATCATCGAGATCGTCGACATGATGATCGCGCGGCTGGACGAGCGGCTGCGGGACCAGGACATGACGATCGAGCTGACCCCGGCCGCCAAGGAGCTCCTGGCCGAGCGCGGGTACGACCCGGTGCTCGGGGCCCGGCCGCTGCGTCGCGCCATCCAGCGTGAGATCGAGGACGTGCTGAGCGAGAAGATCCTGTTCGGCGACGTCAAGGCAGGCCAGAAGGTCGTGGTCGACGCCGAGGGGGAGGGACTGCTCGGACAGTTCACCTTCACCGGCGTGGACGTCGACGAGATCGCCAAGCCCGAACCCGTGGGCGTCGGGGCGTCCGGCACCACGGTCGAGCAGCGAGACCTGCCGACCGCACCTCCGGCCGGCGGCGCCGGCGGCGGCGGGCAGCTCCAGCCGGGCGGCTGATCGGGCGCCCGAGCGGCACATCGAGACGACGGCGGAGGCGAGTGATCGCCTCCGCCGTCGTTGTCTCTACCCCGCCATTGGTCTCTGTCCCGCCGAGAGCGGACGATCACGCCGAAAGCGGATGTTTGAACGTCCGCTCACGGCATAGATGTCCGCTCTCGACGGGTGGGGTCAGGCGGCGGTGGTGACCTCGAGCGACGCCGAGTCCTCGGCCCGAGCGCGGTAGCGGCGGACGAACGCCCGGAGAACCTCGTGCGACGCGCTGACGTCGGCGGCCGAGACCCTGGCGACGACGTCGTCGATCTGCTCGGCCGGGAAGTAGCCGGCAGTCCGGTACGCCTGGATCCGGGTGACGATCGCCGCCTGGTCCATCTCCGGGTGGAACTGGGTGACGTATTGGTGGTGGCCGAGCCGGAACATCTGGACCGGGCAGGTGTCCGAGGCCGCCAGCAGCGTCGCCCCGGCCGGCAGCACGGTGCACGCCTCCTTGTGCCCGACGTAGGCGGGGAAGCGGGCAGGCAGCTCGTGCAGCAGCGGGTCCCGACGCCCGGCGTCGGTCACCCGGACCTCGACGGCGGAGGTCTGTTCCGCGTAGGTGCCGTCGACGACCCCGCCGGCGCGCCGGCCGAGCGTCCCGACCCCGTAGCACAGCCCGAGGAACGGGATGTCCCGCCTCCGGATCTCATCCAATAGACCGCCGAGCTCCGCCTCGACCCGGCGCTGGCCCGCACTCTTGAGATCCTCCGGTGTAGAGGCCGTGAACGGACTGCCCCCGAGGATGACGCCCGCGTAGTCGTCCAGGTCCAGCGGCGTGAACGGCCCGGCCTCCATCCGCACCCGCGTCAACTCTGACGGGCGCAGGCCGCCGAGGCGGAGCAGCGAGGCGTACTCGTCGTCCGCCGCGAGGTCCTCGCCGCGGGAGGCGAGCAGCAGAAACGGCTTGGGCATGAGGTGAGTCAAGCCGATCCCGGCTGCCCCACGCGCACCACCACCGCGCAGATCTCACATCCTGGTCCGGCCCGCCTGCCCGCCCGTCCGTGCGGACACGCCCCCGGAATGCGGGCGCGACCACCGGTGCCTAGCGTCGAGACCGTCAGCGACCGGCAACGGTCGGACCGCAGCAAAGGAGGTCGACATGGGTATCGAGGACAAGGCACGTAACGCCGCCGAGGAGGCCAAGGGCAAGCTCAAGGAGGCCACCGGCAAGGCGAAGGACGACGAGGGGCTCGAGGCCGAGGGCAAGGCCGACCAGGACGGCGCGAACGTCAAGCAGGCTGGCGAGAACGTCAAGGACGCCTTCAAGTAGAGCGATCCCTGACACGTGCACGGCCTCGCGGAATCCCCGCGGGGCCGCTTGCATGTCCGGCCTGCGTTCGCCGTCGCGTACCCGACCCGCCGGAACGCACCGATCGTCACGTCGCCGTTAGGCTCGTCGGGTGATCTCGCACGACGTCCGGGTCCATCCCTCCAGTGCCCACCTGCCCCGCGAGGAACAGCTCGCCTGGAAGATCGCGCAGGTCGCCGCCGATCCTGTCGAGGTCGAGCCCGACGTCACCGAGATGGTGATCAACCGGATCATCGACAACGCTGCCGTCGCGACCGCCTCGCTGCTCCGCGAGCCGCCCGCGGCCGCCCGTGCCCAAGCTCTCGCGCACCCGTACCGGCCCGGCAGCACGGTCGTCGGCGTCGTCGCCGATCAGCGGGTGAGCCCGGAGTGGGCGGCGTGGGCCAACGGCGTGGCCGTGCGCGAGCTCGACTTCCACGACACGTTCCTCGCCGCCGAGTACTCCCATCCCGGCGACAACATCCCGCCGATCCTCGCCGTCGCCCAGCATGTCGCTGCGGACGCGGGCCGCCGCGTCGACGGTGGCCGGCTCGACGGCCGCCGCCTCGTCAGAGCCATCGCCACCGGGTACGAGATTCAGGTGGACCTGGTCCGGGCGATCAGCCTGCACCGGCACAAGATCGACCACGTGGCCCACCTCGGTCCCTCGGCGGCCGCGGGCCTGGGGACGCTCCTCGGGCTCGACGCGGAGACCATCGTCCACGCCGTCGGGCAGGCCCTGCACACGACGACCGCGACCCGGCAGTCCCGCAAGGGCGAGATCTCCACGTGGAAGGCCTACGCCCCGGCCTTCGCCGGCAAGGTGGCGGTCGAGGCCGTGGACCGGGCGATGCGGGGACAAACCTCGCCGACCCCGATCTACGAGGGCGAGGACGGTGTCATCGCCTGGCTGCTCGACGGCCCGGAGGCCGCCTACCAGGTGGCGTTGCCCGGCCCCGGCGAGCCCAAGCGCGCGATCCTCGAGACCTACACGAAGGAACACTCCGCCGAGTACCAGTCCCAGGCCCTCATCGACCTGGCGCGCCGTCTGCACCGCGAGCGCCCGGAGCTGACCGATCCCGAGCGGGTCGAGTCGATCGTCATCCACACCAGCCACCACACGCACGACGTCATCGGTTCCGGCGCGAACGACCCGCAGAAGTACGACCCCGCAGCCTCTCGCGAGACGCTCGACCACTCCATCCCGTACATCGTGGCGGTCGCCCTGCAGGACGGGCGTTGGCACCACGTGGACTCCTACACGCCGGAACGGGCGGCGCGGCCCGACACCGTGGCGCTGTGGCGGAAGATCACGACGGCGGAGGACCCGGAGTGGACGCGCCGGTACCACTCCACCGACCCCGCGGAGAAGGCGTACGGCGGGAGGATGGCGATCACGCTCACGGACGGCAGCCGCGTGGTCGCGGCGATCGCGGTCGCGGATGCCCACCCGCTCGGCGCCCGTCCCTTCGCCCGTGAACAGTACGTGGAGAAGTTCCGGACCTTGGCCGAGGGGGTCCTGGACGACGCCGAGACCGTCCGGTTCCTCGACCTCGTCCAACGCCTTCCCGACCTCGGCGCGGACGAACTCGGCGAGCTGACCGTGGTGGCCCCGCCCCGCCTGCTCGAGAGCGTGACGGTTCCGCGAGGGATCTTCTGATGCTCTACGCCGGCACCTCACCGAGCCAGAAGCGCGCGGACCTGCGCCGGCGCCTGGCCGGCGGAGACCTGCTCCGCTTCCCCGGCGCGTTCAACCCCCTCTCGGCCCGGCTCATCCAGGACAAGGGGTTCGAGGGCGTCTACATCTCCGGTGCCGTGCTCTCCGCGGATCTCGGCCTGCCGGACATCGGCCTCACGACTGCGACCGAGGTCGCCGGCCGGAGCGCGCAGATCGCCCGGATGACCGACCTGCCGGCGCTCGTCGACGCGGACACCGGCTTCGGTGAGCCGATGAACGTGGCGCGGACGGTGCAGACCCTCGAGGACGCCGGAGTCGCCGGCCTGCACATCGAGGACCAGGTCAACCCGAAACGCTGCGGGCACCTCGACGGCAAGCAGGTGGTCGGCGCCGCCACCGCGCTCCGGCGCGTCCGGGCCGCGGCGGATGCCCGACGGGACGAGAACCTGCTGATCATGGCCCGCACCGACATCCGGGCGGTCGACGGGTTGCCGGCCGCCGTGGACCGGGCCAAGGCCTTCGTCGACGCGGGCGCGGACGCCATCTTCCCCGAGGCGATGGCCGACCTGTCCGAGTTCGAAGCGGTGTCCGCCGCCGTCGATGTGCCGGTCCTGGCCAACATGACCGAGTTCGGCAAGTCGGACCTGTTCACGACGGAGCAGCTGATCTCGGCCGGTGTCCGGATCGTCATCTATCCCGTCTCCCTGCTCCGGGTCGCCATGGGCGCTGCGGAGCGGGCGCTCGACACCTTGTCGGCGGAAGGTTCCCTGCGTTCGGAGGTACCCGCGATGCAGCACCGCTCCCGCCTGTACGAACTCCTCGACTACGCCGGGTACAACACGTTCGACACCGGGATCTTCACCTACGAACCCTGAGCACCACCCTGCCGAGACGAGCACGGACCATCCCTGCCGCGAAGGAGCGAGACATGAGCGAGACCGCCCCCGAGATCCGCAAAGGCCTGGCCGGCGTCGTCGCCGACACCACGGCGATCAGCAAGGTCAACCCGGAGACCAACTCGCTGCTCTACCGGGGCTATCCCGTCCAGGAGCTCGCCGAACGGTGCTCCTTCGAGGAGGTGGCCTGGCTGCTGTGGCACGGCGAGCTGCCGACCTCGGACCAACTCGCCGGACTCCGCGAGTCCGAGCGGGCCGGCCGCGAGCTCACGCCCGAGCTGCGCGAGGTCATCGACCGGATCCCGACGACGGCGCATCCGATGGACGTCCTGCGCACCGCGGTCTCGCTCGTCGGTGCCCAGGACCCGCACGCGGACGAGGCCACCGAGGAAGCGAGCCTGACCAAGGCGGTCCGGCTACTCGCCCAGGTCCCCGCCGTCGTCGCCTACGACCAGCGGCGCCGCCGCGGCCAGGACCTCGTGCCACCGGACCCGGAGCTCGGGTACGCGGAGAACTTCCTGCACATGACGTTCGGTCAGGTGCCCGAGCCCGTGGTGGTCGACGCCTTCCGCGTCTCGCTCATCCTGTACGCCGAGCACTCGTTCAACGCCTCGACGTTCACCGCCCGTGTCATCACCTCGACGATGGCCGACCTCTACTCCGCCGTCGTCGGCGCGATCGGTGCGCTGAAGGGGCCGCTGCACGGCGGTGCGAACGAGGCGGTCATGCACGTCTTCGAGGAGATCGGCTCGGCGGAGAACGCGGAGGCCTGGCTCGAGGATGCGCTGGCCAGCAAGCGTAAGATCATGGGCTTCGGCCACCGCGTGTACAAGACGGGCGACTCGCGCGTGCCGACGATGAAGGCGGCCCTGGACCGGCTGGTCGAGCACTACGACCGGCCCGACCTGCTCGAGCTCTACACCCGTCTCGAGGCCGCGATGGGTGAACGGAAGAACATCCTGCCGAACCTGGACTACCCGTCCGGTCCGGCCTACCACCTCATGGGCTTCGACACCGCCACCTTCACCCCGCTGTTCGTGGCCTCGCGGGTGGTGGGGTGGACGGCGCACGTCATGGAGCAGGCGGCGGACAACGCCCTGATCCGGCCGCTGAGTGAGTACGACGGTCCGGACGAACGCCACCTGACCTGAACCCGCGCCGGGCGGCGAGCGGTCCCGCATGACACCTGTCATGCGGGACCGATGACCGCGGGCGATACTGCTGCGGCCGGTCGGGCGGGCGTGTGGCCTCATGGTCACCACAGAGCAGGACACCGCCGCCGTCGAGCTGCGGGACGTCACCAAACAGTTCCGCCCCCGGAGCGGACAGCCGGTCACCGCCGTCGATGGGCTCGACCTGCGGATCGGTCGCGGCGAGATCGTCGCCGTCCTCGGGCCGAACGGTGCCGGCAAGACCACCACACTCGACATGGTCCTCGGGCTCACTGACCCCACCGGCGGTCACCTGCGCGTCCACGGCACGGGGCCACGCAGCGCGGTCGCCGCCGGCCGGGTCTCGGCCGTGCTGCAGACCGGCGGCCTGCTGCGCGATCTCTCCGTGCGCGAGACGGTCCGGCTGGTCGCCTCGACCTTCCCGCAACCGGCCCCGGTCGACGACGTCCTGCGCCAGGCCGGGCTGCAGGCCTTGGCCAGCCGCAGGGTCTCCAAGTGCTCCGGCGGGGAACAGCAACGGCTCCGGTTCGCCCTCGCCCTGCTCCCGGATCCGGACCTGCTCGTCCTCGACGAACCGACGGCCGGGATGGACGTCACCGCCCGCCGCGAGTTCTGGGACACGATGCGCAAGGACGCGCGGAACGGGCGCACGGTCGTCTTCGCCACCCACTACCTGGACGAGGCCGACGCGTTCGCCGAGCGCATCGTCATGATGGCGCACGGGCACATCGTCGCCGACGGAACCACCTCCGAGATCCGCAACCGGGTCTCCGGCCGCCGCGTCGCGGCCGACCTGCCCGACTGCGGCGCCGACGACGTGCTCCGCAGGCTCCCGCACGTCCAGCACCTCCGGCGCGAGCGCGACCGCGTGACGATCCACACCACCGACTCCGACGCCGTCGCCCGCGTCCTGCTCTCCGAACTGGGCGCCCGCGATGTGGAGATCACCTCCCGCTCACTCGACGACGCCTTCGCGGCGCTCACCGAGGACCGACACGTCCGCGCGCCCGCCGATACCGACAAGGCCGACCAGCTCATCGAGGAGACCGCACGATGAACCTCACCTACGCCGCCATCGAGCTGCGACGCGTCGCCCGGGACTACGTCAGCATGTTCTTCGTCGCCGTCCTGCCCGCCTTCATGTACCTCATCTTCGGGGTCTCGATGGACTACGGAGACCAGGCGGTCGGCAACGGCAACGCCGCGCTCTACACGATGATCGCGATGGCCGCCTTCGGAGCGGTCACCGCGACCACGGGTATCGGCGGGATGGCCGCCGTCGAACGCATGCAGGGGTGGGGGCGACAGCTCGGGCTCACCCCGATGTCCGACCGTGAGTACGTGACCATCAAGGCCTTCGTCGCCTTCCTCATCGCGCTGGTGCCCGTGGCGCTCATCTACCTGCTCGGGTCGGTGACGGGCGCCGAGGGGTCGGCCGCCGCCTGGTTGCTGAGCGGCCTCGTCGTCATCGGCGGCGCCGCCGTGTTCGCGCTGTACGGCCTGGCGGCCGGGCTGCTGTTCCGCACCGAGGCCGCCATCGGCGCCGCCAGCGGCTCCCTGGTGATCCTCGCCTTCCTCGGATCGGTGTTCTTCCCGCTCTCCGGCGGCATGCTCACCCTCGCCAAGTTCACGCCGCTCTACGGTTACGTCGCCCTGGCGCGCTATCCGCTCACCGAGGGGGAGATCGTCAGCACCACGGGCGCGGCGGCCGGGACCGACCCGCTCTGGATCCCGCTGGCCAACCTGCTCGCATGGGGCACCGTGTTCGGTGCCGGCGCCGTCCTCCTCGTCCGGCGGGGCCGCGGGCGACAATGAGCCCACGATGAGTGAGGACCCCGACCGCCCGCAGCCGGACGTGCCCGCCGAGGTGCCCGCGCTCGGGTTCGAGCGCCGCGAACCACCTCCGCCGTGGGCACGGTTCGCGTGGATCATGGGCGTGGTCTGGCTCGTCTTCCTCGCCTTCCCCATCGTCGAGGTGGTGCAGTCCGGCCGCCCCGTGCCGTGGCGGGTGGCCGGGGTCGCCGCGATCGTCGCGTTCGCGGCGACGTACGTGTACGGGTTCCGGCGGCTGTACCAGCTCGAGCCGGGCGCCGAGGCGCGCCGGTTCTCCTTCGCCGTCCTCGCGGTCCTGAGCGCTCTGGCGATCCTCTCCGGGCTGCTCATCGGCCCGAGCGCCACCGGCACGACGACGTTCCTGCTCGCCTTCACGATGTTCAGCCAGCCGCTGCGCCGCGCGTTCGTCATGGTGCTCGGCTGGCTCGGCGTCACCGTGGCGATCATCGTGGTCGGGGACACCTCACAATTGTGGTTCTTCCTCGTCATCAACCTCGGCGTCGCTTTCCTCACCGGGGTCATCCGGTGGATCGACGAGCAGCAGGGCGAGCACGAGCGGCTCCAGCGCGAGCTGGACATCGTCGGCGAGCGCGAGCGGGTGGCCCGGGACGTCCACGACGTCGTTGGCCATAGCCTCACGGTGGTGACGATGAAGGCCGAACTCGCCGAACGTCTCGTCGACGCCGACCCGGCCGCCGCCAAGGCGGAGCTCGCCGAGCTGCGTGCGGTGACGCGAGAGTCGCTGGCCGAGATCCGTGCGACGGTCGCTGGGCTGCGTGTCGCGCGGCTCGGTGACGAGCTGGCGGCCGCCCGGTCCGCTCTCGAGGACGCCGGCATCGCCGCCGACATGCCGGACGGGCCGGACGCCGTCGACCCCCGTCACCGGCTGGTCCTCGCCTGGGTACTGCGTGAGGCCGTCACCAACGTGGTGCGGCACTCCCAGGCCGCCACCTGTGCGGTCCGGCTCGGTCCCGGCCGCCTCGAGGTCACCGACGACGGCGTCGGCCTGGGCGGCTCGCGTGAGTCGACCGGACTGTGCGGCATCCGGGAGCGGGTCGCGGCCGCCGGCGGCCGGCTCATCCTGGACACGGCCGACGGCGCACCGGCGAGTCGTCCGGGCCGCCCGGGCACCCGACTGGAGGTCCTCCTGTGACGATCAGACTTCTCCTCGCCGACGACCAGGCGCTGGTCCGCGGCGCGCTCGCCGCCCTGCTGCGTCTCGAACCCGATCTCGAGGTCGTCGCGGACGTGGGCTCCGGCGACGAGGTGCTCGAGGCCGCCCGGGCCTCCGGCGCGGACGTGTGCCTGCTGGACATCGAGATGCCGGGCCTGGACGGCATCGAGGTCGCGGGACAACTGGCACGCGAACTGCCGGGCACGCGGTCGATCATGGTCACCACGTTCGGACGGCCCGGCTATCTGCGGCGTGCTCTGGAGTCCGGTGCCAGCGGGTTCGTCGTCAAGGACACCCCCGCCGGCGAGCTCGCCGAGGCCGTCCGCAAGGTGTACAGCGGCCTGCGGGTCGTGGACCCGGCGCTAGCCGCGGAGTCGCTCATCGGCGGGCCCAACCCGCTCACCGACCGCGAGCGCGCGGTGCTGCGCGAGGCGCTGGAGGGCGGCACCGTCGCCGCCATCGCCAGCCGGGTGCACCTCTCTCAGGGCACCGTCCGCAACTACCTG
>Ga0079224_100017877_pt1 | contig 10007 bp, 7 predicted proteins | sample Stecom2015_FD_80414 | JGI IMG/M metagenome (GOLD analysis project Ga0079224, IMG submission 80414) | Agricultural soil microbial communities from Utah to study Nitrogen management - Steer compost 2015 | ecosystem: Environmental > Terrestrial > Soil > Agricultural land | place: USA: Utah... | reverse complement strand
TGCGCAGGACCAGCGCCAGCAGGTCGTCGCCGACCGAGACCTCGACCTGCGGCAGCTTGGCCGCGATGCTCAGCGATCCGATCAGCTCACTCAGCAGCGGGATCAATCGACCGGGCTGGTCGGCGAGCGGCCCATGCTCTGGTCCGGCGAGGATCTCACAGGTCGAGAGATCGGCGATGAAGCGCCGATCTCTCTCGCGAAACCCGACCACGACCTTGCCCTTACCGGGGACTTGCTTGACGCCGAGCCGGGCGCGCCTGCGGTAGCGCCACGGTGTGGCGCGAAGCGGCGGCAGCACGCGCACAGGGCTGAGCCTGTGGCCGGCCAGATCATCGAGCAGCAGCGACTGCTTCCAGGCGATCTGGGCGGCAGAATCGAGGTGCATCAACGAACAACCACCGCACACACCAAAGTGGCGGCAACGGGGTGCCACGCGCTCGGCGGCCGGCTCCAGCACCTCGAGGGTTCGAGCGACGTCGAGCTGCCCCTCACGGTCGTAGCGCAACAACTCGAGCGTCTCGCCCGGCAGCGCGCCTTCGACCCGAGCCTCGCGTCGTCGTTCGTCCTGGTCCGCCACGAACACCGCCCGAGCGCGGCGGTCGAGCGGTCCGACCACGCCACGCTCGGGCGTCCAGTTGGGCTTTCGTCGACGGCGAGCCATCAGCGGGCCTGTCTACCCCGCCACGACCGCTTCGCCAAGCCGCAGCGCTACAGATCCTCGAACGAGTCGCCCGGCTTTGCCTTCGGCTTGGGCTTTGCCTTCGGCTTGGGCTTTGCCTTCGGCTTGGGCGCTTCGGCCTTGGCGGCGCGCTGCGCTTCGTCGGCCAGCAGCGCAGCTTCGATCCGCACCTTGCGGGCCGCGGCCTCGGCACGCTCGGCAGTGAGTCGCTCCGCGGCAGTCCGCTCGACCGCGGCCTGCTGCGCGCGAGCGATCTCGGTGAGCCGCTCGACTTCGGCCTGATCGCTGGCGACCGCTCGATCCTCATCGCCGGACTCGGAGCTGTTGCCCGCGAAGACCAGCAGCGCGGCGACGGCGACGACGGTCAGCGAGCCGGCGATGATGCCGACGATCTTGACCAGGTTGTTGCTGGATTCAGCCGGCTGAGTCCGCGCTCGCGCTGCCGCGGCGGCCTCGGCGGCCAAATGGTTGGTCGAATCGACTCGAGCTTCGGCGACCGGGGGAGGATCGGGGACCAGCTGAACTGCAGACTCGCTGGCCGGGGTCATCGCCAGCTCATCCACGAGCTGGCCAAGGAGATCATCGAATTCGGACTCGGCTTGTTTCGGTGCAGACGAACGCATGGCGTGAACTCCAACGGTGAGGCAGCTCAACAGATCTACTTGCAAATCGACGGTTGTCGATTGAAGCGAAGCATTGGCAAATGTGCACACTCTGGGTTGCCAGTGGACACTCGAGTTGCCGCGCACGTCCGCGCGTGGCTCCTGGAACCCCGGCTCGACGCCGACGTATCCGGCATTCGAGCGCCACGCCCCGATGAAGCAGAAAAATCGCCGTTCACGTCACCCCGAGCGCCGGATGGGCCTGAGTTTGCTCGCCCTGTTGTTGGTGCCATTGCTGCTGATCCTTCACGCGCCCGTGCTCGCGGCGATCGTGCCTGGCGCCCTGCTCACGATGGTCTCGCTCGACGCGCTTCAGGACCGGGAGCAGCACGCGCTGCCGAGCGCGACCGTCATCGGCGTCGACGACCACGACGATCTTCGTCGGATCGCCAGTGCCACGGCGGTCGACGCTCGGACTCGACGGGTCGGCTGATCACACCAGGCGCAGAGCGAGACGGTGAACGGGCTTCACGACCAGCTGTGGCCGCCCGCGCACTCCGTGCCCGGGGCGCTTGGATGCGATCGCGTGGCGTTTGACCGTTGTCACGGAGCAGCGATCGCGCGCCGGTTCAGCGCCGGCTTGCAAAGTGCTTTCATGCCGGCGCCGAGCCGCCCGACGGTGGCTTCGAACAGGACATCCATCCCGATGCAACAACCCGCGACCGCGCCCGCCGGGGTCACCCTGCCCCTCAACCTCGGCCTCAATGACGGGACCTATGCGCCTCAGCGCTGCGTCGACGTGCTGCGCCGTTACACCAAGCGGACCGACTTTAGGAACTACTCGACGGCTGACAACGCGCCGCTGCGCGAGGCCATCGCCCGGGTTGATCAGGTCGCGCCCGAGAACGTGTTCCTCCACAACGGCACCGGACCGATCCTCAAGCAGGCGATCCCTCATCTGCTCAAGCAGCGGGTGCTCGACTCGCCGCGCCGGATCGTCCGCCACCTGGTCAAGCGCGACGGGTTCCCGATCATCACGCCGCGCTTCACCTACTCGAAGGTGCCGAAGAAGGCGGCCGAAGGCGGGATGCACGTCGACATGCTGCCGCTCGATCCCGGCGACAACTTCCGCTTCGACGTGTCGCGGCTCGAGCGGCGACTCGAGCGCGGCCCGGGCCTAGTCTACATCGTCAACCCCAACAATCCGACCGGCAACATTCTGGTCGACCGGACGCAGATCATTCCGCTGCTCGAGCGGTTCCCGGAGGCGCGATTTTGGATTGACGAGGCCTACGTGCAATATGTCGACGAGTCCGAGCACCAGTATTTCGCCGGGCTGGTCGCACGCTACTCCAATTTGTTGGTCAGCCGGACGTTCTCGTTCGCCTACGGGCTCGCGTCGATACGGATCGGCTATCTGCTGGCCAAGCAGAGCTTCGTCGCCGATCTCGAGCGGCAGATCACCGACTACCGGCTCGGGACCCTGCAGGAGGAGCTCGGGATCGCGGCGCTCGAGGATCCCGATCACCTGCCGTTCGTGCGCGAGCAGACCCGGCTCGCCCGCGAGCAGCTCTACGCCGGGATCGCCCGATTCACGGGCGTGCAGGCGTTCCCGTCGGTCGCCAATTTCATCTTGTGTCGGTTCATCGACGGGCGCCGCGGTGCCGAGCTCAAGACCAAGCTCGGCCAGCGCGGGGTCGTGATCAAGACCTTCGAACCCGGCAACGGTCAGAATTACGACGCGTACTTTCGCTTGACCATCGGGCTGCCGGACGAGAACCAATTCCTGCTGGAGCAGATGGCCGAGGTCCTTGGATCGTGAGCGGAGCGGCGCTATCCACCCACGCACGCGCGTCGATTCGCGAGGCGCTCGCCCGTGAGTCGTTTGATCTGGTCGTCATCGGCGGCGGCATCACCGGAGCCGGGCTCGCCCGCGACGCCGCGCTGCGTGGGCTCTCGGTCGCGCTGCTGGAGGCCGCCGACTTCGCCTCGGGCACCTCGAGCCGCTCGTCCAAGCTGATTCACGGCGGGTTGCGCTACCTCGAGCGCGGCGAGGTCAACCTGGTCCGCAAGACCGCGCTCGAGCGCAAGGAGATCTATCGGGCCGCGCCGCACCTGTCCGAACCGCGATGGATGGTGATGCCGATGGCCGGCCGGACCGCGCTCTACAGCCTGCGGCTGGCGGTCACCACCTACGAACGACTCGGCGCGGTCGACAGCGTCGATGTCCATCGTGCGTGGAGCGGCTCGACCTTGGCCGAGCAGGAGCCTGCGATCGATCGCAAGCAGTTCCCCCACGCGCTCGCCTATCGTGAGTACCTCACCGATGACGCCCGGCTGGTGCTCGCCAACGTCCGCTCGGCTGCGGAAGCAGGCGCACGGATTCTCATTCATGCGCCGGTCGTGGCCCTGGTGCGCAGCGGCGATCGGGCGGTCGGCGTCGAGGCTCGCTGCGCCACGAGTGGCGAGCAGTTCACCGTCCGTGGCCGGGTGATCGTCAACGCGGCGGGACCCTGGGTCGAGGCCGTACAGCGGCTCGAGAACCCCGAAGCCAGGCCGTTCTTGCACCTGAGCAAGGGCATCCACATCTCGATCCCTGCCAACAAGCTGCCGATCCGAAACCTGCTGGTGCTCAACACCGAGGACAGGCGGCGGATCTTCGCGCTGCGCCGCGGCGAGGTCGCGTACGTCGGCACCACCGACACCACCTACGAGCCGGGCGCGGAGATTTGGCCGAAGATTGACCCCGAAGACGTCGACTATCTGCTCGAGCCGGTCGCTCGTTATTTCACGTGCGGCCCAATCGGGCGCGAGGACGTAGTTGGAGCGTGGGCCGGACTCCGGCCGCTGATCGCCGATCCGAGCAAGAAGAACCCGTCGGAGCTGTCACGCCGCGACGAGCTGTTGTTCGGTCCCCTGGGCGTGCTGTCGATCGCCGGCGGCAAGCTGACCGGCTACCGAGGAATGGCTCGGCGCGTGCTCGAGACCGTCGGTGAGCGGCTTGGACGAGCAATACCCGAGCTGAAAGACGAGCCGCCACTACCCGGCGGCGACTTCGATGGTGATCTCGACGCGCTCGCCGGGCGTCTCGCGGCAATGCACCAGCTCGACGACGAGACCTCGGCTCGGCTCGCGCGGTTGTTTGGTGCCGAGGCCGAGCAGGTTCTGGCGCTCGGTGCTCAGCCGATCCAGCCCGGCTCGCGCTGCATCGTCGGCGAGGTCCGCTGGGCCGTGGAGCGCGAAGGGGCGGCGACCCTGGAGGATCTGATGTATCGGCGGACGCGGCTGCCGCTCTACGACCTCGACGCGCGTGCGGCCATCGAACCGCTCGCCGATCGGATGGCTGAGGTGCTCGGCTGGGACGCGGCTCGCAAAAACCAGGAAATCGCGCACATGCAGGGTCGCCTCGACGACGACCTCGGGTTTCGCGACGATCTCAGGTGAACCTGGACCGCTCGATTCCGAGCTTGCGCATCTTGCTCTGGAGAGTGCTCGGCTTGAGACCGAGCAACGCGGCAGCCCCGCTGGTCCCGTAGATCTTGCCACGAGTCTGCTCGAGGGCCGCGCCGATGCAGCGCACGAGGGCAGCGTCCACCGTTTCCACTGGTATTTCGGTGTTCCTGAGATCTCGAGTATCCACTGCTGTTTCGGTGAACTTCTCGCACCCGATCTCCGGCTCCGAAATCACCGATTTTTCGGTGAGAGCTCGATGCGCCTGGCGACACTGGGTCGCCGTCGCGGCGAGCTGCCCGAGCCGAAGGCAGTGAAGCGCCAATACATCCACCAGTATTTCGGTGTTCTCGATCGAGCCCAGCAACACCGATATTTCGGTTTCAAACGCGATTGCCAGTAGGCCGGTGCGCCCAACCGGGAGCTTGAGCTTGCCTGCGATGGGCACGATCGCCACCCGAGCGAGCTCGTCGGTCACGAGAGTTGGAGCGACCACCCCCTGCTGCTCGAGAAAGCGGCTCGATCGGCGACCTTCCCACCATCGCCCGCTACCCGGAGCGTAGGCGGAGATCCGCACCTCGCGCCGATGTTCGAGCAACCGAACACTCTCGACTTCGGCCACCGAGAGATGACGGCCCATGCCATCCGCGAGTCGCGCCAGAAGAGTCCGAGTGTTGGAGCTGCAGCCGAAGGCCACCGATATTTCGTGGAGAAGTGTGGCGAGTTCGACCACGCGTCCAAGCATACGCGAGATCGCTACTGCTCAGCGATATTTCGGTGATGTCAGTGAAATATCGGTGACTCCTTGGAAGCCACGCCGACCAGCTTGGATCCCGGGTCTTCAGCCCTCTACCATCCCGGCATGTTGGACCGGCACCTCGTGGTCCCGCTCGGACTGGTCGTCGTTGTCGGCTGCACTCCGCGACCGTCCGCAGATCTGCAGAACCCGGCGAAGGCCACGCCGAAGGTCCGAGCGACCGAGAAAGCCGACGGCGAAACACCGGTCGATGCCTCACAGGCCCGCTGGGTCGACCTGTCGGTCGAGTCCGAGTTCGGGTGTGCGGTCGAGCGGACTGGTTCGGTCTGGTGCTGGGGTCGCGGGCCTGCTGCCGAGATGATGCTGCGCGAGCTCCCTCCCCAGCCCGCGAGCGATCCGATGTCCTACGGCGTGCGCAAGTGGGGTCCGGCCTCGCGTGTCGAGATGATCCACGACGCCCGCGTGGTGTCGACGGCGACCGGGCTCGCCTGTGCCATCGTCGAGGACGGCCGCGTGCGCTGCTGGGGGGCGTTTCGATGGGGTACGCAGCATGTCTACGACGTCCCCGGCATTGCCAGTGCGGTTGCGCTGGAGATTGGCGACGGCGAGTCGTGTGCGACCCTCGAGTCGGGCGAGCTGTGGTGCTGGGGCACCGACGATTACGGCATCCCGCGTGCCCGGCTCGGCGCCGCCGTGGCGGTGACCGTCGGAGACTCGATCGCGTGCGGGCTCACCTCGCAGGGCGACGTGGTGTGCTGGGGCCAGGGCATCGAGGACTGGCACCGCTATGACAGGCAATTCAATCAACAGCAGCCGCCAAGCCCGCTGGGCCCGACGCCCGACCCGAGCACGCAGGAATTCCCCGATTCATTCGAGGTCGGACGGTTTCGCGGCGCACTCGACATCGCGCTGACCGGCTGGAACTCCCTGTGCGTGCTGCGAGGCGACGGCAAGGTCGTATGCAGCGATCGCGACGTGTTTGCGATCCTGCGCGGCGAGGATCTGGCGATGCGCGAGGTCGACGGAGCACAGGGCGTCACCGAGCTTGCCACCACCCGCTCGCACGGCTGCGCGCGAACGCTCGACGAGCGTGCGCTGTGCTGGGGTCGCAATGTCTACGGTCAGCTCGGCGACGGCGGCTCGAGCAACCGCGAGCAGGCAGCCCCGGTCGCGCAGCTCGGCGGCGTCGTGGATCTGTCGATCGCCGAGGACTTCAGCTGCGCGCTGACCCGCGACGACCGGATCGCCTGCTGGGGCTTCGATCGTGGCGAGGCGCTCGGTCGTGAGGAGGTCCATCTGCACACGGTCGAGGGCCTGCGTGCCAGCTCGATCGCGGCGGCCGGACACATGACTTGCGCCGTCGACGAAGCCAAGAAGCTGCGCTGCTGGGGCGGCGAGTCAATCGAGCCGGCCGGCATCGCCGGGAGCGCCAAGCCCTCGATCATCGATCTGCTGAGCAGCGGCGAGGTGCTCGGCTTCACGTCGGGCTGGGAGAGCTGCTTCTTGCTGTCGAGCGGATCCCTGCATTGCGGCAACTGGACCAGCTACGGCCCGGGCTCGAACGTGTTCGTGCCGACGATCGCAACCCCGGATGTCCACGCGCTCGCCCACGGCCAGCCGCCTTCGTGCACGATCGCCGGGACCGGCCGCAAGGCGCAGCTCCACTGCGGCCAGTCGTTCGGCCAGCTCGAGGCCGAGACCCGGCTCAAGGAGCCGTTCGACATCTCCGCGTCCAACATGCGGGCCTGCGTCGCCCACGGGTCCGGCAAGGTCAGCTGCTTCGCCGAGTTTTATTACTGGGGCGACGGACCGCGGCCGGACCGAGAATTCAAGCAGGTGCCCGGCATCGGCGACGCGATCGCAGTCAGCAGCGGGACCTACCACGACTGTGCGCTACGCAAGAGCGGCCACGTGACCTGTTGGGTCGGACGGACCGAGAGTCAGTGGAGCGAGGACGGACGCACGGCGACCGCGGTCCACTATCGGATGTCCGACCCCGGCGACATGGGGCTCGAGCAGGTCGTCGAGTTGGTCTCGGGATCTCAGCACCATTGCACGCTCAGCAAGACCGGCGTGGTCCGTTGCTGGGCGGACAGCCCCTACTCCGAGCAGACCGTGTGGCTGCCGATCCCCGATCTCGGGGCCGACGTGGTCGAGCTCGCGGCCGGCTCCGAGCACACCTGCGCACGCACCAAGGCCGGCAAGGTCAGCTGCTGGGGCGATGACGTCTGGGGCCAGCTCGGTCGGGTACCCAGCCGTGTGTATCTGTCGCCGACCACGATGAAGATCGAGTGATCGAGTGTAGCCTCGCGGCGATGCGCTCGATGATCTCGGCCTTGCTCCTCGTGCTGTCGGTGCTCGCGGCGAGCTGCGCCACGCCGCCGGCCAGGCCCGCCGAGCCGATCACCGCGAGGCCGTTGGATGACCCGCGAGCGCCCCGCGAGGGCGCGCTGCTGGCCGGCGCAGCCAAGATCGACATCACCCCGATGCCCGGCCTGCCGCTCGGCGGCCACTCGATCGAAGGCGGGATCGGCTACGGCGTATGGACCCGGCTGTGGGCCCGCGCGATCTACCTCGAAGATCAACGCGGCGAGCCGCTGGTGCTGGTCGCTACCGATCTCTGGTCAATCCCCGCAGGGCTCGCCGACGCGGTGATCGTGCGGCTGCACGATCACCATCGGCTCACCCACATCGGTCGGGGCCAGCTGCTGCTCGCCGCCACCCACACCCATCACAGCCCGGCGAACTTCTCGAGCTCGATCCTCTACAACCGCGCCGCGTCGACGATGATGGGCTTCGATCCCGATCTCCACGACTTCCTGGTCCGACGGATCGCCCAGGCGATCGCCAGCGCGACGACCGGAAAGCTGCCCGCGCGGCTGTCGGTTGCGACCAGCCCGGTCGCCCTGGTCGCGCGCAACCGCAGCACCGCCCCGTTCGCGCAAAACCCCGAGGCACCACTGCTGCTGGCCGCCAACGCCGAGCTGCCGAGCTGCCCGGAAGCGCCGGTCGACGCCGACACGCCGGACATCGATCCTTGCCGCGCGATCGATCCGACGCTGACCACCGTCAGGCTCGACGGGCTCGACGGCCGACCGCTCGCGATCGCGGCGTTCTTTGCCGTCCACGCCACGTCGATGGTCAACGCGACCGACGCTTACAACGGTGACCTGTTCGCGGTCGCGACGGCGCGCGCCGAGGCTGCGCTGGTCGACGCTCGGACCGACCTCGGCGATCCCGTGGTCGCGCTGTTCAATGGTCCCGAGGGTGACGTCTCCCCCAATTGGGTGACCCAGGGTCGAGCCGACGCTCTCGAGCTGGGCACTCGGCTCGGCGACGCGATCGTCGACGCGGCGGCGCTGACCGGCGGGTGCGTCCGCGGTCACGGGCGCGAGATCGAGGGCGAGATCGAGAGTCGCTTCGCGCGGGTCTCGGTCGCCGATCAGCCGGTCGCCGGACCACCCAACGCACGCACGGCCGCGCGAGCGCTGCCGGGCAAGTCGGTCCTGGGCGGAGCCGAGGACGGCCGCACGCGCTTCTTCGAGCGCTTGCCCGAGGGTCAGACCGTCGAGCGCTCGCGCCGTGACGGACAGGGAACCAAGCGCCCCGCGGTCCCCCCGGGTCTGTACTCGCTGTTGTTCCCGGCCTCGACGATCCCCAACGAGGTCCCGCTCTCGGTCCATCGGATCGGACCGTTGACGATCGCCGGCTTGCCCGGCGAGTTCACCACCATCATGGGTATGCGGATCCGCTCGGCCCTCGCCGAGCGACTCCCCGAGGGCGGACCGCGGCCGATCCTGGTCGGGCTCGCGGGTGAATACCTGAGCTACTTCGTGACCCCGCAGGAGTACGCGCTGCAGCACTATGAAGGCGCCTCGACGATGTGGGGGCAATACGCAGGCGTGCTGATCCAGGAGCGACTCGCCGCGCTGCTGGACGGTCCGAGCGAGCTCGACGGCGAGCAACCTCGCCATCGGCCGGGTATGCAGCGACGCTTCGCGTTGCACGGCGGTGCCCGGACCAGTCGCGCGCTGCGTGACCTCGATCGTCGACTCGCCGCTCAGCTCGGGTTCGATGACCGACTCGACACGCTGCCACGGATCGAGCTCGACACGCGCCCGCCGAGCTGGTCGACGGCCATCTGGCCGAGCCTGCGCGTGGAGGTGCTCGACGACCAGGGCCGCTGGCTGCCGTTCGTGCGTGACGGCGTCGCGGTCGACGAGCGGGGCGTGGAGTTGCTGAGCTTTCCGCTCGCGATCACCCGCGACCGCTGGACCTTCGCGGTCCTGTGGATCGGCGAGGTGCCAACCGGCCGGAGCTTTCGCCTACGCGGCTACGGTCCCGACGGCAGCGAGCACTGCACGGCGGCGTTCGAGGCCGGACGACCGCCGAGCCCCGAGCCGGTCTCGTGCGAGCAGCATTACGTCGCGCCCGTCGATCCCGACGCTGGCATGGGCGTGGTCCCGGCCTCCGGATGATCGGGTTCAAAGATCGAGCGGAGCCTCGCAGCCGTCCTCGC
>Ga0079224_100017876_pt1 | contig 10008 bp, 6 predicted proteins | sample Stecom2015_FD_80414 | JGI IMG/M metagenome (GOLD analysis project Ga0079224, IMG submission 80414) | Agricultural soil microbial communities from Utah to study Nitrogen management - Steer compost 2015 | ecosystem: Environmental > Terrestrial > Soil > Agricultural land | place: USA: Utah... | reverse complement strand
GCAAAAAATCTCCGTTTTCCTCCTTGACCACACCGCTGATCTGAGTCTGCGCATATCCCTGCAGGCCTCCTACAAAAACTAGGAATACCGCCAGATAATTTCTAACATGATATAGTTGTTTTTCAATACTCCTATACCCTTTACTGTAAAGGCTTTCTTTCATAGGTTTGGGTTTATAGTTAATAATTATGATCATAGGACATCTTGTCAATATTGTTTTAAACATTCACAGATGTACCGCCTATTGTTCCGTTTAACAGAATAAAACACACCTCATAAATTCGTGTAGCTTATTTTGCCCATCTTCCGGATAAATCTTCTACCGGTGGTTATTTGTCATAATTTTAGATATATCCCCTTAAGTGGACAAGCAAATACCGACAAATAGTTACACAAGCCTTTGCACAAACCTTTGCGGAACAGGATTACGCTCAACGACAAAAAAAGTGGGTGCTGAACAGGCCTTAAAAACTGATTTGGACCCCAGCCATCCCATCCACGTTACCTTTGGAAGTATCAGTAATTGGATTTATCCCAGTTAAAAACCTATATTAACCGACTTTTGGGATGAAATCATCAAACACTATCTAACAAACGCGCATTAATCCATTTAAAATGAGTAGAAAACGGGTTTCCTTAAAGGATCTGGCTAACGAACTCGGAGTTTCAATCTCCACGGTTTCAAGAGCACTAAAAGATCATTATGATATTAGCCCTGAGCTTACAAAAAAGGTAAAAGACTTGGCTCATGCCTGGAATTACAGACCTAACCCAATTGCGCTGGGCCTACTCAAGCAAAGAACGAAGATTATCGGGGTAATAGTCCCTGATATAGTTACCCATTTTTTTTCTTCTATTTTCAGTGGAATAGAAAGCGGTGCTAAAGAGCAGGGTTATCATGTCATTATATCTTCCTCTCAAGAATCCCACGCCAAAACTAGGGAAAGTCTACAAAATTTATTGGATTTAAGAGCAGACGGGTTGATCGTTTGCCTTGCGCAAGATGCCGAAGATTATTCGGATTTTGATCTGATCCAAAATTCCGAAGTCCCGCTGGTCTTCTTTGACCGGGTATGCAGGACAGAGGAATTTTCGTCGGTGGTCATTGACAATATTGAAGCGGCACGCGAGCTCACAGTTCATTTGTTTCAAAACGGTTATCGTTCAATTGCGCATATTGCAGGGCCTGAAAACCTCAATATAAGCAGGGAACGAATAGCAGGTTATCAAAAGGGTCTTTCAGAATGTGGATTATCGTTTAAACCCGAACATCTGGTACGCTGCGACCTGAGTATAGAACAGTCAGCTATTGTTACAGAGAAGTTAATGTCCCAGAAGGATGTCCCTGATGCTATCTTTGGCATCAACGATACCGTTATATTTTCTGCAATGAAAGTACTAAGAAGAATGGGGCTTAAGGTGCCTCAAGATGTAGGCTTGGTCGGGTTCTCAGACGAATTTCACGCCACTGTGGTGGAGCCCAATCTTACCGCCATCGCTCACCCCACCTTTGAGATAGGAAGAGAAGCTATTGGATTACTTTTAGATGAAATCAATTCAAGAACACCCAAGCCTGCAAAACAAGTGATCCTGAAAGCAAAGCTGATGGTTAGAGAATCCTCCAGTAGAATAAATCTGTAATGACTACCGGCCTTCAAAATATGAATGGGATCTAGTCCTTCCACTGTTTTGCAAAAAAACTCTTCGTCACACAACACATCTTCCTGTCCACCGACTATGAAATTTTTTATTGCTGATTCAATGGAGTTTTTTTAGCTTTCGGGATGGAATACTTTAAGATCATCGGGAAAAATAAAAATACCTTCTACATCAATCTGGAGACGGTCGTGTGGATAGAATTCCTGGATGAGGAATGTGAGATCATTTTTGGAAAAGACGTGGGTAAGGCCATTTCCTCTACTATGGATGAGAAGAAATACCGTGAAACCAAGGAGAGACTGGTAAGGGTGTTGACCGCATCCATGCGGGATTTGGATTAGATTTTTTGCATAAAATAACACCCTTAAAACGACGCTATTTTACAGCTCAAACCTGGTACAGTTCTTTGTATTGTTGATTTTCGGCCAATTGCCCATCCTCCTATTATTGACACTTTTTAGCTCAGGAACAACGATCTAATATCGGTGCTTTTCATCCTATTATTTTCCTAATACGTATAATACTCCATCCCATTAGGGTCAAATAATCCACTATTAAACCATTATAATTATGCGAAAAATCTCCAATAAAATCCTAAACCTGGCGCTTGTCGTTCTAATGTTAGGAGGAATCCCATTCGCCCATGGGCAAAGTAATAATCCAGGGCCTAAAATAGGGATCAAGGGAGGGCTCAACCTTTCCCAGCTCTATGTAGACCAACCAAATGCCGAAGATGAAAACATGAAGCTCGGGCTCAATGTGGGTGTCTTTGGTAAAATCCCCATCAGCAATTTTCTTGCGGTACAGCCGGAAGTACTCTATTCGAACGTGGGGTCGAAGATTACCTACGGCGGTTCTAATCTGGAAAATGCGCTGGGGATTGAACCTGGTGAAGTAAGGTTTAACCTTAATTACATTCAGGTGCCTGTTGCGCTGGCAGTCAATGTAGGTCCTCTAAACCTCCATGCAGGGCCGTACCTTTCTTACCTGCTTTCGGCAAATGTAAAAGACTTGGAATCCGCCAATTTAAACACGACGAATGTCGTGGATTTGGATACGGATGATTTTAACCGCCTGGACTACGGTCTGTTGTTCGGAGTGGGTTTTGATGTGCAAGGTGTAACCATTGGTGCTCGTTACAATCACGGGCTTCGCGAAATTGGAAACAGCGGGATTGCCGGAAATCTGACCGAAAACTCTAAAAACGGGGTAGGCCAGATTTACATCGGATTTGGCTTATAATAATTCCGGCTTTCTACATCAATTGTAGAAGGCCGGTTTTTTCTCTTTCCCTTCAGGCTTATTCAATAAGCCTGGTATCTAAAATCTACTTTTTTTCCAATTCCATTCTCAACAGCGACATCAGTTGGTGCTGCTCTATGGAATGTTCCCTCCTCTCTATCTTCTTTAGCATATTTTGCAGGACCGCAGCGGAGGCTTCCGTCTTTTCTGCTCCCACTCTCCGGATGGTATAATCCAACACGTTAGGCATCTGCGTTCTTTGCGCTAGTTCCAGCGCCCTATCGACATCTGTCGCCACTGTCGGTTCAAAAGCATACCATAGCATCAAAGGCAGGTTATGATCTTCTTTATCTTCCTCTCTTTGAAGAAGTGCCTCCAATACATCCCACCTCTTCTCAGGAGCAATACGCTGCATGGCGGAAGCCAAATATAATCTTACCATTGGAGATCCATCACTCTCGGCCATTTCTGTCAATCTTTCTAAAGTCACCGCTGCCAACTCCTTATCCTCTGCCATCAACTGTATCGCCCAGCTTCGCATGTATTCATTCTCATGATGGGTCAGCTTCAACAGTCCTTCCTCATCGATCCCTTGGGTCACATGTAAAGTCCAAAGCGCCGCCAGCTTTTTGGTGACATCCGGATTTCCCTCCAATATTTGTGTTAGCTGCTTATGTACCTTTTTATTGGGGCCACGCTCTTGCAGTATCAAACGGGCGGTCCGTACATACCATTCATTTTGGTTTAAATGATGATTGACCAATTCCTTATCGGAAGCTTTGGAAAGATCGACCTGCACCCATTCATCTGATTCGTGGCTAATCTTGAATATCCTGCCCATCGTTTTTTGGTGGACATCGGGATTAGGACTGTGGCATTGGTTCTTGTCGTACCAGTCAATGACATAGACGGAGCCGCTGGCATCGTATCTGAAGTTCAACCACTGTGACCAGGAATCATTGGTCAACAGAAAATCTTCCTCGTGGGTAGCTACATAACCCGAGCCGCTCCGGCTCAGTTGGTCCACATTCAACCGTGCGCCATGGATATTGTTCATGTAAATTTTGCTTCGGTATTCTTCCGGCCAATCCTCGCTTCCCAAGTAGATCATGGCGCCGGAATGGGCATGGCCTCCTCCTGCGGAATTCGACCTAAAGTTCCCGGCGTGAGGGCCTCTGTCACCTACCCAATGCACATGATCACCGATTTCCTTTATATCATCGAAGGTATAAGGGTTAAAATGCTGCCCTGCCTGACGCAGGTACCGGGCCCCTTGGATGACATGGAACATGTGTGGAATGACGCATACCGTGATAAACGGGTGACCGTACTCGTTGAAGTCAATCCCCCAAGGGTTGCTGGTGCCTTCAGCATAACGTTCAAATTCTTTACTAGTTGGATGGTAACGCCAAACACTGCCATTCAGCTTCACCCTTTCTTCGTCTGAAGCACCGGGTTTACCCACATTGGAATGGGTGAACACCCCGTGAGTGCCATACAACCACCCATCAGGACCCCAACGGAAATTGTTCAACATCTCGTGGGTATCCTGCGTCCCCCAGCCGTCCAACAGCACCTGCGGAGGGCCGGCGGGTTTGTCATTTTTCTCGTCAATGGGAATAAATATCAGTTCCGGCGCAGTTCCCAACCAAACACCTCCCATACCTACCTCGATGGCACTGACCAGGTTCAGACCCTCCATAAATACCTTTCGATTGTCCAAACTCCCATCGCCATCGGTATCTTCAAAAATCAATATCCGATCCCTTCCTTCTCCTTCAGGTGCCTTAATAGGATAAGTATGCGCTTCTGCAACCCACAGCCTTCCGCGCGCATCTATGGTAAATGCGATAGGCCGTACAATGTCCGGCTCGGCTGCAGCAAGGGAAATCTTGAAACCCTCAGGTGCGGTCATTGCCGCCGCCGCATCTTCCCCAGACAGACCCTCATGTAATACAACATCCAGCGGAGGCAAGAAAAATATATCGCCCGCCTTTAACTCATTGGGGAAATCAGGCCTTTCGGTATAAAATCTAAAATCATCAAAATTGATATGGGCCCAATGATCATCCCCGATATAAGGTATCTGGGAAATCCCCGTCTCATGGTCGACAATTCTTATAAATATCTCCTCATTCATCACTTCATCAAGGTCTACGACCACTGGTTGGAGCGTAGCTCTTCCAGAACCGGTTATGGTAAAAAACACCTCTTCATCCTTCTCCTTTACCAACTCCACCCTAGTATCCTGAAGGGCTCCTCCCGAGACTTTAAAGGAAGCAAAAGGATGAGTCACTTTGAAGGATTCAGAGGTCAGGGTGCCCGTGGATGTATAATTCTTCGTGCCTCCACTCGTGATGAAGTATTGGCCTTCCATTCCGATTTTGCTGTCTTTATTATGGAGAGGTGACGGATCCCCAGAAACAAGCCCTTCTTTAAAAGCCTCCCCGCTGGCGGTCCAGCCCTGAAGCGTTCCCTGTTCAAAATTAAGGTTTAATTCCCTCTCGTCTCTTTGTGGCAATTCCCCGGCTACGGTCTTCTCTTCCATTACCGGGCCTTCTACTACTTCGAACTTGCCCCACATGCCGGCCAGACGGTGCCCGGGGATGGAGCAATAATAGATATCGCTCTCTGTAGCTACGAACTCTATACTGGTCGATTCCCCAGTTTGGATGATGGTCTCACTAATGATCCCGGCCTTTTCCAGAGCAATATCGTGTGTCAATGGCTCTCCATTAATAATGGTAATCTTGACTGTTTCTCCTTTTTGTACTTTCAACACCGGATTGCGAATCCCATTTTCATCGAAATATCCTAACATGGTAGCCCGCAACGTAAACTCCCTGTCAGCAATACGGCTATTTTCCTCCTCCTTAAGAAGGGATGAACTATGAGCAGTAAGATGGCTACTGGATATTAATGATAATAGAACCAAGAGTTGGGAGATGAATTTCATATTATATGAAGGGTTTATTATACTTTGATCTCTTTTTTGACCAGATAATTGAATCTGTAAAGTAAAAACTATTCTATTATTTTAGTAATTCATTCATTTACAAAGTCAATATAATCTAAAAGACATCATTATCATTAAGAAAACTCTTCAGATTTTTATTCTTGCTGGTGACGGGCATTGCTTCTCTTTCAATTCTGGAAAATCCAAGCACAAGATAAAGTTGTCCAGCTTTTGCCATCGAGCAGGGGCGCAAGAGCAAGATGAAAAATACACATCAGGCATTTCAGAATACCTTTAATCAAAGCGAAAAAAACCTCGTAGAATTTTGGCGATGATTCCCCAATTTTAGAGCCTTACTGAAAAAAAGTAAAGGCTGCCGACCGCTCACGGTCGACAGCCTCAATTTATGCAGGCACCATCACCTTTTCCTGTCTATCCCAATGACGGTGCTTCTTGATGGCATTAATAAAGCTTTCAAAAAACTCATCCGCATTGGCCTCTATCCCCGCGGTGACTACACCTTTGCTGGAAACCACTTTTTTGGAATCTCTATCTGCAAAGTCCACCCCTAGCACAAAGGCCTTTTCAAACATCTGGACACCGTTGCCTGAGGTGGCAATCGGCTTGCAATGCTTGAACGCTTCATTGACAAAATGCAGCGACTCCCCTTTTTGCAACATGGACTGGATGCTCTTTTCACCTTCAGGAATATACACCGCATCGTACATCACCGAATCAGCCGTAAGGTGGCTTTTATCTACTTCCAGTTCCTCGCCGGAGTTTGCTTTACACTTGCCCAGCTTCATCGATACAATCTCACTCTGGGCTCCTACCGCAGCTAAAGCCTCTTTCAGGCGCATTACCTCATCATAAGCAAAACCGTCTTCCACTAGGATCGCTACTTTTCTTGTTTTTGCCGTTTCGACCTTGTTGATCTCCATACTAAGGGCCGGTGATGCTTTTACTGATTTCCCGTTTCGCATTTTCTTATAGTGGTCATCTTTTAGATAGTTCCCTGGGGACTCCACCTCTTGATCCTTCGGCACTTCCACTCCGATACCCTCTGCCACCATTTGGGCAAATTGGGGATCCACCTTGTAAAAGTTTCCCACTTGGCGCTGCCGGATCTCCTTGGACATCACCTTGCCCAACTCAAAATGCGCGGCTCCCACCAGATGTTCCTTTTCCGGCATGGTCAACGAATTCCAGAATAAAGTTGCTTGAGTATAATGGTCATTGAAACTTTCACTTCGGGCACGGATCTTATGACCTTCGACTTTTTCTGTGTAATGGACATACCCTCCCTCATTTTCCGGTGCCATTGCTGGATCTCCGCCTGCCCTGGAGTTGGGCCAATAATTCACTTTACCTTTATTGATGGTATGCCGCATAAAGCCGGCTTGTTGGTGATTATGTACAGGAGCCACCGGACGGTTGATCGGTACCTCGGTGAAGTTGGCGCTGTTAAAGCGGTTGAGCTGGGTGTCCACGTAAGAAAACAGTCGCGTCTGCAACAAGGGGTCATTGGTCACATCGATGCCCGGCACCACATGTCCGGGATGAAAGGCCGCCTGCTCAGTCTCCGCAAAAAAGTTGTCAGGGTTCCGGTTCAACACCATCTTGCCGATACGTCGTACCGGTACTAGCTCTTCAGGGAGTAGTTTAGTGGAATCCAGCAGATCAAAGTCATACTTGAATTCATCCTCCTCGGCAACAATCTGAACTCCTAGCTCAAACTCGGGATAATCTCCTGCCTCTATGGCATCCCACAAGTCACGCCGCAGCCAATCCGGATCCTTACCATTCAGCTTTTGTGCCTCATCCCATACCAGCGAATGCGTACCCAACAAAGGCTTCCAGTGCAGCTTAACAAAACAAGCCTTGCCTGCCTCATTAATAAACCTGAACGTATGCACGGCAAAACCTTCCATCATCCGATAACTTCTCGGAATGGCCCGGTCGGAAAGCACCCACAACAACATATGAGTAGACTCCGGCACAAGCGAGGCAAAATCCCAGAAATTATCGTGGGCGGCAGTAGCCTGGGGCATCTGATTATCAGGTTCGGGCTTAAGAGCGTGGACCAGATCGGGAAACTTGATCCCATCATGTATAAAAAACACCGGAATATTATTGCCCACCAAGTCGTAATTTCCTTCCTCAGTATAAAATTTTGTAGCAAAGCCCCGACCATCCCGTACTGTGTCGGCAGATCCTCTAAAGCCCACCACTTGGGAGAAACGGACAAATACGGGCGTTTTTGTACTAGGATTGGTGAGGAATTTTGCCTTGGTATAAGCTTTCATTGAGTCATCATAGGGCTGGAAGTAGCCATGCGCTCCAGAGCCTCTGGCATGTACAATCCTCTCGGGGATATTCTCATGGTCAAAATGGGTCATCTTCTCCCGAAAATGAAAATCTTCCATCAAGGTCGGCCCTCTTGATCCAGCTTTCAGAGAGTCATCGGTGTGGTTGATCCTTACGCCCTCATCAGTAGTCATATACTGTCCCTGGGAATCTTCGCGGAAATTATCTAATTGCCTATCTTTGCTATGCTCATCGATTTGGCTAGGCTTTTCGTTTTTTAGATTTTTGTTTTCGTTGTCACTCATTTCTGTTGGATTTATGTGGTAAAATTTGACCTATATTATCTTGCAGCCGGTGAGAATCAGCGAATATCCAAAAGTGAACTTGGATATAATAAGATTCGGAATCACAAAGGGTACACTACTAGGGCAGCACAGAATAACGTGCCTGAGGTAAATGGCTTTTGAACTTTTTGCTCACGCAGGCGGATTGAACCAAATGTTGTTCCATTCTTTGAAAAAATGTTGCAGCCGACATTAAGACATGATCCGAAGACCTAAAATCCCTAAGTTCTGATCCGCTTTTTATCAACCAAGGTTCTGCAGGAACAATATTTGAGGATTTGGCCAGAGAATAAATGGATGGTTACAAAAAACTGGATACACCTATGCCTTACAATAAAGTATCAGATCTGCCGGAACAGGTAAAAAACGCCCTACCCCATCATGGACAGGAAATATACCAAGCTGCCTATAACGCAGCCTGGGACCAGTATAAGGATCCTTCAGACCGGAAAGAGGAGAGTTCGAGAGAGGAAACGGCACATAAAGTGGCTTGGGCCGCTGTGAAAAAAGAGTACAAGAAAAACAAGGACGGAAGCTGGGTAAAGAAATAATTGCGTTGCCGGTGCTCTATCTACAATAGACTCGATGAAATCTCCCAAAATAGATTTCGTAAATTAACCTTGCCTATTGCATAAGTGGTTTCAGGGAGAGTATATTTGGGTCTTCAAAAGCGGGTGTAGCTCAGTTGGTAGAGCGTCAGCTTCCCAAGCTGAAGGCCGTCGGTTCGAACCCGATTACCCGCTCCATTTGGTTCTTTTTTCGAAAGATTAAAAAAGTGAAGGGAATTTTTTCCTAATCTGTAGCATAACTTCTACAAATGCCGTCCTAGGTGATAAGTCCCACCTTCTTTTATTGTATCCAAACAAACATGAAAAAAACACTACTCCCCTTATTACAATGGCCATTGCTTGAAATCCTTTCCTCTATACTTTTCCTTATTTACTTATCCTCTTAGAGGTCGGGGGGAACAAAGGAAAGATTTTCTGAGGTTTAAAGCGGGTCGGATGTCAGATGGTGTACCAAATCGGACACAATCCACTGTGGCCAGCAGACTGCCGACTGTTGATAATATCTTACGTCTCAATACTTGATAGCCAATCCTCCGTATTAAAACAAATCCGAGCTCAAATATCGGTCCCCCCTGTCGCAGGCAATGCAGACAATTAATCCGGAATCCAAACCTTCGGCAATCTTTAGTGCGGCATGTAATGCTCCACCACTGCTCATTCCAGCCATAATACCCTCTTCTTTGGCCATTCTTCTTGTCATCCTCACAGCTTCTTCCTCACTCACATCGATGATCTGATCTACCCTGCTCGCATCAAATATTTTGGGCAGAAACTCCGGCGACCATCTACGGATTCCCGGTATACTGGAACCCTCGGTAGGCTGTGTCCCAACAATATGAATTTTCGGATTTTGCTCTTTAAGATATTTGGATACGCCCATAATAGTCCCTGTAGTGCCCATCGCAGAAACAAAATGGGTGACTTCTCCCTC
>Ga0079224_100017875_pt1 | contig 10008 bp, 7 predicted proteins | sample Stecom2015_FD_80414 | JGI IMG/M metagenome (GOLD analysis project Ga0079224, IMG submission 80414) | Agricultural soil microbial communities from Utah to study Nitrogen management - Steer compost 2015 | ecosystem: Environmental > Terrestrial > Soil > Agricultural land | place: USA: Utah... | reverse complement strand
CGTTCAGATCATATAGGAAGGATTATTTCCGCACAAATGGAAAATGTTTCCATATATTAGTAAAGCGATCGCTGCCGCAGTCTGTTCTTAAAGCATACCGGCTATGCGCGCACCTTGTGTGAATATTGACTTTTATTTTGAAACGCAGGCGCGATTTCGTGGTTTATCTGCTTTTATTTGTTGCTGTATGAACACGAATATCCTTTTTGTGCTGCTTCTTGCCTGCCGATGCGCCGGACAGTCTGCTGCCGAAAATATTGATGGCCAGCCCCACCACGACCACCGCGCTGCCAAGCCATTGCACCAGCGACAGTTTTTCATGCAGCACCAGTTCTGCCGACAGCAGGCCGACCACCGGAATCATCAATGACATTGGCGTTACCAGGCTGACCGGATGGTGCGCCAGCAGGCGACCCCACAAGTAGTAGCCGACGAATGAGGCGGCATAGGCCAGGTACATGACCGAGCCGACACCGGTCCATGATAGCGTGGCCAGGCTGTGCGCCATCGCCTGGGGGCCTTCGAGCAGCCAGGATGCCAGCAAAAAGGGAAGGACAGGAAAGACGGCGCCCCAGGTCAGCAGACTGAACATATTGACCGCAGGCCCGGCTTTTTTTATGACGATATTGCCGCAGCCCCAGCTGAAGGCGGCACACAGGGTAAGGAAGAACGCAAACAAAGGCACCGGCTGGGCGCTGTCAGCCCCCATTTCAATGACGGCCAGGCCGATGGCGGCCACGACCATGGCAATGATGCTGTGCAGCCGCACCTTTTCATTGAGCAGCAGCGCAGCGATCAGGACTGAAAAAAACGCCTGCGATTGCAGCACCAGCGAGGCCAGCCCCGCCGGCATGCCCATGGCGATCGCGCTGAACAGAAAGGCAAATTGTCCGAAGCATAGCGTCAGTCCGAAAAGCAGCAGCAACCGTAATGGAATGACGGGCCTTGGAATAAAAAGAATGGCGGGAAAGGCGACCATGGCAAAACGCAGGGCGCCCAGCAGCAGCGGAGGAAATTCATCGACGCCAAACTTGATCACCACGAAGTTGAGCCCCCACAGGAGGACAACAAGAAGGGCAGCAAGCCAGTGACGCAAAGGCATGGAAATTCCGGGTAACGGTAAGAAGGAAGACAACAGGATCGATTATGCGCCATCACGCAGTCGGCTTGCAAGCCGGCTGCGGTGTTTTACCCGGCAGGCGCGATCGTCAGGTTGATTTTATGTTCGCGCCACCCATTGACGAAATACCCTGTGTTGTCGGTGGTGAATTCGGGTTGCTGTTGCCCGGCTGCATTGGTGGCGCGGCAGGCCAGCTCGACCGGGCCGGGCGGCAGGTTCAGCAACGTCTCGAACAGGCGCCAGGCGAATGGGCCTAAATCGCTTCCGGTAAGCTGGGCGGGGTGCCAGGTGGCGCCGCCGTCGGCGGTCACTTCGATGCGGGTGACGGCTGACGTGCCTCCCATGGCCACTCCCCGGATCGGCACGGCTCCTGCCTTGACAGATTGATCCGGATTCAGGGGCTCGGTGATCCAGGATTTGACCGGAAGCCGCCAGGCCGGGATGGTCAGGCGTGGCTCGCCTGGCCGCAGCGGCACCCGGAAATCGGCCGTCTGGATATGGGCGCTGGATTCTTCGGCAGTGAAGGCGATGCGCCTGACATACTTGATGTAATTGATGCCGGCATAACCTGGTAGTACGAGGCGCAGTGGCCCCCCATGCGCCAGGGGAATGGGGGCGCCGTTGAGTGTCCAGGCCAGCAGGGCGTGTTCAAGTGCCGATAACGGCACCGAACGTTCAACCCGGGTAAAGTCCGCCGGGATGCCATCGGGCAGGCTATCGGCACCGGTGGCGGTAAGAAAACGACTACCGGGGACCACTCCCCCCAGTTCATGGATGACCGTTGTCAATGGCACGCCCGTCCAGATCACACAGCCGGCGGCGCCGGTCTGCCATTGCGTACCAATGGCCGGGCTGCTTTGCAGGGCGCGGCCGTTTTCGGCGCATTGCAGTACCGTGGCTACTGTGCGGGTGGGCATCGCCTGCAGCTCGGCCAGGGTATAGGCATCGGGCTGGGCCACGCCGTCAAAGGCGACGGGCCATTGCCCTCCTTCTGCCAACAGCCGCGCAGGCGGAGGCAGGGCGTTGTTGCGGACAAACAGGCATTGCGTCGGGGTAATTAACTGGCGGCCAAGCACTGCGCGGCGCGTTTCAATGGCGTGCGGGTTATGGACAAGCAGGCTGTCCGCATCTTTCCAGGTCAGACTGGCCGGTAGCGGTGCCGGCTCGGCCGGCGGCGGAAGCGGCCCGACGGTGTTTGCTGCGGCAGGGGGCGAGGACGTATCGGCCGAAGGTGTGGCTGTTGCATCGGTCGGGTTACCCCTGGCGCTGGCAGTCGCCGCATGGAGTTTGCCGCAGGCTGCGTTCAATGCAAACGCGAGCGCCTGTATCAGCCGTGTGCGTCTTTGCGGGTTGACCGTGGCGTGGCGTGGCATGGCGTGACCTGTCAGTAAATATAAGATATGGGCGAGTCCGAAGCGGCCTGGCGCAGGAAAAACAGGCTCCATGTTATGGATTAATCGGTTCGCTGTAAACCGGAAAAAGCGCCCGATGGCTGTCGGCTGTGGCGGGTATCACATTCGTTCTTTGCGCGTCATTGTCTGCTTACCAAGGTATTATTCGGGATGTCACAATCATGAAATATAAAGTTTTTAATATCGTTCAATTCCACCGCTTAAAAAATGAGGTCTTCATGAAGGTCGCAGTAAACTCAATCGCAGCCGCGCTGCTGGCATTTTCCGGTGTCGCCGCCGCCGATACGCTGGTGCTGTATACAAGCCAGCCGGCAACTGATGCGCAGATGACCGTTGACGCATTCCAGAAAGCCCACCCGGATACCAAGGTGGAGTGGGTCCGCGACGGTACGACAAAGCTCATGACCAAATTGCGGGCGGAAATGAACGCGGGCGTTGCCAAGCCCGATGTGTTGCTGATTGCCGACAGCGTGACCCTGGAGCAGTTGAAAAAAGAAGACCAGCTGCTGGCGTATAAATCGCCGGAAAGCGCGCACTATGACCCTGCGCTGTATGACGGCAGCGGCTATTACCATGGCACCAAACTCATTACCTCCGGTATTGCCTATAACACCAGAGCAGCGCAAAAACCCCAATCATGGAAGGATCTGGTCAAGCCCGACTATAAAAACCAGGTGTCCATGCCCAGCCCCTTGTATTCAGGCGCAGCCATGATCCATCTGTCGGCGCTGACCAGCAATCCTGATTTTGGCTGGAAGTACTATGAAGATCTGAAAGCCAACGGTGTCGCTTCCCAGAAAGGCAACGGCGGGGTGCTGACCGATATTACGTCTGGCGGTAAACCCTATGGTATTTTGGTCGACTATATGGCAATTCGCGAAAAGGCGAAGGGCGCGCCGATTGCATTCGTTTTTCCGGCCGAAGGGGTAAGCCTGGTGACTGAACCCGTTGCGATCATGAAGTCTGCGAAAAATCCCGACGCTGCAAAAAAATTCGTTGACTTCGTGCTCTCGCAGCAGGGCCAGGAGCTCGTGCTACAACAAGGCTATATTCCAGGACGCAATGGGATGAAAAATCCGCCGGGCTTTCCGCCACGTGATCAGATCAAACTGCTGCCGTTTGATGCAGCGGCAGCATTACAGAACGCGGGCGCGAACAAGGAAAAGTTCAGCAACATCTATGGCGGTTGAGCCCATTATGCGGCAGCGCAGGCACAGCTGCTGCGGGTGTGGCCGGCAAGGCCTGCGCTACCTGGGGTGACGGCAGAGCACCGTTGCAATGTGATGTTTGCCGGCGTCGTTTCCAATCGCAAGGGTGAGGGTACAATGGCGCAGGCGCTCACCGGCGCGCAGATCCCGCGAAACCCTCGGGGTCGACACGCCCCACCGGCGGCGAGCTCTCCCGATATTTTTGGACATAACAAGATTCGCAATCAGGCGGTCGGGGAAGCAGGGCCGCATACCTGAATTTCATTATGGCGACATCTACTTCTTTTTTGCGGCCGTTCGGCACAAACCCGGCATCGATCCTGACCCCGGTGTTGTTGTGCCTGGTGCTGGCGCTGGCCTTGCTGCCGCCGGCGCGGCTGCTGGTCATGGCCATGACCGATCTGCCCGGGGGCGATGGCGGCGCCATGTGGTCCATGCTGCGTAGCGCATCCACCTGGCGGGCGACCGGCAACAGTCTGGTGACCGCCGGTCTGGCCACGATACTCTCGGTACTGCTGGGCACCACGCTGGCATTGCTGGTGGTGCTCACCGACATTCGCGCCAAAGGCTTCTGGGTGTTCATGATCATGCTGCCCATGATGATTCCGCCGCAGGTGACCGCCCTGAGCTGGCTACAGTTAAGCGGTCCGGGCAGTACGCTGTTGCAAATGCTTCATCTGGCGCCGCCGCTGGGCAGTCAGCAACATCTGCGATCCTGGTGGGGGATTGCCATGCTAATGGGTATCCAGCATGCGCCCCTGGTCTATCTGGCCGTTCGTGGTAGCCTGATTGCCCTGCCCAAGGAGTTGATTGAAGCCGCCCGTCTGGCCGGCGCCTCGCAGCGCGATGTGATCCGCGATATGATCCTGCCGCTGTGCCGCAACGGCCTGCTTGCCGGCACAGCCATTGCCTTTGTCTCTGCACTGGGTAACTTCGGGATTCCGGCGATGCTGGGTATTCCGGTGTCCTATTACGTGCTGCCCACGTTGATCTACCAGAAAATGGCCGATTTCGGGCCCGATATGCTGGCCGATGTATCCAGCCTGTCTGTCATCATCGGTGTGATTGCACTGGCGGGCGTGGTGGCGCAACAGCATTTTTCCTCACGGATGCCGCTCACCGGCATGCCAGGCAGCCCGCTCGCGTTTGTTCTCGGGCCACGGCGCTGGCTGGCAGAGCTGGCGCTGTTTTGTCTGGTGCTGGCTATTGTGGTGGTGCCGCTGATCGCCTTGATTTCCAGTTCGCTGGTGGCGGCCATGGGGGTTCCCCTGTCGCTGGAAACCGCCAGTCTGCAGGCCTACGGGCAGATACTTTTCGATCAGAGCGTGACTTTTCGGGCATTCAGCAATAGCATCCTGCTGGCCGGCTCCGCCGCGCTGATCCTGGCCTGCCTCTGCCTGCCTCTGGCCTATTTGTTTGTGCGCTTTCCTTCGCGCTATCACGCTTTTTTACAGGGCCTCATCGATATTCCCTACGCTATTCCCGGCGTGGTGCTGGCGGTCGCATGTATTCTGCTGTTTGCCCGCCCGTTGCCGCTGATTCAGGTGACGCTGTACGGCACGCTGGGATTGATCCTGTTTGCCTATCTGTCCCGCTTCATGACCGTGTGTCTCAAACCAATACAGAGCAGTATGCAGCAACTGGATCCTGCGCTTGAAGAAGCGGCGCAACTTTGCGGGGCGGGGCCGATGCGCCGCCTGCGTGATATTGTTTTTCCGTTGCTGGCGCCTGCGGCATTCGCCGGCATGTTGCTGGTTTTTTTGATCGCGGTCAATGAATTGACGGTGTCAGCGCTGCTGTGGAGCGCGGGCAACGAGACCCTGGGCGTACTCGTATTCAATCTGGACGATGGGGGTGAAACGGTGCTGGCCTCGGCTGTGTCTGTGCTGATTGTGCTGATGGTGCTGATGCTGATGCTTTGCCTGAACGCCTTGGGCAGACGAGTTCCACGAGGAGTGATTCCATGGCGCAACTGACCCTGGAACATATTAGCAAACGCTATGGCGAGCATGCGGTTGTCGACGACATCAGTCTTGCCATTGACAAAGGACAGTTCGTCGCGCTGCTTGGCCCCAGCGGCTGTGGCAAAACGACGACCCTGAGAATGATTGCCGGCTTTGAGCAGCTGGATCAGGGGCGCATTGTGCTCAATGACCGGCTGCTGGCGTCGCCGGATCAGCATATCGCGCCGGAGCAGCGCAATATGAGTATGGTGTTTCAGTCGTATGCGCTGTGGCCTCATAAAACGGTGCTGGATAATGCAGGATACGCATTGTCGCTGCGCGGGCTCAAGGGACAGCCTTATCGCGATCAGGTATTTGCAGCGCTTGAAACCGTCAATCTGGGTCATCTGGCCGATCGCTTCCCCCAGGCGTTAAGCGGCGGCCAGCGCCAGCGCGTGGCATTGGCGCGCTGTCTGGTCTCTCATCCAGACGTGGTGCTGCTGGACGAACCGCTGGCCAACCTGGATGTGCATTTGCGCGCTTCCATGGAAACCACCTTTCGCGACTTTCATGAACGCACCGGGGCAACCTTTATTTATGTGACGCACGATCAGGCTGAAGCCATGGCGATGGCCGACCGAATTGCGGTTATGAACCATGGTCGCCTTGAGCAGTGGGACACGCCCGAGAATCTGTATCGTCGTCCCGCCTCGCGCTGGGTAGCGACCTTTATCGGCAAGGGGGCGGTGCTGGACGTGCCCAGCCATGTGCACGGTAAAAACCTCAGAAGCGACGATATTCTCAGCCTGTTATCCAACAGTGGCGCAATGCATCGCGGCGCCATGTTGGTGCGACCCGAACATGTCATGGTGGTCGATGACGGCATCAAGGCGACGGTACGACACCGGGTTTATAAGGGCGAGCGCTATCAATATATTGCCAATCTGGTCGATGGGCAGTCCGTGAGCTTTTATCATGCCCGCCTGCTCGAACACGGACAGACCGTGCAGGTGCAGATCGAGCATGCCTGGGGACTGGATCTTTGATGCTTGCGTGAGTATTGGTTGTCGGTTCAGGAAATAAGCAGATGCTGGAAAGGGAAAATGTGTGTCCGTTCGTGACGATCAGGGGGCAATGGGCGTGTTGTTCTCTTGAGGGGTGAGCGCTGCGCTGGGGTGTCCGAGCGCACTGCGCAGCAAAGCGGGATCGGGTGCGACCGCAAGGCGCTGTGCTCACGCAAAAAAACAGGGGAGCGCTGTTGCGCTGCCCCTGTTCGCCGCGCCGAATCAGCGGTGCCGATCATCATGCCGGCATGCGCTGATGGATCCTGACGCGTCCTTAGCCGTCTTCATGAATCTTGATCAGTGCCTATCGCGCACTGTTCATTGTCCAAATGCCGCTACTGCCCGGGGCACTCGGCACATTCGCCGGCCAGATCCTCTGCCAGGCGTAGTTGCTTGCTCAGATCACGCAATGCGGTGCGAACACCCTCTTCAATGACCGGATGATAAAACGGCATATCCAGCATCTGCGCCACGGTCATCTTTTGCTGATGCGCCCAGGCCAGCAAGTGCGCCAGGTGTTCTGCGGCCGGTCCGACCATTTCTGCGCCCAGCAAACGTCCGCTGCCATGTTCTGCATAAATGCGCAGATGGCCTTGATTGACACCCATGACACGACTGCGGCCCTGATTGCTGAACGAGACTTCGCCAACAGCGTAGCAGCTGCAATTATCAAACTGGCTGGCGACGTCCTTGAAACGCATGCCGATACTGGCAATTTGCGGATCACTGAATACCACGCTGATCGACGAACGGCGCAAGCCTTCCGTAACGCTCGGGAACGAGCCGGCGTTCTTGCCTGCGATAAGCCCCTGGTCGGCGGCCTCGTGTAACAGTGGCAACTGGTTGGATGCATCGCCTGCGATGAAGATATGCGCCACGCTGGTTTGCATGGTATATGGATCGGCCTTTGGCACGCCACGCGTGTCCAGATCGATGTTCAGGTTCTCCAGTCCCAGATTGTCCACATTGGGCTTGCGGCCGGTAGCAGCCAGCAGGAAATCAACCGTAACCGAGCCGCTGGCGCCGTTCTCCGAGTAATCGACTTTCACGCCCTTGCCGCTGGGCAACAGGCTGACCTGTGTATCCGCATCCAGATGCAGATCCATCTCCTTGCCGAAAATCTCCAGCGCTTTTTCCAGCACAACCGGATCGGAAATCCCGCCCAGCGCATTGTCCTTGCCGAACACATGTACGTTCACGCCCAGCCGATGCAGCGCCTGGCCGATTTCCAGGCCAATCACGCCCGCACCGAAGACGGCCACACTGGCCGGCAGGGTGTCCCAGTCAAAGACATCGTCATTGACGATCAGGCGCTCGCCCAGTGACTGCCAGGCGGGTACGATAAAAGGACGTGATCCGGTCGCAATCACAATACGCTGCGCAGTAATTTCGGTATGGTCATCGACCACGACCACATGTTCATTTTTGAAACGTGCGCGGCCAAGAATCCGGTGAGAGGCTGGAAAAGCGTCCACGTCTTCCAGCACAAAACCGACGAAACGGTCGCGCTCGGAGCGCACGCGCTCCATCACCTGGCGGCCATCAATGCGCAGGGCGCCATCGGGATGGACGCCGAACTGGTCGGCGGTGCGCACATGATGGGCGGCGTCGGCCGCGGCGATCAGCAATTTTGAAGGCATGCAGCCCACGCGCGCGCAGGTGGTGCCAAACTTGTGGTCTTCTACCAGGTATACATTGTCTGTGGATTTGCGGGCGGCGCGAAATGCGCTCATGCCAGCCGTGCCACCGCCCAGGATAAGGACATCGGCGTTGATTGATTTCATATTCGATCCCTGATATTGGAGTTCATGACGCAATCGGTTTTGATTTTACCGGTTTGCGGGCGAAAAAAAAGCAGCGGCATCACCCAAGGTGTGCCCGCTGCCGATGTATCGGCTTTGTGATTGCGATATCAAGGTTGCAATAACATGCCGTTTGACAGTGCAGCTGCAGTCTGCCGGAAGAGTCCCGGCAGACCCGGGCAGGTCGTCATGCTTCAGGTTATCGCGCCTGACTGTGCAACCCGCCGCCGTTGCCGCTGCAGCAACCGCTTTACTTGCCGGCGAAATGTGCTGCCAGTTCGTCGCTGCCGCCGATATACTGACCGCCAATGAAAACCTGCGGTGTGCTGGTTTTGCCGGTAATGGCGCGGATCGCCACGGTGCTGGCGTCTTTGCCCAGAACCACTTCTTCAAAGGGCAGGTCTTTTTCCTTGAGCAGCGCTTTGGCCTTGGCGCAATAGCCGCAACCAGGCTTGGTGAACATGACGATGGAAGGTTTGTCCTGATAGTCTTTGTCGATATAGCGAATCATCGTATCGGCATCAGACACTTCAAACGGATCGCCTTCTTTTTCAGGCTCGATGAACATTTTTTCTACGACGCCGTCTTTGACCAGCATGGAATAGCGCCATGAACGTTTGCCAAAGCCCAGGTCGGCTTTGTCGACCAGCATGCCCATGCCTTCTGTGAATTCGCAGTTGCCATCTGGAATCACCGTGATATTGTCGGCTTCCTGCTGCGCTTTCCATTCGTTCATGACGAAGGTGTCGTTGACGGATACGCAGACGATATCGTCGACTCCGCGTTCCTTGAACGCTTTGGCCAGTTCGTTATAGCGTGGCAGGTGCGTAGACGAGCAGGTTGGGGTGAATGCGCCAGGCAGCGAAAAGACAACAACGGTTTTTCCCTTGAAAATGTCGTCGCTGGACACTTTTTTCCAGTCGTCGCCAGAACGTACGGGAAATGTAACGGATGGAACGCGTTGGCCTTCTTTATTCTGCAACATATTGGATTCCTTATTCAGTTTAGTGAAACAAATAATAGATGAAAGCAAGCTGATGGCTATCAAACCTGATTGATTACATAGCGATGTTTCATCAGATGTATCCATTGTACGCAATGGATCTTAATTAGTAAAATTTATTATATTTATAATGTTGATAGTTAAAACAAAACAGCATTTTGCAATGCCAGGAAAAGGGCCATTAAAGGGCGCCTTGGCGCTAACCGCAGGCCCCATATGACCCGGTATAAGGACGACGCTCCGAAACGGCGTTCCGGGAGTGGCGTTCCAGGACTAGACAAGCGGCTGCACAACGTAGGGACAGGCGCGCCTTGCGCCCGATGACCGCATCTGCCGACGTGGCTTTTGGATAATGACCTTTGCGCCCTGCCCGGGCGCTGGCGTGTCTGGCTGATCCGGTCATTATTTATCAGGCGCTATTTCGGGCCTGACGTATCTGCTTGTGTTCGGGTACGT
>Ga0079224_100017874_pt1 | contig 10008 bp, 11 predicted proteins | sample Stecom2015_FD_80414 | JGI IMG/M metagenome (GOLD analysis project Ga0079224, IMG submission 80414) | Agricultural soil microbial communities from Utah to study Nitrogen management - Steer compost 2015 | ecosystem: Environmental > Terrestrial > Soil > Agricultural land | place: USA: Utah... | reverse complement strand
GATTGCGGGAATTTACAAATTTAACAAGCCGATAATTGCATCCTCAGACGATTATCCGGACCCTTCAAAGTTTTCATACACTGAAGTAGACGATTATACTTTAAAGCTAGATCCCCGCATGCCAGAACCCTCTATGGGCAATCATTCGTCACCCAACAATAAAGATTTAACACCACAAAATGACGGTCTGTACCATGGCGTGGTCAATTACACGATGACCGGAAACTGGACATTGAATTTCATCATGCTGGATCAAAGTGGAAATATTATCAAAGGGACCGAAGTGCCTACAGATTTTACGCCAGGAGTCGAGGGTCTAAAAAGTGAACTGCATATTGACATTCTATTCTAGATATATGAAGAAGCGACATATTATTTTTGGAATTCTTTTTCTTGGAATGAATGCTAAAGCACAACCGGTGCATATCCAGCGCGATAGTATTCAGCAAATTGAAGAAGTGAAAGTTATCGCCACCGCTAAGAAAAAAATAGAAAACGAAATGAAGATGGCGGTTTCAGTAGATGAATTTTTAGCCTCTTCTGACAATATCAGTTTCATCAAACGCGGAGCATACGCATGGGAGCCCCTACTGAACAATATGAGTACGGAACGCTCTACCATTACGATCGATGGGATGCATGTTTTCGGTGCATGTACAGATAAAATGGATCCCGTCACCTCGTATGTAGAAAGTAACAACCTTTCCACAATCGATATTACATCGGGTCAAGAGGGAAGTATACATGGCGCGACGATTGCGGGAAGCATCGATCTGAAAAGAAAAAGTACCCCATTCGGGATGGAAAAAACATGGAGTGGTGGTTATCAAACTGGTTTTGAGACCAATAACAAACAGTTTTTCAACCTAGGGAACCTGTCTTATTCAAGCGATAAGTTTGTAGCGGATGGAAGTGTTGCTTTCCGAAAAGCTGGCAACTATTCTGATGGAAACAACACTGAAGTAAATCACTCGCAATACCGCAAATTTAATACTTCGTTAGGACTAGCCTATAAAACGGGACCGCTTTCCTCCGTTCGGGTAGATGCTATATATGACAAAGCAGAGGATGTCGGCTTTCCTGCCCTCCCCATGGATTTATGGCTTTCCCGTGCATTGATCACGTCAGCCGCTTATAAACAATTGTTTGAAGAGGGAATTGTACGCGTCTGGGATACCAAGCTATATTTCAATACGATGGAACATTATATGGACGATACGAAACGGCCTGAAAATTTAGTCCATATGGATATGCCGGGCTGGAGTACTACTTACGGACTAGTTTCGCGTGCGAATTTAAAACGACATGCTTATAGCGCAGAGATTCAGTTAAATGCTTATGATAATCTTTCTATTGCGGAAATGACTATGTATCCACAAGACCGGAGCAATAAAACTATGTTTGCATACAGCTGGCCTTGGGTTACCACTCGTTTCGCAGGCTTATCAATAAATAATTCTTGGGATTTTTCAGAAATCAGCCGATTAAATTTCGGTGGATCTTTGGGCTTGAATTACAACCACTCGAAATATGTGGAATTTAACTGGATTTTCTATCCCGGTACTCCGCAGGAAAAAAACAGGATATTGCCAGCTTTGCACACAAGTTATCAGCTAAATATCCGGCAGTTTGATTTTTCCGTGGGAGCGGGCTACGGACATAGAGCACCATCTGTTTCGGAAGGATATGGTTACTATATATATAACAGCTTCGACCGATACGATTATATTGGGAACCCCGACCTGAAGAATGAAATATCCTATGAAGTCAATGCGAGCACAGGATTTAAAAAGGACGGAATAGGTATACAAGTTAAGGCAAACTACTTTCATATCCAAAATTATATCGTTGGAAAAATCTTGAGTTTGGGAAGCCCGATGAACTACCAGTCGGTCGGTGTGAAGGGGTATACCTCCTTGAATTATGCTAAACTTTTCAACATGGCTTTGAATGCTAACTACGATATCCTACAACACTTGCATTGGAAAGGAACCCTTAGCTATGCACGGGCAACAGACGACCAACATGGGAATCTACCCTTCATCCGTCCGTTGACCTATCAAACATCCCTTCATTTTATGCATCACAAATTTGGCATTCAAACGTCTTTGCATGGTGATTTTGCACAGGATAATTACAGTCCGGAATATGGCGAAGACCCCACCCCCGCTTATCAAATTTGGAACATCTCTGCCGACTATACTTTCAATCTCAACAATTATAGAGCCTTTGTGCAGATCGGTGCTGAAAATTTATTCAATGAATACTACAGTACGTATGCCGATTGGGGGAATATACCGAGAATGGGACGTAACATTTTCACTTCATTAAAATTCAACTTTTAAAAACAAAGATTCTTCGCTGATGCTCAGAACGAGAGCAAAAATTTCAAATAACATTTTAAACAATCTCTTAAAATCAAAAAAGATGAAAACACTTAAAAACTATCTATTATTGTCGGTATGTGCACTTGCAGTTACAGCCTGTAGCAAGAACGACGACGCCCCTGTTGCCAACAATATCACGTTGCATTTCCATAACACTTTTAAGGACAAGACGATTGTCCTTGGAGATGCCACATCTTCAACAGCTACAAAAAACACCTCCGCAGAAGGACAAGTCCATCATTTCTCAGAGCTGAAATACGTAATAAGTAACATTCGCCTGGTAAAAGTGGATGGTAATGAAATCCCCTATAACATCAATGATTTAGATAAGGGAGCAACGGTCATCAATCATGCAAAACCACAAACGTTAGATTATGTATTGACCAATATTCCTGTAGGTGAATATAAGCAGATCAAATTCGGGTTGGGCGTTAAACCTGAACTGAATACACTCGATCAGGTGAGATTTCCGAAGTTTTATGGCGAAGCTGGTGCTAACGATACCAAAATGCACTGGGAATGGGGAACGGGATATCGTTTCGGAAAAATAGAGGGTTTTTACGACACCGACGACAAAGAACTATCTATCCATACCGGAAGTACAGTAGAAGGTGAAGAAGGCGCTTACACGCAAGGCGTTGATGCTTACAGAGAGATTACCTTAACGCTCCCGAATAAAGCAGTAATTGGCAGCAATGTTCCTAAAATCACCATCAAGGCGGACTTTGACAAACTACTAAGCGGAAAGACAAACACAATTGAACTTGGTGCAGGAAATGCTACACCGAGCGTACATACAGCTGCGAATATGGTGTTATTTGTCGATAACCTAGGCGGCAATGGATCCAGTGATATCACCGGTATGTTTTCTGTTGAAAGCGTTCAAAACTAGTATATTGAAAAGAGCTGCCAACCTGTGCTAACAACGGCAGCTCTTATTTAGATTTCCTATAGCGATGAGAAAGGCAACTATACTATCATGTATTCTACTCGTACTGCTGTCCTGTTCAAAAAATGATACTGCACAACTCACAGCACACGACAATCCAGAGATTTCGTTATACGTTCCCGACGGATTCCCGGCACTAAATTCCTCCGTAAGTCAGAACAGACCCACAAAATATGGCGTGGAACTAGGCGAAAAATTATTCCACGAGAAAAAGTTCAGCGGGAATAATACCATTTCATGTGCAGATTGCCATCATCAATCGAGTGCTTTTGCAGACAATAACGTTCAGGCTATAGGAATTTATGGGAGAGTAGGGCTACGGAATACCCCCCCTATTCAAAATTTGGCCTTTATGAAGTTTTATAATTGGGATGGCAACAAACTCACGCTAGAAAGCCAGCCGCTAGTCCCCATCATCACACACGAGGAAATGAATTCCTCCATTATGGAAGTCATTGGAAAAATAAAGGATGACCATGAATATAAGTACTTATTCAAAAATGCATTCGGCGATGAAGATATTACGCCTGACAGAATTTACAAAAGTATTGCACAGTATGAATATACACTGATCTCTGCTAACAGCAAGTATGATAAAGTGAAGCGAAACGAAGGAGAGGTATTTACAGAACGTGAGGCAAGGGGATATGAAGCGTTTAAGATTAAATGTGAAAGTTGCCATAGTACAGCGCTGTTTACCGATCAACGTTTTAGAAATGTAGGATTTCCATTAAACCCTAGTACGGAAGAAGCAGGACGTGCGCGAGTGACAGGGGTCTCTAGCGATTATATGAGTTTTCGAGTTCCATCTTTAAGAAATGCTGAATACACGGCACCATATGGTAGTTTTGGCCAGTTCCCCACTTTAAGAGCCGTTTTGGATTATTTCGATAATGGCGTATTAGATGCTGACAACCTAGATCCTATCTTAAAAGAGAACAATAATAGAATACCCTTAAGCGAACAGGAAAAGGATGATATTATTTCTTTCATTAAAACATTAAGCGACAGCACATTTATAGGAAAATAAATTCCCAATTGTTTCCCAAATTGAACCTAATATTTGTTCTTAGGATATGCTATAACACCTATTTCTTCGTTATAGATATGGCATAATTAAGAAAGACAATATTTTGATTAGCAAATTTATAGGCAATACTCCACTTCGGCGCTGTGATGCTCTCTCCACTCGATATCACACCAACATTTTTATTAAAGAAGAATTTCATAATCCTGGGATGTCTGCAAAAGATAGACCCGCATTGTTTATGATTAAGGATGCTATCGCTAAAAACAAAATCAAACCTGGTGGAATTTTTGTAGAGGCGAGCAGCGGTAATACGGGACTGGGAATTACGTTGATAGCCAAAAAATTAGGATACTGTGCTAAAATATTCGTTTCGCAAAGCTGTTCACAAGAGAAGATTGATCTTTTGACAAAAGCGGGCGCATACATCGAAATTTGTGAGAACTCAAACGGTTTACATGACTTCAATTCTACGCAGTTTCGGGCACAATCCTTTGCATCCGACCATCCTAATGCATACTTTACGAATCAATACTATAACTCCCAGAACATCCGAGCGCACTACAAAACAACGGGACCAGAAATCTGGGAACAAACAGAAGGTAACATTACACATTTCATAGCGGGCATCGGAACAGGCGGCACAATATCTGGCACGGGACGTTTTTTAAAAGAGCAACACTCCAAGATTAAAGTATGGGGAGTAGAGCCCAGAGGTTCTATTCTCAGTCATTTTCTCCAACATCGCACGCTTCCCGATCAGACGGTAGCTTTTGACCAGATTGAGGGCATCGGCAGAAATTTCATTCCAGGATCGTTTGATGCGGCTTATATAGATCACATCTTTCAGGTAGATTACCAGGAAACGAAACACATCGCAAACGAATATTATACTCAAACAGGCTTTACAGCGGGGTTTTCCAGCGCTGCCGTACTAGCATCTCTAGAAAGGTATCGAGATCGAATACCCCTTACTAAAACAGATATCGTTGTTCTATTCTTTCCGGATCACGGGAGTAGATATATGAGCAAACTTTATAACGAGAGGGTTCACCATCCCGCACCTCTTCAAACATCAGATCATTTTAACTTTTGAATATGCATACGTTTACCGATATCGCTATTCCAATTTCTTGGCCCGATAAAACTGCATTGGGTGATGAAAAATGGATGATATTTTTAAAGCAGATAGGCCTTGTAAAAAATCTCCATTTTAAAGTAGGACATGCGGCCTTATTACTTATCGAAAGAAATAGTGGCAACACACGTTATTTCGATTTCGGTCGTTATTTGTCCCCAAGGGGTTATGGAAGAGCAAGATCTACTCTTTTTGATCCACGTTTGGAAATATTCACAAAAGCAGTTATTACGCCACAAGACGAGATCCAGAACATAGAAGAAATTTTGAGAGAACTTTGTAAAAAAGAAGAGGCGACACATGGGGGTGGACGTACAGTCTTCTCGATATGTAAAAAAGTTTCCTTTTCAAAATGTGTCGCCTATGCGGAAAAATTGGTAGCCGAAGGACCTATTTTATATGGGGCTTTGGCAAAAAATAACAACAGCTGTTCCCGATTTGTAGCCCAAGTAGTAACAGAAGGAATGGATGCAGATGATAAAAGACGGCGTAAAATACTTTATCCCGAATGCCTAAAGGCAAGCCCGATGAGTAACGTTGTTAATGCCGCTCCTAACGAAGAGGTTTTTTGTTACGAGCAAGGTATACTCAAACAATGGAAAATGAAACGAAAAGATTCCCTGTTGTTCCAATTCGGCTTGTTGAAGGATAATTTCACAAAAAAAGGATCGCAGAATTTGGCATCAGACCAAATACCTGGCATGATATCGGCTCCGCCATGTCCACCCCTTGTACCTCCACATGCGCAATGGATCGGCGGTATTGGTGAGGGCGCTTGGTTCCGATTAGAGCAACTCCAAGGTGAAAACATATTTGTGATTTATAAATATGCTGTTTCCGGAAATCTAGAATATAAAATACAAACGACCTGTATCCAAAATTTCGATATCAATCGTCCCTATACTTTTACCTTCAACTTCCTACATAGCAGCTACTCCATTTTACAGGACGATAATCTTTACATATTTTCAGCAAGGTCAGCCTTTCAAGAAGCAGATGACAATACAGAAAACATAAAAGCTATTTTATAATAATAATAAATTTATATAGATGAAATTAACAATTTTAAAAGCAAAAATTCACACCGTTAAGGTTACGGAGGCAAATGTAGCATACAATGGATCTATTACAATCGATGCCGATTTACTCGATGCAGCCGGTATCAAAAAATATGAACAAGTTTATATTAACAATGCGGTCAGTGGCAGCCGTATCATGACGTATGTGCTACCCGGAAAAAGAGGTACCGGTGAGGTTTGTATGAACGGCGGTGCAGCACTTCATGCCAAATTAGGCGATACGGTACATATTCTTTCTTTTATCCAACTATCGCCAGAAGAAGCAGATACATATCAACCCACACTCGTCTTTACAGAGGGCGAAAACAAAATCAAGTCGGTCGAAAAGTACGATTATTAATAAGAATATTTTTTCTCTGATTTCTTGTTTAACTTTGCAACATACACGTAAGTTATGGCAAAAGCAGATATACAAACGTTGGAGGATGTTAAATTGATGGTCGATACTTTTTATGGTCGCGTGCAAGAAGACGATCGTATTGGCCCGATTTTCAACAGTAAATTGGAAGGCCGATGGCCCGTGCATTTGGAAAAGATGTATACATTCTGGCAAACGATCCTACTTGACGAGTACACTTACCAAGGTCGACCATTTCCGCCGCATGCCCAATTGCCCATCGAAGCAGAACACTTTGAGCGCTGGTTACAGCTTTTTGACAAGACCGTCAATGATCTATTCGAGGGTCCCGTTGCCGAAGAAGCTAAAAGCCGAGGCCGCAAAATGGCCGCTTTATTCCAGGTAAAACTTGATCATATCCGGCAATCGCCTTTCAAGCCCTTGCTCTAACGTAGATTCATTTTTAACATGGCGAGAACACTACCTAAACCACCAAAGACTGTAGATTTACATGCCGATGCTTTTCTGGCTAACCTCGACATCTATGAGACCAATGAGTTATTAGCAGAATCGTTGGAATTGATGCGGGAGATGCTTGATGCCGCTATTTATTGGGATTATAACGAAATCCGCTTTATCCACGGGAAAGGGAAAGGCATATTGCGACAAGCCGTTTATGAAGAATTAGCGTATTATAAACAGAATGCCGCCATTGCCAGCTACCATCCCTCCTATCATAACGAAGATATCGTCGTCGTTAATATCGGTCTATAACACTTTTACACGATACACCTCGTAAGGATAAGAAGCCTTATCTTGACCGTCATTCCATTGCGGCAAACGGTTCACCTGAGCACAAGAAAAATACAGATAACCATCACTTCCGACGCCCAAGGAATCCGGCCAGATCAAACGACTATCTTGTACTACCGTCTCCAATTTACCATCCGGTGTATACCGTTTAATACTATAGTCCAACGAAGAAGTTAAATAGATATTCCCTTTTACATCGGCGACTAAACCATGGGTAATCACCGTTTCTCCTAAGTCCTCGACCTTTGATTTCAATTCCTCCGCTGTTAAAGATACATCTACGAGGTAAACCGTTTCTATCCGATAAAGTTTGGTTGAATTAATCGGTTTGAAATAGAAATATTTGTTGTCCTTTGTCAACGCAATGCCGTTCACATTAGAGCGGAACGGATTACCGTTGCTGTCTCGCATCTCCTGCCCAGCATAACTTAACACCACGTTGGGGTCCGCTTTTGTAAATGGAGAATCCGCCAGTACCAATCTTGTTGTTGACGTATTTAAATCTAACACCACAATACCCGCCTGTCCAGGGTCAGAAAGATAGGCTAGATTTTTATCGGTATCCACACGAACATCATTTAACCCTGACTTCGCTTTATCCAAATCATCAAAGGAATATTGTCTAACGACCTTGTTGCTTGCTAGATCTATCTGCACCAATTTGAATTGTCCTTGCAGGCTTTCCGCTGAACCGTCCTTTCCAAATACAGAAGCCCCAGAAGAAGGTTTAGAATCCAATACCCACAGTTGATTCTCCGTATCAATATAGATGTCCTGCACATTCACAAAATGGCTATCCGGCATTCCTTCTTTCACATTCCAAACCTTATCCGGATAAGGTTTACGTTCACCATCGACTATTTCAGACAGCCCCATGGCATAGGGTTCTTTTTTGGGAAAAGATACGAACACCCGGTTATCCGTTGAAACACTCACGCCGATGGGCTGCGATTTTCCGAACGACGCGACAACCTCTAAACGTGCGTCTTTTATCCCTTGGGAAAATACATGGAAACTCATCGTACATAAATAGATAAAAATTAAATTCCTGACCATTATATGATGTTTACCTATATTTTCAAACACGATAAATAGGTTTTGGTTTGTTATTTTTTCGCAAACCGCTCCACAATATCGTCTACCATTAAATCAACAGAAGTCAATCCACCTCCTGATATAAACCACAATTCAGGGTCAAGGTAAAATATTTTATCGTTTTTAAACGCATCGGTTTGCTGTATGAGCAAGTTCTCCACTTCGCGTAAATTCGCTTTTTTTCCGACAACGGCGGCGTTCCGGTCCACGATAAAAAGATAGTCCGGATTAGCATCAGCGATAAGCTCATTCGACACACGCTGTCCGTGCACAGACTCATCCTGCAATTCCATAACCGGTTTGATATGTAACACATCATGTATAAAGCCAAATCGACTTCCTTCACCAAAAGCACTGAATTTACCATTATTATAAATTAAAAAAAGTGCCTTGCCAGGATTTACTTCAAAGTCTTTCTGTGCTTTCTTGATTTTTTCTTCCAGTGTATAGAGCTTTTCCTCAGCCACGTTCTCTTTATCCACTATTTTCGCCAAAAGCATGACATTGTGCCTGAAAGACGGTAAATAATCTTTATTATCTGTTCCGATAAATATAGCCGGAGCAATATCATTCAGTTCTTCATAGAAACGTTCTTGACGGGTCGACATTAAAATCAAATCAGGAGACAATGCGTTTATTCCTTCGAAATTGGGTTCGATTACAGACCCTACATCCGCAATATCCGGATTATTTTTAAGGTCATCCAAATACGCTGGCATATATTTCTTTGGAATTCCAATGGGTGTAACCCCAAGTTCTTTTAAAGTCTCCAATGCTCCAATATCTAACACCACAATACGCGAGGGATTTTGGGGAACCATGGTAGGCCCCAGTTTATGTTCGATCTCCAGCTGATTGCCAGAAAGCTGTTCCTTTTGGGAATTAGAATTACAGCCCATCTGCATCAAGCAAAACAAAAAGCATGAGAAAACGAGTGTTGATTTAAATATATTGTTCATTTCAAAGATTAAAATAATTACAAATTTTCTTTTGATTTTTCTCGATAATATCAAATTCAATACCGAAGATCTCCTTAAGAATTTCGGGTCTGATAATATTATTTAACCCGTTGTGCATTTTAAATAATGCTAATTTTTAAATTGTTGATATTCCTGTTGAATATATTTTTGTTAATGTATTGGACGATGGTCATGGCTGTGATTTTCGTGAGTATTCTCGTTTT